>RCUS01001197.1_pt1 | contig 14068 bp, 15 predicted proteins | sample 2166221 | NCBI WGS metagenome assembly RCUS01 (sample SAMN09932758, study PRJNA488358) | compost metagenome | isolation source: compost soil in cyclohexanecarboxylic | place: Germany: Experimental Botanical Garden | reverse complement strand
CCGGTTTTCAAGACCGGTGCATTCAGCCGCTCTGCCACCCCTCCGCAGCAGTGCGACGCATATTACCCATGACGATCCCCCTTGTAAATCCCCACCCTGTTCGTTTGCCGATTTATTGGGCTAAATGGCCAACAAACCCCGCAAACGCTACCCCGACCGTGCTTTTTCCACCGGATGGCTTGACTTGAAAACAGACTCACCCACTATAGTGACCACTACGGTATTCCCAGCAAGATGGACTTATGAAAATCACACATGCCCTGTTCGCCGCCCTGACCGGCGCGACCCTGCTTGCGGCGCCTGTGCAGGCGAGCGAGCTGACCAAGAGCGATGTCGAGCAGATCGTGCGCGACTATCTGGTCAAGAATCCGGAAATATTGGTCGAGATGTCCAATGCCCTGCGCGCCAAACAGGAGAGCCAGCAGGCCGAGAATGACAAGACGCTGATTGAGGCCCATGCCAAACAGCTCTTCGCCAACAAGGATCCCGAGAGTGGCAACCCCAAGGGCAGCCTGACCGTGGTCGAGTTCTTCGACTACAACTGCGGCTACTGCAAGCGTGCTCATCCCCTCGTCCAACAGTTGCTCAATGAAGACAAGGACATCCGCTACATCTACAAGCAGTTCCCCATCCTGAGCGAGACTTCCTACTACGCCGCCCGCGCGGCGTTGGCGGTGCAGCTCGGCCAGCCCGACAAGTTCCAGGCCTTCCACGACAAGCTGTACGCCCATCAAGGGTCGCTGGCCGACGAGGCCCAGGTGCAAGCCATCGCCAAGTCCGCCGGGGTGGACTGGAGCAAAGTCGAGGCCAAGATCAAGGATGGCAGCATCGATCAGAACCTTGGTACCAACCGTGCCCTGGCCGAGGCCATGAGCATCTCGGGGACCCCGGGGTTCATCATCGGCGACCAGATCCTGCGCGGTGCGCCACGGGATCTGGCGAGCCTGAAGGCCATCGTCAAGGATGTGCGGGCTGGCAAGAGCATTCAGTAACCCGCTCTTCGCCCACAAAAGAACGCCCCGGCATGCGATGCCGGGGCGTTTTGCTATGCAGGCTTCACACCCTCAGGCCTGATAGCCGTTCGGGTTGTGGCTTTGCCAGCGCCAGGTGTCGACCATCATCTGCTCCAGACCCCGCTCGGCCTGCCAGCCCAGCTCGTCCCGGGCCAGGGTAGGCTCGGCCCAGCACTCGGCGATGTCGCCTGGGCGACGGGGCTTGATCTGGTAGGGAATGGGGCGGCCGCTGGCGGTTTCGAATGCCTTGACCATCTCCAGTACCGAGTAGCCCTGACCGGTGCCCAGGTTGTAGGTGAAGACCCCGGTGTCGCCCTCGATGCGTGCCAGCGCCTTGAGGTGACCGATGGCGAGATCCACCACGTGGATGTAGTCGCGCACGCCGGTGCCGTCCGGCGTCGGGTAGTCGTTGCCAAACACCCCCAGTTCCTTGAGCTTGCCGACACCGACCTGGCTGATGTAGGGCAGCAGGTTGTTGGGAATGCCGTTGGGATCTTCGCCGATGAGGCCACTCTCATGGGCACCGACCGGGTTGAAGTAGCGCAGCAACACGATGGCCCAGCGGGGATCGGACTTGGCAAGATCCCGCAGAATCTCTTCCACCATCAGCTTGGAGCGACCATAGGGGTTGGTGGCGCCGGTGGGGAAATCTTCCCGCAAGGGCACCGAAGCGGGATCGCCATAGACGGTCGCCGAGGAGCTGAACACCAGGCGGAACACGCCGGCTTTTGCCATCTCCTCGCACAGCACCAGGGTACCGGTCACGTTGTTCTGGTAGTAGGTGAGCGGGATCTGGGCGGACTCCCCGACCGCCTTGAGGCCGGCGAAGTGGATCACGGATTCGATCCTGTACTCGGCAAACAGCCGCTGCAGGCATGCCCTGTCCAGAATGTCCCCCTTGACGAAGGTGACCGCCTTGCCGGTGATCTGCTCGACCCGCTTGAGAGATTCGGGGGAGGAGTTGGAGAGGTTGTCCAGTACTACCACCTGCTGCCCGGTACCCAGCAGCTCAACCAAGGTGTGGGAGCCGATATAGCCGGCACCGCCCGTGACCAGAATTGTCATTTTTTATCCCGTGCTTTGCTGAAACTGGGTCAGAGTCTACCCGCACGACCCGCTCGGGAAAAGCTCGGGATACCAATGACGCCCCTCAGTAATCGACGCTGACATCCCCTCTGATGGTGCAGGAGCAGGCCAGCGCGACGCCGCGCTCCAGATCCTGCGCACTCAGCGTCATCACGCTCTGACGCTCGATCTCCCCTTCCGTGGTGCAGCGGCAGGCCCCGCACACACCGGCGCGGCAGGCGGCCACCATGGTTTCGCCGGCCCCCTCCAGCGCGGCCAGCAGGGTCTGGCCCGGCAGTATCTTCACCTTCTTGCCGCTTTTTTTCAGCGTCAGCCAGAAGTGGTCGCTGCCGGCCGCAACTGGCGCCGTGCTCGATGTTCCAGCAGGCAGGCCGAACGACTCCTGATGCAATTGCTCCGCCGGCAGCCCCAGCTCCGCCAGCATGGTGCAGACCGCCGCCATGTAAGGGGCCGGGCCGCACAGATAGATGTGGCGAGCAAGCAGGTCTGGCGCCAACTCACTCAGCATGGCGGGCGTGAGGCGTCCCACCCAGAGATGAGCCGCCGGCGCCTGTTCCAATACCAGCGCATGGCGCACGCCCGCATGGGCCTCGGCCAGTGCGGCCAGGTCGCTTGCGAAGATCACATCCTCCGGCGAGCGGGCGCTGTGGATGAAGCGGATATCTGCGTCCGGCCGTTTGGCCAGCTCGTCCCGCAGCATGGCCCACATAGGGGTGATGCCGGAGCCGGCGCTGAGCAGCAGCGGCCGCTCGCAGGGGAGCACCGCCAGGTTGAAGTCGCCGAAGGGGCCGTCAACCCGGATCTCGTCCCCCAGTTGCAAGGTTTGATGCAGATGATGGGAGACCAGCCCCACATCCTTGATGGTGACTTGCCAGAAAGGATCCTGCGGGCTGGAAGAGAGGGTATAGGCGCGGCACTGGGGCTTGCCGTCAATCTCGGTGTGCAGGGTCACACACTGGCCGGCCAGCACGGCAGGCAGAGTGCCCTCGGTGGCGACAAACTGCCAACTTGTCACGTCGTGAGTGTCCGCACGACGGCCAATACAGCGCAAGGTAAGAGAGGTGGAGATCATCGCAAGGCTCCTCTTTTTGAAAGACATCTTTGTGAAAAAAAGGCGAGCCGGGGGGCTCGCCAAAGGCTTACAACATCTTGGGCTGAACCCGGATCAGGCCGCCAGGATCTCGGCGAGATCCGCCTCTGCGGTCGTGGTTCCCTTGAGACCGAACTGCTCCTCCAGCACCTTGAGCAGGGCCGGGGTGAGGAAGGCCGGAGCGGTCGGGCCGGTGCGAATGTCCTTCACGCCGAGTGCCAGCAGGGTGAGCAGGATGACGATGGCTTTTTGCTCGAACCAGGAGAGCACCAGGGTCAGCGGCAGATCGTTGACACCGCACTCGAACGCCTCGGAAAGCGCCAATGCCAGTTGAATGGCGGAGTAGGCGTCGTTGCACTGGCCCACGTCCAGCAGACGCGGGATGCCGCCGATATCGCCAAAGTCGAGCTTGTTGAACTTGTATTTGCCGCAGCCCAGGGTGAGCAGCAGGCTGTCCTGCGGGATCGCCTTGGCGAACTCGGTGTAGTAGGCGCGCTCGGCACGGTCGCCGTCACAGCCCCCCACCAGGAAGAAGTGGCTGATCTCGCCAGCCTTGACCTTGTCGATCACCGCAGGGGCGGCCTGCATCAGGGCGTTGCGAGCAAAGCCGATGGTGATGAAATGCTCGAGCTCAACGTGCTTGAAGCCTTCCAGCGCCTGGGCCTTGGCGATAACGGCAGAGAAGTCCTCTCCTTCCAGATGGGTCACCCCCGGCCAGCCGACGATGGAGCGAGTGAAGATGCGATCCGAGTAGTTGCCCACGTTCGGGTCGATGATGCAGTTGGAGGTCATCACCACGGCGCCCGGGAAGTTCGCAAACTCCTTCTGCTGGTTCTGCCACGCGGAACCGTAGTTGCCCACCAGGTGCGGATACTGCTTGAAGAAGGGATAGGCCAGGGCCGGCAGCATCTCACCGTGGGTGTAGACGTTGATGCCGGTGCCTGCGGTCTGTTCCAGGATCAGCTTGAGATCCACCATGTCGTGGCCGGAGACCAGGATGCACTTGCCCGGCACCGGGGTGACGCGCACCTGAGTCGGTTCTGGGTGGCCGAAGGCCGTGGTTTCACCGAGATCCAGCATCTCCATGATCTTGAAGTTGAGCAGGCCGATGTCCATGGCGCACTTGAACAGGGGATCCAGATCGCTCGGATCCGTGCCGAGCCAGCTCATGATGCGGTGGAATTCGGCGGCCACGGCGCTGTCTTGCTGGTCCAGTACCCGGGCGTGCTCCATGTAGGCGGCAGCCCCCTTGAGCCCGTAGAGGCAGAGCAGACGCAGCCCCATGATGTCTTCATTGACTTCGCTCTTGCCGCGGTTGACTGCGGTCTGGGGCGCATGGGCCAGCTGTTCCAGCAGCTCGACACCCGGCTCGAAGCGTGCGGCGGCAGGCAGCTCGGCAAGCTGCACCGCCAGCGCGGCCAGACGGTCGGCCAGTTGCTGCCGATAGGCCAGCGCCTGGTTGACGTAGTCGACAATGCGCGCGGAGTCAAAGTTGACGTTGGTGAGGGTGGCGAAGAAGGCCTTGGGCACGAAAGCGTCGATCTCGTTGTCGACGATGTCGTGCTCACGGGCCGCCAGCGCCCAGGCACTGAGGCCTTGCAGCGTATAAATCAGCACATCCTGCAGATCCGAGGTCTCGGCCGTCTTGCCGCACATACCTTGTGCATACGCGCAGCCATTGCCTGCGGGGGTACGAATTGTCTGTTCACATTGCACACAAAACATCATGCCTCTCCTAATTGGACATTTCAGTTACTTGTTTTGTGGCGATTCTATTCCCCCGACTCAAAACTTAATAGGTATTCAATTTACCAATTAAGGTTTCATTGATGCAGATCAAAAACAAAAAAGCCGCCCAAACAGGGCGGCAAGCGGGTGGATAACATCAAAGACAACTCAGGTTTGCAACAACAAGGGACAACGCAACGGTCGGACCGGCGCCTGGTCAGGGGCATCCGGCCCTGCACTCTATCAAGCCAGGTAGGCGCGCAGCATCCAGACCAGTTTTTCCTGCTGTTGCACATAGTCGGAGAGGATGGAGGCAGTGCCCTCGTCACCGGCGTCGGCGGCCTGGCCCAGGATACGGCGCTGAGCCACCAGCAGCTCGCGGAAACTCTCCAGCAGGGACTCGACACAGGCGCGACCATCGTGCAGCCCCTTCTGCTCGGGGATGGCGGAGACCTTGATGTAGTCGCTGAAGCTGTGCAGGGGCACCCCATCCAGGGTGAGGATGCGCTCGGCCAGGGCATCGACTTTCAACAGCAGATCGTTGTAGATCTCCTCGAATTTCAGGTGAAGCTCGAAGAACTGGTTGCCGCGGATGTTCCAGTGGAAGCCACGGACGTTCATGTAGAGGATCTGGTAGCTGGCCAGCAACTTGTTCAACTCGGCGGCCAGGGCTTGTGATTGAACGGTATCAAGACCAATGGGGCTCTTCATCATTCACCTCCAGGTGGTAAACATTATCGGGAACGGAGTCAGCATATCCCCGCACAGACTCAAAGGACAATTGCTTCTGCCTTGTCCATTGATAGCGAATGGCTATCGTCAGCAGGAAAAACACCCGCTCTCATCGCTCAAGCCGCTCGATATAGAGGATCACCTCGCCGAGGTGAATGCCGAACTTGCTGATCGCGGCGCGATTGATCAGGCGATCTTCATCCAGCAGATACATCCAGTCATCGAAGCTCACCCGCACCACCTCCCCGTCCGGCAGGGCCAGATCGAGTTGATAGCGCCAGTTCAGGGCAAAGCCTGCCGTCTTGCCTACCGCCTCCCCCACCACGTCCGAGGCGGTGCCGCGCCAGTGGCCATCCGCCCCCTTGCTCAAAAACCAGGTGCGGGTCTGCTGGCGGCCGTCATCGAAATAGAACTCCTCGAACAACTCCCCCTTGCCCTCTCGCCAGCGCCCCTGCATCTCGACCCGAAAGCGACTGGTCACTTCGCCGCTACGGTCGGTCACCAGGCCGTGGGCCACCAGTTTGCCATTGAAGAAACGGGCGAGATCCCAGTTCGGGCCCTGCCCTCTATAGTCATCGAGGCTGGCGCCACAACCAGTCAGCAACAGCAGTGGCCACAGCAGCAGAAGGCGCCATGTGCGATGGAAGGTCATGAGGAACTCCAGTATCAGGGTTGGCCGCGCAGGCGGCGGGTAAGGGCGGGATCGCGACTGTTGTCGGCGAGCCAGATGGCCAGAAAGGCGGCGGAAAACTGCGGATCGGCAAGGGAGCCGAGGGGCTTGTCCTGCCACCAGAAGTGACCGGCTCCCGCACTGTCCACATAGAAGGTGAGTCTGTCCCCTGCCCCCACGTCGGGCCAGAGAGCGGCGAGACGGCCGAGCCAGCGCTGGCGATCTCCCTCGCTGCCAAGGCCGAGGCGCAGCCACTCGGCGGCGGTAGCGCTCAGCAGATCTTCCCTGTCTATGGCTCTGGCATAGGTCAGGGTCAGGGCCTGCGGATAGCGACCGGGCTCATAGCGACCGCTCGCGCTGTAGAGGGTGGCGTCATAGAGCTTGAACCAGAGCCAACTCATCTCCCCCTGCCCGACCGGGCGCAGTTGTTGCCAGGGGGCAGAAGAGGCCTGTACCGCACTGGCAAAAAGCAGCGTCAGCGCCACAAGCAAGGTGCTAATTCCACCCCATGTGCCAATGGGCGGGGTCTTCCAGTTCATGCCAGTCCATCTCCTGTTCCTGCAGGGTATTGATATCCTGCATCACCACGCTCGCCAGTTGACCCTGGGCATCGCGTTGGCATGCAACCACCAGATAGAAACGCTCTGCCAGCTCGCACTGGCCATCCCTAGTCCACTTGGAAAACAACAAGGCGTCGGTCGAAAAGGTGTTCATCTCGATTCACCCTCCAGCGTCACCGTTACCCACAGCAGTACGGGTAACCACCCCATCCAGATCACCGCCAGCAGCACCGTGCTGATCCAGATGCCCCAGGGTAAGTGTACGGCCCCCATGGCAGCACCCGCCACATAGGAGCTCGCCCCCCCCACCATGCCAAACAGCGCCTGCTGCCAGCGGGGCAAGGGCCGAAGCCAGCGCAGACCGTGGGAGAGGGTCAGGGCAAAACCGCACCAGAGCAGCAACAGCCAGAGCGGGAAACCGGCCGGAAACTGGAACAGGCCGAGCCGCCAGAGCAGACCGTCGAGCAGACAACCTGCCAGGGCAACGGGAATGAGCCGCCAGTCTTGCCGGCGACGAGGAGAGAAGAGGAAATGAAGCAACAGCAGCAGCAGCAGCGGGCCAGGTTGCTGCCATTTCACCGCCAGCAACCAATAGAGGTTGAACCCCAGCAGGTGGGCCGACTGCCACACGGTCAGTGACCGCTCACTGGCAGATCACCGGACCAGCCGAGCGGGCCCGGCTTGGCCGCCTCCAGCTGCACCAGGCTGATGGCCCGCTCCCAGAAGCCCCCCTCGCAGTAGGCAAAATAGAAGTGCCACAGCCGGATGAAATCCTGGCTGTAGCCAAGCCTTGGCAGCTCGGGGGCCAGCGCCAGAAAGCGTTCGCACCAGTGGGCCAGGGTGCGGGCATAGTGGTGGCCGTGATCGTGCAGCCGCACCAGTTGCATGTCGGTCTCCCGGGCGAGCAGTCCTGCCATCTGGGAGACGCTCGGCAGACAGCCGCCGGGGAAGATGTAGCGCTGGATGAAATCGACACCGCGCACATACTGGGCATGGCGCTGATCGGCGATGGTGATGGCCTGGATCAGCAGACGACCGCCGGGTCTGAGCAGCCGCGACAGCTGGCGGAAGTAGTCCGGCAGGAAGGCGTGCCCCACCGCCTCTATCATCTCGATGGAGACCAGCTTGTCGAAGCTCCCCTCCAGCTTGCGGTAATCCTCCAGCAGCAATGTGATGCGATCCTCCAGCCCCTCCCGCGCAATCCACTCTTTTGCGTAGTCGTGCTGGGCCTGGGAGATGGTGGTGGTGGTCACCCGGCAGCCGTAGTGACGGGCGGCATAGACGGCCAGGCCGCCCCAGCCGGTGCCTATCTCCAGCAGGTGATCCTCCGGTCCCAGCTCGAGCCGCTCGCAGATGGTGCGCAGCTTGGCCTGCTGCCCCTGCTCCAGGCTGGCCTCGGCGCTCGGGTAGATGGCGCTCGAGTACTGCATGTGGCTGTCGAGAAAGCCCTGATAGAGGGTATTGCCGAGATCATAGTGGGCGGCGATATTGGATCTCGACCCGGTCAGGGTATTGCGATTGAGCCAATGACGCACCTTGTTGAAGGGGAAGCTGAGCCAGCCAAGGCGCCGCTCCAGGGTGTCGAGCAGCGTCAGGTTGCGCGCCAGCAGCCGCACCAGGGCCACCGGATCCGGGCTGGTCCAGAGTCCCTCCACCCAGGTCTCACCAGCGGCGATGCTGCCCCCCAGCAGCAGACGACGATAGAAGGCAGGATCCTGCACTATTACCTCGGCATGGAGATCGGTGCCCGCCACCCCGAAGCTGTGACGCTCGCTGCCGTCACGCAGCAGCAGTTGACCCTGTTCGAGACGTCCCAGCAGAGTGAGCAGCAGTTGCCTGGCCCCCTTGTCGATGAAAGAGGCAGAGAGGGTTGATTGAGCAAGTTCCATTAGCGGCTCTCCGGATGGATGAAGATAAAAGAGGTTCGTTTGATACAAACCCGCATCATGGGTTGCGGACAACGACTGGAAGCTGAAATACGCGAGAATGTCGGCTTCATCAGCGGCTCTCCGGGTGGCTGAAGATGGGGGTGCGTTTGATAAAAAGACGCAGGGCCTGCCAGTAGATGCCGAGCAGCACCTTGAGGGTCATCCAGGGCCAGCGGGCGAGCAGGGCCACCAGCCCCTGGCGCGACAGCGGTTCGCGACGCAGCGCCAGGGTGGCATCGAACAGCTTGGCCTCGCCTGACCTGGGATGACTCTCGATATGGATCAGCGTCTCCTCTTCGGGCGGGCGAATGCGCCAGTGGTAACGCATGGCCAGCCCCATGAAGGGGGAGACGTGAAAGTCCTTGTCGTGGGGTGCCAGGGCCGCCAGATCCAGCAGGTAGTAGTGACGCTCGTTCCAGGGAGTGTTCGACACCTCCGCCAGCAGGTAACGCGCCTCCTCCTCCCGGTAGCAGAAGTAGAAGTTGACCGGGCTGAAGTAGAACCCCAGGCAGCGCACATTGCCGAGCAGCAGCACCCGACCGTCCGGCTCGGCGTCACCGCCAAGGGCGGTCACCTTGTCCCACACCGCCAGCTTGAGGCTCCCTTCGCTGCCTTTGAGATAGTCATTGCGATGAAAGGAGAGCAACCCGGCCCTCTCCACGCCGAACCAGCGCCCCTGGCTGAGGCTCGGCAGCTCGTCCAGATCCAGCCCCAGCATGAAGAGGCCGTACGAGAAGGCGTGGTTGCGCGGCGCAAAGCGGCGGTGGCGCACCGAGCCCTGCCAGATGGCGCTGATGGTGTCCATGGTGTCACCGGCGGCCTTCACAGGCTGGCTCCGAAGCGACTGGCCACGTCCAGGGCGCTGCGCACCCCGTCCTCATGAAAGCCGTTGTACCAGTAGGCACCGCAGAAATGGGTGTGCTGCCGGCCGCAGATCTCGGCCCGCCGCTGCTGGGCGGCGATGGAGGCCTGATTGAACACCGGATGGTGATAGACGAAGCGGCGCAGCACCTTGCTCTCGTCCACCCGCCCCTGAGGGTTGAGGCTGACGCAGAAGGGTTGCGGCGAGCTTATCCCCTGCAGGATGTTCATGTTGTAGCTCACCAGGGGGCGTGCCTCGTCGTCATCCCCAAGCTGATAGTTCCAGCTGGCCCAGGCCTTTTGCCGCGCAGGCAGGCAGCTCACATCGGTGTGAAGCCAGACGTCGTTGGCCTGATAGGCCATGTCCCCGAGAATGGCCTGCTCCCCTTCGCTCGCATCCGTCAGCAGGGCCAGCGCCTGATCGCTGTGACAGGCGAGGATCACCTCGTCAAACTGCTCCTCCCCATAGCCGCTTAGGACCAGCACTCCCTCGGCCGTGCGCCTTATCCCCTGCACCGGGCAGGCCAGCCGGATCCGCGGCAGCCAGCCTGCGGTGAGCGGGCCTATGTATTCCCGCGAGCCGCCCGGAATGACGTACCACTGGGGGCGGTTGGCCACATCGAGCAGGCCGTGGTTGGCAAAGAAACGCAGGAAGAAACCCAGCGGAAAGGCGCGCATGTCAGCCAGGGTGGAAGACCAGATGGCCGCCCCCATGGGCAGGATGTAGTGGCGGGCGAAGTAATCGCTGAACTCCCCCAGCAGCAGAAAATCCCCCAGGGTCGGTTCGCTGCCATCCCCGCGGCGCCCGCGGTCCGCCAGCCAGGCGCGGGCCTCCCGGTTGAAACGCAGGATCTCGGCCACGAAACGGTAAAAACGCGGGCTCAGCAGGTTGCTGCGTTGGGCAAACAGGGTGTCCAGGTTGTGGCCGTTGTACTCCAGCCCCTGGGGGCTCTTGACCGAGAAGCTCATCTCGGTGGGCTGGCGCGCCACCCCGATCCGCTCCAGCAATTTCAGGAAATTCGGGTAGGTGCGATCGTTGAAGACGATAAAGCCGGTGTCGATGGCATAGCTGCGACCGGCCAGGCTGACATCCACTGTGGCGGTATGTCCGCCGAGCAGGGGGGCCGCCTCGAACAAGGTGATGTCGTGCAGCTTGTGGAGCAGAAAACCGGCGCTGAGTCCCGAGATCCCGGAACCTATGATGGCGATCTTTTTCTTCATGAAGGGGATCCTTTCGAGATGAGGGTACGACCGAGGCGCAGCCAGAGCCCGGTCGGCAATGCCCCCAGCAGGCGCAGCAGCCAGATGAAGCGACGGGGGAAGTGGATCTGGTGGCGACCGGCGGCCAGCCCGCTCATGATGGCGCGGGACGCCTCCTCCACCGTCACCAGACAAGGCATGGGAAAATCATTTTTCGCGGTGAGCGGCGTCTGCACGAAACCCGGACGGATCAGGGTCACCCCTATGCCCCGGGTCGCGAGATCGAGGCGCAGGGTGGCGGCCAGATAGTCGAGGGCCGCCTTGGAGGCGCCATAGGCCTCGGCCCTTGGCAGCGGTAACCAGCTCACCGACGAGCCGACGATGGCGAGCCGCGACCCGGACACCAGCCGCGGCAGGAAGGCGGCCAGGGCGTGGCCGGTGGCGATGAGGTTGGTCTCGATGACCCGGGCAAAGAGGGCACCGTCAAATCCCTCGGCCAGATCCATGTATTCGCAGTTGCCGGCGTTGAGGATCAGCAGATCCAGCGCGGGCAGATCGGCGGCAATCGCGGCCATGGCGGCGCTGTCCCGTCCATCGAACTGCAGGGGAATGATCCCCTCATCGGCCAAGGCCTGCAGCCGTTCACCATCGCGGCCACAACCCCACACCTGCCAGCCAGAGCGCCGGTAATCGAGCGCCAGCTGGCGACCTATGCCGGAGGTGGCCCCGGTGATCAGTACCCGCCCGCTCATGTGCCCAGCCTCCCCTTGATGGCGCGCACCACGGGCCCGAGCAGCGGCAACTGTTCGTAGAGCATGGCGCCGAGATCGAAGTAATCCCGGTGCAGGCAGACCTTGCCCCAGGCATCGAACTGCAACCGGGTGGCCCCCTCCACCCGCACCGGCCGCCCACCGGCAATCCGGGGATGGACGAAGGTCATGACCCAGCCGAGCCAGGCCTCATTGCCCTGCAACTGCTGGCTGGTGATCTCGAACCTGCACTCCTTGAGCCGCTCATAGAGAGAGGAAAAATAGCGGGTGAGCGCGGCCAGCCCCTCGATGCGGTGGGCCGGATCGATAAACACCACCTGATCGGCATAGATCTCAGGCAGACGGTGCAACTGATGCTTGTCCAGTTGCAGATAAAGCACGATGAAATGGGCCAGCGCGTCGTTCATGTCATGTCTTCTCCAGGTCACGGAACATCTCGATGGCCCTCACCCGTGCAACGGCATGATCCACCATGGGCGCCGGGTAATCCTGCCGTCCCTTGAGCCGCAGCCAGTCGTGGGGCTGGTGCACATAGGCGGCAGGCACATCGGCAAGCTCAGTTACCCAGGTACGGATAAACTCCCCTTGTGGATCAAATCGTTGTCCCTGGGTAGTGGGGTTGAACACCCGAAAGTAGGGGGCCGCATCGGCGCCCGTTCCCGCGGCCCATTGCCAGCCACCGTTGTTGGCCGCCAGATCCCCGTCGATGAGCTGGCTCATGAAGTAATCCTCCCCGAGCCGCCAATGGATGTGCAGATCCTTGGTCAGGAAACTCGCCACTATCATCCGCAGCCGGTTGTGCATCCAGCCGGTGGCGTTGAGGCAGCGCATGGCGGCATCGACTATGGGGTAGCCGGTGCGCCCCTCGCACCAGGCGGCAAAGGCATCCGGGTCCCAGCTCCAGGGCAGGGCCGCCGTCTCTGGCTTGAAAGGGCGATTCATCGAGAGGGTCGGGATCAGTACCAGCAGGTGGCGATAGAACTCGCGCCAGATGAGCTCATTGAGCCAGACGAAACCTGGCTGCGCCTTGGACTGGGGCCGGCCGCCGAGCCGCTGCTGCAAGGCCGCCACGCACTGGCGCGGGCTGACGATGCCCGCCGCCAGATAGGGGGAGAGCACGGAGGTGCCCGCCTGCGCCGGAAAATCCCGGGTCTCGCCATAGTCCAGCACCGCTTGCTCCAGGAAGGCGTGCAACCGCCGCAGGGCCTCGGCCTCCCCTACCGGCCAGCGGGGATCCGGGGTCAGCTCCCCGAGCCCCTCATCGACAAAAACCCGCTCGGCCAGCGGCTGCCACGGCAATGGCTCACCCCGTGGCGCCGGGGCCCGGTGAATGACGAAACCATCCTCATCCAGCGCCTTGAGCCAGGCGCGGCTGAAGGGGGTGAAGACCTTGAACATCTCCCGACCGCCGGTCAGTACCCGCCCAGGGGGCAGCACGCAACAGCCGTTGAGCCAGTGGCAGCTCACCTCCTGCTCTGCCAGCGCGGCGGTGGCGCCATGGTCCCGGCGCTGCTCGTCAAGTTCGATGGCCTGGTTGGCGTAGAGGTGGGTGACGCCTAGATCGCGGCAAAGGTCCGTCAGCGCCGCAGGCACCTCGGCAAAGGTCTCGACCCGCAGCAGATGAAGCGGGATGCCGAGGGCCGCCAGCTCGCGGCCCAGCACATCGACCTGGGCCAGGATGAAGCGCTGACGGATGCGTGCCATCTTGTGCTGCCGCCACTGGGTGGGGGAGATGATGAACAGCGCAGCGACCGGCTCCTCATCAGCGCAGCCATGACGCAAGGCCGGGTTGTCGGCCAGGCGCAAGTCATTGCGAAACCAGACCAGCCTCATGATTTCTTGCCCCCGCGCCCGCTCAAGCCGCGCGCGGCAGGCTGGTCCGCCATCACCTCGGCCAGGGTCGCCCGCCAGCCGTGAGCGGCCAGCCAGTCAGCGTCATAGAGTCGCCCCAGCTCGCCAAAGAGCCGGGTACCTGCAGGCCAGTCGGCGGCCAGCGCCGGCTTGCCGAGCCCAGCTCCCAGCAGCACCAGCCAGGGGGTGGCGGCCCGCCCCTCCAGCAGGGCGACGTGGCGCGGCTCCACCGCCCCCAGCAGTTGCACCTCATAGCCCTGACCTATCAGCTCGTAGGCCGCCCAGACCAAATCCAGGGGACCTACCTGGCCCCAGCTCGCCAGGGTGACCGGCAGCCCCTTCTCCTGCTCGATGAGGTGGCGGGCGAAGCGGGTGTGAAGCCAGCCCAGCCACACCTGTTGCAGCAGTTCGCCATCCGGCCGCTCGCGCCAGAGGCCGAGCAGCTGCTCCACCAACGGCTGCAGCACCCGGCTGCGCACCAGCTCGAACGGGTAGCTCGCCAGCAGATCATTGAGCTCGGCCTCCGCCTTGCGCTGGTTGAAGGCGAGCAGCGCCTGACTGAACTGCTCCAAGGTCTGC
>RCUS01001196.1_pt1 | contig 14087 bp, 13 predicted proteins | sample 2166221 | NCBI WGS metagenome assembly RCUS01 (sample SAMN09932758, study PRJNA488358) | compost metagenome | isolation source: compost soil in cyclohexanecarboxylic | place: Germany: Experimental Botanical Garden | reverse complement strand
TGTATGGAAGGAAGTCGGCTGCTGCCAAAAGCACGATTTTAACGGATTCAGGCAGCCAGCAAAAATCGTCGCTAAAATGGCGTCTTGATCATCTTCGGCTGCGGCGCGGTTTTTTGCGGAAACACGGCACTTGCAGCGCCACACTGACTGGATTTGCCTTGCCGGTATCACCGTTGCGTCCCCTTCGCCCCGTCCGCCTCGCGCGCACCATTGTTGTGCAGTTACCACAGTCCGTCCGCTGGAGCGCCGCGTGAACGCCGTGGTGGCCGCGCCGGACGATGGCGTGCTGAAAGACGCCTGGCGTGCCGGCCTGAAGCTGGGCGCGCCCAGCCTGCTGGGCATTGCCGCCTGGGGCATGGTAGTGGGCGTGGCCATGGTCAAAAGCGGCCTGACGGTGACGCAGGCCGGGGCCATGACCTTGCTGGTCTTTGCCGGCTCGGCCCAGCTGGCCGCCTTGCCCTTGCTGGCCGCGCACGCGCCCGTGTGGGTGATCTTCGCCACGGCCCTCGTCGTCAATTTGCGTTTCGTCATCTTTTCCGTGCTGCTGGCGCCGCACTTTGCCCACCTGCCATGGCGCCAGCGCTTTGCGCTCGGCTATGTTTCAGGCGACATCACCGTGGGCCTGTTCCTGCAGCGCTACCCGGACGAAACGCCGGACCCGGCCAAGCTGCCCTTCCTCAAGGGCCTGATCTATCCGAACTGGCTGGCCTGGCAAATCGGTTCCTTCATCGGCATCGTGCTGGGCGCCGTCGTGCCGGCCGAGTGGGGGCTGGGTTTTGCCGGCACGTTGGCGATCCTGTGCGTGACGATACCGCTGATCCTCAGCCGCGCCGCCCTGTGCGGCGTGCTGGTGGCGGGCACGGTGGCCGTGCTGGCGTATGGCTTGCCCTATAAACTGGGCTTGCTGGTGGCCGTGCTGGTGGGCATGCTCAGCGCCATGGCGGTGGAAGAATTGACGGAAAAGTGGACAAAACGCCATGTTTGAGAATATCGACTGGGGCCGCCTTGATGTGTGGATCGCCATCGCCGTGCTGGCGGTGGCCACGGCCGCCACGCGCAGCACCTTCTGGCTGATCGGCCACCACATCACGATTCCCCGGCGGGTCGGCGAGATGCTGCGCTATGCGCCGGCATGCGCGCTGGCGGCCATCATCGCGCCCGACATGCTGCTGGAAGGGCAGCAGGTGCACTTCGAATTGTCTAACTTGAAACTCTTGTCGGGTATTGCCGCCACGATCTTTTTCGTGATTCGCCGTAATATGTTGCAAACCATTGTATTTGGCATGCTGGTTTTCACGGGCTTGCGACTGTTGCACGTTTTTCAGTAAAGCAGGACAAATCGGCGATTTGGTCTGGTCATTGCGGTAAAATAGCGCACTTCCTTCCACTCGTCATCTGGATCGCCATGTCAGCTGTTCTCAACTTCATCCGTCTGCAAGATTTGATCGACCAAAATGCACTGCAAGGCAAGCGCGTGTTTATCCGCGCCGACCTGAATGTCCCGCAAGATGACAGTGGCAAGATTACCGAAGACACGCGTATCCGCGCCTCGGTGCCGGCCATCCGCGCCGCCCTCGACGCTGGCGCCGCCGTCATGGTGACGTCGCACCTGGGCCGTCCGACGGAAGGCGAGTTCAAGCCGGCCGACAGCCTGGCGCCCGTGGCTGCCCGCCTGTCCCAGCTGCTGGGCCAGGAAGTTGCATTGAAACAAGACTGGATCGATGGCGCCGGCCTGGAATCGCTGGCCGCCGGTCAAGTGGTCTTGCTGGAAAACGTGCGCGTGAACAAGGGCGAAAAGAAAAACAGCGATGAGCTGGCGCAAAAAATGGCCAAGCTGTGCGATATCTACGTCAATGACGCGTTCGGCACGGCCCACCGCGCCGAAGCATCCACCCACGGCATCGCCAAGTTCGCGCCCGTCGCCTGCGCCGGTCCGCTGCTGGCCGCCGAACTGGACGCGCTGGGCAAAGCCTTGCACGCGCCGGCCCGTCCCTTGCTGGCTATCGTTGCCGGCTCGAAAGTATCGAGCAAGCTGACCATCTTGAAAGCCCTGTCCGACAAGGTCGATAACCTGATCGTCGGCGGCGGCATCGCCAACACCTTCATGAAGGCCGTCGGCTTGAACGTCGGCAAGTCGCTGGTGGAAGCCGAACTCGTCGATGAAGCCAAGGCCATCATCGAGATCATGGCCAAGCGCGGCGCGCAAGTGCCGATTCCCGTCGATGTCGTGTGCGCCAAAGAATTCTCGCCAACGGCCGTTGCCACCGTCAAGGACGTGGCAGATGTGGCGGACGACGACATGATCCTCGATATCGGCCCGAAAACGGCGGCCCTGCTGGCCGGGCAAATCGCCGCCGCCGGCACCATCGTCTGGAACGGCCCGGTCGGCGTGTTCGAGTTCGACCAGTTCGGCAACGGCACCAGGACCCTGGCGCTGGCCATTGCCGCATCGAAAGCATTCTCCATTGCCGGCGGTGGCGACACCCTGGCGGCGATTGCAAAATACGACATTACCGATAAAATCAGCTATATCTCGACGGGCGGCGGCGCCTTCCTGGAGTTCCTGGAAGGCAAGACTTTGCCAGCCGTCGAAATCCTCATGCAGCGCGCCGCCTGAGGCGCGGCAGTTAGCAGTTCAGTACCAAGCGCAGCCTGACCGCTGCGCTTTTACCTTGCCGGGCGGTTCAGCCGCCAGGTCTTGCTCACCTTCGCTCGCGCACAAGGAATCCTATGCCACGTGGTACAAAAATCGTAGCAACAATCGGCCCCGCCTCTACCGACTTCGATATCCTGGTCAAGATGATACGGGCGGGCGTCGACGTGGTGCGCTTGAATTTTTCCCACGGCAAGGCGCAGGACCATATCGACCGCGCGGCGCTGGTGCGCCTGGCGGCGCTCGAATGCGGCCGCGAAGTGGCCATCATGGCCGACATGCAGGGGCCGAAGATTCGTGTTGGCAAGTTTGAAAATGCGCGCATCCAGCTCGAAGCGGGCGACAGGTTCATCCTCGACGCCAAGTGGGGCGAGAACGGCGAACTGGGCAACCAGGAACGTGTCGGCCTCGACTACAAGGCCCTGCCGCGCGACCTGCACAAGCACGACGTGCTGTTGCTCAATGACGGCCTGATCGTGCTGATCGTCGAGCGTATCCACGGCAGCGAAATCCATACCACCGTCAAGATCGGCGGCGAGCTGTCGAACAACAAGGGCATCAACCGCCAGGGCGGCGGCCTGTCCGCGCCGGCCCTGACGGCGAAAGATATGGAAGACATCAAGACGGCCATGAGTTTCCAGGCCGACTATCTGGCCATTTCCTTCCCGAAATGCGCGACCGACATGGAAATGGCGCGCCAGCTGGCCAATATCGCCGGCGAACCGTATCACCACAAGCCGATGATGATCGCCAAGATCGAGCGCGCGGAAGCCATTCCGGCCTTGCAAGAGATTCTCGACGCGTCGGACGGCATCATGGTGGCGCGCGGCGACCTGGCCGTGGAAGTGGGCAACGCGGCCGTGCCGGCCCTGCAAAAGCGCATGATCAAGATGGCGCGCGCGTCGAACAAGCTGGCCATCACGGCCACGCAGATGATGGAATCGATGATCGTCAACGCCGTGCCGACCCGCGCCGAAGTGTCGGACGTGGCCAATGCCGTGCTCGACGGCACCGACGCCGTCATGACGTCCGCCGAGACGGCTTCCGGCAAGTACCCGATCGAGACGGTGGAAATGATGGCCGCCATCTGCGTCGAAGCGGAGCAGTCCGAATACAACAAGCTCGACGCTGATTTCCTCAACGTCACGTTTACCCGCATCGACCAGTCGATCGCGTATGGCGCGCTGTTTACGGCCCATCACCTGCGCGTGAAAGCCATCGTGGCGCTGACGGAGTCCGGTTCCACGGCCTTGTGGATGAGCCGTCACAGCATCGACACGCCGATCTACGCGCTCACGCCCAGCGTCACAACCTTGCGCAAAGCGGCGCTGTACCGCAATGTACGCGCGTATCATCTGATGCAGAACGCCCCCAGCGCGCAAGTGCTGAAGCAGGCGGAAGATTTACTGGTGGAACAGGGTATCGTCAGGAAGGGCGACATGATCGTCGTCACCTGGGGCGAGCCGATGGGCCAGGTGGGTGGCACGAACGCATTGAAAATCGTCAAGGTCGGCGATCTTGACTCCGTGCTGATTTGATATAAAGAATGCAGGCGCCGGCGCGGCAGTCAGTCATCCGCCGCGAAGCGCCGCAACGGTTTCTATTGTTATCTGGAGTATTACCATGTCTCTCGTATCCATGCGTCAACTGCTGGACCACGCCGCCGAAAACGGTTACGGCATTCCTGCTTTCAACGTCAACAACCTGGAGCAAGTGCAGGCCATCATGGCTGCCGCCGACGCGCTCAACAGCCCGGTGATCATGCAGGCGTCCGCTGGCGCGCGCAAGTACGCCGGTGAAGCGTTCCTGCGCCACCTGATCGACGCGGCCGTCGAAGCGTATCCGCACATTCCCGTCGTCATGCACCAGGATCACGGCCAGTCGCCGGCCGTCTGCATGGCCGCCATCCGTTCGGGTTTTACTTCCGTGATGATGGACGGTTCGCTGGAAGCGGATGGCAAGTCGGTCGCCTCGTATGAATACAACGTGGAAGTATCGCGTGAAGTGGTGAAGTTCTCGCACGCCATCGGCGTGACGGTGGAAGCGGAACTGGGCGTGCTCGGTTCGCTGGAAACCATGAAGGGCGACAAGGAAGACGGCCACGGCGCCGACGGCACCATGACCCGCGAACAACTGCTGACGGACGTGGCGCAAGCGGCCGATTTCGTGCAGCGCACCCAGTGCGACGCGCTGGCGATCGCCATCGGCACCTCGCACGGCGCCTACAAATTCACGCGCAAGCCGACGGGCGACATCCTGGCCATCGACCGCATCAAGGAAATCCACGCGCGCATCCCGAACACCCACCTGGTGATGCACGGCTCCTCGTCGGTCCCGCAGGAATTGCTGGCCATCATCCGTGAATTCGGCGGCGACATGAAGGAAACCTACGGCGTGCCAGTCGAGGAAATCCAGGAAGGCATCCGTCACGGCGTGCGCAAGATCAATATCGACACCGACATCCGCCTGGCGATGACGGCCGCGATCCGCAAGTACCTGTTCGAGAACCCGTCGAAATTCGACCCGCGCGACTACCTGAAGCCAGCCCGTCTGGCTGCTGAACAAATCGTGCGCGCGCGCATGCAGGCGTTCGGCTGCGAAGGCCAGGCGTCGAAAATCAAGGCCATGCCACTGGAAAAAATGGCCGAGCGCTACAAGGCCGGCGAGCTGTCGCAGATTGTGAAGTAAAATTCTGTCTGGAACGGGCCGGATGCAATCCTCCGTGCCCGATTTTCTCGACCGGCAGGCGCCCCCTGCCTGCCGGTTTCGTTTCATCCAACTATTCCCCCGCTATGAACAGCCTCTATCAGACTTCCATCCATTCCCTGCCACTGCTGGGCCACGGCAAGGTCCGCGACAACTACGCCGTTGGCGACGACAAGATCCTCATCGTCACGACGGACCGCCTGTCGGCCTTCGATGTCGTCATGAACGAGCCTATCCCCGGCAAGGGCATGGTCCTCAACCAGATGAGCGACTTCTGGTTCGAGAAACTCGGCCATATCGTGCCGAACCACCTGACCGGCGTCGCGCCTGAGTCCGTGGTGGCAGAGGATGAAGTGGAGCAGGTACGGGGTCGTGCCGTGGTGGCCAAGCGCCTGAAACCGATCATGGTCGAGGCGGTCGTGCGCGGCTACATCATCGGTTCGGGCTGGAAAGATTACCAGGAGTCGGGCAGCATCTGCGGCATCGAATTGCCAGCCGGCCTGCAACAGGCGGCCAAGCTGCCGGAGCCGATTTTCACCCCGGCGGCCAAGGCCGAACTGGGCGAGCATGATGAAAACATCAGCTTTGCGGAAATGGAAGAGCGCATCGGCTCCGAGCTGGCCGCCAAGATGCGCGATGTCGCCATTCAACTGTATAAAACCGCCGCCGAATATGCAGCCACGCGCGGCATCATCATCGCCGACACCAAGTTCGAATTCGGCCTGGACGACAGTGGCGTGATGCACCTGATGGATGAAGTGCTGACGGCCGATTCGTCGCGCTTCTGGCCCGCCGATTCCTACCAGGAAGGCATTTCGCCACCGTCGTTCGACAAGCAATTCGTGCGCGACTACCTGGAAACGTTGACCTGGGGCAAAACCGCACCAGCGCCTGCGCTGCCGGCCGACGTCATTGAAAAAACCCAGGCCAAGTATTTTGAAGCCATCGAACGCCTGACGGGCGAGAAGCTGAAGGCATAAGATGGCAGAGCAAAACAAGCCTTTGGTTGGCGTCATCATGGGCTCGTCCTCGGACTGGGACGTGATGCAGAACGCGGTCGCCATCCTGAAACAGTTTGGCGTGCCCTTCGAGGCGCAAGTCATTTCCGCGCACCGCATGCCGGACGAAATGTATGCGTACGCGAAAAGCGCGCGCGCGCGCGGCTTGCGCGCCATCATCGCCGGTGCCGGCGGCGCGGCCCACCTGCCTGGCATGGTGGCGGCGATGACCATCGTGCCCGTGCTGGGCGTGCCCGTGCCATCGAAATACCTGCGTGGCGAAGATTCCATGCTGTCGATCCTGCAAATGCCCAAGGGTGTGCCGGTGGCCACCTTCGCCATCGGTGAAGCGGGTGCGGCAAATGCGGCGCTGACGGCGGTGGCCATGCTGGCCGCCAACGACGACGCCCTGGCGGAACAGCTCGAAGCTTTCCGCGCCACGCAAACTGCCGCCGCCAAGGCGATGGTCTTGCCGCTTGAATAATGTGCTTGAAAAATAATGAATAGTAAATTGACTTCCCCATTGCTGCCTGCCGCCCATCCATCGGCATGGCTGGGCGTGATGGGCGGCGGCCAGCTTGGCCGCATGTTTGCCCAGGCCGCCCAGAGCATGGGCTACCAGGTTGCAGTCCTTGAACCTGTGCTGGAACCGGCCGCCACTTGCCCTGCGGGGCAGGTGGCGCAGCGCCTGATCAACGCCGGCTATGACGACGAGGCCGGCCTCGACGCGCTGGCCGCCCAGTGCCTGGCCGTCACCACGGAATTCGAGAACGTCCCGGCCGGCAGCCTGTCGCGCCTGGCCAGTCACGTTTTCGTGGCGCCCAATGCCCACGGCGTGTCGGTGGCGCAAGACCGCATCGCGGAAAAGCGTTTCTTTGTCGATTGCGCCGCCAAGTCGGGCGTGCTGCCGGCGCCGCACATGGTGATCGCCACGCAAGACGATATCGATGCCATCGGCGACGACTTGCTGCCAGGCATCTTGAAAACCGTGCGCATGGGCTATGACGGCAAGGGCCAGTTCCGCGTGCGCACGCGCGACGAGGTGCGTGCCGCGTTCGCGGAAATGGGCGAAGTAACTTGCCTGCTGGAAAAGATGCTGCCGCTGGCGTATGAAGTGTCGGTGCTGACGGCGCGCGGCGTGGATGGCGAATCGGTCGTGTATCCGATCGCCGAAAACGTGCACCGCGACGGCGTGCTGTTTACCACCACCGTGCCGGGGCCGAACGTCTGCGACGACAGCGCTGCCAAGGCGCAGCGGGCGGCGCAAGCCATGGTCGCCGAACTCGGCTACGTGGGCGTGCTGTGCATCGAATTTTTCGTATTGACCGATGGCAGCCTGGTGGTCAATGAAATGGCCCCGCGGCCGCACAACAGCGGCCACTACACGATGGATGCCTGCGTTACGAGCCAGTTCGCGCAGCAGGTGCGGGCCATGGCGCGCTTGCCGCTGGGCGACGTGCGCCAGCATTCGCCGGCCGTGATGCTCAACATTCTCGGCGACGCCTGGTTTGCCGATGGCGGCGATGTCGCCAGCGAACCGGCCTGGGACCGCATCCTGGCGCTGCCGGGCGCCTGCCTGCACCTGTACGGCAAGGATGATCCGCGGCGTGGCCGCAAGATGGGCCACCTGACCCTGGTCGCGTCCACCTTGCCGGAAGCGCAGCAGCGCCTGCACGATGCTTGCCTGATCCTGGGAATCGCGCCGTGAGCGTGCCCGCACACGAGCTGCAAGCAGCCGCCGCCGTGCTGGAAGCGGGCGGTCTCGTCGCTTTCCCCACGGAAACCGTGTATGGCCTGGGCGCCGATGCGGAAAACCCGGCCGCCGTGGCGCGCATTTACGAAGCCAAGGGACGTCCATCCGACCATCCCGTGATCGTGCACGTGGCGCCCGGTGCCGACCTGGCGCACTGGTCCGACGAGATACCCGTGGAAGCGCAGCAGCTGGTGGCCGCCTTCTGGCCCGGTCCGCTGACCCTGATCGTCAAGCGCGCCGCGCATATTCCCGACGCCGTTTCCGGCGGCCAGGATACGGTGGGCTTGCGCTGCCCGTCGCACCCGGTGGCTATCGAATTGCTACGCACCTTCAAGGGTGGCAAGGGCGGGCTGGCGGCGCCGTCGGCGAATAAATTCGGCAATGTCAGCCCGACCACGGCGCAGCACGTGCGCGATGAATTCGCGGCGGAACTCGCTAGCGGCTTGCTGGGTGCCGTGCTCGATGGCGGGCAGAGCGATGTCGGCATCGAATCGACCATCGTCGACCTGTCGCGCCTGTCCACGCATGGCCCCGTGCTGTTGCGTCCCGGCCATATCAGCAGCGAACAAATCGCCGCCGTCATCGGCCGCGCGCCGGCCATGGCAGACGCCGCCGCACCGCGCGCATCGGGCACCCTGGAATCGCACTACGCGCCACACACGCCTGTTGCGATGCAGCACAGCGATGCGCTGGGCGAAACGCTGAACCGGTTGCTCAACGACGGACGCCGCGTGGCCCTGATCCATTACTCGGACATGCCGCCTGCCAGCGCCAGCGTGCGCCTGGCCGCCGTGCCGGAAAGCTATGCACACGCGCTGTACGCCTCGCTGCGCACGATGGACCAGGTGGGCGCCGAGCTGATTCTCGTCGAGGCGCCGCCCACCGGCCCGCAGTGGCTGGGCATCAATGACCGTTTGCGGCGTGCCGCGTTCGGCTCAAGTGGTATCTTGCAGCAATTTCTATCCGTATGAAAAGAGCCCCGCAAGGGGCTTTTTCTTGATGCGGCGCAATAGAGATGCTTGCCACGAAACATCTTTCCTCCCCCATAATCGATGCATCCGTTCCACTGCGGCCGGGTGCCGGCGTTGTTGTAAATTGGCTGATTTTTGAAACATAATTTATATACAAGCCCCATGAACGATGGCATATTAGTTGGGTAGCGAATAGCACGCCCGTTCGTTTAGAAACCAGAAAAAGACCCGAGGAGACAAAATGCATCAAACAAAATTCGCGCTGGCCGTGTTGGCGGCGGCTGTCCTGGCAGGTTGCGGCGGCGCCAGCGGCGGTGATCAAACGCTGAAAACCAAATACTCGGCGCAGGTGTCGTTCGGCGACAGCCTGTCCGACGTGGGTTCGTACGCCGTCGGCACCGTGCTGGCGAAAGGCGGCGGCAAATTCACCATCAATGGCAACAACACCGCCATCAATCCTGAACTGACCGGCAAGAACTGGACCGAGCACCTGGCCGCCCAGTTCAGCCTGCCAGTGCCATGCGCCGCTGAAACGGGCCTGGAAGGCAACGCCGCACAAGGCCTGGCCATTGCGCGCGTCAAGCATGCCGGCTGCTTCGGCTATGCCATGGGCGGCTCGCGCGTGACCAATCCGGTCGGTCCGAACAACAAATTGACGGGCAGCGCGCTGGGCGCACTGACCGTGCCCGTGGTCACGCAGATTGCCAATCACCTGGCCGTCTCCGGTGGCAAGTTCAGCGGTACGGAAGCCGTCTTCGTGATGGCCGGCGGCAATGACGTGCTGTTCCAGCTGGGCGCCTTGCAAGCTGGCGCGACGGCGGCCGGCACCAAGGCCGGCGCCGATGCGGGCGCGCTGGCCTTCGCCACCAACCTGACCATGGCCCTGGCCGCTGGCGCCACCAATCCGGCCACGGCAGCAGCGTCGATCGGCGCCGCCATCAAAGCGGCCAGCGCCGCGCCTGGCGCCACGTCGACGACGATCGTCGGTGCTGGCGTGCAGGCGGCTGTTCTCGCCGGTAACACGAATGCGCCAACCCTGGCGCCTGCTCTGGCCGCCAAGGCGCAGGCCGATGCGACCGTCACGGGTAACGCCGCCGGTGCCAAGGCCGGTGCCGACTATGCCGTGGCGCAAGGACCTGTGCTGATTGCTTCCATGAAACAGGCCGGCATCGAGCTGGTGGCGCTGGTCAAGGACCAGATCATTGCCAAGGGCGCCAACTATGTGGTGGTCAACAACCTGCCGGACGTGGCCGGTACGCCATCGGGCCTGAGCAAGGATGCCAATACCAAGGCCCTCATCAACGCCATGGTCAGTGCCTTCAACAGTGAGCTGAGCTCCGGCTTGAACGGCAACGCGAAGGTCTTGCTGGTCGACGTGTTTGCCGTCAGCCATGACCAGGGCGTCAATCCCGGTCCATATGGCCTGACCAATGTCAGCGAGACGGCGTGCGACCTGACGCCGGCGAAAAACATCCTGGGCAGCTCGCTGGTGTGCAACGGCTCGAACCTGAAAACGGGCGATGTCAGCCACTACGCCTATGCCGACGATGTGCATCCGACGCCGTTCAACAACCTGCTGCTGGCCCGTTATGTGGCCAAGGAAATGGTTGTGCGCGGCTGGCTGTAAACGAAGGCAGCACCGGCGGCGCCCCGGAGGCGTGGCCGGTGCCGATAGCGGCAAGACTCGGCAAGACTTGATAGCGGAACACTCCGCACACAATGAATCAGGAGACAAGATGAAGAATCGTTTGAATACCGCCGTGCGCGTGCTGGCTGCGGCTGCCGCGATGGCCGTGGCGACGGGCGCCTCGGCGCAAAGCGCGGGTACCTGGATGGTCAAGGCCGGCGTGAACAAGATCACGCCGCACGTGGATAGTGGCGATGTGTCGGCACCGGCGTTGCCGGGCACCAAAGCCGACGTCAAGTCGGATACCAAGCCCATCCTGACGTTTGCCTACATGCTCACCGATAATGTTTCGGCGGAAATGATCCTGGGCGTGCCGTACAAGCATGAGCTGGTGGGCGATGGCGCCATCAAGGGTACGGGCAAGCTGGGGACGGCGGAAGCCTTGCCGCCGACGGCCTTTATTCAGTACCGTTTCTTCCAGCCCAATGCGATGATCCGTCCTTACGTGGGTGCGGGCCTGACGTATGCTTACTTCCAGAAGGAAAGAGGTTCGGGGCAGCTGACGGCGTTGCTGGATCCGGGTGGCAAGCCGGTCACCTACAGCATGAAGAACAAGCTGGCAGGCAGCCTGGTGGTCGGCAGTACGCTGGCCATCAACGAGCGCTGGTTTGCCGACGTGGCCGTGGTCAAGACGTTCCTGAAAACCAAGGCGACATTCTCCACCGGCCAGACACAGAGCATCACCCTGGACCCGCTGGCGGTGAGTGTCAGCATCGGCTACAACTTCAAGCTGTAATGCAAAAAAATCCGCCTCGGCGGATTTTTTTTGGGCTTGATCAGGCGGCAGGCGTATTGAACTTGCCGTTGTGGAAGATCAGCGGCGGCTGCGAGGCGAACGCGCATTGCTCCACCTCGCCCACGAAAATGACGTGGTCGCCTTCCGGGTAGCGGCTGCGGTTGTGGCACTCGAACCAGGCCGATGCGCCTTTCAGGATGGGCTGGCCCGTGCGCGACAGTTCGTATTCGACGTCATCGAAGGGATTCGGCGTGCGGCGTGAAAAGCGCGTAGCCAGTTCCGCCTGCTCGGCGCCCAGCACATTGATGACGTAATGGGAGTTGCCGCTGAAGATGGGCATGCTGTTGGCGACCGAGCCCAGGCTCCACAGCACCAGCGGCGGCGACAGCGAGACGGAATTGAAGGAACTGGCCGTGAGGCCGCGGAAACTGCCGTCGGCCAGGCGCGTGGTGATCACCGTCACGCCGGTGGCAAACTGCGACAATGCCTGACGGAAATGTGCCGTATCGAATTCTTGCGCGGGCGCGCGGGGAGAGCGTGTGTTCATGGGTGACCTGTCTATTTGCTGCCATTATGCCAAAAATCGGCCAGGCCAGCGCAATTGTGGCCCGTCCTGCGCTATGTGCGGTACACCACGCGCCGTGGCAAGCGGCACTGCAGGCCCCGCCGCTTTGCGTTACAGTGGTGGAAGAGGCAAGTATTTCCTGCTCAAGCAGACAGCCTGGGCAGGCGGCGCTGGCCGGCGCGTATATTTTTGCAGGAGAGCATCATGAATGGACAGACGGAAATCGCGGTGCTGGGAGGCGGCTGTTTCTGGTGCCTTGAAGCCGTATACCTCGAGGTGCGCGGCATCACGCGGGTGGCGTCCGGCTATACGGGCGGCAGCGTGCCGCTTCCCACGTATGAGCAGATCTGTACGGGCCAGACGGGCCACGCGGAAGTGGTGTGGCTGGAATTCGACCCGGCCGTGATCAGCTACCACGACATACTTGAGATATTTTTCACGATCCACGATCCCACCACCCTGAATCGCCAGGGCAATGATGTGGGCACGCAATACCGTTCCGTCATCTACTACCAGTCGCCGGAACAGGAGAAAGTCGCGCGCAAGGTCATCGCCGCAATGGCCAGCGTGTGGGATGCGCCCATCGTCACGCAACTGGCGCCGGCCCAGCCGTATTACCAGGCCGAGGCCTACCACCAGCAGTACGTGGCGCAGCATCCGCTGCAGGGCTATTGCGCCTGTGTCGTCGCGCCCAAGGTGGAGAAACTGCGCGTCATGTATGCGCACCGCGTGAAGTGAGGCAGCGCTTGCCTGCTGGCGCTCAGGCCGTCAACACGGGTGCCGGCGTCGCGCTTTTCTCATACATGTAGTTGCGCGACCAGGGCAGGGTGGACGAGCGCCGCCCCGCCTTCACGCAGACGATCTGGTACAGGCTGATCAAATCCTGTTCGAAGGCATAGGCGCAGCCGGCCAGGTAGACGTGCCAGATGCGGAAGCGCCGCTCGCCCGCCAGCGGCCGGATCTGCTCGGCATGGGCTTCAAAATTTTCCGTCCACAGGGCGCAGGTGCGCGCATAGTGACGGCGCAGGTTTTCCACGTCCAGCACTTCCAGCCCCCCTTGCTGCATGGTTTTCAGCACATTGCCGATGTGCGCCAGTTCGCCATGCGGAAACACGTATTTTTCGATGAATTCGCCGCCGCCATACGGCGTTTCGCCGTTGTCCGGGTCGGTCGAGGTAATGCCATGGTTCATCGCCATGCCGTCCGGCGCCAGCAGCTTGTTGATGATGCTGAAATACTCGGGCAAATGTTTCAGGCCCACGTGTTCGAACATGCCCACGCTGGTGATGCGGTCGAACTGGCCCGTGACGTCGCGGTAGTCCTGCAGGCGGATCTCGATCAGGTGCTCGAGGCCGGCGGCCGCCACGCGCTCGCGCGCCAGCGCATACTGGTTTTCCGACAGGGTCACGCCCACGCAGCGGGCGCCGTAGTGCTGCGCCGCGCGCATCACCAGCGCGCCCCAGCCGCAGCCGATGTCGAGCAGGGTCTGGCCCGGCTGCAGCTGGATTTTTGTCAGGATATGGTCGATCTTCTTGACCTGCGCCTGTGCCAGGGTTTCATCGCCGTTTTCAAAGTAGGCGCAGGAATACACGAGGGCGGGGTCGAGGAACTGCTGGTAGAACGCGTTCGACACGTCGTAGTGATAGCGGATGGCTTCGGCATCCTTGCTCTTGTCGTGCGTAAAGCTGCGCACGATGCGGGCCAGCTTGCCTTCCGGCTTGAGGGTGTTGCGCGCCAGGGCGTTACAGATGGCAATCATGTCCATGGCCGTGCCCTTGACCTCGATATTGCCTTCCACGTAGGCCGAACCGAGATTGGCCAGCGAAGGGTTCAGCAGATAGCGGGCCGAGGCGGCGGTGGGCAGGCGGATGGTGACTCTGGGCGCTTCACTCGACAGGTCGACGTGCTGGCCATTCCACAATTCTATGCGCAGCGGCAAGGCGGTCTTGCTGCGGATACCGGCGATCCAGGACTTGAGTTGGTTTTGTACAAACAAAATGGCCTCCAATGAAGCGGCC
>RCUS01001194.1_pt1 | contig 14096 bp, 12 predicted proteins | sample 2166221 | NCBI WGS metagenome assembly RCUS01 (sample SAMN09932758, study PRJNA488358) | compost metagenome | isolation source: compost soil in cyclohexanecarboxylic | place: Germany: Experimental Botanical Garden | reverse complement strand
CTGTTGAATTCGGCGCCTCGGACATGCCGTTGAAGGCGGAAGAGCTGGAAGAAGCAGGCCTGATGCAATTCCCGGCCATCATGGGCGGCGTGGTCACCATCGTCAACCTGGACGGCGTCAAGCCAGGCCAGCTGAAGATGACGGGCAAGGTCGTTGCCGATATCTACCTGGGCAAGATCACCAAGTGGAGCGCACCAGAGATCGCCGCGCTGAACACGGGCGTCAAGCTGCCGGACACAGAAATCACCGTGGTGCACCGCGCCGACGGTTCGGGCACGTCCTTCCTGTTCACCGACTTCCTGTCGAAAACCAACCCGGAATTCAAATCGAAAATCGGTGCTGGCTCGGCTGTGAAATGGGCCGTGGGCGTGGGCGGCAAGGGTAACGAAGGCGTCGCCGCCAACGTGCAGCGTATCAAGGGTTCGATCGGCTACGTCGAGTGGGCTTACGCCAAGAAAAACAATATGTCGCACACCCAGCTGCAAAACAAGGACGGCAACTTCCTGCAGCCTGACGACGAAAACTTCAAGGCAGCAGCCGCTTCGGCACCTTGGACGCAAACCCCAGGCTTCGGCGTGGTCCTGACCGACCAGGCTGGCAAGAACAGCTGGCCGATCACCGGCGTGTCGTTCATCCTGATGCACAAAGTCCAGGCTGACGCAGCCAAGGCCAAAGAAGTCCTGAAATTCTTCGACTGGGCCTACAAGAACGGTGGCGCCGCCGCCGTTGAACTGGACTACGTGCCAATGCCGGCATCGGTCATCAAACTGGTGCAGGACTCGTGGAAAGCCAACCTGAAAGATGCATCGGGCAAAGCCATCTACTAATCGGATAGCTTGACCATGTAAGTACCGATCCTTGCCCCTCCGCCAGCAGCACGGCGGGGCAGGGAGTTAGCCAGGACCGCCCGCAAGCCCTTGCAGACGGTCCTGGCTAAAGAAGCAAAAATAAAACAAGAGTTCACAACAGCAGTACCTGCAAACAGCGACACCGGCAGTACCACCCACATCTGGCACACTATGAGCGCACAATCTACCTCTTCCACGATCCCCATGCCAGGCGGCACCATGACCGATTCCATCAGTCACGCACAGATGCTTTCCACCATGCGCAAGCAGCGCTTCCAGGACTTCATGTTCCACAAGGTGACGATGCTGTTCGCCCTGTCGGTGCTGATCGTGCTGGTCGGCATCATCATTTCGCTGATCATGGAATCCATACCGGCCTTCAAGACCTTCGGCCTGCATTTCATCGTTTCGGCCGAGTGGGATCCCGTCAATGACCAGTACGGCGCCCTGATCCCCATCATCGGCACCCTGGTGACGTCGGTGATTGCCCTGCTGATCGCCTTTCCCGTCAGCTTCGGCATCGCCCTGTTCCTGACAGAAATCTGCCCGGCCTGGCTGCGCCGCCCGCTGGGCACGGCTGTCGAACTGCTGGCCGGCGTGCCATCGATCATCTACGGCATCTGGGGCCTGTTCGTTTTCGCGCCCCTGTTCGCCGACCACGTCCAGCCCATCCTGAAAGCCACCCTGGGCAACGTGCCTGTCATCGGCCAGCTGTTCAGCGGCCCCATGATGGGCATCGGCCTGCTGACGGCCGGCCTGGTGCTGGCCATCATGATCATCCCCTTCATCGCTTCGGTGATGCGCGACGTGTTCGAGATCGTCCCTGCCGTGCTGAAGGAATCGGCCTACGGCCTGGGCTGCACGCGCTGGGAAGTGGTGCGCAAGATCGTTTTGCCTTACACCAAGACCGGCGTCGTCGGCGGCGTCATGCTGGGCCTGGGCCGCGCGCTGGGCGAGACCATGGCCGTGACCTTCGTCATCGGCAACGCAAATAAACTGTCGTGGTCGCTGTTCGCCGCCGGTAACAGCATCACCTCGCTGCTGGCGAATGAATTCGGCGAAGCGCAGTCCGAACTGCACGTGGCGTCGCTGTTCTCGCTGGCACTGATCCTGTTTGTCATCACCTTTATCGTCTTATCCGCCGCCAAGCTGATGCTGGCTGGCATGTCCCGCAAGGAAGGCACGAAATGAGCCAGCTCAGCCAAGTTAGCAGCACCGACGTACCGGCCAAGCCGGCCATGAATCCTGTCTACCGCAAGCGGCTGCTGATGCACCGCATCGGCATCGCCCTGTCGGTGGCCGCCATGGCCCTGGGCCTGGCCGTGCTGGTGTGGATTCTGTTCACCCTGGTAGTAAAAGGCTTCGGCGCCCTGTCGGTCGACCTGTTCACGCAAACCACGCCGGCTCCCGGCAGCGAAGGCGGCGGCTTGATCAACGCCATCGTCGGCAGCGCCCTGATGGTGGGCCTGGCCACCGTGGTCAGCACCCCGATCGGCATCCTGGCCGGCATCTACCTGGCCGAATACGGCGAAGAAAACAAGCTGGCGCAAGTGACGCGCTTTGTGACGGACATCATGCTGTCGGCGCCATCGATCGTCATCGGCCTGTTCGTGTATGCGCTGTACGTAGCCCATGTGAAACACTTCTCCGGTTACGCCGGCGCCATCGCCCTGTCGCTGATCGCCGTGCCGGTGGTGGTGCGCACGACGGACAATATGCTGCGCTTGGTACCGAACAGTCTGCTGGAAGCCGCGTTTGCCCTGGGTGCGCCGCGCTGGAAGGTCGCCACCCTGGTGCGCTTGCGCGCCGTCAAGGCGGGCGTGATCACCGGTGTCCTGCTGGCCCTGGCCCGCATCGCCGGTGAAACGGCACCGCTGCTGTTCACGGCCCTGAATAACCAGTTCCAAAGCTTCAACATGAATGCACCAATGGCCAACTTGCCGTCCGTCATCGCTTCGTTTGCGATGAGCCCGTACGACAACTGGCGCTCGCTGGCCTGGGGCGGCGCACTGCTGATCACCTTCAGCGTGCTTGCCTTGAATATCCTGTCGCGCACCGTGTTCAGCCAAAAAGTCCCTAATTAAACAGATACCGAGCGAAGCGAACCCATATGAATACGCAAATGAATCCAGCACAAGACCTGGCACCAAAGAAAAAAACCATCGAGATTTCGGGCCTGAACTTTTTTTACGGCAAAACGCAAAGCCTGCATAACGTCAACCTGGACATCCACGAGAAGAAGGTCACGGCCTTCATCGGCCCGTCCGGCTGCGGCAAGTCGACCCTGCTGCGCACCCTGAACCGCATGTACGACCTGTATCCGGGCCAGCGCGCGGAAGGCTCGATCCTGTACCGCGGCCGCAACGTGCTCGACGCCGACCAGGACGTCAACATGCTGCGCGCCAAGGTCGGCATGGTGTTCCAGAAGCCGACGCCATTCCCCATGTCGGTGTACGACAACATCGCCTTCGGCGTGCGCCTGTATGAAGACCTGTCGAAGGGCGAGATGGACGAGCGCGTCGAATGGGCGCTGAAAAAAGCCGCGCTGTGGGGCGAAGTGAAGGATAAGCTGAGCAAGAGCGGCCTGTCGCTGTCGGGCGGCCAGCAGCAGCGTTTGTGCATCGCGCGCGGCGTGGCCGTGAAACCGGACGTGCTGCTGCTGGACGAGCCGACGTCGGCGCTGGACCCGATCTCGACCTCGAAAGTGGAAGAGCTGATCAGCGAACTGAAACAGGATTACACGATCGCCATCGTGACGCACAATATGCAGCAGGCGGCACGCTGCTCCGACTATACGGCGTATATGTACCTGGGCGAACTGGTGGAATTCGGCGAAACGGACCAGATCTTCATGAATCCGGCCCGCAAGGAAACCCAGGATTACATCACCGGCCGCTTCGGCTGATCCGCCCCGCATAACGACATACAAGACAACTGAATACGGAGAGACAGCATGATAGGCGAACATTCATCCAAGCAATACGACAACGAACTCGAAGCGATCCGCTCGAAAGTGCTGCTCATGGGCGGCATCGTTGAAACCCAGTTCCTTGACGCGATGACCTGCTTTCGCATTGGCAACCCGGAGCGCGCCGACCGCGTGATGCGCGAAGACGACGTCGTCAACCAGCTGGAAGTGTCGCTGGACGATGCCTGCAGCCATCTGATCGTGCGCCGCCAGCCGGCCGCCAACGACTTGCGCACCATCATGGCCACCATCAAGGTGATCACGGACCTGGAACGCGTGGGCGACGAGGCGACGAAAATCGCCCGCGTGGCGAAGAATCTGCACAAGCGCGGCAACGCCGTCGTCAACCATTACGAAATGGTGCGCGGCATCGCCAACACGGCCACCGACATGCTGCACGACGCGCTGGACGCGTTTGCGCGCAATGATGGCAAGCAGGCATTACAATTAATTGCACAAGATGCCATCATCGACCATGAGTTTCGGTCTATCATGCGCAACTTGATTACTTTTATGATGGAAGACCCGCGCACGATTTCGGCGGCGCTCGATACCCTGTGGGTGGCCAAGGCCATCGAACGGATCGGCGACCATGCGAAAAACATCGCCGAATACGTGATCTACGTGGTTGAAGGCAAGGACATCCGCCACACCAAGGTGGCTGCTCCCGCCATTTCCGAGGAGCTCCCTGAGTAAGCTTTATGGCATCTGATAAAACCACGGTATTGATTGTTGAAGATGAGCCGGCCATCGTTGAACTGGTGACCTATTCGCTGCGCGAATCCGGCTGGAATTGCTGTTCTGTACAAAACGTCGCCGATGCCTGGGAATTCATCCAGCACCGCACGCCGCACTTGATCCTGCTGGACTGGATGCTGCCGGATCAGACGGGCTTGCGCCTGCTGTCACGCATCCGCGCCGACCGCAATTTCGCCGCCATCCCCGTCATCATGCTCACCGCCAAGAGCATGGAAGAAGACAAGCTGGCCGGCCTGAACAGCGGGGCTGACGATTATGTCACCAAGCCGTTCTCGCCGCGCGAGCTGCTGGCCCGTGCCAAGGCCCTGTTGCGGCGCAAGAGTCCGGAACACGCGCAGGCGCCCATGCGCGCCGGCAACGTGGCCCTGGACCCCGTCAGCTGCACCGTCATGATGGATGAACAGAAGATCGATATCGGCCATGCCGAATACAAGCTGCTGAAATTCCTGCTGGCCCATCCGGAACGCGTGTTTTCGCGCAGCCAGCTGCTCGACAAGGTGTGGGGCGACCATGTGGTGATCGAGGAACGCACGGTCGATGTCCACGTATTGCGCTTGCGCAAAGCCTTGAAAGAGGCGGAAAGCCTGATCAAGACGGTGCGCAGCGTCGGCTACATGTTGTCTGAAAAGTAAAGCTGTCCACTATGAATCCGAAATTGCTGTTCTGGGTACCGGCCGCCTTGCGCATGGTGCTGGCGCTGCTGGGCGTGGGTGTCGTCTGGTATCTGCTGGGCGCCACGTACGCGCTGGGCATTGCCTTCGTGCTGATGGCCATGATGGTGTTCGTGCAGCTGTCGTATCTGTTCCAGCTGAGTAACTGGCTGGACAATCCGCAAAGCGCCAAGCTGCCCGATGGCTGGGGGGCCTGGACCAGCATTTTCGCGCGCCTGTACCGCATGCGCCGCGACGACGAGAAAAACCAGGCCGAGCTGACGGAGTGGCTGGCGCGTTTCCGCCAGGCCATGCACCTGCTGCCGGACGGCGTCGTCATCATGGATGACGTATTGTTCCTCGAATGGTGCAATCCGGCCGCCGAGAAACACCTGGGCCTGACGCACGAGCGCGACAAGGGCATGCGCGTCACCAACCTGATCCGCAGTCCCGAGTTCATGGATTACATCATCCTGGGCCGCTACGACCAGCCCTTGACGATCACCTTCCGCAACCGCAAGCTGATCGTGCAGATCATCCCGTTCGAGAACCGCCGCCAGATTCTCGTCACGCACGACGTGACGGAAACGGAACGCATCGAGATGATGCGCCGCGACTTCATCGCCAATGCCTCGCACGAACTGCGTACGCCGCTGACGGTGATCGTCGGCTTCCTGGAAATCGCTTCCGCCGAGCTGGACCTGGACGCCGCCACGCGCGCCGCCCACCTCAAGCTGATGACGGAGCAGGGCCATCGCATGCAGCACCTGATCGAAGACATGCTGACCCTGTCGCGCCTGGAATCGGTCGACTATCCGCTGCGCCCCGAACCGGTGGATGTCAAAAAGCTCATGCAGCAGGTCTTGCGCGATGCCAAGGGGCTGTCGGCCGGCAAGCATGAAGTGACCATGGAATGCAATGGCCCCGACGTGCTGGGCAGCTACGATGAGCTCTACAGTGCGTTTGGCAACCTGGCGTCGAATGCCGTGCGCTACACGCCGGCTGGCGGCGCCATCACCCTGCGCTGGCAGGATGGCGCGGCCGGTCCGCAATTCATCGCGCAGGATACGGGCATCGGCATCAGCCCCGAGCATATCGCCCGCCTGACGGAACGCTTTTACCGCGTCGACAAGAGCCGTTCGCGCGAAACCCAGGGCACGGGCCTGGGCCTGGCCATCGTCAAGCACGTGCTGCTGCGCCACGGCGGGACCCTGGCCATCCAGTCCGTTGCCGACAAGGGCAGCAGCTTCATCGCCAGCCTGCCCAAATCCGTCATCACGCCGCTGCAAGGCGAATTGCTGGTCAAGTAAATGGCACAGGGGAAGCGTCCCCTGTGTGCCACAGCGACTAGTGCAATGTTGGCAAAAGTCGTTACAATCAGGCCATGACTTTAATCAACGCTTCCTTTCGCCATGCAGGCGCGCAGCAACTGGCGCAATCGCTGCTGGCCGCGCGCCAGGCCACCCTGTCCCTGTTCGACTGCTACACGTATGCGGGCCTCGACGTGGTGGCCGGCATGCCGCACCATCCTCAACTCAGCCCGCCGCTGTGGCAACTGGGCAATATCGCCTGGTTTGCCGAGTGGTACATCCTGCGCGAAGCTCCCTCCAGCCACCCGGCGGACGCCGTCTACAATTCGCTGCTGACGCGCGGCGACGATTTGTTTGACGCGAACATGGTCGATCACCGTGCGCGCTGGTCGCTGGACTTGCCCAGCCCCGGCGCCGTCAAGACGTATTGCCACGAGGTCCTGGACCGGGTGCTGGACAAGCTGTCGCGCGAAGCCAATGTCGACAGCGCCCTGGCGCCGTACCGGCTGGCGCTGGCGCATGAAGACCTGTGCGGCGAGCAGTTGCTGGCCGGCCTGCAATGGCTGGGCCTGAAAGGCCCCGAGGCGCAGCCGGCAAGCCCTTCCTTGCCGCTGGCGGCGGGCGAGATTTCCTTTCCGGGCGGTACCATCGAGCTGGGTTCGCGCCGCGACGGGGGGTTTGCCTTCGACAATGAATGCCCGCCACACGCGTGCTATGTGCCGCCGTTTACCATCGATGCCGTGCCCGTGTCGAATGCCCAGTTCGCCGATTTCGTGTCGGACGGCGGCTACCAGAACCGCCAGTTCTGGAGCGCGGCCGGCAGCGCCTGGCTGATGCAGCAGGAGCGTTCGTCGCCGCTGTACTGGCTGCGCGACGGCATGCAGTGGCGCACCATGCGCTTTGGCCAGCGCATGACCTTGCCGCTGCACGAAGCCGTGCGGCACATCAACCTGTATGAAGCGCAGGCGTATTGCGCCTGGGCCGGGCGCCGCCTGGCGAGCGAGGCGGAATGGGAGTATGCTGCGCTGTCCGGGCATCCGGTGTTCCAGTGGGGACACGTATGGGAATGGACGGCGACGCCGTTCGAGCCGTATCCGGGCTTTGCCCCCGATGCCTGGCGCGAATATTCGGCGCCGTATTTCATGCAGCACCAGGCGCTGCGCGGCGCCGCGTTCGCCACGCCGCTGCGCTTGCGCTCGGCGCGCATGCGCGCCTTCCAGGCGCCGCAGCGGGTCGATGGCTTCACGGGCATGCGCACCTGCGCCTGGTAATGCCCGGGGACCAGGCATTCGCCCATCATTTCAGGAATACTTTTGAGTACAGATAACGCCCCGCAGTTCATTCCCAAACGCATCACGCCCACGCCGGAACAGGTCGCCATCCAGACGGCGCAAAAGAAGGTGGTGCTGATCGACGCCAATGCCGGCGCCGCCAAGACGACGACCCTGGCCCTGCGCCTGGCCGAAGCCCTGCACCGGGGCCGCGCGCCCGAACGCATGCTGGCGCTGGTGTTTACGGAAGCGGCGCGCGTGGCCCTGCGCCAGCGCCTGCTGGAAGTGGGCGTGCCGCTCGGTGTCGTCAAGCGCCTGACGATCGACACCTTCGACGCCTTTGCCGCCAAGGTGCTGCTGCAGATGGAGCGCATGCAGGTGGCCGCCATGCGCAGCGACGAAGAACTACGTCCCGTGGCGTGGGAAGCGCTCGAAGTCGTGTCCGAGAAATATGCACACCGCTATGCGCTGGAAATCAATACGACGAATGCGGCGATCGCCGAATTCCTGAAGTTGCAACTGCGCACCAAGGCGCGCATGGATTTCCAGCATCCGGACTTCGAAAGCAATTCCCTCGAAGATAATCTTGAGTTGCTGGGCATGTCGCGCACGCATTATCTGTGGCTGCGCGAATACGAAGGCTTGCGCGGCGCCGACACGGGCGATATCCAGTTCCGTGCGCCGTTCGACGCCACCTACGACCTGGTGCGCATGCTTGACGGCGACGAACCGCTGCGCCAGCAGTTGCCCGCCTTCCAGATCATCGTGGCCGATGAATTGCACGATTTGAACGAAGCGTCGTTCCGCCTGCTGACCATGCTGATCCGCCGTGGCAACGCCTTTTTCTGTGGCGCCGGCGACAAGGATCAGGTCATCTACACGTGGTCGGGCGCCGATCACCGCTTTTTGCGCCAGCGTTTCGAGCAGGAATTCCCCACCTTGCAGCGCCTGCCGCTGACGGCGTCCTACCGCTATGGTCCGCAACTGGCGCACGCCGTCGGCGTGCTGAAGAACAAGGCCAGCGTCTCGGCCCTGTCGCGCGCCACCCACATCGAGGTGCTGCAATACGCGCATACGCAGGCGCAGGCCTGCAGCGCACAGCTGATCGCCGCCCTTGAGCACGCGCATGCGGGCACCACGGCGATTTTGCTGCGCGACCGCGACCAGGCTATCCGCGTGGAAACAGCGCTGTTCCAGAGCGGCATCGCGTATGGCCTGGTGGACATGAACAGCTATCTGCTGAGCCAGGAAGTGCTGATGCTGCGCGGCATGGTCGCCATCGCCCGCAAGGATTTGCACGCGATCAAGAGCGGCCCGCGCCGCGGCGATATCCTCGAAGCCCTGGTGGCCTTCGCGGAAATCCCGTTTACCCGCACGGAGCTGCAGCAGGCCAAGGCCGATGTCGCCAATTATCCGGACTTGCTGGAAGGCTTCCTGACCAACCAGCTGGCCAAGTCCCACAACCAGGCCAAGGCGGCCCTGACGCAGGCGGCCGTCGACTACCTGCGCGCGTTGCCGCCCGACGCGCTGGCCGGTGACGCCCTGCAGCATATCTTTGCCCTGATGCAGCTGGAACAGACGGCGCGCCGCATCTATGTCGACCCGGCCCAAGCGCGGGTCGTGGCCCGTTCCCTGCACGGTTTCATCGATGTCTGCCGCGAGGCGGGCGTGGCGCTGGGCGGTTTTGCCGGCTGGCTGGGCGAGATGGAAGAGGCCGTTGCCGTCACCAGCGGCAAGGCGCAGCTGGTCATCGCCTGCATCGACCAGATCAAGGGCCTGGAATACAGCCACGTGATCTTGCCTTACCTGGCCGTCGACGAATTCCCACGCAGCAAGACCGACCCGCTGGAAGAGGAAAACCGCTTCTATGTGGCCGCCACGCGCGCGCGCGACAGGCTGACCTTGCTGACGCCGGAAGATCCCGCCTACCAGAGCCGCTACATCGCCGCCCTGCAGCTCAACCAGAAGACTGTTGCGTCCAAGTCATAGATCTTTTGCTGTGTGGCTGCTTTTTGCGAAGGCGGAAACGGCGCATACTTTGTCGGACTGATCACAATCGATCTGAACTTACAAAGGAGGAACGACGCCTAACAAAACCGTAGCGAGCGGCGATGATTTGTGGCTAAGAAGCGCAACCGTGCTAGAGCACGGTGAGCATCGCGGGCCGCAAAGCGCGACGCGCAGTAGGTTATGTTTGGCGTCCACGGCATGAAGATTTTCTTGACAGGCGCGGCAGGTTTCATCGGCAGTTCCATCGCGGCGGGCCTGGTGCGCGCCGGCCACCAGGTCACGGGCCTCGTGCGTAAACCGGAGCAGGTGGCCGAGCTGGCCAGCATCGGGGTGGAGGGTATCGTCGGTACCCTGGACAACCGTGAACTCATCATCGGGCAGGCGAGGGCGGCCGACGCCGTCATCAATGCGGCCAGCAGCGACCACAGGGGGGCCGTGGAAGCCATCATTGAAGCGCTGGCCGGCAGCAACAAGCCTTTCCTGCACACCAGCGGCTCGTCCATCGTGGGCGATGCCTCGGGCGGCGAGGGCACGGAGCAGATTTATTATGAAGACAAGCTGCCGGCGCCGACGGCCGACAAGGCGGCCAGGGTCGCCATCGACGACCTGGTATTGGCCAGCGCCGACAAGGGCGTGCGTGCCAGCGTACTGTGCAATACCCTGATCTATGGCCACGGCGCCTTGCCGCGCGACAGCGTGCAGCTGCCGCGTTTGCTGAAACAGGCGCGCAAGAGCGGCATCGTGCGCCACGTGGGGCCGGGCCGCAATATCTGGTCCAATGTGCACATCGACGACGTTGTCAGCCTGTACTTGCTGGCGCTGGAAAAATCGCCTGCCGGCACCTTTTACTTTGTCGAGTCGGGCGGAGCTGCCTTCCGCGACATGACGGCCGCCATCGCCGAGGCATTGCAACTGGGACCTGCGCAGGACTGGCCGCTGCCGGAAGCGATCGCCGAATGGGGCTATGAAATGGCTTCCTACGGCCTCGGCTCGAACAGCCGCGTGCGCGGCGAACGGGCGCGCAAGCTGCTGGGCTGGCAGCCGCAGGGGCCAGGCGTGCTGGAGTGGATCAAGCATGACATGCTGAATCCGCCCCACTGATTGCCGGCAGGATTGATGCAACTCAGCAAGACAGATGCTGTGTGCGCTAGCGAACGGTGCATTTGCGTGAACAGGGGTATGATGACTTTGCCTGGTTGAGACGCACTGCCGTGAAGTTGGCGGCATGTTCGATCTTCCTGCAGGTCAGCCGGTCGCCTCAAGGATCGGCACCAGATTTTGCCTTGCATGGGCCGCCCCGCCAGGGACTGCCCATCGGCGCCGTAAGTCGTGTACTGCATCAACCCCTTCAAGGCCGGCGCTTGCCGGTCTTTTTTTTTCGCCCGTCGTTTTGTTGCGTGCCGTTTCGCCATCCACCGCCCCGTATCCGCCATTCGCCGAACAAGGCTGTCGTCGCGCGCCCATGGCGCGTATCTTTACGATTAACCAACAACAAGGGGATATCGTGAAACCAGAACAAGCGTATTGCCGGCGTGCCCAGCTGCTGTGGGGCGTGCTGCTGATCGCCATCGGCGCCGTCATCCTGCTGGACCGGCTCGATGTGATCATCCTCCACGACTACTATTCACTATGGCATTATTGGCCATTGATCATGGTTGCCTTCGGCCTTAACAAGCTGGTCGCGCCCGTGTCCGCCAAGCAGGTGTTGAGCGGCCTGTGGCTGATCTTCTTTGCCGCCTGGTGGTATGTCTCGTATGAAGAGCTGTGGAACTTGAATTTCTACAATAGCTGGCCAGCCCTGCTGATTGCCTGGGGCGTGGGGCTGGTGCTGGAACCGCTGCTGAACAAACACTTTATTGCCTACCGGGAGTCCGAGCATGAAAAATAAACCGCCGCTGCATTCGCCATCGCAGATCGTGCTGGGCGTCATCGTCATCGGGCTGGGCCTGCTGTTCCTGCTCGATAACCTGGGCTTCATCAATGTCCGCTACACCTTCCGCTTCTGGCCCACGGCATTCATCGTCTTCGGCTTGCTGAAACTGTCGCAAAGCCGCAGCGCGAATGGCTATTTGCTTGGCGGCATGCTGGTTTTCCTGGGCGTGGCCTGGACCCTCAAGCACATGGGCATCTTCTACATGAACTGGGACGTGCTGTGGCCCTTGCTGATCATCGGCGTGGGCGTGGCCGTGGTTTCGAAGTCTTTGCCCGGTTCGCAGCAGCGGCTGCGCCGCCGGCGCTTTGGCGCGCAACAGGACGGCACGGCGCCGGGCGATGCGTTTGGCCAGGCCAGGAATGGCGCCGTTTCGCTCGACAAGCAAGCCGATATGGCAGCGCCCGGTGCTGGCGGTGAGGGACATGCCGACGACGACAGCATCATCGAGGTGACGGCCATCCTGGGCGGCTATGTGCGGCGCGTGTCGTCGCAGCGCTTCAAGGGGGGCGACATCAACGTCATCATGGCGGGCTGCGAAATCGATTTGCGCCAGGCCTCGATCGAGGGTGAAGCCGTGCTCAACGTGTTTGCCCTGTGCGGCGGCATCACCATCAAGATTCCGCCTGACTGGAGCGTCGTGCTGCAGGGCACGCCCATCCTCGGCGGTTTCGAAGAAAAGACCATCGTGCCGCCGAACAAGGACAAGCGTTTGTATGTGACGGGCTACGCCATCATGGGCGGCCTGGAAATCCGCAACTAGGCGCGCATGTCCGGGCCATTGTCGAAGCGGCGCGGCGCCGTGGCGCTGTTCCTCGTCTGTCTGGCGCTGGGCCTGGCCCTGGCGGTCATGCTCGCCAGGGTGGCACAGGCGCCGTGGCTGAATGCGGCCCTGCTGGTCGTGCCCGCCACGCTCGTGTATGCGATCGGCACGGGCTTTTCCGCCTTTTACCTGTGCCGCGCCTATCCCCTGAATGCCCGCCATCCGGCCGCCATCGCCGGCGTGATGGGCGTGGCGGCCCTGTTCGCTGGCTTGCTGTGGGCAACCCTGCTGCAGTTCCTGAACAGCGTCAGCCTGTTGCTGGACGTACGCTGGTTGGGCGTGAACCTGAGCCAGTCGCTGCTGGCCCTGTTCTTTGGCGTGGGCGTGCTGCTGTATTGCCTGGTGGCTGCCGTGCATTATCTGCTGCTGGAATTCGTGCGCGCCAAGACGGCCGAGCAACGGGGACTGGAAGCGCAGCTGATGGCGCAGGAAGCCCAATTGCGCATGCTGCGCACGCAGATCGACCCGCATTTCCTGTTCAACAGCTTGAATTCCATCAGTGCCTTGACGTCGATCAATGCGGCGGGCGCGCGCCAGATGACCTTGCAACTGGCCAGCTTCTTTCGCCAGAGCTTGAGCCTGGAAGCGCACAAGAAAATCGCCTTGCAGGAAGAGCTGGTGCTGATCCGGCACTTCCTCGCCATCGAGCAGGTGCGCTTTGGCGCGCGCCTGCAAGTGGCGGAAAGCATCGATGCCGCCGCGCTGGCGTGCCTGCTGCCGCCCATGCTGATACAGCCGCTGGTGGAAAATGCTGTCAAGCATGGCATTTGCGGCTTGACGGAGGGCGGCCTGATCACCATCGAGGCGCGGCGCGCGGGCAGCCTGCTGCACATTCGCGTGAGCAATCCGGTGGAGGCGGATCAGGCACCGGCGCGCGGCAATGGCGTGGGCCTGGAAAACGTGCGCCAGCGCCTGGCCGGCGCCTATGGCCATGAAGCCGGCGTGCACTGGGCGCGGCGCGGCGCGACGTTTGACGTGACGATATCGATGCCGGCGCAGACCGGCGATATGGAGGAAGAATGATGCAGGCAAGAATGCGGGTAGCCATCGTCGACGATGAACTGCTGGCGCGCGGCGTGCTGCGCGAATATCTGGCGCGCCACGACGATATCGAGGTCGTGGCCGAATGCGCCAACGGCTTCGAGGCCGTCAAGGCCATCGCGGAACTGGAGCCGGAGCTGGTGTTCCTCGACATCCAGATGCCGCGCCTGGACGGCTTCGAAGTGGCGGAACTGATAGGCGCAAAGACGCGCCTGATCTTCGTCACGGCCTACGACCAGTACGCCTTGAAGGCCTTCGAATGCCATGCGCTCGATTACCTGCTGAAACCGTTCAGCGAGCAGCGCTTCGAGCAGGCGCTGGCCCATGCCCGCGCCCACCGCAGCGCGCCTGAAGCTGTGCAGGCGGCGGCGCGCGAGGCGGCCACGCGCGCCGCGCCGCTCGACCGCGTGCTGATACGCGACGGGGCCAAAGTCCACGTCATCGCCAGCGCGCGCATCGACTACATCGAGGCGCAGGACGATTACA
>RCUS01001193.1_pt1 | contig 14102 bp, 10 predicted proteins | sample 2166221 | NCBI WGS metagenome assembly RCUS01 (sample SAMN09932758, study PRJNA488358) | compost metagenome | isolation source: compost soil in cyclohexanecarboxylic | place: Germany: Experimental Botanical Garden | reverse complement strand
TTCCCGGCCGGCTACCCGGTGGCCACGGTCAACGAAGTGATCCACGATTCCGGCCAGCCGTTCGCCATCGTTCGTGCCATCCCCACCGCCGCGCTCAACCGTAGCCGCTACATGCTGCTGGTGTTCAGCGACCGGCGCAGCCCGGAACAGCGCGCCACCGATGCCGCCATTGCCCAGGAAGAGGCTGACCGCAAGGGCACCTCGGCCGCAGGCCAGCCGGCCACGACGGGCGAGCAGGGCGCACCAGCTGGCAGCGCACCTGCCACGCCGGCCACACCAGCGGCCCCGACAGCCCCGGCTGTGCAGCCTGCAGCTCCGGCGGCCGCACCTGCCACGCCGGCTGCCGCGCCTGCCGCACCCGCTCACACCCGGAGGCAATGATGGCTGCATCACGCCGCAACAACGGCTGGGTCATCTGGCTGACTTTCGCCATCGGCCTGCTGCTCAGCGTCTCGCCCATGCCGCAGTTCATGGAAGTGTTCCGGCCCATGTGGCTGGCCTTGCTGGTGTCGTTCTGGACCCTCGCCGTACCGAACAAGGTCGGCATGACCACCGCGTTCGTGCTGGGCCTGGCCGAGGATGTGCTGTACGGCACCTTGCTGGGGCAGAACGCGCTGATCCTTACCCTCATCACCTTCCTGGTGCTGTCCTTGCAGCAGCGCCTGCGCATGTTCCCCATGTGGCAGCAGAGCCTGGTGATCCTGGTGATCTTCGGCATTGCCCAGCTGATCCAGCTGTGGCTCAGCGCGCTGACCGGCAACCGCCTGCCCACCCTGGCGCTGGTCTGGTCGGCGGTGATCAGTGCCTTGCTCTGGCCGTGGATCAGCTTCGCCCTGCGCGATCTGCGCCGACGCTTGCATATCAACTGACGGCGCCGCCGCGACTGACAGGGAGATGTCTGCATGAACCCGCTATACCTGGCCTCCGGCTCGCCCCGTCGTCGTGAACTGCTGGCCCAGATCGGTGTGCCGTTCAGCGTCGTCAGTGCCCCCATCGATGAAACCCCGTTGCCCAATGAAGGCGCCCCGGCCTACGTCGAGCGCCTGGCCCAGGCCAAGGCTGCCGCCGGCCTGGCTAGCCTGGAACATCCAGTGCAGGCCATTCGCGGGCATGCCCGCTCCCACAGGTTCGATGATGGCCTGGAGGGCAGTGCCGGCCCTGTGGGAGCGGGCGTGCCCGCGAATAGCCACACCGCGGCCCTGGGAAGTCGGGCTGTGGTGCTGGGCGCAGACACTGCCGTGGTGCTCGATGGTCGTATTCTCGGCAAACCGGAAAACCGCGAAGATGCCCTGGCCATGCTGGCCGACCTTTCGGGCCGCGAGCACCAGGTTTTGACCGCGGTCGCCCTGAGCGATGGCCAGCGCGTGCACAGCCTGTGCGTCACCAGCAAGGTGCGCTTCCGTGCGATCAGCGCCGAAGAAGCGCAACGCTACTGGGCCAGCGGCGAGCCCGCGGACAAGGCCGGCGGCTATGCCATCCAGGGCTTGGGCGCGGTGTTCGTCACCGGCCTTTCCGGCAGCTACTCGGCGGTGGTCGGTTTGCCCCTCAGTGAAACGGCCGAACTGCTTGGCCAATTCGGCATTGCCTGCTGGCAATCGCCCGCGCATACGCCAGAGGTAACAAACCAGCGGTAGCCAGCACTGCATACGCCATCCATCATTATCCAAGACCTTTGACGAGAGCCTGCCATGAGTGAAGAGATCCTGATCAACATCACCCCGATGGAGTCACGTGTGGCGGTGGTGGAAAACGGGGTGCTGCAGGAAGTGCATGTCGAGCGCACCCAGCGCCGGGGCATCGTCGGCAATATCTACAAAGGCAAGGTGGTGCGTGTGCTGCCGGGCATGCAGGCGGCCTTCGTCGACATCGGCCTGGAGCGCGCGGCATTCATCCATGCCTCGGAAATATCCCAGCGCGAAGGCTCGGCGGTAGAGAACATCACCGCCCTGGTGCACGAGGGACAGGCCCTGGTGGTGCAGGTGACCAAGGACCCGATCGGCACCAAGGGCGCGCGCCTGACCACCCAGCTGTCGATCCCGTCGCGCTACCTGGTGTACATGCCGCGCAGCAGCCATGTCGGCATTTCCCTGAAGATCGAAGACGAAGCCGAGCGCGAGCGCCTCAAGCAGGTGGTCAGCGACTGCATGGAAAGCGAGAACATCAAGGACGCCGGTGGCTTCATCCTGCGTACCGCCGCCGAAGGTGCACGCGCTGAAGAGATCCTGCAGGACATTCGCTACCTGCGCCGCCTGTGGGAGCAGATCGGTACCCAGATCAAGACCTGCGGCGCGCCCACGGTCATCTACGAGGACCTGGGCCTGGCCCTGCGTACCTTGCGCGACCTGGTCAACCCGAAGATCGAGAAGATCCGCATCGACTCGCGGGAAACCTTCCAGAAGACCACGCAGTTCGTTGGCGAGCTGATGCCGGAAATCGCCGACCGCCTCGAGCACTACCCGGGCGAACGGCCGATCTTCGACCTGTACGGCGTCGAGGACGAGATCCAGCGCGCACTGGAGCGCAAGGTACCGCTGAAGTCCGGTGGCTACCTGGTGGTCGACCCCGCTGAAGCGATGACCACCATCGATGTGAACACCGGCGCCTTCGTCGGCCATCGCAACCTTGAAGAGACCATCTTCAAGACCAACCTCGAGGCCGCCACCGCCATCGCCCGGCAACTGCGCCTGCGCAACATCGGCGGCATCATCATCATCGACTTCATCGACATGGAAGACGAGGAGCACCAGCGCCAGGTGCTGCGCACCCTGGAAAAGCAGCTGGAGCGCGATCACGCCAAGACCAACATCATCGGCATCACCGAGCTGGGCCTGGTGCAGATGACCCGCAAGCGCACACGGGAAAGCCTGGAACAGGTGCTGTGCGAGCCCTGCCTGGCCTGTCAGGGCCGTGGCAAGCTGAAAACCCCCGAGACCATCTGTTACGAAATCTTCCGCGAGATCCTGCGCGAGGCCCGTGCCTACCAGGCCGAAGGCTACCGCGTGCTGGCCAACCAGAAGGTGGTCGACCGGTTGCTGGATGAAGAGTCCGGTAATGTCGCGGAACTGGAGGCCTTCATCGGCCGAACCATTCGTTTCCAGGTGGAGTCGATGTATTCGCAGGAACAATACGATGTGGTGCTGCTCTGAGGCCTTCTGAAACGCGCCGCGGGTGGCCCGGGCTGGCAAAACCGGGACGACGGGCCATCATGGATAAACGACTTGGAGGGCCATGGCCATGGGACGTCTGACCCGCGTTCTTGTCGCCTTGACCCGCTGGGGGCTGGGCGTTTGCGCCCTGCTGGCGGTACTGGTGGCGCTGTATGTCAGCCTCGGCCGCGAACTGGTGCCGTTGGTGGCCGAGTACCGCGCCGATGTGGAAAGCAAAGCCGAACAGGCTTTGGGCCTGCCCGTGCACGTCGGTGCCCTGGAAGGCCGCTGGAGCGGCCTGGCACCGGTGCTGCGGGTGCGCGACTTGCAACTGGGCGAGGGGGCCACGGCCCTGCGCCTGGACGACGTCAAGGTGGTACCCGATGTCTGGGCCAGCCTCACTGCCCGCGAGGTACGCCTGGCACGCATTCAGTTGGGCGGCCTGCAACTGATCCTGCGTGAGAACGAGCAGGGCGCCTGGAGCCTCGAAGGCCTGCCGAAGAAGGACGATGCGCCGCTCGACCCCGCCGAGTTGTTGCAGCGCCTGCGCCAGTTGGGCCGCATCGATGTGTTCGACAGCCAGGTCACCCTGCACCCCTGGCAGCGCGACCCGCTGACCCTGACCTATGTGAGCGCCGGCCTGCAGGCCGGGGCTTCGCGCCATACCCTGGACCTGCGCGCGACCCTGCCCGATGGTCAGCCCCTGTCGCTGAACCTGCGCAGTCGTGCCTCGGCCAACGCCTGGCGCGACGGCCAGGTCGAAGCCTACCTGAGCCTGCCACAGAGTGACTGGGCGCGTTGGCTGCCGCCACGCCTGCTGGGCCAGTGGCATGCCGACGCCTTGCGGGCGGGCGGCGAGTTCTGGGTCGACTGGCGCAAGGGGCAGTTGCAGCAGGCCGTCGTACGCCTCAATGCACCGGAGCTGCAGGGCGCCTATGCCGGGCGCAAGGCGGCCAAACTGAACAACCTGGCCCTGGGCGCCTGGTTCCAGCGCCGGGAGCAAGGCTTCGATGTGGTGGTCGACTCCCTGGCCATGGATGTCGGCAAGACCCGTTGGGAGTCGCACCTGCAATTGCAGCAGCGTCCAGGCGAGGACGCTGCCGCGGAAAGCTGGCAAGTGCAGGCCGACCGCCTCGACCTCACGCCGTTGACCCCGCTGATCGATGCCCTGGCGCCGCTGCCGGACAAGGTCATGGCCGTGGTCGATGGCCTGAAGGTAACCGGCGCTCTGCGCAATGTGCGCCTGGAGGCCCGGCCCAAGGCCGAGGGTGACCAGCGCCTGCAGTTCGAAGCCAACCTGGAGAAGGTCGGTTTCGATGCCTATCACAATGCCCCGGCAGCCGGTAACGTCAGCGGCAGCATCAGCGGTGACCTTGGCCATGGCGAACTGCGCCTTGATACCGATGCGTTCATGCTGCACCTGTACCCGATCTTCGCCAAACCCTGGCACTACCAGAAGGCCAATGCGCGCCTGACCTGGGCCTTGGACAAGGAAGGTTTCACCCTGGTCGCGCCTTACCTCAAGGTGCTCGGCGAGGAGGGCAAGATCGCCGGTGACTTCCTCATTCGCCTGTTGTTCGAAGAGGGCCGCGAGGACTACATGGACCTGCGCGTCGGCCTGACCGAAGGCGATGGCCGCTACACCGCCAAGTACCTGCCCGAGGTGCTCAGCCCCGCCCTCGACGAATGGCTGCGCAGTGCGATCGTCAAAGGCACGGTGGACGAAGGCTACTTCCAGTACCAGGGCTCGCTGAACCATGGCGTCGCGCCGGAAGCCCGCAGCATCAGCCTGTTCTTCAAGGTGCGTGATGCGGCCCTGGACTTCCAGCCGGGCTGGCCGCAGGTGCAGCACGTGGATGGCGATGTGTTCATCGAGGACAGCGGTGTGCGCATCAAGGCCCAGCGTGGCGTGCTGCTCGACACCAAGGTCAGTGATGTGAGCGTCGATATCCCGCATGTCGACCAGGGCCAGCAAAGCCACCTGTATCTCGATGGCGACTTCGACGGCAGCCTGGGCGATGGCCTGAAGATCCTCAAGGAAGCGCCAATCGGCACTGGCGAGATTTTCGCCGGCTGGGAGGGCGAGGGGCCGCTCAAGGGCAAGGTCAAGCTCGACATTCCGCTGGCCCGCGGGCAGCGGCCGAAAGTGCAGGTGGACTTTGCCACCGACGATGCGCGGTTGAAGGTGGCGCCGCCGAGCCTGGAGTTGAGCCGCCTGAAGGGTGACTTCAGTTTTGATTTGGACAAGGGCCTGAGCGGCAAGGGCATCAGCCTGCAGGCCTTCGGCAAGCCGGTGACGGCGCAAATCACCGCCGAAGGCCAGCCCGGGCAGATGCAGACACGCGTCAACGCCAGCGGCCAGGTATCGCTCAAGGCACTGACCGACTGGCTGCAGTTCAACCAGGCCTTGCCGGCTTCCGGCGACCTGCCGTACCAGTTGCAGGTCAGCCTCGGTAGCCGAGACAACCGCCTGAGCGTCAATTCCAGCCTCAAGGGCCTGGCCATCGACCTGCCAGCCCCGTTCGGCAAGGCAGCGTCCGATACCCGTGACACCCGTTTCAGCATGACCCTGCAGGGGCCGGAGCGGCGCTTCGATGTCGCCTACACCGACCTTGCCCGTTTTGCCTACGCCGCGCCGGCCGAGAAGCTGGGGCAGGGCCGTGGCGAGTTGCTGCTGGGCGCCGGTGACGCCCAGGTACCTGCCGGCCAGGGCCTGCGAGTGCGCGGGCGCCTGGAGGCGCTGGACCTGGGGCCTTGGCAGGAACAGGCGGCGCGCCTGGCCGGTAACGACCCGGGCGGTAGCGCGCGGCAGAACCTGCAAGGCGTCGACCTGAGCATCGGCCAGCTGAAAGCCTTTGGCCTGGACCTGAACCAGGCCGTGGTGCGCCTGGCCCGTGGTGGCCCCGCCTGGGATTTGCGCCTCGACAGCAAGGAAGTCATCGGCAACGCCCGGGTGCCGGATGCCAAGGGCGCGCCCATGGTCGTGCGCATGCAGACCTTGCGCCTGCCCGCCGCCAGCGCTGCTGAAAAGCAGGCCGAGGCACAGGCCGAGGAGGGCCCGGACCCGCTGGCCTCGTTCGACCCGCGCAAGGTGCCAGCGCTGGACCTGAGCATCGACAAGCTCTATCGCGGTGACGACCTGTACGGCAGTGCGTCGCTCAAGCTGCGGCCGACCGCGCGTGGCGTGGCCGCCAGCGACATCGACCTCGACTTCAAAGGCCTGCGTATCGATGGTGGCGGCGGCTGGGAAGGCGAACCGGGCAGCACCAGCAGCTGGTACAAAGGGCGCCTGGACGGCAAGAACCTGGCGGATGTGCTCAAGGCCTGGGGCTTTGCCCCGACGGTGACCAGCCGCGACTTCCGCCTGGATGTGGATGGCCGCTGGCCGGGTTCGCCGGCCTCGGTGAGCCTCAAGCGCTACTCCGGCAGCATGGACGCAGCGCTGCGCACCGGCCAGTTCGTCGAGGTCGAAGGCAGTGCCCAGGCGCTGCGGGTGTTCGGCCTGCTGAACTTCAACTCCATCGGGCGGCGCTTGCGCCTGGACTTCTCCGACCTGTTCGACAAGGGCCTGGCCTACGACCGGGTCAAAGGCTTGCTGGTGGCCAGTAACGGTGTCTATGTGACCCGCGAGCCAATCGCCGTGACTGGCCCGTCGAGCAACTTCGAGCTGGACGGTACCTTGGACCTGGTACGCGACCGGGTCGATGCCAACCTGCAGGTGAGCCTGCCAGTGACCAACAACCTGCCGCTGGCGGCCCTGATTGTCGGCGCACCGGCCGTGGGCGGTGCGCTGTTCCTGGTCGACCGGCTGATCGGCGACCGCGTGTCGCGCTTCGCCAGCGTGCACTACCGTGTCGAAGGTCCGGTGAAAGAGCCTAGAATCACATTTGTGAAACCTTTCGAGAAATCCCGCTAGGAGTGCCCATGAAGGCAGCTGTAATCCAGATGGTCAGCCAGGACGATGTGCTGGCCAACCTGCAGCGCGCCGGTGCCCTGCTGGAGCAGGCCGCCTTTGGCGGTGCACGGCTGGCCGTGCTGCCGGAAAACTTCGCCGCCATGGGCCGCAAGGACGCCGCTGCCATCGGCCGCGCCGAAGCATTGGGCGAAGGGCCGATCCTGCCATGGTTGAAACGCACCGCCCGCGACCTCAAGTTATGGATTGTCGCCGGTACCTTGCCATTGCCACCGGTCGGCCAGCCCGAAGCCAAGGCGCATGCCTGCTCGCTGTTGATCGACGAACACGGTGAGGTAGCGGCACGCTATGACAAGCTGCACCTGTTCGATGTGGACGTTGCCGACAACCGTGGCCGCTACCGCGAGTCCGACGACTACGCCCACGGCGCCCAGGTGGTGGTGGCCGATACGCCGGTGGGGCGGCTGGGGCTGAGCGTGTGCTACGACCTGCGCTTCCCCGAACTGTACAGCGCACTGCGCGCCGCTGGTGCGGAACTGATCACTGCGCCGGCCGCCTTCACTGCGGTAACGGGCGCGGCGCACTGGGAAGTGCTGGTGCGCGCCCGGGCCATCGAGACCCAGTGCTACCTGCTGGCTGCGGCACAGGGCGGCACTCACCCGGGGCCACGGGAAACCCATGGCCATGCGGCGATCGTCGACCCCTGGGGGCGCATCGTCGCGGAACAGGCGCAAGGTGAAGCGGTACTGCTCGCCGAGCGCGACATTGACGAACAAGCGTCCATCCGGGCGCGCATGCCGGTGGTATCGCACCGGCGCTTTTTTTCGCAGGGCGCGTTGCGGCCTGCGCACACCTCGGAGTGACTATGAGCCAGATGTTATCCACCGTCAGCGAGCAGCTCCTGGCCCCAGGCGGCTTGACCCTGGACAGCCTGCAGAGCGTGCTGGGTGAGTTGGCCGGCCCCGGCATCGATGCCGCCGACCTGTATTTCCAGGGCCAGATCTCGGAAACCTGGGCGCTGGAAGACGGCATCGTCAAAGAGGGCAGTTTCAACCTCGACCAGGGCGTGGGCGTGCGTGCCCAGTCCGGTGAAAAGACCGGCTTTGCCTACAGCAACGCAATCAACCTCGAAGCGCTGACCTCGGCTGCCCGTGCCGCCCGTTCGATCTCCCGTGCCGGGCAGAACGGCAAGGTGCAGGCCTTCCGCAGCCAGGACGTGACTGCCCTTTATCCGGCGGACAACCCGCTGGATGTGCTCAGCCGTGCCGAGAAGGTCGAGCTGCTCAAGCGTGTCGACGCCGCCACCCGCGCCCTGGACCCGCGTATCCAGCAGGTCAGTGTGAGCATGGCCGGGGTCTGGGAACGCATCCTGATCGCTGCGGCCGATGGCAGCCTGGCCGCCGACGTGCGCCCGCTGGTGCGCTTCAACGTCAGCGTCATCGTCGAGCAGAATGGCCGCCGCGAGCGTGGCGGGCAGGGCGGTGGCGGGCGTACCGACTACCGTTTCTTCACCGAAGAGCGGGTCATGGGCTATGCCCGCGAAGCGCTGCGCCAGGCCCTGGTGAACCTGGAGGCGATCCCGGCACCGGCTGGTACCCTGCCGGTGGTGCTGGGGTCGGGCTGGTCGGGCGTGCTGCTGCACGAGGCTGTCGGCCATGGCCTGGAAGGTGACTTCAACCGCAAGGGCAGTTCGGCGTTCAGCGGCCGTATTGGCGAGAAAGTGGCATCGAGCCTGTGCACCATCGTCGACGACGGTACCCTCGAAGGCCGCCGTGGCTCGCTGAGCGTGGATGACGAAGGCACCCCGACCGAGTGCACCACGCTGATCGAGAACGGTGTGCTCAAGGGCTACATGCAGGACAAGCTGAACGCGCGCCTGATGGGCATGGCGGTGACCGGCAACGGCCGCCGCGAATCCTACGCGCACCTGCCGATGCCGCGCATGACCAACACCTACATGCGTGCCGGCGAAAGCGACCCGCAGGAAATCATCGCATCGGTGAAGAAGGGCATCTACTGCGCCAACCTCGGCGGTGGCCAGGTGGACATCACCAGCGGCAAGTTCGTGTTCTCGACCAGTGAGGCCTACCTGATCGAAGACGGCAAGATTACCGCGCCGGTGAAGGGGGCGACCCTGATCGGCAATGGCCCGGAGGCGATGAGCCGGGTGTCGATGGTCGGTAACGACCTGGCGCTGGACAGCGGGGTAGGGACTTGCGGCAAGGACGGGCAGTCGGTGCCGGTGGGGGTCGGGCAGCCGACCTTGAAGCTGGACGCGATTACCGTGGGCGGTACCGGGGCGTGATGGCCATCTGGGACCGCTTTGCGGTCCTTTCGCGACGCAAGGCCGCTCCCACAGGGATTGCGCCATGCAGAAATGGCTGCGCACTTACTGTGGGAGCGGCCTTGTGTCGCGATTGGGCCGCAAAGCGGCCCCAGGGTGATCAGCGCAAGCCGCGCTGCAGCTCGTCGAGGTCGCGGATGTACTTGAACACCTTGCGCGCGGCGGCAGGCGGCTTGTTCCGCGCCTTCTCGTGCTGGGCATGGCGCACCAGCGAGCGCAACTGCTGGCGGTCGGTGTCGGGATACTCGTTGACGAAGCGCTCGAGGTCTTCGTCGTTACCGTCGATCAACCGGTCACGCCAGCGCTCCAGGCCGTGGAAGCGCTCGTTGTACTGGCGGGTCGAGCTGTCCATCTGCTCGAGCAAGGCGTGGATGGCATCCAGGTCCTGCACGCGCATCAGCTTGCCGACAAACGACATGTGGCGTTTGCGGGCACCGTGAGCGGTGTGCTTGCTGGCTTCGGCCAGGGCCTTGCGCAGCTCGTCGGTCAACGGCAGGCGAGCCAGGGTATCGGCCTTGAGCGTGGTAAGGCGCTCGCCGAGTTCGACCAGCGCATGCAGTTCGCGCTTGATCTGGGTTTTGCTTTTTTCGCCGTCGAAGGCGTCGTCGTTTGAATCAACCATGGTGGCAGTCCGCTAGAAATCGCCGCCATGATAACCAGTCGGGGGCCGCTTGTCCGGCCCGGTCGTAGAATGACCCCAAGCCGAACGCAGAATTTGAGTGGAGAGAACCATGAGTGCAGTCCAGAGCGTAGGTCCGAAAGACCTGCCAGCATTGCAGGAGCAGGTCGAAGCGATCATCGCCGAAGCGCGTCGCCAGGGGGCCAGTGCCTGCGAAGTGGCGGTGTCGCTGGAGCAGGGCCTGTCCACCACGGTACGCCAGCGTGAAGTCGAAACGGTCGAGTTCAACCGCGACCAGGGCTTTGGCATCACCCTCTATGTCGGCCAGCGCAAAGGCTCGGCCAGCACCTCGGCCAGTGGCCCGGAAGCGATCCGCGAAACCGTCGCCGCCGCCTTGGCGATTGCCAAGCATACCTCCGAAGACGAATGTTCCGGCTTGGCCGACGCAGCGTTGATGGCCCGCGAGATCCCGGACCTGGACCTGTACCACGACTGGAACCTCGAGCCGGAGAAGGCCATCGAGATGGCCCTGGCCTGCGAGGCGGCGGCGTTCGACGCCGACCCGCGTATCCTCAATGCCGACGGCACCACCCTCAATACCCACCAGGGTTGCCGCGTGTATGGCAACAGCCATGGTTTCATCGGTGGCTACGCCTCGACCCGGCACAGCCTGAGCTGCGTGATGATCGCCGAAGGCGACGGCCAGATGCAGCGTGACTACTGGTACGACGTGAACCGCCAGGGCAACTTGCTGGCAGACCCGCGTAGCATCGGCGTGCGCGCTGCCCAGCGTGCCGCCAGCCGCCTGGGTGCGCGGCCGGTGCCGACCTGCGAGGTGCCGGTGCTGTTCTCGGCCGAGCTGGCCGGTGGCCTGTTCGGCAGCTTCCTGTCGGCCATCTCCGGCGGCAACCTGTATCGCAAGTCGTCGTTCCTGGAGGGGACCATCGGCCAGCGCCTGTTCCCCACCTGGCTGACCCTCGACGAGCGCCCGCACATTCCGCGGGCACTGGGCAGTGCCGCATTCGACGGCGATGGCCTGGCTACCTATGCCAAGCCGTTCGTCGACAAGGGTGAGCTGGTGTCGTACCTGCTGGGTACCTATTCCGGGCGCAAGCTGGGTTTGCCAAGCACGGCCAACGCTGGTGGTGTGCACAATCTGTTCGTCAGCCATGGTGTCGAAGACCAGGCGGCGCTGATCCGGCGCATGGGCCGCGGGCTGCTGGTGACCGAGTTGATGGGGCATGGCCTGAACATGGTGACGGGGGATTATTCCCGTGGCGCGGCAGGTTTCTGGGTCGAGAATGGCGAGATTCAGCACGCGGTGCAGGAAGTGACCATTGCCGGGAACATGAAAGACATGTTCCAGCAGATTGTCGCGATTGGCAGCGATCTTGAAACCCGCAGCAACATTCACACCGGGTCGGTGCTGATCGAGCGGATGACTGTGGCGGGTAGCTGATCCACAGCCTGTACCGGCCTCTTCGCGGGCTTGCCCGCCCCCACAGATACTGCACAAGCTTGAAACCTGTGCGATCCCTGTGGGAGCGGGCAAGCCCGCGAAGAGGCCGGTGCAGGCTATAGAGAATTTTCAATGAAACCGAAGACCCGGCCCCCACGCCGGGTTTTTTTGTTTCATCACCTTTTTCTTGAAGTGATTCTATTTATCACTTAATAATGAATATCATTATCCAGTAACCCGGCGATGATGTTCATGAAACCCGTCCTCCGCGAACTGCCCTACCTGGAAAACTGGCGCTGGCTCAGCCGACGCATCCGCTGTGCGCTCGAGCCCGACGAGCCGCGCTTGATCGAGCATTACCTGGCTGAAGGCCGTTACCTGGTGTGCTGCACCGAGACCTCGCCATGGACGGTGGCGCTGACCTCCTTCCGCCTGCTGCTGGATACCGCCTGCGACCGCATGCTGCCCTGGCATTGGCGCTGCCTGTGCCTGGACCAGGCCTGGCGCCCGCTGCTGGACCTGCGCAACCTCGACCGCGAGGCCCAGACCCAGCGCTGGCAGCCCTACGCCCTGCAGTTGGCCAATTGCCGCCTGCTGCCGTCGATTTCTCCCGATGAACTGATGCAAGGATTTGATGATGAGTGATACCCGTATCGAGCGTGACAGCATGGGTGAGCTGCAGGTGCCGGCCCAGGCCCTGTACGGTGCCCAGACCCAGCGCGCGGTCGACAATTTCCCGATCAGCGGCCAGCGCATGCCGGCCCAGTTCATTCGTGCGCTGCTGCTGGCCAAGGCTGCCGCGGCCAAGGCCAACGTCGAACTGGAACAGCTGTCGACCGCGCAGGGCCAGGCCATCGTCACGGCAGTCGAGCAACTGCTGGCGGGTGACTTCATCCAGCATTTCCCGGTGGATGTGTTCCAGACCGGCTCCGGCACCAGCTCGAACATGAACGCCAACGAGGTGATCGCGACTCTGGCCAGCCGCGTGCTGGGTGAGGCCGTCAACGCCAACGACCACGTGAACTGCGGCCAGAGCAGCAACGACATTATCCCGACCACCATTCACGTCAGCGCCGCCCTGGCCCTGCACGAGCAGTTGCTGCCAGCCCTGGCGCACCTGGTACAGGTGATCGAGGCCAAGTCGGCACAGGTGCATCAGTACGTGAAGACCGGCCGCACCCACCTGATGGACGCCATGCCAGTGCGCATGAGCCAGGTGCTGGATGGCTGGGCGGCGCAGATCAATGGCGCCAAGGCACACATCGAAGCGACCCTGCCGAGCCTGCAGGCGCTGGCCCAGGGTGGCACCGCCGTGGGCACCGGCATCAACGCCCACCCACAGTTCGCTGCCGGTTTCGCCCGCCAGCTCAGCGGCCTGACCCAGGTCGAGTTCACCCCCGGGCAGAACCTGTTCGCCCTGATCGGCTCGCAGGACACCGCCGTGGCCCTGTCCGGCCAGCTCAAGACTGCCGCCGTGGCGCTGATGAAGATCGCCAACGACCTGCGCTGGATGAACTCTGGCCCGCTGGCCGGGCTGGGCGAAATCGAGCTGCAAGGCCTGCAGCCGGGCTCTTCGATCATGCCGGGCAAGGTCAACCCGGTGATTCCAGAGGCCACCGCCATGGTCGCCGCCCAAGTGATCGGCAATGACGCCACCATCGCCATCGCTGGCCAGTCCGGCAACTTCGAGCTGAACGTGATGCTGCCGGTGATCGCCCGCAACCTGCTGGAGAGCATCGAGCTGATGGCCAACGTCAGCCGCCTGCTGGCCGACAAGGCCATCGCCAGCTTCAAGGTCAACGAAAGCAAGCTCAAGGAAGCCCTGGCACGCAACCCGATTCTGGTCACGGCGCTGAACCCGATCATCGGCTACCTCAAGGCCGCCGAAATCGCCAAGACCGCCTACAAGCAGGGCCGTCCGATCATCGACGTGGCGCTGGAGCACACCGACCTGTCGCGTGACCAGCTGGAAGCGCTGCTGGACCCGGAAAAACTCACCGCCGGTGGTATCTGACACTGAGTCACGGCCCAAGCGCCAGCGGTGGCCGCGTTGGTCATCGCGCAACCCATGCCTACGGAATTCACTGATATGCCCCATACCTTGCCTGCCCTGCCTTACGCCTACGCTGCGCTGGAACCGCACATCGACGCGCAGACCATGGAAATCCACCACACCAAGCACCACCAGACCTACGTCAATGGCCTCAACGCCGCCATCGAAGGCACCGAGTGGGCTGAGTGGCCGGTGGAAAAACTGCTCGGCGCGGTCGGGCAACTGCCGGAAAACCTGCGTGGTGCGGTGACCAACCATGGCGGTGGGCACGCCAACCACAGCCTGTTCTGGACCGTGATGTCGCCGCAGGGTGGGGGAGAGCCGCAGGGCGCTCTGGCGCAGGCCATCGACGCCCAACTGGGCGGCTTCGATGCCTTCAAGGAGGCCTTCACCAAGGCTGCGCTGACCCGCTTCGGCAGTGGCTGGGCCTGGCTCAGCGTGACCCCGCAGAAAACCCTGGTAGTGGAAAGCAGCGGCAACCAGGACAGCCCGCTGATGCACGGCAACACGCCAATCCTCGGCCTGGACGTGTGGGAGCATGCCTACTACCTGAAGTACCAGAACCGTC
>RCUS01001192.1_pt1 | contig 14116 bp, 10 predicted proteins | sample 2166221 | NCBI WGS metagenome assembly RCUS01 (sample SAMN09932758, study PRJNA488358) | compost metagenome | isolation source: compost soil in cyclohexanecarboxylic | place: Germany: Experimental Botanical Garden | reverse complement strand
ATGGCGCGCGTAGCTTGCGCGCCGATTACCGCACGGCCACGGGCGAGCGGCGCGACGTGGCGCTGGCCGATGGCAGCGTGCTCAGCCTGAATACGGGATCGGCCGTCAACGTGCGTTTTGACGCCAGCCGCCGCCTGATCGAATTGCTGGCCGGCGAAATCCTCGTCACCAGCGGCCAGGGTGCCGGCAGCGACGCGCCTTTGGTGGTGGCCACGCGCGAAGGCCTGGTGCGTGCGCTGGGCACGCGCTTTTCCGTGCGCCAGCAAGATGGCGTCAGCTCCGTGGACGTGTTTGAACGCGCCGTCGAGATCCGTCCGCGTGACGGCGACGGCGCGCCCTTGCGGCTGGCGGCAGGGCGCGGCGTGGCGTTTTCGCGCCAGGCGCCCGGCGCGCCGCATGCCATCGATGCGTATGCGGATGCCTGGTCGCGCGGGCAGCTGATCGTCGACGACGTGACCCTGGGCGATTTCCTGGCCGACCTGGCCCGCTACCGCCCCGGCATCATCCATTGCGCGCCGGAAGTGGCACAGCTGCGCCTGTCGGGCGTGTTTCCGCTGGCCGACACCGCGCGCATCCTGAACATGCTGCCGAACTCCCTGCCGGTGCAGGTGCGCAGCCGCACCGCCTACTGGGTGACGGTCGAACCGGTCCCATAGCACCCCACAAAATATATTTGCAGCCGGACTGCCCGTTTTCCGTTTTCGCGGCACCTACAGAGTAGGGCGCCTGTTTTTCACCGTCTGATGACGCCACTACTATCAGGAACTTGCATGTTTCACGCTTTGAATTTTGTCAGTTTGCCATTCCCTCACTCCGCACTGCGCCCGCTGGCGCAGGCGGCCGCGGCCCTGTGCCTGGCCGCCAGCCTGCCTGCGCTGGCGCAGCAGGCCGCGCCGGCCATCCCTGCCGCCCCGGCCGCCCCGGCCGCCGAGCAAACCATGCTTGGCGTGTCCGTCACGGCAGGGCGCGATGCGGCAACGGAAGGCAGCGGCTCCTACACCACGGGCGTGAGCAATACTGCAACCAAGCTGAACATGTCGCTGCGCGAGACGCCGCAGTCGGTCAGCGTGCTGACGCGCCAGCAGATCGATGACCTGGGCATCACGACACTGGACGACGCCGTGCAGTCGATCACGGGGCTGGTCATGCAAAAGGGTAATTTCACGGGCGATTCGGGCAGTTTCAGCGCGCGCGGCTTCCCGGTCGATAACATCCTGCTCGACGGCTTGCCCACCAGCCTGGGCGCGAATGGCACTTTCAATGGCGACAATGACGACCTGGCCATCTACGACCGCATCGAGGTGGTGCGCGGCGCCACGGGCCTGACGACGGGGGCCGGCACACCGAGCGCGGCGATCAACCTGGTGCGCAAGCGCCCGACGGCTACGCCGCAAGCGTCCTTTTCGGTCAGCGTGGGCAGCTGGAGCAACTACCGCCTGGAAGCCGATGCGGCCAACGCCCTCAATGCAGCGAAGACCCTGCGCGGGCGCATCGTCGTGACGGTGCAGGACAAGCAGGATTTTGTCGACGTGCTGCATGGCCGCAACCACCAGCTGTACGGCATCGTCGAAGCCGACCTGCGTCCCGACACCACCTTGAGCGTGGGCGCGCACTACCGCAAGACGGATAACGACGGCGTCACGACGGGCGTGGTCACGGCCGCCGACGGCAGCTTCCTGAACTTGCCCCGTTCGACTTACCTGGGCACCGACTTCGACGAGTGGCGCCAGACGGACAAGACCATCTTCGCCGAACTGGAGCACCGCTTCGCCAACGGCTGGAAGGCCAAGCTGTCGGCCACGCGCAAGACGCCGGAGATCGACACCACGTTTTCCGGCATCAACCGCCGCGGCGACACCCTGCGCTTCAATTCGCAAAGCTACCGCGCCGAACTGGCCAACACCAGCTACGACGCGAATGCCAGCGGCAGCTACAGCCTGTTCGGCCGCCAGCACGAGCTGACCATCGGCGCCAGCCACCGCCGCTCGTCGAAAAACAGCTATGGCGGCTGGGCTCCATACAGCTGGGGTGCGACCGCGCCGGTACTCGACCCGTTCAACTGGGACACGGGCAGCGTGGCGCGCCCCGTCATCAACTACGCGCAGTGGCGCACGGCCAGCATCACCGAGCAAAGCGGCGTGTATGCGGGCACGCGCATGCGCCTGGCCGAGCCGCTGTCACTGGTGCTGGGCGGACGCGTGAGCTGGTACAAGGACGATGCGGGCTATTCGGTGGCGCGTGAATTCACGCCTTACGCCGGTATCGTGTATGACCTCGACAGGCAGCATTCCGTGTACGCCAGCTGGACCGAAATCTTCCAGCCGCAGGCGGCCACCGACGCCAATGCGCAGCCGTTGAAACCGATCAGCGGCACCAACTACGAAGCGGGCGTGAAGGGCGAATACTTCGGCGGCGCCCTCAATGCCAGCGCCGCCGTGTTCCAGATCCGCCAGCAAAACCGCGCTGTGGACGACCTGGCCGGCCCGAGTCCCTGCCCGGGCAGCACCTGGGGCTATTGCCAGCGCGCGTCGGGCGAAGTGCGCAGCGAAGGCGTGGAGCTGGAAGTGGCGGGCGCGCTGACGCCGAACTGGCAGCTGTCGGCCGGCTACACCTATGTAAAAGCGCAATTTACGCGCGACAGCGACCCGGCCAATATCGGCAAGGATTTCAACAGCCGCTATCCGCGCCAGCAGCTCAAGCTGGCCACCAACTACCGCCTGTCCGGCGCGGCGCAGGGCTGGCGCGTCGGCGCCTCGGTGTACGGGCAGGGCGCGACGGAGTCGAGCGACGGCACCTACCACCTGCGCCAGGGCCGCTACGCCATCCTGGGCCTGAACGCGGCCTGGCAGATCAACAGCCGCGCCGAGCTGCGCCTGAACCTCAACAATGCGCTGGACAAGCACTATTACCAGAGCATTTATTCCGATGTCTTCGGCAACCTGGTCGGCGCGCCGCGCAACCTGATGCTGACGTTGAACTACAAACTATAAATAATCACTTTTGAATGACCTATCTTGATGAAGGATGCAAGGCTTATGGATGTGCAGTTGAATCTGGGCCACGCCAGCCATGGCGTGAGCCAGCGTATGCCACAGGGAGCGCCGCGATGATGAAATCGGCCAACATGATGTTGTTCTCGCGCGTGCTCGCCGCCGTCTTTGGCGGCTATGCGCTGACGTCCGGCGTGGCCGTGCTGCTGGCGGCCGTGCTGCCGCTGTCGCGCGCCGAAGCCGTGCTGACGGCCACCCTGAGCGCCTTTGTCGTGTACACCTGCGCCGTCATCTGGGTCTTTGCCGTGCACGACCTGCGCCGCGCCTGGCTCGGCATGCTGCTGCCGGCCATCCTGTGCGGCGGCTTCGGCCTGCTGCTGTCGCGAGGTGCGGCATGAACGCCGTCAAGGTGGATAAAGTGGTGAAGACACCGCAGCAAGGCGGTTTGCGCCAGGCCATGGCCTGGCTGCACACGTGGAGCGGCCTGTGGATTTCCTGGCTGCTGTTCGCCATTTTCCTGACCGGCACCCTGGCCGTCTTCGACGATCCGATCAGCCACTGGATGACGCCCGAACACGCACTGGAAGAAGCGGCGCATGCGAACGATCCGCCGCAGCCCAAGGTCACGGACCGTGGCCGCCGCCTGGAGCTGGCGCTGGACTTCATGGCGAAAGAGCATCCGAAGGCGGACATGTGGGAAATCTGGCCCGTGCAGCGTCCTGGCCATGGCCTGTCGGCGTACTGGTTCCAGCCCAGCGGCGGTTATGGTTCGGCCGATCTCGATCCGCTGACGGGCGCCGTCGTCGAACATGCGCGCGAGGCAAATGCGCGCGAGACCATCGCCGGCCACCATTTCGTCGATTTCCACTACGAGCTGCACGCTGGCCGCATCGGCGTGTGGATCGTCGGCATCACCACCATGATCATGCTGGTGGCGCTGGTCAGCGGCGTCATCACGCACAAGCGCATCTTCAAGGACTTCTTCACCTTCCGCCCCGCCAAGGGCCAGCGTTCGTGGCTCGACGCGCATAACGCGGTGGCCGTGCTCACTTTACCGTTCCAGTTCATGATCGCCTACACGGGCCTGGCGTTCTTCAGCGACGATTATGTGCCGGCCCCGGTGGTGGCGCAATACGGCATGGACAATGCCAAGAAGGCCTTTTTGGCCGACTGGAACGACGTGGGCAAGCCTGGCAAGACTGGCCAGCCGCTGGCCATTCCCGCGCTGGAGCCGTTCGCGCAGCGCGCCGAGCAGGCCATCGGCCAGGACATCCGCGCCGTGGTGCTGGACAACCCGAATGACGCCTCCATGCGCGTGTGCATGTACGGCTGGAATGAAGACACGGACACGATGGAACGTCTCAGCGCCAACACGGGCCGGGCCTGCTATGCGCTGGCCACGGGCGAGCAGGTCGCCTTGCGCCTGCCCGGCGAGTCGGACACGGGCGGCGCCGGCCTGACGCGCTCCGTCATGTCGAACCTGCACATGGCCGGCTTCGGCGGCACGCCGATGCGCTGGCTGTACTTCTTCTGCGGCCTGGCCGGCACGGCCATGATGGGCACGGGCGCCATCCTGTTCATGGTCAAGCGGCGCCAGAAGTCCGGCGCCGAGTTTGGCGCCTGCACGCAGCGCGTGTACCGCGTCATCGCCTGCCTGAACGTGGCGGCGATTGCCGGCCTGTCCATCGCCTGCATCGGCTACCTGTGGGCGAATCGCCTGATTCCCGTCGGCATCGAGCACCGTGCCGGCTGGGAAGTGCGGGCCTTTTTCGGCGTGTGGTTTGTGATGCTGGTGCATGCCTGCCTGCGCGCGGAAAAGCGCGCGTGGATCGAACAACTGTGCCTGCTGGCCGCCCTGTGCCTGCTGCTGCCGGTGCTCAATGTCCTGAGCACGGGCGACAACCTGATGGCGCAGTTCGCGCGCAGCGACTGGGAAAGCGCCGGCGTGGAATTGTGCAGCGTGGCCTTTGGCCTGCTGGCCGCCTGGGGCGCGCGGAAAGTCCACAAGCGCAATGAACAAACCCAGAAGAGGGCGGCCGGCAAGGAAAGCGCGGCGTCCTCGGCCAGCCTGCACGTCACCACGGAAGGACAGTCATGATCAATGCCATTCTTTGCGCGCTGGGCCTGTCGTACGCTGGCATGGCCAGCCTGTCATTGGCGATGGACCGCCATCACGGCCAGGTCTGGGGCACGGATGCGGCGCCGAACGTGCGGCGCACCTTGCAGCTGACCGGCGCGTTGTTGCTGGCGCTGGCCATCTGGCCCTGCGTGGCCGGCTGGAGCGCCAGTGTCGGCGTGGTCGCCTGGCTGGGCTTCCTATCGGCCGGCGCGCTGCTGGTGGCCCTGCTGCTGCCTTACGCACCGCGCTTGCTGTTTCGTAGTTCCCTGCTGGCAGCCGTCGCCGCGCTGGCAGGTCTTGTGACGTTCCTGCAGTAGTACCCACTGCATATTTCAAGGATAGACAGATGCACTTTTCACGCCTGGCGACATTGTTTGACGTTTTGACTTTCCTGAAGGCGGCTTCCTGATGGCGGCCCGCCTGCCTTCCCGCCGCGCCCGCATCCTGGGTGGCGTGGTGTTGCTGGCGCTGTTCGGCGCCGGCGCACTGTGGGCCACGCGCGGCCCGACAACCGTGTTCGATACGGCGCCCGTCAAGCGCGGCGACATCGAGGCCAGCGTGACGGCCATCGGCACCCTGCAGCCGCAAACCTATGTGGACGTGGGCGCGCAGGTGTCGGGCCAGATCACGCGCCTGCACGTGCAGCCGGGCAGCGCCGTGGATAAAGGCCAGCTGCTGGCCGAGATCGACCCCAGCGTGCAGCAAGCCACCGTGGACGCGGGCCGCGCCGCGCTGGCGGGCTTGCGCGCACAGCTGGCCGACCAGCAGGCGCAGCACCGCCTGGCGGGCCAGCAGCATGGCCGCCAGAAGCAGATGGCCAAGTTCGACTCGACGCCCTTGGCCGACCTGGAAACGGCGGAAGCCACCCTGGCCTCGGCCGCCGCCAAGATCGACCACCTGAAGGCGCAGATCGACCAGACCCAGGCCAGCCTGAAGGCGGACGAGGCGCGCCTTGGCTACACGCGCATTTATGCGCCGATGGCTGGCAAGGTGGTGGGCCTGGACGCAAAAGAGGGCCAGACCCTGAACGCCACCTACCAGACGCCGAACATCCTGCGCATCGCCGACCTGTCGGCCATGACGGTATGGACGGAAGTGTCGGAAGCGGACGTGCGCCGCGTGCGCCCGGACATGTCCGTGTACTTCACCACCCTGGGCGGCGACCAGCGGCGCTGGAGCGGCAAGGTGCGGCAAGTGCTGCCGGCGCCGCCGGTACCGGGCGGCACCAGCGCCGGCACGGCCCTGGCGCCGTCGTCCAGCAAGGTGATTTTATATACGGTGCTGTTCGACGTGGATAACGCGGACGGCGAACTGATGCCGCAGATGACGGCGCAAGTGGTGTTCGTCACGGCGGCGGCGAAAAACGTGCTGGCCGTGCCCCTGCCGGCACTGAAACCGTCGACGGAAGAAGGCGCCAAGCCGGGGCAGTTCACGGCCCGCGTGATGGATGCGGATGGCAAGGTCGATACGCGCGCCGTCACCGTGGGCGTGCGCAACCGCCTCAGCGCGGAAGTGCTGCAAGGCTTGCGCGAAGGCGAATTGCTGGTGACGGGCGAACAGCCGGCCGGCAGCGGCGCCAGCAGGTTCCAGCTGTGAGCGCCATGAGCGAGGCCAGGTCGCTGGGGCAAGCCGGCGATGCTGGCCAGCCGGCGCCCCTGATCGAGCTTGCCGGCATCCGCAAGCGCTACGGCGGCCATGACGGCGCGCCGGCCGTGGAAGTGCTGCGCGGCGTGACCCTGTCGATTGGCGCCGGCGAATTCGTTGCCATCGTGGGGGCGTCCGGTTCCGGCAAGTCGACCCTCATGCATCTGCTGGGCTGCCTGGACCGGCCCAGCGACGGCACTTACCGCTTTGCCGGCCAGGACGTGGCCAGCCTGAATCCCGATGAGCTGGCCTGGCTGCGGCGCGAAGCGTTCGGCTTCGTCTTCCAGGGGTATCACCTGATCGCCACCGAATCGGCGCGCGAAAACGTGGAAGTGCCGGCCCTGTACGCGGGCATGCCAGCTTGCGCCCGCCATGCGCGCTCGGAAGCGCTGCTCAAGCGCCTGGGACTGGGAGAACGGCTCGATCACCGGCCGAACCAGCTGTCGGGCGGGCAGCAGCAGCGCGTGTCGATCGCCCGCGCGCTGATGAATGGCGGGCGCATCATCCTTGCCGATGAACCGACTGGGGCGTTAGATAGCAGCAGCGGCGCCGAAGTCATGGCCCTGCTGGGCGAACTGGCCGACGCCGGACACACCATCATCCTGATCACGCATGACCGCAAGGTGGCGGCCCAGGCGCGCCGCGTGATCGAGATCAGCGATGGCCAGATCGTCGAAGACTCGGGCGCCATCGCCATTCCCGCCACGTCGACGACCCTGCCGCCGCTGGACATGGCGCGCGCCGCCCATGACACGGGGGCGTCGCTGGGCACGGAATTGCTCGACGCGGCGCGCGCCGCCTGGCGCGTGCTGTGGATTAACCGCTTCCGCACGGGCCTGACCCTGCTGGGCATCATCATCGGTGTCGCTTCCGTGATCGTCATGCTGGCCATCGGCCTGGGCACGCGCCAGCAGGTGATGGCGCAACTGGGCGCCTTTGGCTCGAACCTGCTGTACATGGCGTCGCGCGGCGAAAGCTCGCGCATTCCCGGGCGCAGCATCACCCTGGCCGACCTCGATGCGCTCAAGGACGTGCCGGGCATTTCCCACGTGCTGCCTAACGTCACGGGCAACAAGGTGATACGCCATGGCAACCTCGACGTGCAGACCTATGTGCGCGGCACGGGGCCAGCCCTGCCGCAGATCCAGACCTGGCCCGTGGCCAAGGGCGGCTTCTTTACCGAGGAAGACGAGCGCGAGATGGCCACCGTGGCCGTGCTGGGCGCGCACCTGGCGGAAAAGCTGATGCCCGACGTGGCCAATCCCGTGGGGCAGAATATCCTGATTGGCAACGTGCCGTTTCAGGTGATCGGCGTGATGAGCGCGAAGGGCGCGCTGACGGGCGAGAAGGATGAAGACGACGTGCTGCTGCTGCCGTTTTCCACGGCCGGCATCCGCGTTTTCGGCCAGCGCGAGCCGACCTACACCGTCATGGCGGTGGCCGACGTCAAGCGCGTGACGGAAGTGGAGGCGGCCGTCGATGCCACCATGTTCGAGCGCCACCGCATCCGCGACTACGGCATCAGCAACGCGGCCGCGTCCATCGCCGCCGAAGCCAAGACGCAGGACAACATGACCATCATGCTCAGCCTGATCGCCGCCGTTTCCCTGGTAGTGGGCGGCATCGGCGTCATGAACGTGATGCTGATGACGGTGCGCGAGCGCACGCGTGAAATCGGCATCCGCATGGCGACGGGCGCGCGCCGGCGCGACATCCTGCGCCAGTTCCTCACCGAAGCCGTGCTGGTGTCGGTGGTGGGCGGCGTGGCCGGCATCGTGGTCGGCGTGACGGTGGCAGGCCTGCTGCTGGTGTGGGACGTGCCCGTGATCTTTTCGCTCAGCGCCATCGCCGGCGCCTTTGGCTGCGCCGTGGTGACGGGGCTGGTGTTTGGCTTCATGCCGGCGCGCAAGGCATCGGGGCTCGACCCTGTCGTGGCGCTGGCTGGCCAGTAAGGTCGGCTGTTGTAAAAACGCCGGCGCAGTGCCTGCCATCGCGGCCAGGCATTGCGCCGGCGTTGTTGTTTCGGCTAAAATGAGAATAATTCTTATTTGCATTGGTGCCAGGCGCCTGACAGAAAGGATGCCATGCCGGCCGCCGACTTCGCCCTACCGCAAGACCACTCCTCTCCCATGCCCGCCGCCCAGGCGCTGTACCAGCAGCACCACGGCTGGCTGTATGGCTGGTTGCGCTACAAGCTGGGCAATGCCGCCGACGCGGCCGACCTGGCACACGACACCTTCATCCGCATTCTGGCGGGGCGCGACATCGCCGCCATCAGCCAGCCGCGCGCCTACCTGACAACGGTGGCGCGCGGCATCCTCATCAACTGGTACCAGCGCCAGGCGCTCGAACGCGCCTATCTGGACGCCATCGCCCTGCTGCCCGAAGCGCAAGCGCCGTCGTGCGAAGCACAGTATCTGATTCTGGAAACCCTGCACCAGGTCGACGCCATGCTCGACGCCTTGCCGGCCGTGGTGCGGCGCGCTTTCCTGCTGTCGCAGCTGGAAGGCCTTACGTATGACGCCATCGCCGTGCGGCTCGACATCTCGCTGGCCAGCGTGAAACGCTATATGAAGCAGGCCTTCCTGGCCTGCCTGCAACTGGAAGAATAGGGTGGCCGCAGCGGAAAAAGACGGGCGCATCGATCCGCTCGTCCTGGAGCAGGCGGCCGACTGGCTGATGCAGCTGCACGCGGGCGCCGCCAGCACGCAGCTGCGGTGTGAATGCGAACGCTGGCGCGCCAGCGACCCGGAACATGCGCGCGCCTGGCGCCGCGCCGAAGCGCTGCTGGGCAAACTGGGCGGTTTGCCACCGGAGCTTGCCATGCCGGCGCTGGACCGGTCCCGTGCATCGGACCGGACCTCCGCGCGCCGCGCCGCGCTGCTGAAACTGGCCGCCTTGCTGGCCGTGGTGCCCGGCGCCTGGCTGCTGGCCGAACGGCAGGGCTGGCGCCATGACTACCAGACGGCGACGGGCGAGCGGCGTAACATCGAACTGGCCGACGGCAGCCGCATCAGCCTCAATACGGCCACCACCCTGGACGTGCAGTTCGATGGCGCACAGCGTCTGCTGACCCTGCGGCGCGGTGAAATCGCCGTACATACCGCCTCCGATGCGCAGCGCCGGCCCTTCTTCGTCGCCACGGCCGAAGGCCGGCTCGAAGCGCTGGGCACGGTGTTTTCCGTGCGCCAGGAAGAGGGCCGGACGATGCTGGCCGTGCGGGAAAGCCGCGTGCGGGTGCAGGCGCGCAGCGGTGCGCAGCACCTCATTGCGGCGGGTTCGCAGGTGGCCTTCACGACGGCGGCCATCGGCGAACCGCGAGCGCTGGCTGCCGGAGCGCTGGCTTGGCAGCGCGGCATGCTGCTGGCCGACGCCATGCGCCTGCACGACTTCGCGCTGGAACTGGGCCGCTACCGGCCCGGCATCGTGCGCTGCGATCCCCGCGTCGCCGATGTGCGCGTCTCGGGCGCCTTCCCCATCACGGACACGGATGCGGCGCTGGTGATGCTGGTGTCGACCTATCCCGTGGTGGCGCGCACGCGGCTTGGCGGGTATTGGCTCACCCTGGATGCGCCTGAATAAATAGTTGAAGAAACCTGACACTTTTGTCGCGCCGGGCTGGCAAGGGGAGGAATACCGCCCAATCAAAGGAAACGTCATGCCCGCTGCTCCCCTCCGCTCCATCGTCTTTCTCTCTGTCCACCTGGCCGTGCTGGCCATGGCCGCACCCGCCCATGCGGCGTCGCTCGATACGCCCGCCGCGCGCAGCATCGTACTGCCGGCCGGCCCGCTGGGCCGCAACCTGTCCACCGTCGCCGTTGACGCGGGGATCGCCCTGTCCTTCGATCCCGCGCTGACGGCGGGCTTGAACAGTCCCGCGCTGAGCGGCAGCCATACGCCGCGCGCAGCGCTCGCCCTCCTGCTGGCCGGCAGCGGGCTGGAAGTCGTCGGCCGCAGCGACGGCAGCTATACCTTGCAAAAAGTGGCGCCCGCCGCACCTGCCGCTGCCGCTGCCAGCACTCCTGGCGAGCAAACCCTGGCCGCGATCCGCGTGCGCGCGCGCCGCGCCGCCGATGGCAGCACGGAAGGCACGGGCTCGTACACCAGCCGCGTCACCAGCATCGCCTCGAAGACGGATCAGTCGTTCCGCGAGATTCCCCAGTCGGTGTCCGTCATCACGCGCCAGCAGCTCGATGATCAGGACGTCAAGGATATCGGCGGCGCCATGGCGTTGGCGCCAGGTATCACGTCCAAGCGCGTGAATGGCCACGCCTACAATTTTTATTCGCGCGGCTTCCAGATCGACAGCATGCAGATCGATGGCGGCGCGCCTTTTAATATTGGCAGCTACACCGCCACGGCGATCCAGGACATGGCGATGTACGACAGGGTCGAGGTGATGCGCGGCGCATCCGGCTTGCTGTCCGGTGCCGGCGATCCGGGCGGCGTCATCAACTTGGCGCGCAAGAAACCACTGGAACACCGGCAACTGACGGCCGGCCTGTCGGCGGGCAGTTGGAGCAATTATCGCGCCGACATCGACGCTACCGGCCCGCTCGCCTATGACGGCCGGCTGCGCGGGCGTGTCGTGGCGATGTATGAAAATGATGGCTCCTTCATGCGTCATTTCCGCACGGAAAAGGCGCTCGTGTACGGCGTGCTGGAAGCGGACTTGCCCACGGGATCGCTGTTGACCGTTGGCGGTTCGCACGCCAAGCGCGATACGACGGGCAGCGGTTCCGGCTTGCCCCGCTATGCGGACGGCGCCGATGTACACTTGCCGCGCTCGACCAACCTGAGCCAGCCCTGGGGCTACGTCGACAATGAGGTCACGGAACTGTTTGCCCAGCTCGAACACCGCTTTGTCTCTGGCTGGAAGCTGAAATTGAATGCCAGCCATGTCGAGCAGAGCGCCAGGGGACGCGGCACGTTTACCACGGGTGCGGTGGAGCCGGGCGGCAGCGGCGGCGTCGTGTGGGCCGGTACGCGCAACACTGCCTGGAATCACCAGAATGTGCTGGACCTGAACTTGACGGGCAACTTCAAGTTGCTGGGACGCACGCATGAGTTGCTGCTGGGCGCGGACCGGCAAAAAGTAACGAGCTACTGGGATTCGGCCCGGCAGACGGGGGCGGGCAGTACGCCGGCCAATCCCTTCGATCCCGATGCCACGCCGTGGGCGGGGGGCGACAATGGTACTGTCTGGTACCGTTTCCATCCCTGGGAGCAGGAACAGTATGGCGCTTATGGCACCGTGCGCCTGCACCCCAGCGAGCAGCTGCACGTGGTGCTGGGTGCGCGCCTGGCCCGTTACAAGTTCAAGCAATATGTGTCATCCCTCGATGGCGACACAGGTGTGTGGTCGCCCGATTCGGACAGCCGCTTCAGCGAGCCGACCAAGCTGACGCCGTATGGCGGCATCATCTATGACCTGAACGGGCAGTGGTCGGCGTATGCCAGTTATTCGGCCATCTTCAAGCCGCAGGCGCTGTACAAGGCGGGACCGGTGCCGGGCACCTCGCTCAAGCCCATCACGGGCAAGAGCTATGAAGGCGGCTTCAAGGGCGAGCTGCTCGACGGCCGCCTGAATGCCACCTTCAGCCTGTTCCATGTCGAACGCAGCGGCGAGGCCGTGCTCGATCCCGGCTATCCTGAAGAAACCGATCTGTATGCGGGCAATTGCTGCTATCTGCCACAGGGCAAGGTGACCAGCCGCGGCGTGGATATGGAAGTGGGCGGCGAACTCCTGCCTGGCTTGCAGGCCGCCGCCGGCTATACCTTTAATCACAGCAAGAATGACAGCACGGGCTTGCCTTTCAGCAGCATCACGCCCAAGCATCTGTTCAAGCTGTCCACGGCGTATACCTTGCCTGGCGCCTGGTCGGCCTGGAAGGTGGGCGGCAATGTCGCCATCCAGAGCGCCAACTATACGAGCGGCACGGTGGTCACGCGCGATGGCGCGGAGCAGGACTTCCAGTTTACGCAGGGCGGCTATGCCGTCTGGAGCGCGCTGGCACAGTACCGCATCGATCCCCGCTGGTCGCTGGCCCTGAACGTGAATAATCTCTTTGACAAGCGCTACTATGAAAAGACGGGTTATACGGGCGGCGGCAACTGGTACGGTGCGCCGCGCAATGCCAGCCTGACGTTGCGCGCCACGTTTTAAACAGGCGGGGCCAGTCCAGGGCAAAAAAAATGTTGCCCTGGCTCTAACACACGGTACTATCTCCCCATAATAAAAGCAGTGTTTCGCGTAGTTTTGCCCTTGCGGGCACACACCAACCACCACAGGAGAACCCGATGCAGAAAAAATCAACTTTGAAGACCGGTATCGCCGCCGCCCTCATGCTGGCGTTTGGCCTGGGCGCCGTGCAGGCGCAGGCGCAGGAAGTCGTGCGCCTGGGCAACCTGAAATTCGCCCATTACGGCGCCGTGTCGTACATCAAGGAAATCGCGCCCAAGTGCGGCATCAAGGTCGAAGAGCATATCTTCGCCAAGGGCCTCGACGTCATGCAGGCGATTATCGCGGGCGAACTGGACGTGGGCGCGACGGCATCCGAGGCGGCCATTTCCGGCCGTGCCGGCGGCGCGCCCATCTACGTGGTGGCCGGCTTTGCCAAGGGCGGCGCGCGCCTGGTGGCGGGCGCGGGACAAAAGATCAGCAGCGTCAAGGAGTTGAAGGGCAAGCGCGTGGGCGTGACGCGCGGCGGCATCCAGGAAGTGCTGCTGCTGGCCGAGCTGTCGCAGGCGGGCCTGACGTATGCCGAAACCAAGGGCAAGGACGTGCAGCTGGTGTTTCTTGCCTACGCCGACCTGAACCAGGCGCTGATGGGCAAGAATATCGACGCCATGATGCAGTCGGAGCCGCAATCGTCGCAAGCCATCAACAAGGGCTTTGGCACGGAAGTCATCAAGCCGTACGATACGCCGATCGGCGAACCCGTGCGCACCATGGTGATGACGGAAAAGTTCTACAAGGAACGCCGTCCCGTGGCGGAAAAATTCATGCGCTGTTTCGTCGAAGCCACCAAGACCTTTATCGACAACAAGGCGACGGCGGAAAAATACGTGCGCGAAGTGATCTTCCGCGGCCAGATCACCAAGGATGACTTCGACGATGCGATCAGCAATTCGCCGTATTCATATGACATCACGCCCGAGCACATCCAGATCACCACCGATGTGATGGTGAAAACGGGCGTGGGACGCATGACCAAGCCGCCCGTGGCCAAGGACTGGGTCAAGACGGACTTGCTGGAGCAGGCGAAAAAGAGCCTGAACGTGAAGTAAATCAGCCAGCCGTTAAAAAACCTCCGCGCCAGTGATGGCGCGGAGGTTTTTTCATTGGCGCGGCGCGTGGAGC
>RCUS01001191.1_pt1 | contig 14128 bp, 10 predicted proteins | sample 2166221 | NCBI WGS metagenome assembly RCUS01 (sample SAMN09932758, study PRJNA488358) | compost metagenome | isolation source: compost soil in cyclohexanecarboxylic | place: Germany: Experimental Botanical Garden | reverse complement strand
CTTCCTGGATGATGCGCAGCACCTGCAGGGCGGACGATTCGGTATCGCGGATGTGGCCGGTGCCGGAGCAGCGCGGGCACGTCACGTGCGAGCCTTCGGACAGCGAAGGACGCAGGCGCTGACGCGACAGTTCCATCAGGCCGAAGCGCGAAATCTTGCCCATTTGTACACGGGCACGGTCATGGTGCAGCGCATCTTTCAGGCGCTGTTCCACTTCGCGCTGATTTTTTGCCACTTCCATGTCGATGAAGTCGATGACGATCAGGCCGCCCAGGTCGCGCAAGCGCAGCTGGCGGGCCACTTCTTCGGCCGCTTCGCAGTTGGTGTTGAAGGCGGTGGTCTCGATGTCCGAGCCGCGCGTGGCGCGCGCCGAGTTGACGTCGACGGAAACGAGCGCTTCGGTATGGTCGATCACGATGGCGCCGCCCGATGGCAGCGGCACGGTGCGGCTGTACGCCGTTTCAATCTGGTGTTCGATCTGGAAGCGCGAGAACAGCGGCACGTCGTCGCTGTAGCGTTTTACGCGGTGCACCATGTCGGGCATCACGTGGCTCATGAACTGGTGCGCCTGGTCGTAGATCTCGTCGGTGTCGATCAGGATCTCGCCGATGTCCGGCTGGAAGTAGTCGCGGATGGCGCGGATGACCAGCGACGATTCCTGGTAGATCAGGAAAGCGCCGTTGGCCGACTTGCCGGCGCCTTCGATGGCGCGCCACAGTTGCATCAGGTAATTCAAGTCCCACTGCAGTTCATCGACGTTGCGGCCGATGCCGGCGGTGCGGGCGATCACGGACATGCCAGCTGGCAAGTCCAGTTTATCCATGGTTTCGCGCAATTCCTGGCGCTCTTCACCTTCCACGCGGCGCGATACGCCACCACCACGCGGGTTGTTCGGCATCAGCACCAGGTAGCGGCCGGCCAGGGAAACGAACGAGGTCAGGGCGGCGCCCTTGTTGCCGCGCTCTTCTTTTTCCACCTGGACCATGATTTCCTGGCCTTCGCGCAGCGCTTCCTTGACGGAGGCGTTACGCACGTCCACGCCTTCACGGAAGTACGTGCGGGCAACTTCCTTGAAAGGCAGGAAGCCGTGGCGGTCTTCGCCATAGCTGACGAAGCACGCTTCGAGCGATGGCTCGATGCGCGTGATGACGCCCTTGTAGATGTTGGATTTGCGCTGTTCGCGCCCGGCTGTCTCGATATCGATGTCGATCAGTTTTTGTCCGTCGACAATCGCTACGCGCAGTTCTTCTTGCTGCGTGGCATTAAACAACATGCGTTTCATTTTTATAACTCCGCGACCCGTAGGCCATCTCAAAGCCGCTTCCGGAGAAGCGGCGAAGTACAGGGATATATGCGAGAACGGGAGTGCTGGCGGGGGAAATGCCCAGGCGTGCGGAGCAACAACGCGTACGAGGTAAACGTTACGGCCGCAACAGGCGCGGTGAGGTCGATCGTCATGCCGAGTGCACAGGACACCTGCAACTCATCTGAAACAGCCCGGACGAGAATGAACTGCATCGGGGGCAGAGAATGCAAGTGGTCAGCAAATTCAGAGCCAAATCGTAAGCCGGCTCACATTACAGGGATCGCGATGGCGAGGCTTGGCCTCAGCCTATTCATCGACAACCCTCAGTATTGTGACCTCATACGGGGTTTGGCGAAAACGGCAAGCGTTATCAACTTCATCAACCCGCGAGCCCGACTCGATAAGTCGCGCTAACGGGTACTTATCCTTATAATCCCACACTCACTTCTGCATCTCCACGCGTTATCCGATTACAACTACGGTGCAACCTTGATTCGCGCAGGGATGGTGCATATACATTTTTTTCCACCGAATTTGCAATTTGGCGAGGCCGGTGGAGACGCCCCTGTGTAAAATGTGCTTTTATTCTTACACTCGCAGCAGCCAGGGCCGCAGCAAAAACAATTATATATTCAAAATGAAGGACTTAGAGAGATTTCTGGGAAGACATAGTAAATGAAGAGTCAAAATGATGTTGTTCCCCCTTCAACACCCCCGGTTCAGCCGCAAGCCCAATTCGTAACGATCGCCGAGGAAGAAGCAGGCCAGCGCATCGACAACTACTTATTAAGAGTGTGCAAGGGAGTGCCTAAAAGCCACATCTACCGGATATTGCGTTCGGGAGAAGTGCGGGTCAATAAAGGCCGTATCGATCAGCTGTATCGTCTTGCCGCCGGCGACGTGGTGCGCATTCCGCCCGTGCGCGTGGCCGAAAAGGCCGCCACCGGCGCGCCTGCCGCCGAATTCAAGATCATCTTTGAAGATGCGCAGCTGCTGGTCATCGACAAGCCGGCCGGCGTGGCCGTGCATGGCGGCTCGGGCGTGTCCTTCGGCGTGATCGAGCAATTGCGCGCTTCGCGCCCCGATGCCAAGTTCCTGGAACTGGTGCACCGCCTGGACCGCGACACCTCCGGCCTGTTGTTGCTGGCAAAGAAACGTTCCGCGCTGACCAATTTGCACGAGCAGATGCGCGACGGCGTCACCGACAAGCGCTACCTGGTGCTGGTGGCGGGCGACTGGAAGAATGCGCGCCAGCATATCAAGTTGCCATTGCATAAATATACGACGGCCGAAGGCGAACGCCGGGTGGCCGTGCAGGCCGATGGGCTGGCGTCGCACACGGTGTTTACACTGTTGCATAAATATCACAACTTCGCCTTGCTGGAAGCGGAATTGAAGACGGGACGCACGCACCAGATCCGCGTGCACCTGTCGTCGTCCGGCTTCCCCATCGCCGGCGACGATAAATATGGTGATTTTGCCCTCAACCGTGCCCTGTTGAAAGCCGACAGCACGCGCGGCGCCCTGAAGCGCATGTTCCTGCACGCGCACCAGATCACGTTTACGCATCCGGAAAACGGCAAGACGATGACCCTGAACGCGCCGTTGGCTGCCGAATGCGAGCGTTTCTTGGTAAGCTTGGGCAAACCATTGGCCGTTGCCGCACGATAAGCAAGCAAGCGTGCGCGCGACACTACTCACAAGGTAGTAAGTCGCCATCATTCATTCTCAAGGAGCCGGCGGCGTGTGTCGTCGGGAAACATGGCAAGAAAGCAATTTGATCTGATCGTCTTCGATTGGGACGGCACCCTGATAGACAGTACCTCGACCATCGTCAAGTGCATCCAGGCGTCAGCCAAAGACCTGGGCTTGCCTGTTCCCACCGAGTTGCTGGCCTCGCATGTAATCGGCCTGGGCCTGCAGGAAGCCATGCAGCTGGTGATGCCCGACGTGGAGCCGAAATACCATGCGCGCATGGCGGAACGCTACCGCTATCACTATCTGTCGCGCGACCACGAACTGGCATTGTTTCCCGGTGTCTACGAAATGCTGCAGGAACTGTCGCAGCAGGCCTATTTCCTGGCCGTCGCCACGGGCAAGAGCCGCGTCGGCCTGAACCGCTCGCTGAATGCCGTCAAGCTGCTGTCGCTGTTCGATGCCACGCGTTGCGCTGATGAAACCTTTTCCAAGCCGCATCCTGCCATGCTGCAGGAACTCACGCGTGAATTGGGGCAGGACATGCGCCGTACCGTGATGATCGGCGACACCAGTCATGATTTATTGATGGCAAGCAATGCGGGCGCGGTCGGTATTGCCGTAGAGTATGGAGCGCATCCGGTCGAGCAGTTGCAGGCTTGCAAGCCGCTGTACTCGGCCCCGACGGTGGCGCATCTGCACCAATGGCTGAGCGAGCACGCATGATGGCCGATGTCGTGGAAATTCTCATTTGCGCCGCCGACGCCGTCGCCGATGGCGGCAAGGGCGTGCGCTTTCCCGTCTCTGCCGGTGGCGAAGCGACCACCGGCTTTGTCGTGCGCCATGGCGGCAAGGCGTATGGCTACCTGAACCGTTGCGCCCACGTGCCCATCGAGCTGGACTGGGCCGAAGGCGAGTTTTTCGAGTCCAGCGGCTTGTACCTGATGTGTTCGACGCATGGCGCCATCTATGTGCCGGAAAGCGGCTTTTGCGCTGGCGGTCCCTGCAAGGGCGGCCGTTTGCGTCCGATTTCCGTGGCCGAGCGCGATGGGCAGCTGTACTGGCAACCGGATGAGTATGTCAAACCCCTGCCGGCCTGAGCCCCGGCACGGCCTTTTGCAATTTAAGCAAAGTGAATTATGAGCGATAACACGAATGACAAGCTGGACAGCAGCGCGCCCGCCAGCGGCAGCGGCGCCCCTGCCGGCCATTGGGAACGCGACGTGCTGGAAAAGCTGGTATTTGCCACATTGCAAGAACAACGCGCGCACCGCCGCTGGAGCATCTTCTTCAAGGTCTTCAGCCTGCTGATCGTGCTGTTCGCCCTGTGGGTGTTTTATGACTACAACAGCACAGACGACAGCGAAACCCTGGGCCGCCACACGGCCCTGATCGACATCAGCGGCGCCATCGAATCCGAAGGCAGCGGCTCGGCCGCTGTCGTCATCCCGGCGCTGGACAAGGCGTTCTCCGATAGCGGCTCGGTCGCCGTGGTGCTGCATATCAATAGCCCTGGCGGCAGTCCCGTGCAGGCAGGCATGATCGTCGACGAGATGCAGCGCCTGCGCAAGGGCTACCCGGACAAGCCTTTGTATGTGGTGGTCGATGAAATGTGCGCCTCGGGCGGCTATTACATCGCCGCCGCCGCCGACCGCATCTACGTCAACAAGGCCAGCGTGGTCGGTTCCATCGGCGTGCTGATGGATGGCTTCGGCTTTACGGGCGTGATGGAAAAAGTCGGCGTCGAGCGCCGTTTGCTGACGGCCGGCGAGAACAAGGGTTTCATGGACCCGTTCAGCCCGCTGACGGACAAGCACAAGGCGTATGCGCAGGGCATGCTCAATGAAATCCACCAGCAGTTCATCGATGTGGTGCGCGCGGGACGGGGCAAGCGGCTGAAGGAAACGCCGGATACCTTCTCGGGACTGTACTGGACGGGCGCGAAAGCCGTCGAAATGGGCCTGGCCGATGATTTCGGCACGGTTGACAGCGTGGCGCGCGATATCGTCAAGGCGGAAGACATCGTCGACTACACGCAGCATGAAGGCTTGCCGGAACGGGTGCTGAAGAAATTTGGCGCGGCCATGGGTGCGGGTGCCATGAAGGCAGCCGTGCAGCAGTCACAGCCGGCGTTGCGCTGAGAGCATGACTCTTGGCTGGCAGGCAAGCCAGTCGAGAATGATTTTCAATAAGGTGGTAAATTGCCTTGAAAATCGACCTCCTTGGGCTATAGTGAAGCAGTAGTTCTTTTCAAGGAGGGGCGATATATCAACTATGTTGTCAGTACTAACTTGATTGGCAGGTCATGGAACTACTCGCCGCATCGCAGATGTGGTTTTGAGTGAATTTACATTCCTCACTAAAGTCCCGATGGGGCTTGGGAACGGCGGCGCAATGCCGCCGTTTCCTTTTGTTGCGTGCTTTTGCCGTTTCTTTTTCCCGTTTGTCTGCCGCGATCGATGGCGGCGGGCGCGACAGTGTAGTGCCTGGCCGCGTGGGAAGGCCAATGTGTATTTGATGCATGCATGCGAGGGCAGGGCATGGTTATCCTGGCGCGGCCTTCAGGCGGTACAGTCGTTGCAGTGCGCCGGCGCGATCGGGGTGACGGATGGCTGCGCGTGCGCCACCATGCCCTTTGCCGCGGCATCGTCGCCGTGCGCCTTGTCCGCCGACACGGGCGCCGCCTGGTGGTCGGGTTCCTCTTGTTCCTGAGCAAAGCCGCCCTGTTCCAGCCAGCACAAAAAATGGCATTGCGCATCGGCATGCCAGCGCACCTGGCTGGCCGGGCCGGGCGTGTCATTCGCCGTGCGTACTTCCTGCTCCGGCGCGGGCAGCGCGCGGCGCCAGCGCGCCACGCCGAGTTGCACCTTGTGCATCGCCGCCTGTTCGCTGGCGATACGGATGCGCATGTCGTCGATGCTGCCTTGTAAGGCAATGGTGTCGATGTGCTTCATACAATGTCCTTGTGAGTCGTTGCCTGGTTATTATTCCTAAAGCTCGTTAGGCGGATTCCTAACGAAGTTTCAGTCTATCAATGCGATATTCCGAGCGCTTGATATATCTCAAAGGAAACATCCATTTGTCGCCAATTCTCACCTTGTTCTTTTCCGTCTTTCTGCATCCGTCATGGTTTCCTGCCATACGTTCCCTGGCGCAAGCGGCGCGCGGCGCCGCTTCACGCTGTCAGCCGCTTCTGGTAAAGTCACGCCCATGAGTAAATTATCCCTAGACCGCATCCTGCAATCGCAGGGTTTTGGCACCCGTAAATATTGTCGTTCCCTTATCGATGATGGCGATGTCGTCATCGATGGCGTTACCCAGACCAATTACCGCACCACCGTCGAGACCGAAGGCCTGGTGCTGCACGTCTTTGAAGAAGAGTGGGTCTACCGCCAGCACCTGTACCTGGCGCTGTACAAGCCCGCCAATTTCGAATGCTCGCGCAAACCCAGCCATCACCCTGGCGTGCTGACCCTGCTGCCGGAACAGTTCACCTGGCGCGAAGTCCAGCCCGTCGGCCGGCTCGACCACGATACGACCGGCATGCTGCTGATGTCCGACGATGGCCCCTTTATCCATGCACAATCGTCGCCGAAGCGCCACGTTCCCAAGATTTACCAGGCCACCACGCAAGAACCGGTGACCGATGAACTGGTGGCGCTGTTGCTGGCCGGCGTGCAATTGCATGACGAACCGGCTCCGCTGGCGGCCCTCGTCTGCGTCAAGCGCGGCGAGCACCAGCTGGAAATCGTGCTGGAGCAGGGCAAATACCACCAGGTCAAGCGCATGCTGGCCGCCGCCGGCAACCACTGCAGCGCGCTGCACCGTTCCGCCATCGGCAGCCTGACCCTGGAATCGCTGGGCATTGCCGAAGGCGAGTGGTGCTACCTCACGCCCGAGCAGATCGCCCTGCTGGCCTGACCCTCTTGCTGATTGCCAAAGCCGGGAATGTCCCGGCTTTTTGGCGTCTTTAGCCTCCAACTGCCTGCATTTGACGAAGTTCTCCGTACATGAAATTAGCAACCCTGAAAGATGGCACGCGCGACGGCCAGTTGGCCGTCGTCTCGCGCGACCTGAAAACGGCGCACCTGGCCGACGGCATCGCTTCGACCCTGCAAAAGGCGCTCGACGACTGGAGCTTTATCGCGCCCCAGCTGGACTTGCTGTACCAGACCATCAATAGCGGGCGCGGCCACCGTGCCTTCGATTTCGACCCGGCCAACTGCATGGCGCCCCTGCCGCGCAGCAGCCTGCGCGTGGCGGGCGCCGCATATCTCCAGCAGGTCGAGCGGGCCTGCAAGGCCGCCGGCGTTGAGGTGCGCGCCAATCTGCGCGACGCGCCGCGGATGTACCAGGGTGCCAGCGATGATTTCCTCGGCGCCCAGGATGACATTACCCTGGCGCATGAGCAGTGGGGCATCGACTACGAGGCGGGCATCGCCGCCATCACGGATGACGTGGCCATGGGTTCCACGCCGGACCAGGCGCACCTGAACATCAAGCTGCTGATGCTGGTCAACGACGTTACCTTGCGCAACCTGGCGCCGGAGGAACAGGCGGGCGGCCATGGCTTCCTGCAGTCGAAACCGGCCATGGCCTGCTCGCCCGTGGCGATTACGCCCGACGAGCTGGGCGACGCCTGGCGCGGCGGCAAGGTACATTACGCCGTGCGCTGCAGCCTGAACGGCAAGTTGTCTGGCCAGCCCCATGCGGGCGCCGACATGGCCTTCAATTATCCGCAACTGCTCGCGCATCTGTGCCAGACGCGCAATGCGCGCGCCGGCAGCGTGGTGAGCGCGGGCGGCGTCGCCAACAAGGAAGTCAAGAAGGGATTTTCCAGCATCGTTGAGCGGCGTAACCAGGAGATGATCGCCGATGGCGTTGCCAGTACGCCGTATTTGCTGTTTGGCGATGTGGTGCGATTGGAAATGCTGGGGGATGACGGCAAGTCGCTGTTTGGCGCCATCGAGCAGACCGTCAAGCAGGCGGAAGCGCGGAAAAATCGTTAGTGACCCGAGAAAATGGCCATGACTGCGTTGCAGCCCCTCGCCGTACTAGTCGTACTGTCTTCGGGGCCGCGCCTTGTCCTGACCGTTTTTCGGTCCCCTCTGACATGGACGCCTGCGGCGCCTTGTTTCATCTGGGCAAAGGAAATACAGGGGATTTGCCCTCCTGTTCCGCCGATGGCGGGCGCTCGCTTGAACCGATAATGCTCCATGCCCAGTCCGTATTGCGCCTAGCCAGGCCGCAGGACTTCACCGGAGTTGATTGATGTCGGAAGACAGCGACGCAGAAAAGACCGAAGCCGCGTCACCGAAGCGCCTCGAGCAGGCGCGTGAGGAAGGCGACGTTCCGCGATCGCGTGAAGTGGCCACGTTTACGGTGCTGATGGCGTCCGGCTGCTGCCTGTGGTTTGCCGGCGACGCCATCGTGCGCCGGCTGACGGCTGTCATGGTCTCCGGGCTGAGCCTGAACCGGGAACAGATACTCGACCCCGATGCGATGATGCTGCGCATCGGCTACGACGTCAGCTCGGTCTTGCTGACCTGCTTGCCGTACGCGCTGGCCATCATGCTCGTGGCGCTGGCCTCGCCCATCCTGGTGGGCGGCTGGCTGTTCAGCTCGAAGGCGTTTACCCCCAATTTTGGCAAGCTCAACCCGATCCGCGGCCTGGGCAATATGTTTTCAAAGAATGCCCTGGTGGAATTGCTGAAGGCCATCGCCAAGACGCTCGTCGTTGGCGTCGTGGCCTGGATGGTGATGCAGCATCAGAAAGACGCCGTGCTGGGTCTGTCCGTGGAATCCCTGCGCGCCGGCTCGGCTCACCTGATCAGCTTGCTGATCACGGCCTTCCTGCTGATCGTTGGCGCACTCGGCCTGATCGCCGCCATCGACGGTCCCTACCAGATGTGGCACTACGCCAACAAGATGAAAATGACCCTGCAGGAAGTCAAGCAGGAGTCGAAGGAATCGGACGGCAATCCGCAGATCAAGGCGAAGATCCGCCAGATGCAGCATGAAATGTCGCGCCGCCGCATGATGGCCGACGTACCCACGGCCGACGTGGTGGTGACCAACCCGACGCACTATGCGGTGGCACTGAAATACGGCGAGAATTCGCGCGGCGCGCCGCAGGTGGTGGCCAAGGGCATCGACGAAGTGGCGGCGAAGATCCGCGAACTGGCCGGCGAGCACAAGGTCGCCATCCTGGAAGCGCCGGCCCTGGCGCGTGCGCTGTACAAGCATACCGAGATCGGCGACGAAATTCCCGAGGCGCTGTATGGCGCCGTGGCCGAAGTGCTGGCCTATGTGTTCCAGCTGCGCAGCTACGGCAATGGCCACGGCCAGCGCCCCGACAAGCCGAAGCAGCTGGACGTGCCGCCCGAACTCGATCCGCAGAATCCCGCATCACAGACACCACCGGCAGCCGATGCCGCTGACAAGAATAAAGGAAGTACACCATGAACGGCCTGAGAATGCCAGCCTGGCTCAGTGGCATGGGGGGCAACGCCAGCAAGGGCATCGCCGCGCCGGTCATCATCATCATGCTGCTGGCGATGATGGTGCTGCCGCTGCCGGCCTTCATCCTCGACATTTTCTTCAGCTTCAATATCGCGCTGTCCATCATCGTGCTGCTGACGGCGCTGTACACGGTCAAGCCGCTCGACTTCATGGCCTTCCCGACCATTCTGCTGGTGTCGACCATGCTGCGCCTGTCGCTGAACGTGGCGTCCACGCGCGTGGTGCTGACGGAAGGCCATACGGGCGCCGACGCGGCCGGTAAAGTGATTGAAGCCTTCGGCCACTTCCTGATTGGCGGCAACTTCACGGTCGGTATCGTCGTGTTTATCATTTTGACGATCATCAACTTTACCGTGGTGACCAAGGGTGCGGGCCGTATCGCCGAAGTGGGCGCGCGTTTCGCGCTGGACGCCATGCCGGGTAAACAGATGGCCATCGATGCCGACCTGAACGCCGGCCTGATCGGCGAAGACGAAGCGCGCCGCCGCCGCACGGAAGTGGCGCAGGAAGCGGAATTCTATGGCGCCATGGACGGTGCCAGTAAATATGTGCGCGGCGATGCCATCGCCGGCATCATGGTGACCGTCATCAATATCGTCGGCGGCTTGCTGGTGGGCTTGCTGCAGCACGACATGGGCTTTGCCGACGCGCTGAAGAACTACACCTTGCTGGCCATCGGTGACGGCCTGGTGGCGCAGATTCCTTCGCTGATCATTTCCACGGCGGCCGGTATCGTCGTCTCGCGCGTGGCCAGCGAACAGGACATCGGCACGCAGCTGGTCGGCCAACTGTTTGCGAAACCGCAAGTGCTGTACATTACCGCCGCCATCATCGGCGGCATGGGCCTGATCCCCGGCATGCCGAACATGGTCTTCATCCTGCTGGCGTCCTCGCTGGCCGGCTGCGCCTATCTGATCAGCAAGAAGCGCACGCAGGAAAAAGCGGCGGCCGAAAAGCCTGCCGAGGCGCCGCAAGCGACTGTCGCGCCCGAACAGGAAGAGGCTAGCTGGCAAGACATCATGCCTGTCGACACCCTGGGCCTGGAAGTGGGCTACCGCTTGATTCCCCTGGTCGACAAGACGCAGGGCGGCGAATTGCTCAAGCGCATCAAGGGCATCCGCAAGAAATTCGCCCAGGAAGTGGGCTTCCTGGCGCCGCCCGTGCATATCCGCGACAACCTGGAGCTGAAGCCATCGGCCTACCGCATCACCCTGAAGGGCGTGGAAGTGGGCGTGGGCGAAGCCTTCAATGGCCAGTTCCTGGCGATCAATCCCGGCATGGCCAGCGGCAGCCTGCCTGGCGTCTCCACCACCGACCCGGCCTTCGGCCTGCCGGCCACCTGGATCGACGCGAGCCTGCGCGACCAGGCGCAATCGATGGGCTACACGGTGGTCGATGCGGGCACCGTGGTGGCGACGCACCTGAACCACCTGATCACCTCGCATGCGTCGGAACTGCTGGGCCGCGCGGAAGTGCAGTCGCTGCTCGACCACCTGGGCAAGGAGTCGCCGCGCCTGGTGGAAGACCTGGTGCCGAAGATGCTGTCCCTGTCGACCCTGCAGAAGGTGCTGCAGAACCTGCTTGCCGAAGGCGTGCACATCCGCGACATGCGCACCATCATCGAAACCCTGGCCGAGCATACCGTCAACACGCAAGACCCGAGCGACCTGACGGCGCTGGTGCGCGTGGCCCTGGGCCGCGCCATCGTGCAGCAGCTGTTCCCCGGCGCGGCGGAATTGTCCGTGATGACCCTCGACAGCCGCCTGGAGCGCCTGCTGATGCAAGCGATGGGCAATGGCGGCGACGGCGCCGGCATCGAGCCGGGCCTGGCCGACACCATCGCCCACCAGGCGGGCCTGGCCGCGCAGCAGCAGGAAGCGCTGGGCCTGACGCCGGTGCTGCTGGTGCCGGCGCCATTGCGCGCCCTGCTGTCGCGCTTCCTGCGCCGCGCCTTGCCGCAGCTGAAAGTGCTGTCGCATGCGGAAGTGCCCGAAACCAAGACGATCCGCGTGACCAGTTTGGTGGGTGCGCAATAGTTGGCATAGTTAATGCCGGGGGCAGACCCCCGCCAGCGTTAGCGCGGCGCTTTGCGTTGGCGTCAGTGGGGGGCTGACCCCAGCATTTGCAGCAAAGCAAACCCGAGCGAAAGGCCGGGGTCGAACCCTCAGGGTTCGACCCCGGTTGTTGCTTTGGGTTAAAAAAAGCAATGCCGGGACTGACCCTCGGCATCGCCAACATCAAGGTCATTGCCACGGTGCGAGGGGAGCCTGCTCCCGGATGTCGTTAGCGTCAGTCGGGCGGATGACCCATCCATCGTTTATGTCAAGAAAGCATCAATTTCCTCCCGGCAAACTGAATAACGGGTACTTTCCCGTCCTGTTCCTTCGATCGTTTCCTCAGTGCATCGCTAATAATGGAAACTGTCCGAGTGATCTGTGTCCATGTGGAAGACAGCACTCAAGCAACAGGAGTCGATGATGGTCACACAGTTCAGCCAATATTGCGCCACCCCCGCCTTGGGAGGCCGGTCATGAATGTGAAGAAATTTACGGGTGCCTCGTCGCGCGATGCGCTGCGCAAGGTGCGCGAAGCGCTGGGCCCCGATGCCGTGATCCTGTCGAACCGCCAGGCCGATGGCGTGGTGGAAATCCTCGCGCTGGCCAATGACGACGCCGCTTCGCTGGCGTCGCCGCCGGCCGCCTCCGAAATGGCCCAGCCCCGTCCCCAGTTGCAGACCCAGTTCGCCACGCCGCAGCGTGCGGCCGCCCCGGCCCAGCGCCCGGCCGCGCCACGTCCCGCCGCGCCGCGCCAGGCTGCTTCCGAGCCGATGGACATGGCCCGCATGCAGCAGATGATGGCCAGCGCGCTGGCGCATGTGAAGGAAAACGCCGCCGCCGAGATGAGCGGCATGATGAATGAAATCCGCGCCATGCGCGGCATGATGGAAACCCAGCTGGCGGAAATCTCGTGGGGTTCGACGCAGCAGCGCGAACCGCAAAAAGCCGTGGTGCTGCGCGAAATGCTGGCCGCCGGCTTCTCGGCCAGCCTGGCGCGCTACCTGATCGACAAGCTGCCCGCCGGCCTGGACGGCGCGCAAAGCATGCGCTGGATCAAGACTGTCCTCAGCCGCAACCTGAACACCGTGGCCAATGAAGACGCCATGCTGGAGCAGGGCGGCGTGTTTGCCCTGGTTGGCCCGACCGGCGTCGGCAAGACCACCAGCACGGCCAAGCTGGCCGCGCGCTGCGTGATGCGCCACGGCCCGGAAAAGCTGGCCCTGATCACCACGGATGCCTACCGTATCGGCGCGCACGAGCAGTTGCGCATCTACGGCAAGATCCTCGGCGTGATGGTGCATTCGGTGAAGGACGAGGCCGACTTGCGCATCGCCCTGAAGGAATTGAAGAACAAGCACACGGTGCTGATCGATACGGTGGGCGTGAGCCAGCGCGACCAGATGGTGACGGAACAGGTGGCCATGCTGTCGGGCGCCGGCGCCGACGTGAAACGCCTGCTGTGCCTGAATTCCACCGCGACGCAGGAAACCCTCAACGAAGTGGTGCGCGCCTACCAGGGCAGCGGCCTGGCCGGCTGCATCATGACCAAGCTCGATGAAGCGGCCTCGATCGGCAATGTGCTCGACGTGGTGATCCGCCAGAAGCTGAACCTGTTTTATGTGTCGAACGGCCAGCGCGTGCCGGAAGACCTGTACCTGGCCGATCGCGGCTACCTGATCGATCGCGCCTTCAAGCTCAAGCGCGACTCGGCGGCGACGCAGTTTTCCGACGCCGAACTGCCGCTGCTGATGGCGCAGGCGGCCGCCCGCAACAATGAAGCGCGCGGGGTGCACCTTGGCTAACTTTGATTTCGACCAGGCCGAAGGCCTGCGCCGCATGCTGGCCGGCCCGCAGCCGCGCGTGATGACTTTTTTGTCGGCCACGCCGCAGGATGACAAGGGCGCCATGCTGGTCAACCTGGGTGCGTCGCTGGCGTATGGCGGCAATGACGTGCTGCTGCTCGACGCCACCGGCGGCAGCGATGGCGTGGCTGCGCGCCTGGGACTGGCGCACGGCGCCAGCCTGCGCGACGTGGCGCGCCAGCAGTGCGGCCTGAACCAGGTCATCCACCAGGTGCCGCAAGGTTTCGGCGTGGCCAGCCTGGGCGCGCGCAACCATTTGATGGACAGCATGGACTACGCCACGGCCGACGAGATGCGCCGCCTGGGCAAGACCTTCGAGGTACTGGCGCGCCAGAGCGGCATCGTGCTGGTCGACGGCGTCATGGCCGACGAGGGCGACTGCTTCCCCGTGCCGCTGATGGCCTCGTCGGATATCGTCGTGCAAGTGTCCACCAGCGCCACCTCGATCAAGGCGGCCTACTGCCTGATCAAGCGGCTGAGCCAGGAAATGGGACGCCGTCCGTTCGGCATTCTTGTCACCGGCGCTTCCGAATCCGAGGCAAAAGTGGTATACGATAATATGGCGCAGGCGGCGAGCCGCTATCTGGCCGTGAAACTGACGTCGATGGGCTCGGTGCCTGCCGATGAATACCTGCACCGCGCGGCGCGCCTGGGCCGCAGCGTGGTCGATGCGTTTCCGCTGGCGG
>RCUS01001184.1_pt1 | contig 14190 bp, 12 predicted proteins | sample 2166221 | NCBI WGS metagenome assembly RCUS01 (sample SAMN09932758, study PRJNA488358) | compost metagenome | isolation source: compost soil in cyclohexanecarboxylic | place: Germany: Experimental Botanical Garden | reverse complement strand
TCGACGTGCTGGCCGTCGGCCTGGCCCTGCAACGGGGACCTGAATTCCGCAAGAAAATGCAGAATGCGCAGAAAGCGCTGCAGGAATTCGACATGCAGTTTGATTCTTTTATTGGATAGGCAACAAAAATCCGTGGTCAGACCCGCCGGGTCTGACCCCAGCTCTCAATTTTGGGTTCCTGCCACTGTATTTCTTCCGCACCAAAAGGACTGAACCGCGCCCCGGATTATGTACAATAGCCCGGCAAGCCCATTCACTCTTTCCCGTGCAGCCATGAACCAACTCGAACAACTGAAGCAATTTACTACCGTGGTGGCCGACACCGGCGACTTCCAATCGATCCAGGCCTACACGCCGCGCGATGCGACGACGAATCCGTCGCTGATCCTGAAGGCTGTGCAGAAGGATGAATACAAGCCGCTGCTGGAAAAGGCCGTGCGCGACCATCCGAACGCCTCCACCGCCGAGATCATCGACCGCCTGCTGATCGCCTTTGGCGTGGAAATTCTGCAGACCATTCCAGGCCGCGTGTCCACCGAGGTTGATGCGCGCCTGTCGTTCGACACGCAAGCGACTGTCGCCAAGGGCCGCGACCTGATCGCCCTGTATTCGAATGCCGGCATCGCCCGCGAGCGCGTGCTGATCAAGATCGCCTCCACCTGGGAAGGCATCCGCGCCGCGCAGATCCTGGAAAAGGAAGGCATCCGCTGCAACATGACCCTGCTGTTCTCGCTGGCCCAGGCCATCGCCTGCGCCGAAGCGGGCGCGCAGCTGATTTCGCCCTTCGTCGGCCGCATCTACGACTGGTACAAGAAATCGACGGGCATCGATTACGTCGGCGCGGAAGATCCGGGCGTGCAGTCCGTCAAGCGCATCTACAACTACTACCGCAAGTTCGGCTACAAGACCGAAGTGATGGGCGCGAGCTTCCGCAACACCTCGCAAATCCTCGAACTGGCCGGCTGCGACTTGCTGACCATCAGCCCCGACCTGCTGCAAAAGCTGGCCGACAGCGATGCGCCGGTGGAGCGCAAGCTGAGCGCCGAAGCGGCACCGTCCGCCAACATCGTGCAAATGTCGCTGAATGAAGAAGCCTTCCGCTTCATGATGAACGAAGACGCGATGGCGACGGAAAAACTGGCCGAAGGCATCCGCGCCTTCTGCGTCGATTCCGGCAAGCTGAAACAGATGATCGCGGCGCTGCGTTAATTCCCGCCTGCGTCAGAAAAAAAGCGGCGTCCGTGCAGTGCACGGCGCCGCTTTTTTTTAGCCGTCCTCCTTCGCCTCACGACGACTGGCGGCAGCATTGCTAGCTGCAGGACGTTGTGGCCGGAAGCGCTCCCGTGCCGCGGCACAGTGAACCTTGCCGGCCGCACGTCACGACGCGCGGCAGGCGCCGCCAGGCGTCATCAGGAACAGCGGAAGGTCGCCACACCCTGGTAGTTGGCGCCGTTGGCCAATTGCACCTTGTAGGCAGTCAGCAGCAGGTAGCGGCCAGTACCGCCGTCGCCCAGCATCAGCTGCGCACCCGTACCACTCGACAGATAGCCGCCGGTGATGCTGCTGGACGCCGGCGAAATGATGGTCGTGGAAGCCGTTACCTTGCCCGTGCTGCCGCCGGCGCTGGCGTCGATGGCCATCACGACCTTGGCGCCGGAACCATCGAAGGCGATGCTGGCATTGCCGCTGGACGTACCGAAGTTGGCGCTCGACGGGACACTGGCGCCGCCCGTGTAGCTTGGCGCCGTGAACGTGCCCGCGTCGCAGGTGAACGTGCCGGCCGCTGGCAGTGCGGCGAGCAGGTTATAGGCGACGTAATGTGCACTGGCATTGTTGCCGCTCAACGTCGTGGCACTGGTACTGCTGCTGAACGCGCCCTTGAACCAGCGTCCCTGCGCGAAAGTCGCGTCGCCGCTGATTTCCCGCGTCACGGACGGGTTGCCCGTCAGGACGATGCTGCCGATGGTGCTCAAGGCGCCGGAGGTATCCTGTACCAGCGGACTGGCCTTGCCATTGCTCTGCAAGCCGATCGACGTAAACACGAAGCGGCTGTTGTCGCCATTCGCGAAACGGGCACTGACGGAACCCGTGTTGTCGCCGGCCGTTGGCGTGACGGGGACCACCGGCGGCGCGACGGGCACCACGGGCGGGTTCACGGCAACTGCCGGATCCGATGGGGAAGACGAGCCGCCACCGCCGCAGGCAACGAGGGAGCCGGCGATGAGGGTGAAAACAAAAGCGTGATTCAATTGCATACTATTCCAATAATAAAGACGTGACGCGTCCTTGGCACATGCCAAAAACTTAACGCAAAGCATTATGCAATATTTCTTACAAGAATGCTTGCTCAAAAGAAAATTACTAATACCAACAATGTGACTATAGCGCGCACATCGGTACCGTGGCGCCGCGCTGAAGGTAGAATACAAAGCTACAGTCCGCTTTTCGCTCGCCAATTTCAATTCCATGCAATCACCGATCACCATCCGCCTGGGCCGCCGCGCCCGCGCCCGCATCGCCGAATACGGCGTGCGCGCCAGCGACATCGCCATCGTCCCCGCCGCTGCGGGCGGGCCGAAAGGACTGATCCTGCACCAGCTCGACTGCTGGCTGTTCGGCGATTTCCTGGCCAGGGCGGCACGGCCGCGCCACTTCATCGGCGCCTCAATCGGCGCCTGGCGCATGGCTGCCGCCGTGTTTCCCGACCCGGTGGCCGCGCAGCGCCGCCTGGTGCGCGAATACATGGGCCAGCGCTATCCGGACAAGCCCGATGCCGCGCACGTCAGCCGCACCTGCCGCGCCCTGCTCGACGCCGTGCTCGATGGCCAGGACGCGCAGCTGCTGCGGCACGGCCAGCACAGCCTGGGCGTGCTGGCCGTGCGCGGCATCGGCGCGCTGGCGCAGCCGGGCAAATGGCGCGACCGGCGCGGTTTCCTGCTGGCGGCGGCCAACAATGCCGTGGCGCGCGCGCGCCTGGCCGCCTCGCTCGAACGCGTGGTATTCCATGCGGGCGCCGATGGCGCCAGCTGGCTGCGCTCGCGCTTCGACGCCTTCCATGCGCACTTCGTGCCGCTGGCGCAGGACAACCTGCGCGACGCCCTGCTCGCTTCCGGCTCCATCCCGCTGGTGCTCGACGCGGTGCGGGACATCGCCGGCGCGCCGCCCGGGCGCTACTGGGATGGCGGCCTGGTCGACTACCATCTGCATCTGCCCTATCAGCGCGAACCGGACCTGGTGCTGTACCCGCATTTCGCCGACCACATCGTGCCAGGCTGGCTGGACAAGAGCATGCCGTGGCGCCGCGCGCGCGGCGGCGACAGCGCGCTCGACAACATGATCCTCGTCTCGCCGTCGCCCGCCTTCATCGCCAGCCTGCCGAATGGCAAACTGCCGGACCGGCGCGACTTTCCCCATTACGGCCAAGACCATGCGGGGCGCATGCGCGACTGGCGCCGCGCCATCGCCGAAAGCGAGCGCATGGCGGCCGCCTTCGCCCGCTGGGCCGAGCATCCCGACCTGCGTCAGGCGGGCGATCTGTAGCACGGGCGAGACTGCAACAGGCGCAAAAACAAGCGCGCTTTTCCCTCGCCTATTGGTCACTTATCAGTGCATACTATGTCGCACAGGCAATTTAAATCCTTTGCGACAGGAGTTCCGACCATGCACGCCCTCTCCCACCTTCGTATCGGCACGCGCCTGGCAGCGGGTTTCGCGCTGGTGCTGCTGCTCTCCGTGATTTCCACCTCGTACGCGCTGTACAGCGCGCATATCAATGCCGAGGCGACCCGGCAAATGATGGAAAAACCGCTGGCCAAGGAACGCCTGGTGTCGGACTGGTACGTGCTGATTTATTCGGCCATCGCGCGCACCTCGATGATCGCCAAGAGCACCGATGAAACCCTGTCGAACGTCTTTGCCGAAACCATCGCCGACAGTACGAAACAGGGCAGCGAACTGCTGAAGAAAATCGAAACCCTGCTCGACAGCGATGAAGAAAAAGCCATCTTCAAATCGTCCGTTGCCGAGCGCGTCAAATACCAGGATGCCAAGACCGTCGTCATGAATGCGCGCAAGGCGGGCAACGCGGCGCAGGCGGAAAGCGCCTACCGCGACAGCTTCGCGCCGGCCGCCACCAGTTACCAGAACAACGTCAAGGCCCTGCTGGCGCAGCAGCGCAAGGCCATCGACGCCACGGCGCAGGCCATCGAGGCGGCCAATCAACGCAGCTTCACCCTGCTGCTGACCTTGTGCGCGCTGGTGGTGGCGCTGGGCAGCGTCTGCGCCTGGCTGATCACGCGCTCGATCACCGTGCCGCTGCAGGCGGCCGTGAAGGTGGCCGAAACGGTGGCCGACGGCGACTTGCGCACGCATTTCGGCCCGGCCGCCAGCGATGAAATCGGCGACCTGATGCGCGCCCTGCACGGCATGAACGAGGCGCTGCGCAAGGTGGTGTCGGAAGTGCAGACGGGCACCAACGCGATCGCCACGGCGTCCGGCGAAATCGCCGCCGGCAACCAGGATCTGTCGGCGCGCACGGAGCAGCAGGCCAGTTCGCTGGAAGAGACGGCATCGTCGATGGAAGAACTGACCAGCACCGTGAAACAGAATGCGGACAATGCGCGCCAGGCCAACCAGATGGCGGTGGCCGCGTCGGGCGTGGCCGAACGGGGCGGCAGCATCGTCAGCGAGGTGGTCGACACCATGGGCGCCATCGACACGGCATCGACGAAGATCGTCGACATCATCGGCGTCATCGACGGCATCGCCTTCCAGACGAATATCCTGGCCCTGAACGCGGCCGTCGAGGCGGCGCGCGCCGGCGAGCAGGGACGCGGCTTTGCCGTCGTCGCCACGGAAGTGCGCAATTTGGCGCAGCGTTCGGCCGCGGCGGCACGTGAAATCAAGGCCCTGATCGGCGACTCGGTGGAACAGGTCAACAACGGCACGCGGCTGGTGCGGCAGGCCGGCAGCACCATGGGCGAAGTGGTCGACAGCGTGCGCCGCGTCACCGACATCATGGCCGAGATCACGGCCGCCAGCGCCGAGCAAAGCATGGGCATCGACCAGGTCAACCAGGCGATTGCGCAGATGGACCAGGTGACGCAGCAGAACGCGGCCCTGGTGGAGGAAGCGGCGGCTGCCGCCGAAAGCATGCAGGACCAGGCCGCGCGCCTGGCGCAGGTGGCGGCCGGCTTCCAGCTCGAACACGCGGCCGTGGCAGCGGCGCCGGCACGCGCCACGCAGCCGGCCAGGGCGGCCATCGCCGCCACGCCGACGCTGGCGCCGCAACGCCAGCCCCAGGCCCCGGCGCGCAAGCCGGCCGCGCCCAAGGCCGCCGGGACGACGAATGCCGCAGCGCACAAGACGCCATCGCACACCGCCGGCGACCAGGACTGGGAAGAGTTTTAAGATCGCCGCGCAATGTCTGCCGGCCACCGTGCCGGCGGCCTTGAAAGTATTTGACAGCGGGGCCAGGCGCGCCGATACTGGATTCAGGTGGGACTGGCGCGCCACCGCGACATGAGCAAGCCGGCGCCTCTCAGGGAGAGACCATGCGCCCCTATCTTGCCACCGTCCGGTGCCTCACGCGCCTCGGCGCCGTCCTGCTGTGCGCCGTGTTCGCAGCCTGCAGCGTTACGCCGCCCGCCAGCCTGCCCTCCATCTTCAACGACAGCGATTTCGCGCCGGCCATCGGCGTCGACGCCGGCGCGGTGCTTGCCCTCGACGACGCCATGCGGCAGTATGTGCAGACGGAGGTGGGACGCGAACGGCGCAACAAGAATCCCCGCGTGGCGCTCTACGATGCCCTGTACGACAAGTCGCAGCTGAAGCTGGAATATGATGCGGCCAAGACGCGCAATGCCAGCGAAACGTTTGCCGCGCGCAGGGGTAACTGCCTGTCGCTGGTGATCATGACGGCGGCGCTGGCCCGCGAAATGGGCTTGAAGGTGCAGTACCAGGAAGTGCTGGGCGAAGAAAACTGGAGCCGCAGCGGCGACATGTATTTTGTCGCCGGCCATGTCAACCTGGTGCTGGGACGGCGCCTGGACGACAATCCCAACAATTACGATACGAATGGCATGATGGTGATCGATTTCCTGCCGTCCGGCGACGTGGCCGGCTACCGCACGCGCGAGATCAGCGAAGCGACCATCCTGGCCATGTACATGAACAACCGCGCCGCCGAAACCATGAGCGAAGGCCAGCTGGCGCAGGCCTATTGGTGGGCCAGGAGCGCCATCGTGCAGGACCCCTCATTCAGCGGCGCCTACAACACCCTGGGCGTGATCCAGTTCCGCCATGGCGACCTGGCGCAGGCGCGCCGCACCCTGGCCCACGCGCTGGCGCGCGCGCCGGACAATACCGTGCTGCTGTCCAACCTGGCGCAGGCGCTGGAAGCGTCGGGCATGGTCGAGGAAGCGCTGCCGCTGCGCCGCCGCCTGCTGGCGCTGCAGCCGCAGCCGCCCTTCCACTACTTCAACCTGGGCAAGCTCGCCATGCAGCAGGGCGACTACGGGCAAGCCATCCGCCTGTTTTCGCGCGAAATCGCGCGCGACCCGTACTACCACGAATTCCATTTCTGGCTGGCGCAGGCGTATGCGCGCATGGGGCAACTCTCGCTGGCCGGCAAGCAACTGGAACTGGCGCTGGACAACAGCACCACGCGCAGCGACCAGGGCCTGTACGCGGCCAAGCTGCAGCGCCTGCGCGCCGCCACGGCGCACTAGTCTTCGAGGAACATCTGCTGCAGGTCGTTCAGGAAGCTCAATCCCAGTTGCGTCGGGCGGATGAGCTGGTGGTCGCGGTACAGCAAGCCTTTCGCCTCGGCCGCATTGAGCGGCTTGTCGATGGCGTTGATGGCCAGGCCCGTGCGCTCGGCGAACAGATTCGGCGAGAAGCCCTGCGTCAGACGCAGGGTGTTGAGCATGAATTCAAAACCCATCTCCTCGCGCGCCAGCTCGCGCTCTTCCTGCACCGGGTTGCCGGCGCTGACGGCTTCCATGTAGGCCTTCGGCTGCTTGTAGCGGGCCTGGCGCAGCACGCGGTGCGGGAACGAGATTTTACTGTGCGCGCCGGCGCCGATGCCCAGGTAGTCGCCGAACTCCCAGTAGTTGCGGTTGTGCCTGGCCTGGCGGCCCGGCTGCGCATACGCCGACACTTCATAGCGGCCATAGCCCGCCTGCGCGGCGCGCGCGGCCACCATGTCGGCGATGTCGGCGCTCTCGTCGTCGTCCGGCAGCACGGGCGGGTACTTGGCAAACAGGGTGTTCGGTTCCAGGGTCAGGTGGTACAGCGACAAATGCGGCGGCGCGAACGACAGCGCCGTCTCCAGGTCCTGCTGCGCCTCGGCCAAGGTCTGCGTCGGCAGCGCGTACATCAGGTCGAGGTTGAAATTGTCGAAATGCGCATGCGCGATATCCACCGCGCGGCGCGCCTCGCCGTCATCATGGATGCGGCCCAGTGCCTGCAAATGGCGGCCGTTGAAACTCTGGATGCCGACCGACAGGCGGTTGATGCCGCTGGCCCGGTAGGACTTGAACTTGTCCGTCTCGAACGTGCCCGGATTGGCTTCCATGGTGATCTCGCAATCGGGCTCCAGGGGCAGCAAGGTGCGCACGTCCGACATCAGCCGGTCCAGGCCCGCCGCCGACATCAGGCTGGGCGTGCCGCCGCCGATGAAGATGGTGTGGATCTTGCGGCCCCAGATCAGGGGCAGCGCCATTTCCAGGTCCAGCCGCAGGGCCGCCAGGTAGTCCGCTTCCGGGAAGCTGCCGCGCACCTCGTGCGAATTGAAGTCGCAATACGGGCATTTCTTCACGCACCACGGGAAGTGGATGTACAGCGACAGCGGCGGCAGCGCCGTCAGGTTCAGGGCGCCCGGCTGCAGGTAGCGCAGCGCCGCGCCGGCCGCGCCGGAAATGCCTTCCTGCGGCGCGGGAGCGGCGCCGGGCTTGGCGGCAGGCTTGGCGGCAGCGCCCACCAGTTTGATCGGAATCATTGCACGGCCCGCAGTTTCTCGACCAGCGCGCGCAAGGCCTGGCCACGGTGCGACAGTCCGTTCTTTTCCACGGACGTCAGCTCGGCCGCGCACTTGCCCAGCGCGGGAATGTAGAAATGCGGATCGTAGCCAAAGCCGCCCTGGCCGCGCGGCGTGGCGATCATCTCGCCATTCCAGCGGCCGTCGGCGATCACCGGCTGCGGGTCATCCGCATGGCGCACATAAACCAGCACGCAGTAGTAGTACGCGGACTTGTCGGCATGCGCTGCCAGGTCGGCGGTCAGCTTGGCGCTGTTGGCGGCATCCGACTTCGGCTCTCCCGCATAGCGAGCCGAGTACACGCCCGGCGCGCCGCCGAGCGCATTGACGCACACGCCCGAATCGTCGGCCAGCGCCGGCAAGCCCGTCAGGCGTGCCGCGTGGCGCGCCTTGTGCAGCGCGTTTTCAACGAAGGTGTGAAATGGCTCGTCGCATTCGGGCACGTCGTACTCGCCCTGGGCGTGCACGGAGAAACCGATGGTCGAGAGCAGCTCGTTGAATTCCTTGAGCTTGCCGGCGTTGTTGGAGGCGAGGATGAGGCGTTGGGTCATTGACAATATCCGGGTTGGGCCAGCCCTGCGCGGAACTGCGGGGCTGTATGAAGTGCCGACATTGTAAACCTTTTGCGCGGCCCCTACCCTGGCCTGCCGCTGCCGCAAAAAGCGGCAGCCGTGGGCTTTTTGCCCGGCACGGCGGGCGGCGATGTGTAAATCTATGTAAAGATCAGATGAAAGATCAGATACCCAGCGCCTGCTTCTGCATGGCGATCAGATCGGCGATGCCGCCCTGCGCCAGGTCCAGCAAGCGGTTCATGCCGGCGCGGTCGAATGCAGCGCCTTCGGCCGTGCCCTGGACTTCGATGAAGTGGCCCGCTTCCGTCATCACCACGTTCATGTCCGTGTCGCAGCCCGAGTCTTCCACGTAGTCGAGGTCCAGCACCGGCATGCCCTGGTAGACGCCCACCGAGATGGCGGCGACAAAGCTTTTCACGGGGATGGCGGTGATCGCGCCGCGCGCCTGCAACTGGGTGAAGGCGTCATATGCGGCCACCATGGCGCCCGTGATCGAGGCCGTGCGCGTGCCGCCGTCGGCCTGGATGACGTCGCAATCGAGGTGCAGGGTGCGTTCGCCGAACGCCTGCAAATCAAAGGCGGCGCGCAGCGAGCGGCCGATCAGGCGCTGGATTTCCTGCGTGCGGCCGGACTGCTTGCCGCGCGCCGCTTCGCGGTCCATGCGCGTGTGCGTGGAGCGGGGCAGCATGCCGTACTCGGCCGTCAGCCAGCCCTGTCCCTTGCCCTTCAAAAAGCCAGGCACCTTGTCTTCGATGCTGGCAGTGCAGATGACCTTGGTGTCGCCGCACTCGATCAGCACCGAACCTTCGGCATGCTTGGTGTACTGGCGGGTGATGCGGATGGCGCGCAGCGCGTCGACGGCGCGGCCGCTCGGGCGGGATTCAAATGTCATGGGGTGTCCTGTGTGATTGGGGTTGCGGCAGCGATTCTAACACCGCGCGCCCGCATCTTTGCAGCCATGCAACAGCACGGGGCCGCCCTGGCCAGCGGCGGCGATGATGCACACATGATCCCTACAATCCTGCCCCGCCGTACACAATTTTCTTTACAATGCCGTAAAACGCACACTATTCAGCAATTTTCAGGCCATCCGGCGATCCGGTCCTGTTTTACGGCGCGGGCGGGTATTGCCTGCGCTGGCTGATTAAGTGTATAAGTGACTGTATACAAGATCAAATCGGGGAATCCTTTGAGCATTTCAAGCATGACAGGCTACGCGGTTGCCACCAGCGAAGGTGCTGCAGGCACACTGACAATTGAAATCAAGAGCGTCAATTCGCGCTTTCTCGACCTGCAATTCCGCATCAATGACGATTTGCGGGCGCTGGAGCCTGACTTGCGCGCCGCCGTCATGTCCGCCATCACGCGCGGCAAAGTCGAGGTACGCCTGAGCTTTGGCCGCAAGGCCGCGACCGCCGGCACGCAGGCGCTGAACGTGCCCCTGCTGGCGGAACTGGCACGCCTGCAAAACGAAGTGGGCCAGCATTTTGTCTCCGCGCCCGTCATGACGGTGGCTGAACTGCTGCGCTGGCCCGGCGTCATCGAAGAGGCGCAAGTGGGCCAGGAATCCCTGCAGGCCGACGTGGGCGCGCTGACCCGCCGCACCGTGGCCGCCTTCGTTGACAGCCGCAAGCGCGAAGGCGCGGCGCTCGAAGCCGTGCTGGTGTCGCGCATCGAGGCGATGGAAGCCATCGTCAAACGCATCACCCCCCTGATCCCGCAAGTGGTGGCGGCCTTCCAGCAAAAAGCCATCGAGCGCATGCAGGACGCGCTGGGACTGGCCAGCCAGGGCTCGAATTCGGCCCTGTCGCGCCAGGACGCCATGGAACGCATCCGCCAGGAAGTGATTTTGTATGGCATCCGCATCGACGTCTCGGAAGAGCTTGCCCGCCTGTCGGCGCACCTGGGCGAAACGCGCCACATCCTGACCAAGGGCGGGCAAGTGGGCAAGCGCCTGGACTTCATGATGCAGGAACTCAACCGCGAAGCCAACACCCTGGGCGCCAAGGCGTCCGTCAAGGAACTGGCCGACGCCTCGATGGACCTGAAGCTGCTGATCGAGCAGATGCGCGAACAAGTGCAGAACCTGGAATAAGCCATGCTTGCTCCACGCACATGGGCACTCGCCGGCGCCGTCCTGGCGCTGCTGGCGGCAGGCGCGCAGGCGCAAACGGCGCAGCAGCCGTCGCCTTACGCGATCGAAAGCTGCACCTTCGGCTGCTTCGTGCTGAAAGAACGGGGCGCCGCCATCTACACGGGTACCGATGCCGCCTCGTATCGCATCTGCTCGCGCAGCAGCCTGGGCGCGGAAGTGTCCGTCGACAGCACCGTCGTGCGCCTGAATAACCGCGACTGCACCGATGTGAACGGACGGGCCATCGTCCTGAATGCCGGTGAAATCGCACTAGGCCGCCTGCCCCGCTGAGGCAAACACGGCAAGCTGGTTTTTTGCCATGCCGCCGGCAAGGACTGGCTCACCGCCTTGCCTCTTGGTAAAATAGCGGATTGGGCGCCGCCTGCGCAGGCAAGCGCGCCAACATCACACGATTATGGAAAGATCCGCATGAGCCACCCTACCGCCTTCTCCGGCAGCCTGTTCGTGGTTGCCGCGCCTTCGGGCGCTGGCAAATCGACACTGGTCAATGCATTGCTGGCGCAAGAGCCCGGCATCAAGCTGTCGATCTCGACCACCACGCGCGCGCCCCGTCCGGGCGAGCAGCATGGCCGCGAATACTATTTCACGACGGCGGAAGACTTCGTCGCGCGCGCCGAGCAGGGCGAATTCCTGGAATGGGCGGAAGTGCACGGCAATTACTACGGCACCTCGCGCATCATGGTGGAGCAGCAGATGGCCGCCGGCACCGATATCCTGCTGGAAATCGACTGGCAGGGCGCGCGCCAGGTGCGCAAGCAATTCCCCCGCGCGGCCGGCATTTTCATCCTGCCGCCATCGATCGACGCGCTGGAAGAGCGCCTGAACAAGCGCGGCCAGGACGAGCCGCACGTGATCACGCGCCGCCTGCTGGCAGCCGGCGGCGAAATCGCACACGCTCCAGAGTTCGAGTATGTTATTATCAATGAAGAGTTTACGGTCGCTTTGTCCGAACTGAGCGCGATCGTGAGAGCGGCCCGTTGCCGGTTTGCGCAACAAGCGGCCCGCAACGCATCGCTATTCGCCCAGCTGGGCCTGCACGCGGAATAATCGCCGCCACCGCACGCCAGTTCATACACAGCACCACGCAAAACAATTTTAGGAGTTACCATGGCCCGTATCACAATCGAAGATTGCCTGAAGCAGATCCCTAACCGTTTCCAGCTGACCCTGGCCGCAACTTACCGCGCACGCCAGTTGTTGCAAGGCCACACCCCAAAGGTGGAAGCCAAGGACAAGCCTACCGTTGTCGCACTGCGCGAAATCGCTGCCGGTAAAGTCGGCATCGAAATGCTGAAAAAGGTCCCGATGTAATTGGGAACCCGCGTGCCGGAACAGTGCTGACCCCTGGTTCTACCGTATCCTTTATTCACACTGTGAAGCAACGCGACGTTTTATGAGTCTGACCCCAGCCGACACGACTTCCGCAGCACTGCCGCCCCTGGCTTCGCGCCAGGCGGCAAAATCCCAGGGCGCTTCCGCGCCCGGTACCGGCACGTCCGGCAGCAATGCCCCCGCAACACCGCCAGCACCCGCGCTGGGCGTGGCTTCCGTCAGCCACCTGGCCGACAAGCTGGCCGAATACCTGTCCCCCGCCGACCTGAAAAAAGTCAAGGAAGCCTACCGCTTCTCCGACGAAATGCACCTGGGCCAGATGCGCCGTTCGGGCGAGCCGTATATCTCGCATCCGATCGCCGTCGCGGAAATCTGCGCCGACTGGAAGCTCGACGCGCAAGCCATCATGGCCGCCCTGCTGCACGACGTCATGGAAGACCAGGACGTCAAGAAGGATGAATTGATCGAGCGCTTCGGCGCGCCGGTGGCGCACCTGGTCGATGGCCTGTCGAAGCTGGAAAAGATCGAGTTCCAGAGCCAGATCGAAGCGCAGGCGGAAAACTTCCGCAAGATGCTGCTGGCCATGGCCTCCGACGTGCGCGTGATCCTGATCAAGCTGGCCGACCGCCTGCACAATATGCGCACCCTGGACTTCATGACGGCGGCGAAAAAGCGCCGCATCGCCAGCGAGACCATGGAAGTGTATGTGCCAATCGCGCACCGCCTCGGCCTGAACAACATTTATCACGAGCTGCAGGACCTGTCGTTCTCGCACCTGTACCCGATGCGCTACCGCACCCTGGCGAAAGCCGTCAAGGCGGCGCGCGGCAACCGGCGCGAAGTGGTCAACAAGATCATGGAAGCGGTGAAAAGCACCCTTTCCATGGCCGAGCTCGACGCAGAAGTGACGGGCCGCGAAAAGACCCTGTACGACATCTATAAAAAGATGCGCAGCAAGCATTTGTCGTTCTCGCAAGTGCTGGACGTGTACGGCTTCCGCGTGGTGGTGAACAGTTTTGCCGACTGCTACGTGACCTTGGGTACCCTGCACAGCCTGTACAAGCCCATGCCGGGCAAGTTCAAGGATTACATCGCGATCCGCAAGCTGAACGGCTACCAGTCGCTGCACACGACCGTCATCGGCCCCTACGGCACGCCGGTGGAATTCCAGATCCGCACGCAGGAAATGCACCGCACGGCCGAGTCCGGCGTAGCGGCGCACTGGCTCTACAAGAGCGGCGAATCGAACCCGTCCGACCTGCAGCAGCGCACCCATGCGTGGCTGCAATCCTTGCTCGACATCCAGCAGCAGACGGGCGACTCGGCCGAATTCCTCGAACACGTCAAGGTCGACCTGTTCCCCGATTCCGTCTACGTATTTACGCCGAAGTCGAAGATCATCGCCCTGCCGCGCGGCGCCACGGCCATCGACTTCGCCTATTCGATTCACACGGGCATCGGCGACCAGACCGTGGCCGTCAAGATCAACAATGAAACCTCGCCCCTGCGCACCGAGCTGCACAATGGCGATATCGTGGAAATCATCACCGATTCCTCGTCGCGCCCCAGCCCGACGTGGCTGTCGTTCGTGCGCACCGGCAAGGCCCGTTCGGCCATCCGCCACCATCTGCGCACGATCAACCTGCCCGAATCGATCGCCCTGGGCCAGCAATTGCTGTCGCAGGCGCTGCACACCCTGAACATCGACGCCGACCTGCCGGCGCCACTGGTCGAACGCCTGCTCAACGAGTCGAGCGCCAACTCCATGGACGAGCTGTACGCGGACATCGGCATCGGCAAGCGCATGGCCACCCTGGTGGCACGCCACATCTTTGGCCTGATCGGCGGCGAAGCGGCCAGCATGCCAGTGGAACACAATAGCGGCAGCGAGCTCGACCCTGTCACCATCTGCGGCAGCGAAGGCGTGTCCGTCCAGCTGGCGCCATGCTGCTTGCCGATTCCCGGCGACCAGATCATCGGCCAGCTGCGCCGCGACCAGGGCTTGCTGGTGCACACCAGCGACTGCTCGCAAGCCAAGCGCCAGCGCGCCAAGGAACCGGACCGCTGGATCGCCGTGCGCTGGGGAACCGAAC
>RCUS01001183.1_pt1 | contig 14194 bp, 13 predicted proteins | sample 2166221 | NCBI WGS metagenome assembly RCUS01 (sample SAMN09932758, study PRJNA488358) | compost metagenome | isolation source: compost soil in cyclohexanecarboxylic | place: Germany: Experimental Botanical Garden | reverse complement strand
CGGGTACCGGTGAACAGGTAGGCATGGTGCAGGCGCTGGTTGTCCAAGGCATTGATCAAGGCCTTGAGCACATGGGTCTGGCCGACCATTTCGCGGAACGAGCGCGGACGCCATTTACGTGCAAGAACCTGATAACTCATCGAAAAACCATCGCAGCCTGATCCAGCGGAAGATCGCTAATGCTAGCGGAGCGGGGGCAAAATTGCACCCTGAACGACGCGTTTGCAGGCGCTTGCGGGTGGCAGCAGGCCGCTACCTGCCTTCACGCCAGGGTTGCCAAGCCCGCGCTCAAGAACATTCCCACACCAAAAACCGAGTGCGAGATCAAGCTCTTCAAGCAATTACGCGCTGGTGTAGGCGTTTTCGACGCGAAAAACCCCGCCCCCATCGCCGGCTGCATGAAACACAACGGTGCCACCACCGACACCACACCGAACATCACTGCCGGCCATGCCGTGGGCGTTTGCAGCCACGCTTCGCCGGTCAAGCCGATCAATATCAACGCGAACACCACGCCAATGACATAGTGAACCACCCATCCCCAGGCCAGTTCGTGCTCAATGGGCGCCGACTTGGCGATGGCCTCGTGACGCACCCGTCCCTGTAGCAAGTGCCCGGCCCAACGGCCGAGCATGGCGATGTTCAGCGTAGGTATGCCCAAGCGCCTCAGCAGCATGGCCCACAGATCCATGACCAAGGTGGCACCGATGCCGATTGGCAGCGCGGCTTGGAGCAAGGCGGTAAAGGTCATTGGAAGGTCCTCGATGGTTGACGGTCAGCTCTGTGCCGCGCAGCATAGAAGTTGAAGTCAACTTCAAGTCAAGGGGTCGAAATGGATATTGCCGATGTCGCCAAGCGCACTGGGGTGCCTGCGTCGACGCTGCGTTATTACCAGAAGAAAGGGCTGCTCACGTCACTCGCCGGTCCCGGCCAGCGGCGGCAGTTTGCAGCGGACGTGGCGGACAAGCTGGCATTGATCGCCCTCGGGCAGGCGGCGGGGTTTTCCCTGGATGAGGTGGGGTCGATGCTGGTGGACCTGCAGGTCGATCGGCAGATGCTGACGGCCAAGGCCGACGAGATCGATGCGCGAGTCAGGCGGTTGCAGGCAATGAGCAAGGGGTTGCGGCATGCGGCGCAGTGTCCGGCAGAGGATCATCTGGCATGCCCGAAGTTTCAGCAGTTGATGAGGCTATCGGCGGCGGGGGTGCTGGGCGAGAGGCCGGTGAAGACCAAGTCTTTTGGGTGAGGCCCGGGGTGGCCTTGCACTTCTGAAGCGGTGATCGGAAAAAGGATTTTCCGACCCCAGAAATGGAGGCGGCCCCACCAGCCACACCCCGGCACACAATGTTCCCGCTATGGCTGCTTCCTTCCGGATCTGACCAGGTGGCATGCAAGCATGCTCGGGAATCAATGCGAACCTTATGGGGCGAGGGTTTCAGGCTGATGAGGTAGTTCGCCATCTACACGTGCAGACACTCAACACGGACTCGCAGAGCTTGGGGTGTGACCAGAATTGTTCCACTCAATTGGTCCACTTTACTGGTCCACTCTGGTGTTCATTCATGGCCTACATCGTTCGCCGCCAGTCCGTTTACTACCTCAACCTTCGCTTGCCGAAGCACCTGTTCCCTAACCGTCACACCCTTCGCATTTCACTGCGGGTGCGTGAGCGTCAGGCAGCCCTCTTCCTTGCTACATCGCTGGCTCAGCAGGTGAATAGCCACTTGAGCGAGCATCCCCTTACAACCTCAGAAACGCTGCGTGCGTTATGTGAGCAATGGCGTGCTGCGACACCCCAGGCTTCAATTCCGATTGCTCCACCGACGCTCTCAAAGACTACACCGACGTTGATCGGTGAAGGGCCGACCCTAGCTTCACTTTCCAAGCTGTATATAGAAGAAGGCAAACGCGGCGGCACGTGGCGACAAACCAGTACCGATGACGTAGAGCGTGCCCTAGCTGACCTTTTCGAGCTGATAGGCGATATGCCCGCCAAAGCCTTCGATGCGCCACAAGCACGCCTGCTAAAAGAGCGACTAAGCCTATGCCCGCAATACTTCGGCTTACGACCTGAGTTCAAAGGCAAGACGTTGAAGCAGGTGGTTGAATCGGGCAGCACCTACAAGACCATCACCGCCGTCACGGTGAACAATCGGCTACGCAAGCTCACGGCTTTCATGAACTGGTGCAAGGTGAACAAGTACGTCACCGAAAATCCCTTGGCGGGGATGAAGGTAATGACTGGATCGGCCAAGGAAGCACGACTGTCATTTGATCGCCGTGATCTAGTCGCTCTGTTGGACCATGAAGCACTGCGAAAGGAAGCCCGCAAGCATCAGTGGCGATACTGGATACCACTACTGGGTCGATACACAGGGGCTCGACTGGAAGAGCTTTGCCAGATACGGATTGATGACTTCATCGAGCAACAAGGTATCCAGTGCATCCGTATTGATGACAGTTGTGAAGGCCAGAATCTTAAGAACACAGGTAGTCGGCGTGTGCTCCCCATTCACCCTACCCTTATCGACCATGGATTGTTACAGCACGTTGAATCAGTCAAAGCTACTGGGGTTGATCGCCTGTTCCCTGATCTGGAAGCAGTGCGTGGGAAACTTGGTCACGCTCCATCGAAATGGTTTGGCAGGTACAAGACGAAGCTGGGTATCACTGACACCCGAAAGACATTCCATAGCTTCCGCCACACATTCATTGACGACCTTCGTGATGCAGCAGTACAAGATTCCTTAATCAAGCGGATGGTCGGTCATGAGGATAGTTCAGTAACTTTTGGCATCTATGGCAGTCGGACGCCGATAGCGGCTATGCGGGAAGCTTTATTATCTATCAAATGACTCAACATAACCCCTAGAGGTTGAAATAAAGTGCAGGAAACGCATGCAACGTATTGACAAATGAGAATCATTCGTGATAGAATGTGCGCATTGAGAGAGTGAAAGCTAGCCGCTTCCGGATTGACCATTTCCCCGTTCTCTCGATGGTCCTATGGCGTCGTGTCCTCGACGCTCATGAGCAACGTGGTCTCGCCTTCCTTCTTGATCAGCGTTGCTCCCTGCCACTGTGATTCCCCCACAGTGGCTCATATTCTCCTTAGCCCCCCTCTTACACTTCATTAGGTGGAGAGGGGGCTTTCTTTTGCCTCTCAGAACATACGTTCTGATAGATACCATTACACATACTCATATGGAGTTTTCATCTATGGAACACGCACGCTTGTGCCTGGCTTGCCACGCACCACTAACAAACAAAAGAATTGACGCTGTGACATGCAGTGGCAAATGTCGAAGTAAGAAGTGGAGGACACTGAAGGAACAGTCAGTATTGATCCCTTTTCGTCTTTCTACTTCTCTACATACTGACCTATTTCTAACGGCTTACGCAGCGAACAAAGGCGTAGACGCCTATTTGACTTCGTTGGTGAGCGATCACCTAGCCGGTAATGTTTAAAGGAAAACTGCAATGACAACTAAAGATATCTTCAAGCAAATGAAGCATTACCGCTCGTTGCGAGCAGCGGCAGCAGTCACCGGGAATCGGGCAGAGGGACAACGGTGTAGTGACATTCTCGAGATGTTGTCTATGCAGATTACAGTGGGTGCAAGGTATGAATAAAGATTGCATCACTAAAGATTGCATCACTAAATATTACATCACTGAAGACTACTTCATCAAAGGTCATCTACGTGCATTCGCTCGACTTCAACAGCAGAAAGCCAAGGCTGTGAACGTTCAAGCTAAGCAGCAGCAGACAAGCACTGTAACCAACAAGTCAGTGTTAGCTGAACCATCACCAGCACCCGCCACTTCACCCGTATTTGATTTAGAAGCTTTCCGCTTAGATATCATTCGCAAGGCGATTGCCAAAATCATGTTTAACAAACAAAAGGAAATGAGTAAATGACAGAGAAGATTAAGATAGTGGGAGCCCCGCCTAAGTGGGATGATACGGAGTATGAGCAGCGTGTCGCCGACTGGTTAAATGTATATAGGAATACCACGCAATCAATGGAGCTTATTCGCTCTTCGTTACCGCATGATCTGCTTCAACAAGTGATTGATAAAGCGAAGGACGGTTTCACGATTGCGCTTGGTCAGGCGGTAAGTCTCGCCCCGTTGAATTACATGTGTTGGATGAAAAAGCCTGAATCAATGCAGGAAGAAGACATTGCCAATATTCGGGTAGAGCAGAAAGCAAAGTACGTTGCCGACCTGCAAGCTGAACACACGAGGTATCAAGACCTGCTCAGGCAACAACTGATTCAGGCTGCTGAGGAAAAAGAGCGTAAAGCAGTAGAAGCCGCAAAGGCAAAGCAGCTGGCAGCTATCGAAAAACAAGTGACTGAGTGTTATACACCGCTCAGTATTCCTGAGTAATCACAGTTCGACCTGGGGTTAATTACAGTGAAAATAACAGAGTACCCGCATCAGCTTCTAGGTTGGTGCGGGCTTTTCTTTGCCTAAAGAAAAGTGGCTTCACTTCGATAAACATTGGGGATGACCGATCAAGTGCTAAGCACACCCAACGTTCGCACCGGAAACTTCGTAATTCTCAACGGATGCAACGAATTAATCTGGGCTTATTGCAGAATCTCATAGCTAATGGTCCTGTAGCGCTCTCTGCTGCGATTCTGAGCGTTTTCCTGCGTTGGATATGGAAAGGGGGGGTAGCTGCTAAATCCCCTGTATGAGCCGGAAGTAGCGTCAGTAAATCCTTGCTGAGAATGGGCGATGGTTCCAATCTAATACCGGCTTTGGACGTCGGCACAGCATTTCTTACCAATTTGAATTAGATAACTCGTCAAGACTTTTATGTCATCTGGATAAACAGGACAATATGCACCTGCCTGAGCAGACACTCACAGCGTTAGCTGTAATCACACACATGGCAATGCCCACAGAGGAATGCCTATGAACCGAACTTGAATAAGGAGAAATGAAGGTATGTATACAAAGGAACAAATCGCAGCGATGGATGCACGGCTTTCAGCTAATGCTGATGGTTTGATTGCCCGTCATGTAAAGGCGTGTACGCCGTCTCGCTCGGTAACTGGCCCTGACTACGAAAAGATTGAGAACCCATTGGTGGGTTACATCGTAAATTATCTTCCAAGGTTTGGCGGTGATGGTCAGGCTTGTCGTGGAAATGATGATGCTGATGGCATCCACGATGAAGATATCCTCAAGAATGATCGTGCATCTGCAAGAGATAACGACTTTACTTTGTACTCTCGCTGGTGCCTTGATGTTGTTGAAGGTATTGCAAGGCTGAACTGGTATCGCCCTGAAGGTGCCCAATTTCCATTGTCGGTTAAGAAGATTCTTACCATCTTGCAGCGCTGCCCACAAATTGATAAGTACACTATTTGCTCTATCTATCGACTCCAAGAGCGACAGGCAGGACGTTATGTGTTGGCTTGTAAAATGGTAATTCCGCTACTAATGAAAATGGTGCCGGAGAGTGTGAGAAAAAAGATGGATGCAGGATTGCCGTTGATTAACATGGACTCTAATATTGTTTTCACTGGCAAGGACACTCAAGAGTTTGACGATGTTCCTGATGTGCTTGTATGGAAACCGCTCAAAGTGCAGTGGATTGCAAAATTAGAGGAAGATTGCAAACCCTTCACAGTTCACAATACGGCTGAACATTACGAATCAGATTACATCGATATGCACTCACAGGCATCGAACACATATCAGGTAATCAGTCCGGTGAGCGTGGCCAAGGCGGCTCACGATCATCCAATGCGTGCCAAAGCCCTTGAGTTGATCCGTGGCGGTCTGTCTGTAGCAAAGGTGGCACGGGAGACTGGCGTCAACAGGAAGACCGTTAGCAGGTGGAAAGAAGCAGCTTAAAAAAGTGACCACCTAACCCGGTCGCATTATATGTAAGGGGAAACCCTGGCCAGGGGGACCGCGAAACATATGCTTTTGTCTTATCTGGAGACTGTCCAGATTGTATGTGTAAGCTTCAGGGTGAAACCCTACAATGGTACTTTTAGAAATTGGAAAGGAAGGAGGGGTAAACCCTCCAAAACTAGAGATCATTACTCTTAGCTAAAGCTAAGGATATTCTATCGTGTACCAAGGTACAGAAGACACGTCAAAAGCGTTGACGGACTGATTGTCCCCCTCCTGAACAGCTGAACAGCATTCACTCCTACGTCGCTCACTGGCGATCACTGGATGTATACAGATTGATATCTATCGATATTCAATTGGTGGTCGGCAAAGGAAACCGATAGGTTGACGTTCTTGTCTGGTGACAGACGATCATAATCCTTGAAAACCATCATGCCTCACTGCTGAGCAGTGAATAATGTTTCCAAGAGCATTGAGGGGAAAGAGGATGCGAGAGCAGCCCAAACAGAAGTCATTATGCCTCACTTCTGAGTTTATGGCCTAGCATGATGCCCCTTCCGGCTACACACAGGAAGGAGCAGCTTCCATGGCAATGTTATGCATCATTTCGCTTAGAGGGGAAAACCATCGGTACCCCAAATTGAATACGGGAAGTACTACCAGACTTGTCTGTAGCCTCGGCACCAGCATTCAGGCCAAATGATGCAATACCAACCTTCAGTCCTCCCTTACCCGACTCAGAGCTTTCAGCAGTGACAGCAACGTCAAATTCAACACGCTCCACAATCCTGCCTTGCTCAGGGACAGCCGCCTTTAACGTACGTCCGTAGCCTTGAGCAGCATTCGAGTATGTCTGAATATGTGTGGGGTTAACTTGTGCATCAGTGCCCGCAAGCGCCTCACTTGCAGTCAGAATCCCCTCAGCGATCTGGGTAAGGCTGGTGGCGATGAAGTCTTTTAAATCCATTTGCGTATCCTCTAGGTTGACGTGTGCTCGGTGTACAAATGCCGCTGCAGGGTCTAGCCAGATTCCCCCTACACCCAATTCCGATTTCGTCTCAATCTCATTTTCGATTGTGCGTGTAGCACGACATGGTTTGCCTGTCATTCATTTGACCACTGGTGGCAATGCTCTGGTTTCGAATGGCACGAATGCATAATTACTGTCAAGTGTTTGCTGCTTTCAGTCTGTACCTCTTTAGGTGTACATCAGGCAGTACATCTTGGCGACCTCAAAATAGCCGCCCCACTGTACCTATAAACTCTATTTGACCACCCTAAACGGTGCACGTATAATCGGTACATCCAAAACAGTACAGATGGATTCAACATGTTCATTCGTGGCTACCTTCGAGCATCGACACAAGATCAAGATGCAAACCGTGCACGTGCTGCTCTTTCTGAGTTCGCAATTGCACACGGCTACAAGGTCGCCACGTTCTACGTTGAGAACGTGTCTGGTGCAAAGCTGGAGCGTGAAGAACTTAATAGGCTAATTGATGACAGCCATGAAGGTGATGTGCTGCTCATCGAGCAAGTGGACCGTTTGTCCCGTCTTCAAGCTGATGACTGGGATGATTTGAAAGCTCGTATCAAAGACAAGGGCATCAACATAGTTAGCCTGGACCTACACACTAGCCATACGGCGTTGACCAAATCAGATGCTAATGACGATTTCACTAAAGGCATGATTAAGGCCATCAACGGTATGCTACTCGACATGCTGGCCGTGGTTGCACGCAAGGACTATGAAGACCGTCGCCGCCGCCAAGCTGAAGGTATCACCACTGCAAAGGCCAAGGGTGTGTACAAGGGTCGCAAGACAGATGAAGCCTTGCATGAGCGCATCCGTATGGCCCTTGAGGGTGGCCAGAGTCTACGTAAGACAGCAACCCTTGTCGGTTGTGCACTCAGCACCGTACAACGTGTACAGAAAGAGTTGAAAGCAGCTGTCTAGGATTAGCCCGATACAGAGCCGTATAGGCCGACCCTGTGGGGTAGTTAGGAATGCACTCAATTGCCTCACTGTGAGCTTCACGTAAGCTCTGGTGGGACGCTCTTGGTTGTGCCAGCCCTCTAGGGATATTGAGAATGTTTGATGTGAGGGGGTGTTTCTGAATACGCCGAGGTTAAGCGCAGTCGATACCCCTCAGGGTTTTTGCCCGTTGCCATTACCCTAGACGGAGTGAATTGAGAACCTATTCTCAGGGGGGGGGGTGGGTTTGTGGCAAAACGGTCTACGCTTACGCGATCAAATTTTACAGAGCCTCACAGCATAGACAAAGGCACTACTACTGCCGACACCCTTGTACTACTCCACCTCAATCAGATAGCTATCCGAGCAGCTATTACCCGTTTACGCTCAGGGCAAAGCTAACCGTGAGATATAGTCACGATGAGGCCGCTTTAAGCCGGATTGTTATCTCATGCCATATTTTGTAATTTTAACGATCAAAGCTGAATTGGCACGGAAATGGTGTCAAGCACCGACCCAGAGATTATGGAAACTTTATTCCATCACTACCCGAGAGATATATCTCAGCCTTCGAAAAGTCCTAGGGCAAATTATTAACCGGACTCCAGTTTAATAATTTTATCCTTCCCAAAACCTACAGCCTTATCAGCCTTAGGATCATAAAACCAGATCAAATCCGTAGTTCTACCCACAGAGCAGAGCCCCTTTTTAACTCCCCCTTCGTATTGAACCGAAGCCAGGGTACACACAGACTTAAGGTGAGTAGCAAACTCACCACCAATTTGCCTTCCACTTGCAAATGAAGACACTGTGGTGTCATACAGAACCCATAGCAAAGCAACAATCGAGACTCCATGCAGGACATTAAATAATGCTGTCTTATTAGCCATCATCCAAGTACGTAACGGCCCCACCAATAGGCAAACCCCAGCAATCACTGCTATGCCTAAAAAGTAGGGAAGCAATAACAGCAAGTCCTTGGAAAGCTCAGAAAACACCAGTAGCCCACCATCATATAATGCTTTCTGGAAATCTATGGAAACAACTTCAGGTTCAACACCCAACTCTCGATAAAGTTCTTTACTTTGAACTACTCCTGCTGCATATGCGGACGCCGTAAGAAGAAACGTCGCACTGAGTGATTCAAGCAATTTACTTACCATTGTTTGGGTCTCCAAATACCCTGATCGCAGGAATACCAAATTGGAAGTCTTCAATGGCCCTTGTATCCACCAAAGGCAATGAAAGCGCAAGACCGGATTGTATTTTATCGCTATTTCGCTTCACACTAGCTTTATGAAGCTGCTTGGAGTTTTTGGAAATGGAACGCACAGCCTCACTCTGCTTTTCAACCTTTTTCTTAGGGGCTCTAAATATGTCTTTCACCATATCCGACGGAGTAATTTTTTCATCCACAGCAACAGGATTCGAAGGCAATGTATCGAAATCACTAGCCTGCGCATGCCCAGCGAGAATCAGTGTTAATGCTACGCATAGAATAGCCGCTTGAGCCTTATCAGCAAACCCGTTAAGCGGTATTCGACTCCACAAATCTCCGGGCGAACCGAACTCCGCTTTTGTTGTTGAAGAAAGTACATCCAACCCAATCTCAAAATTAAGCAACTTACGGATCGAGTTAAGATCAACAACTCCACTTATCTCAATTTCTTTAGCAAACTGCTGCATTAAAGAAATATTTTGAAGCAGCCCCGCAACCAACAGATTGTTAACATCATTCCTTGTAGTAATCTTGTTAGAAATATAAAGGAAATGCTCATCAACAAAGAAGGGATAAATAAGGTGATAAAACTTATCCCAATGCTTACGCAGGTCAATAATTGTTTGCTGACCTTGCAATGTCTTCTTTACCGCATTAGGCAGTTTGCTACGTGAAAACTTAGGCCCCCACACCACCTCCCTACGAACAAGGTGATTTAATTGTGGAGCAGGATTGAGCGCTTTCTGCTCAGGACTCTGATCAATTACTACAGGACTTGAGTCAAGATAGGCCGCACTAGAGCATACACCGACAATAAGTGCATCACCATCAGCAGAAACTATTAAATCACCGACCTTTATCTTTGATGCAAATGTATCGAACTGATGAAGCTTCTTTGTACCGCTACCATTGAGTTTTCTAACATTCTTCGTTCCCTCTACGATCTTCGAATACTTAGCCTTCCTCTTAATCAGGCGCTGCACTTCATCGTAGACAGGTAAATCTTCAGACTTCCCACTCGAGTGTTCATAAACATCATCTAAATGACCAATCGAAACCAGTGAGTTTTGCCTAAAATGCTCGACAAACTTCCCGCCTGACGCTCTGACGAGCCAAATATTTGTGTTTTTGTCGCGATATGCCAGTTTCAATTTATCAATATTCATTTGGTTCCCTCCATGCTGCCGGAGACAGTAACCCAAATAGAATATGCTGGCAATCAGCCTCTAGTGCTAGCCACCAATGATTTGACGAAGAGGACGAGCGATGGACCAGTGTCAGTATCAAATAAAGGGATACAGGAAAAAAGAAAGCAATCCCATCAACCCAGCGCCCCGAGAGCAACATACAGTTGCTATAGATACAAAGACGTGTTCACGGTAGGATCGACAGCACAGTGCACCACTTAGGTGTACTACGGCACTGGTCCACTTCGAGATTTTTGAGCGAGAAATCCTTGTAAAATCAAGGATTTAAAGAATGGAGGCGGCCCCACCAGCCACACCCCGGCACACAATGTTCCCGCTATGGCTGCTTCCTTCCGGATCTGACCAGGTTAACGGGTAATCGTTGCGGGGGGACCGATGGGGCCACCACTAACGCGACTCGCTAAGCAGCGAGCCGCGCCATTGTACCGGTCTGAGGCGAAGTTACAACCTCTGCGGTGAGAAAAAGTCATCATTTCTCAATGACTTGTCTGGTGCGGTGGTATCTGGGGCAAGCTTTCGAGCATAGCGGCGGCCGTCAGACGGCAATGCCCTGCTCGCCCAGGAACACGATGAACGCATCCTCATCCAGCACCTTCACCCCCAGTTCACTGGCCTTGGCCAGCTTGGAGCCTGCCCCCGGGCCCGCGACCACGCAATGGGTCTTGCCTGAAACCGACCCCGCTACTTTGGCACCCAGGCCTTCCAGCTTCTCTTTGGCAATGTCACGGCTCATGCGCTCCAGCGTGCCGGTCAACACCCAGGTCTGGCCGGCCAGCGGCAACCCTTCGGCCACTTTCTTCTCGCTGCTCCAGTGCATGCCGAACGCCAGCAACTGCGCCTCGATTGCCCGCGCCAGCTGTTGGTTGGCCTCGACCTTGAAGAACTCGCGCACGGCATCGGCCTGCTTGGCGGCCAAGGCCTGACGCAAATCGATACCATCCGCCTCGATGATTTTGTCCAGGCTGCCGAGCTTGGCCACCAATTTCTCAGCGCCGGTCGGGCCGACCGAGGGGATATCGAGCTTGGCGATCATTCCGGCCAAGGTGGTGCTGGCGGCGAACTCGGCAGCCAGCTCGCCTTCGTCCTGCAACTGCAGGCCACACTCACGCAGCTGCTCGATGACCTTGCGGTTGTGCTCGTCTTCGAAGAAGTTGTGGATCTCGTGGGCGACTTCCAGACCAACGTCCGGCAAGTAGGTCAGTACCTGGGGCAGCGCCTGCTGAACCCGCTCAAGGCTACCCAGCGAGCGTGCCAGGACCTTGGCAGTCTCTTCGCCCACGTCCGGGATACCCAAGGCATAGATGAAACGCGCAAGGCTCGGGCGCTTGCTGGCGTCGATGGCCTCCAGGAGCTTGTTGCTGGACACCTCGGCAAAACCTTCCAGGCCGACGATCTGCTCGAATTCCAGCTTGTACAGGTCCGCCGGCGAGCCGATCAGGCCTTCGTCCACCAGCTGCTCGACACTCTTCTCGCCCAGGCCGTCGATATCCATGGCGCGGCGTGACACATAATGAATGATCGCCTGCTTGAGCTGGGCGGCACACGCCAGGCGGCCAACGCAGCGGTACACCGCCCCTTCGCTGGTGGTCGCCTTGCCTTTGCTGCGCTTGACCAACTGGGTCCGTTCGACCTGCGAGCCGCACACCGGGCACGCCTGAGGCACCTGCACCGGGCGTGCATCTTCCGGGCGGCGTTCAAGCACCACCTGCATCACCTGCGGGATCACGTCGCCAGCGCGGCGGATGATTACCGTGTCACCGATGCGCAGGCCCAGGCGGGCAATTTCGTCCATGTTGTGCAGGGTGGCATTGGAGACCGTCACGCCCGCGACCTTGACCGGCTTGAGCCGCGCGACCGGCGTTACCGCGCCGGTACGTCCGACCTGGAATTCGACGTCCAGCACTTCGGTCAGCTCTTCCATCGCCGGGAACTTGTGGGCGATGGCCCAGCGCGGTTCGCGGGCGCGGAAGCCCAGTTCACGCTGGGATGCCAGGTTGTTGACCTTGAACACCACGCCATCGATCTCGTACGGCAGGCTGTTGCGCCGTTCGCCGATGTCACGGTAGTAGGCCAGGCACTCTTCGATACCGGCGGCATGCTTGAGCTCGCGACTGATGGGCAGGCCCCAGGCCTTGAGCTGTTCGAGGATGCCGATGTGACTGTCACCGATACTTTCGGAGATTTGCCCTACACCGTAGCAGCAGAATTCCAGCGGACGGCTGGCGGTAATCTTCGAATCCAGCTGACGCAGGCTGCCGGCAGCGGCATTGCGCGGGTTGGCGAAGGTCTTGCCACCGGCTTCGGCCTGGGCGGCGTTGAGCCGGTCGAAACCGGCCTTGCTCATGTACACCTCGCCGCGCACCTCCAGCACTGCCGGCCAGCCCTTACCCTGCAACTTGAGCGGGATGTTGCGCACGGTGCGTACGTTGGCACTGATGTCTTCGCCAGTGGTGCCGTCGCCACGGGTGGCACCCTGCACCAGCTGGCCGTCGCGGTACAGCAGGCTCACGGCCAGGCCATCGAGCTTGGGTTCGCAGCTGTAGTCGACCGCACCGGGCTGGTCGAGGCCGTCTACCACGCGGCGGCCGAACTCACGCAGGTCGGCTTCTTCGAAGGCGTTGCCCAGGCTGAGCATGGGCACTTCGTGGCGCACCTGGCTGAACGCGGACAAGGCTTCGCCGCCAACGCGCTGGGTAGGCGAGTCGGGGGTTACCAGGTGCGGGTGTTCGGCTTCAAGCGCCTTGAGCTCGTTGAACAGGCGGTCGTATTCGGCGTCGGGCACGCTGGGCTCGTCGAGCACGTAGTAGCGGTAGTTGTGCTGGTCGAGCTCGGCACGCAGTTCGTGGATACGGGTTTCGGCGGTCATGGGATTTGTCTTCTCTTGCAAAGCAAAAGAGCAGCCTGGGGGAGGTGCATGGGGCCTGGATTTGTGTTGCCTGCCCCGGCCCTATCGCCGGCAAGCCAGCTCCCACAGGTAAACCACAGGCCTGGAGGGCAGTGATACACCTGTGGGAGCTGGCTTGCCGGCGATAGGGCCAGTGCAGGCAACAGCATTACCCGAACCGACCAGCACGCCCTCAGGCTGCTCTTTCGTCTGGATCTGTCAGCGCTTCTGGGTCAGCGCACGGCGCTCGAACTCGACGATGCGCTGGCGGTAGTGCTCGATGGTCTGGGCGGTCAGCACGCTGCGCTGGTCGTCCTTGAGCTCACCGTTCAGTTCGTGCGCCAGCTTGCGCGCCGCAGCCACCATCACGTCGAAGGCCTGCTTCGGATGACGCGGGCCCGGCAGGCCGAGGAAGAAGCTCACCGCACGGGTGCTGAAGTGGTCGATGTCGTCCAGGTCGAACACGCCGGGCTTGACGGCGTTGGCCATGGAGAACAGCACCTCGCCGTGACCGGCCATGCTCTCGTGACGGTGGAAGATGTCCATTTCGCCGAAGCGCAGGCCGCTTTCCAGAATGTTCTGCAGCAGCGCCGGGCCCTTGAAGCCACCCTCGTCGCGGGAGATGACGCTGATCACCAGAACTTCCTCGGCCGGCGGCAGCTCCTTGACGCTGCTGCTGGCAGGCGCCGCACCGTTGCTGCGGGTATTTTCCGCGGCAAAGTCGTCATCGCTGTCGGCAAACAGGTCGGGCTCGCGTGGCTCGGCGCTCAGGTTCAGGTCGCCCTGCTGTGCATCCGCAGCAGCGGTGGCGCGCTTGCCGCGCTTGGCAGCCTTGGCCGGCTTGGGCTCGCGCTCGCGATCACGCGCAGAAGCACTGAGCGACGGCAGGTCGCTTTCGTCCAGCTCAGGCTCCTTGTGGGTATCCAGCACCCGCGAAGGGCCAAGCACTTCGGCATTGCCCTCTTCGTCCGGCAGGTTGGAATAACTGCGATCCAGACGGAATTTCAACTTGCCTTTCCCGCCGC
>RCUS01001182.1_pt1 | contig 14209 bp, 10 predicted proteins | sample 2166221 | NCBI WGS metagenome assembly RCUS01 (sample SAMN09932758, study PRJNA488358) | compost metagenome | isolation source: compost soil in cyclohexanecarboxylic | place: Germany: Experimental Botanical Garden | reverse complement strand
GGCAACAGCGCCTCGGAAGACCTGGTGGGCAACCGCCTGCCGATCCAGGAAAACTACGGCGGCCTCTACACCCGCCTGACCGAACTGAGCTACGAGCGCACCCTGTTCACGCCCGCACTTGACGTCAAGCTGGGCTACATGGCCATGGGCAACGACCTCGGTGGCCTGGACAGCGGCATCTTGTGCAATTTCATGAACGCCGGTTTCTGCGGCCACCCGCTGAACATGTCGGGCGGCAGCGGCTGGACCAACTACCCCAACGCCCACCTGGGCGTGCGCGTGAAGTACGATTTGACGCCGGCCTGGCAACTGCGCGTAGCGGCATTCAACGTCGACCCCGAGAGCAATGGCAATCCCAGCCGCGCCTGGCACCTCGGCCCCAAGCACACTACCGGCACCGTGGTGCCGGTTGAACTGGTGTACAAGCTGCAGGGTGAACTGCCGGGCGAGTACAAACTGGGCTACTACTACGACAGCTCCGATGTGAAGCGCATCGGTAGCGACCAGGAAGTCGCCGGCCGCAGCGGCCACTACCTGCTGATCGACCAGGCCGTGTGGACTGATCCGGCGTCACCCGGGCGCAGCCTGCATGCCTTTGGCCAGTACTCGGCGTCGAGCAAGGCCGCCTCGCCCTTCACCCGTTGGTATGGCGCCGGCGTCGCGCTGTACAAGCCATTCGAGGGTCGCCCGCGCGATACCGTGGCCCTGGGTTATGGTCGCGCCGTGCCGAATCCACGCAGCCGTGACCTGCTGCAAGACGCCGCGCTCGATGCCGGGCAGGCCTTCCCCGCTATCGACAGCGCCGAGCAGTTGATCGAACTGAGCTATGGCTATCAAGCCACTGCGTGGCTGAACCTGCGACCGGATGTGCAGTACATCATCGAACCAGGGGCCTTCTCCGGCAAGGCTATCGACGACGCGCTGGTGGTGGGTCTGCAGGTCAAGGCGACGTTCTGAGCTCGCCGGTGAGTTGCTGCAACGCGTCCAGCACATAACCCGTGGCACGCTCTACCTCGCCGACCCGACAGGCGATGCCCAGTTGCCTCCACAACCCGGGCCGCAGCGGCCGGCGCGCGATGCGCCGGTCCAGCTCTGGCGCTTCGCCCTCCTGGGGCAGCAGCGTTGCCCCGTAGCCCGCACCCACCAGGCTCTTGATCGCGTCGTTGTAGTTCAGTTCGATGCGCGGAGCAGGATACAACCCCGCTGCGGCGAACCACTCCCCGATCACGCGCGACAGCTGGGTGCTGCGGTCGTTGAGAATCAATGCCCGCTGCTCCAGCCAGGCCGGCGTGACCGTGGCGGGCGGCTGCCAGTCGGCGGGCACGTAGGCCAGGATCGGATCACGCCGCCACGGGGTGATCCTGATGCCTTTTCCCGCCACTTGCGGCAGAGCCACCAGGGCGATGTCCAGCGTGCCCTCTCGCAGCTGCAGCAGGGAGGCCTGGGAAGTCAGTACTTGAATATGCACATCGATCCCCGGATGAACCGCGCGCAGGTACTCCAGCGCTTTGGGCAGCAGGTGAGCGATGGCGCCGGTGGAAGCTCCCAGCCGCACCCGGCCGGTCAGGCCCTCGACCTGTCGGCGTACTTCTTCCAGGGCCTGATCGGCGTCGGCCAGCAAGCGGCGAGCGCGGCTGAGCAGGGTTTCGCCAATCGCCGTGGGCCGGACCTGGCCACGGTTGCGCGTCAGCAAAGGGGCACCGACACGCGCCTCCAGCTCGGCCACGTGCAGGCTGATGGTCGGAGGCGCCAGGTTGAGCTGGCGGGCGGCTTCGGCGAAGGAGCCCAGGTGGGCGATTTCCACCAAGGTACGCAGGCGGTCGAGGCTGATTTCACGCATGGCGGGCGACGGCTTCACATTCAGAAATAATGAATCTCATCATCATGATATTCAAATTTCCTTTAGTCCAGCGTCAGGCGAGCATAGGCCACCCCTAACCTGATCGGACCCGACCATGCACACGCCCCTGGTTTTCATCGACGGTGACCAAGGCACCACCGGCCTGCAAATCCATGCCCGCCTGCAGGGGCGCAGCGACCTGCGCCTGCTGACCCTGCCGGAAGCCGAGCGCAAGGACCCGCAGCGCCGTGCCGAGGCCATCAACAGTGCCGACATTGCCCTGCTGTGCCTGCCCGACGACGCCGCCCGCGAGGCCGTGGCGGCCATCCACAACCCGCAGGTACGGGTGATCGACGCCAGTTCCGCACACCGCACCACAACGGGCTGGACCTACGGCCTGCCCGAGCTGGACGAACAGCAGCCCGAACGCATCACCCAGGCCAAGCGGGTCAGCAACCCAGGCTGCTATCCGACCGGCGCCATCGCGCTGCTGCGCCCCTTGATCAAGGCCGGGCTGCTGCCACCGGACTACCCGCTGAGCATCCATGCCATTTCCGGCTACTCCGGCGGCGGTCGTGCGGCCGTCGAGCGGCATGAACGGCCGGGCGCGGACAAGGCCCCGACCTTGCAGTTGTACGGCCTTGAACTGGCCCACAAGCATGTGCCGGAGATCCAGCAGCACGCTGGGCTGACGGCGCGGCCCCTGTTCATGCCGGGCTATGGGGCCTACCGCCAGGGCATCGTGCTGAGCATCCCGCTGCAACTGCGCCTGCTGCCCGGCCAGGTCAGCGCGCAGCACCTGCAGGCCTGCCTGGAACAGCATTACCAGGGTGCGCGCTACATCCAGGTACTGCCGCTGCACCAGCAAGGCCCGGCCGCGCCGCTGGATCCCGAGCGGTTGAACGACAGCAACGACCTGCAGTTGGCCCTCTACGCCAACCCCGAGCATGGCCAGGTGCTGCTCACGGCGGTGTTCGACAACCTGGGCAAAGGCGCGTCCGGTGCCGCAGTGCAAAACCTCGACCTGATGCTGGCGGCGCTTTCGGCACAAGGCTGAGTAGCCGAAAACCGGTTAAACTGTACAACCCGCGCCAGCACGGCGCGGGCTGTTCATCCACCCGCCGGAGCTTGTCCACCGATGTACATCCTGAGCCGCCTCGACAGCGTGCCGCCTGAATCCTTCCAGAACCAGATCCGCCAACTGGTGATCGAGCATGTCGGTGAATTGAGCAGCGTCGCCATCAGCAGCGACAACCCCCTCTATCCGCTGTACCAGTACGGCGTCGGGATGGAGGTCCACCACTATCTGCAAGCCCTCGACGGCAGCCACGGCCTGTCGGTGACGCTGACCCTGGCACTGGATGCCGACGCGCCAGAGCAACTGCTCGGCTTCGCCCTGGCCTTGCCGGCCAAGGACGACGGCCAGGCCTGTGCGTTGGCGTTCCTCGCCGTGCGGCCCAGCCACCGCCGCCAGGGCATCGCCCGCGCCCTGCTGGGCGACCTGCAGGCACGTTACGCCTGTGTCGAACTGAACGCGTTCCCGGGCCAGGTACCGTGGTTCGAGACCATGGGCATGCAGGTGGTGGCCGCCGACGGACCGCAGGTGCTGATGAGCAGCACCGGGCAGCCCAGCGGTGCGCTGGTCGGACGCCTGGACATCGAGCCCCTCTACCAGACCCACGAAGTGCATCAGATCCACACCTACCTGCTCAACCAGCAGGGTGAGGACGCCATGATCGAGGCGGAGCAGATGCGTGACGAACGGCTGGATGCGTTGGCCGTTCAGGCGCAGGCCTGTGTGAACCAACGGCGGATCGTGCATTGATCCAACGCTCGCTTCGCGGGTGAAGCCAAGGGTGCTAACGTGGTGCGCTCGCCACCGCCAAGGACCGCCCGATGCCACCTCGCCCTGCAACCCCTACTGGCTTCGTCCGCGTCCGTGGCGCCCGTGAACACAACCTCAAGAACATCGACGTCGACATCCCCCGCGACGCCTTGGTGGTGTTCACCGGCGTGTCCGGCTCGGGCAAGTCTTCGCTGGCCTTCTCCACCCTGTATGCCGAAGCCCAGCGCCGTTACTTCGAGTCGGTCGCGCCGTACGCCCGTCGCCTGATCGACCAGGTCGGCGTGCCAGACGTGGATGCCATCGAAGGCCTGCCACCGGCCGTGGCCCTGCAGCAGCAACGTGGCACACCCAGCGCGCGCTCGTCGGTGGGCAGTGTGACGACCCTGTCCAGTTCGATCCGCATGCTCTACTCGCGCGCTGGCAGCTACCCCGCCGACCAACCCATGCTGTATGCCGAGGACTTCTCGCCCAACACGCCCCAGGGTGCCTGCCCCGAGTGCCATGGCCTGGGCCGGGTCTACGAAGTCAACGAAGCGACGATGGTCCCGAACCCCGCGCTGACCATCCGCGAGCGCGCCGTGGCCGCCTGGCCCATGGCCTGGCAGGGCCAGAACCTGCGCGACATCCTGGTGACCCTGGGTTATGACGTCGACGTCCCCTGGCGCGACCTGCCCCAGGCGCAACGCGACTGGATCCTGTTCACCGAAGAGACGCCCACCGCACCGGTGTACGCGGGCCTGACCCCGGCGCAGACCCGCGCCGCGCTCAAGCGCAAGCTCGAACCCAGTTACCAGGGCACGTTCAGCGGCGCACGGCGCTATGTGCTGCACACGTTCATGCACTCGCAGAGCGCGCAGATGCGCAAGCGTGTGTCGCAGTTCATGCGCCCGAGCCCGTGCCCGCTGTGCCAAGGCAAGCGCCTCAAGCGCGAGGCGCTGAGCGTGACCTTCGCCGGGCGGGACATCGCCGAACTGTCGCACTTGTCATTACAGGCCCTGGCCGAGGTGTTGCGCACTGTCGCGGCGGCGGATTACCTGCAACAGCACGCTGACAACCTGACCCTGGAAAAGCGCCTGGCCGCCCAGCGGATCGCCAACGAACTGCTCGAACGCATCGACACCCTGCTCGACCTTGGCCTCGGTTACCTGGCCCTGGAGCGCAGCACGCCGAGCCTGTCTTCAGGCGAGCTGCAGCGCCTGCGCCTGGCCACTCAGCTCAACTCGCAGCTGTTCGGCGTGATCTATGTGCTCGACGAGCCGTCCGCCGGCCTGCACCCGGCCGACAGCGAGGCGCTGTACCAAGCCCTGCAACGGCTCAAGCAAGCCGGCAACTCGGTGTATGTCGTGGAGCACGACCTCGACACCATGCGCCGGGCCGACTGGCTGGTGGATGTCGGGCCCGCCGCGGGCGAGCACGGCGGCACCATCCTCTACAGTGGCCCGCCCGAAGGGCTTGCCGAGGTCGAAGCGTCCCAGACACGCGCCTATCTGTTCTCGACACAGACCCACGCCCAGCGCTCGGCGCGCCCGCCGCAGGACTGGCTGGTGCTGGAAGGCATCACCCGCAACAACCTGGACCACCTCGACGCGCGCTTCCCACTGGGCTGCTTCACGGCCGTGACCGGCATCTCCGGTTCGGGCAAGTCCAGCCTGGTCAGCCAGGCCCTGCTGGAGCTGGTCGGCGCTCACCTGGGCCACGCCGAACCCGCCACTGAGGCCGAAGAGCAGAGCCTGGAGGACGAACCCGAACAAACCAGCAGCGGCCGGGTCAGCGCTGGCCTGGGCAACATCAAGCGGCTGGTCCAGGTCGACCAGAAACCCATCGGCCGCACGCCGCGCTCCAACCTGGCCACCTACACCGGGCTGTTCGACCACGTGCGCAAGCTGTTCGCCGCCACCGAACAGGCCAAGGCCCGCGGCTTCGATGCCGGACGCTTTTCGTTCAACGTCGCCAAGGGCCGCTGCGCCACCTGCGAAGGCGAAGGTTTCGTCAGCGTCGAACTGCTGTTCATGCCCAGCGTCTACGCGCCCTGCCCGACCTGCCACGGCGCCCGCTACAACCCCGAGACCCTGGCCGTGACCTGGCAAGGCATGACCATCGCCCAGGTCCTGCAACTGACCGTCGACCAGGCCCTGGCGGTGTTCGCCGAACAACCACCGGCACGGCGCTGCCTGCAGGTGCTGCAAGACATCGGCCTGGGCTACCTGCGTCTGGGCCAGCCGGCCACCGAGCTGTCCGGCGGCGAGGCGCAGCGCATCAAGCTGGCCACCGAGCTGCAGCGCATGGCCCGTGGTGCGACGCTGTACGTGCTGGACGAGCCCACCAATGGCCTGCACCCGCAGGATATCGACCGGCTGCTGGTGCAGCTCAATCGCCTGGTCGACAGCGGGCACAGTGTGGTGGTGGTCGAGCATGACATGCGCGTGGTGGCGCAGAGCGACTGGGTGATCGATATCGGCCCCGGCGCCGGGCATGCGGGCGGCAAAGTGGTGGTGAGCGGTCCGCCCAGTACCGTGGCTGGGTGCACCGAAAGCCAGACGGCGGCGTTTCTGGCCAAGGCACTCTGAGCGGGAGTGCGATCCGCGACTCAAGACAACGCTAGCGGTTGGCGTGGTGCAGTCACATCCACCACGCCAACACCACCGGCAACCAGGCAAACGACAACACCGTCGAGCACATCACCAGGTTCGCCACCTGCTCCGGCGAGCGATTGGCGCGAACCGCCATCAAGTAGTTGAACACGGCCACTGGCATCGCCGATTGCACCATCAGCACCGCCCGCTCCAGCGTCTCCATCCCCAGCGCCGCACCCACGGCCCAGCCGACCGCCGCGCCCAAGCCGATGCGCAGGCCACCCAACAGCATGCCGCTACCGACATGACGCAGGCGAATGCTGGCCAACGAAATGCCCAACGTCAGCAACATCAACGGAATGGTCATACCGCCCAGCAAATTCACCGTATTGGCCAGCCAACGCGGCAGTTCGAAGTCGAGAAAGATGATCGGCATGGCGCCCGCCAGGCTGATCACGATCGGATTGCGCACCAGTGCCTTGAGCGATGCCGCAGTGCCGGAGATGGCCATGCCCAGGGTGAACTGGACGATCGACAGCGTCAGGAAGAACGCCACGGCCAAGGCCAGTCCGTGTTCACCAAATGCGTACAGGCTGATTGGCAGGCCCATGTTGCCGGTGTTGGGAAACATGAACGCGGGAAGCAGCACACGCCAGTGCTGGCCTGAAACTCGACTCACCAACAGCCCAGCCAGCGCCATGCCCACGGTGCACAGCAGGCAGGCCATGGCCATGCTGGTGAAGGCTGTGGGGTTGAGCTCGGTGCGGCTCAGGGTCGACAGCACCAGCGAAGGGGTGCCCACCGTCATCACCAGCCGGGCAATGAACTCGGTGGGGTAATCGAGCCCTTTGCGCGCCCAGGCGTAACCGATACCGGCAACGATGAACACGGGCGCCAGAACGGCGAACAACGATGCCAGCATGGAACCTGCCCTCGCAGAATGTACAGGGCGTCAGTATGCCGCAGCGTCGTGTTGCCGGGGCTGGTGTTTTCACCCTGACCACGCGGGCGAATGCCCTGGGTTGGTTTTTACCCGAAACCTGTGCATTGAGTTCTCTGGCCACACACCAATAATCAAGCGCGCCATTGCCCACTCAAGGAGACACCGATGAGCATGCATACCCAGCCCAAGCGCTTGACGGTCCCGCAACTGACCGCCATGAAAGGCCAACGAAAAATCGTCTCGCTGACCGCCTACTCCAGTACGATCGCCAGGCTGATCGACCCCCTGGTCGACTTCATTCTGGTCGGTGATTCCACGGCAATGGTCGGCTACGGACGGCCTTCGACTTTGTCCATGCAGTTGGAAGAAACCATCGCCCATACTCGGGCAGTGGTCGACAGTACGCAGCGCGCCTGTGTCATTGCCGACATGCCGTTTGGCAGCTATCAGGAGTCCAACGAGCAGGCGTTTCGCAATTGCGCCCAGGTGCTGTCGCGCACCGGCTGCGATGCGCTGAAACTCGAAAGCAATGCCACCTTGGCCAGTACCGTGGCGTTCCTGGTTGCCAGGGGCATTCCAGTCATGGCGCACATTGGCCTGATGCCTCAGTTCGTCAACGTCATGGGTGGCTACAAGGCCCAGGGGCTGACTGGGCAGAGTCGCCAGGCCGTGTTCGAGGATGCCCGTGGCAACCTCGATGCGGGCGCATTCAGTCTGCTCCTGGAAGGCGTGGCCGAGCCCGTCGCACGCGCTATCACTGCTGACAGCGACAAACCGACGATTGGCATCGGCGCATCACCCGCCTGTGACGGCCAGGTGCTGGTCACTGAGGACCTGTTGGGCATGGGCGGCGATCACGTGCCCAGGTTCGTCAAGCAGTACGCGGACCTGGCACAGGTCATCCGTGACGCCTGTACGCAGTATGCCGAGGACGTTCGCCGGGGCACCTTCCCCGAGGCGAAGCACTGCTATGGCGGATAAGTCGCCCCCTTGATGGCGTTCGTCAGGCGTTGCAGTGCCAGCGCAATGTCGTCGCTCCAGTCCAGTGTGAAGCTCAGCCGCAGGTGGCTGCGCCAAAGCCCTTGGCGACTGAAGATTTCACCTGGCGCAATGACAATCCCCTGCCCCAGTAGACGTTCGAACACCCTACGCATGTCCACCGGCCGGGTCGCCTCCAGCCACAGGCACGCGGCGCCGCTGGCCGGGGCGATGTGCAGCTGATCCCGGCAATGGGCTTGCAACAGCGCCTGCATGTGCTGCATGCGTTCGCTCAGATCACTGCGCAGCCTGCGCAGGTGCTGGTCGATACGACGAGACCTGAACAGCCTGGCAATCGCTTTCTGGCGAATGGGTGACAAGCGAAAGCCCCTCGCCAGGAATTGCACCTGCAGTCGTTCAGTGTACTGACGGCAAAGCAGATACCCGTAGGGTGCCTCCGAGCCGATGAGTTTGTCGAACGTCGAGAACACCACCAGCCGCTGCGGATCGGCATGATCGCGATAGCGCGCTGGGGCGCGATCGAAACACAGCTCGCCATAGCTGTCGTTCTCGAACAACCATACGCCCCGCTCGGCAAGCCAACGGCAGATCTGCTGCTTGTCTGCAGCCGGCATCAGCCCGCCTTGGGGCACGTTGGTGGCCGATGACAACACCGCCAGGCTGACGGGCGCACTGCACAGTAGCCGATGGAACTGCGCCAGGTCGAAACGGCCATCCGCGCCCAGCGGCACTTCGAGGATGGTCATGCCCGCCGCTTCCAGTTGGCGCAATACCGCCCATGAACAGGGCGATTCGACCAGTGCCACCTGGCCTTCCAGCGCCAGCGCACGGAGCGCCAAGGGCAGGATGCCAGGCAGGTCCGAGCCAACGAAGACCTGTTCAGCGTGCCAGCAGTCGTGCGCCGAACGCGTGTAGCGATCCGCGAGCACTGCGCGCAGCTCGGGTTCCCCGAAGGGTTGGTAAAGTGGCGCGCGAGACTGCGGATACTGCCTGGTCAGTTCGCGCTCAAGCATCAACAGCGGCTGTTCCATTGAGCGCAGCAGGGCCGGTGCATCGCTGCTCAAGGCCAGCATGCCGGGTCGCCTGGCGCTGGCGAAGACCCTGTCGAGCAAGTCCAGGGCGCCGTCATTGCCGATCACCGGCCTGGACACGCAGGTGAAGTAGCCCTGACGGGGACGGGCTTGAATACGGCCCTCGTCCTCCAGCAACGCGTAGGCATACTTGGTGGTGGACACCGACACGCGCAAGCGCTGCGCCAGCTCGCGCAGCGAAGGCAGGCGCCGCTCTGGCGCCGACGGCGACGCCTCGATCCACGCGACCAGGTAACGGTAGACCGCCTGGTAGGCGAAGCCGGCGCTTTCAGGGGGCGTGTTGCACTCCATGGGCAAGAGATCGCTTTGTCAGTGGTTCAACCCGGGAACAGGAACGGGCTGATACTACTACGGGCGAAACCTTCCCGTTCAAGTTCGGCATCCAGCAACAGCGAGGCCAGGTCATCGGCGACCGGCTCCAGCGCCGGGTCATGTTCGTAGTAGAAAACCTTCAGGTAGCTGTCGCAGTCGCCGCAGCTTTCCGCCTTCACCGCGCTGTCCTGCCGATCCAGCGACCAGTAGTCCAGCTTGCCGGTGCCTTCGCAGTTGCTGCACTTGACCCGCACCATGTGCCAGCGGCTTTCGCACAGGCTGCACTGCAGGTAGCGCAGCCCCGCACGCTTGCCGGTGAGGATGACACTGGCCACCGGCGCGCTGTCGCACACCGGGCAGAACTGACGCTGCTCCCCTACTGCGGCATGGGCGTGGGCGGGCAACGCGGCGGCCAGCTGGGCGAAGTACAAGCCCAACGCCGCCCACAGGAATGGCGCCTGACCGCTGTCGACCTGGTCGTAGCGACCCTGCAGCAGAAGGTCGGCAGCGGTTTCGCGCTGCTCGCGGGTCTTGGCCATGAGGCTGTCCATGGCCGCCTGCACGGGCGCGCTGGCCTCGGCCCGCAGGCCCTCGATGAGCTGCTCCAGTGCCTGCTGCCAATAGCCGCAGCGCGGCAACGTCGGCGCGGCCAACGGCGTACTGGCGCCGACGCGAGCGCTGTGTGCCTGCAGCGTTTGGGCAGGTACCGCGAAGCGCTCCAGCAGACCCTGCTGTGCCTGGGCGATACCCGCCGCGAAATTCAGGTAGTCAGCCTGCGCATGGCCCTGCGCCAACTGGCGCAAGCGCGCCGCTCGCTGGGCAAAGTGATTGCCCAGCGTCGGCAGCAGCAAGGCGCTGATCGCGCCCACGCCACCACTGGGTTGCTCAACGGCCGTCAGCTTGATACTGCTCATTTCTTCTCACTCTTGCTGCTGATCTGCTGGTACCAGCGATCATGGTGCGACTTGGCCCAACCCCGCGATACATAGCCGGTGATCATGCCGCGAATCGAGCCCTTGACCCAGAACGCCAGGTAGGCGTGGCCGATGATCAGCAAAATCAGCGAAATACCCGCCAAGGCATGGGCAAACAGGGCAATGCGGATCACCGGGATGCTGAAGTAATGGGCAAACCAAGGCCGCCAGATGACCACGCCGCTGAGCATCAGCAAGGTGATCAGGCCCATGATGCCCCAGAACAAAATCTTCTGGCCGGCATTGTACTTGCCGATGCGCAGCGGTTTGCCGTGATCGCCCGCCAGCACCGTCTTGACGTTGCGAAACCAGATGGCGTCTTCACGTTCGGGCAGGTTGTACCTGACAAAACGCACGAACAGGAACATCAACACCAGGAACACCACCACCCCGAAGAACGGGTGCAGGATGCGCGCCAGCTGCGGGGTGCCGAACACCCCGTTCAGCCAGTTCAGCGACGGAAAGAACCACGACAGCCCCGACATCGCCACCAGGAAGAAGCAGATGACCATGAACCAGTGGCTGGCCCGGTCGATGAAGCGCGTGCGCAGAATCAGTCTGTCCTTGTTCATACCTGGGTCTCCTTTGGGTCTTCCTCGACTTCATTGGGGCCAACGCCGATGTAGTGGAACACCGTGCCCGCCAGGGTGGCGAAGAACGCCATCGCCGCCACCGGTTTCAGCCAGCCCTTCCAGCCCTGGATGGCACTGCTGATACGCGGATCGGGGTTGAGCTTGTGGTACAGCTGCGGCTTGTCGGCATGCTGCAGCACGTAGAACACATGAGTGCCGCCCACGGCCTGCGGGTCGTAGATGCCGGCACCGGCAAAGCCACGGCCTTGCAACTCGCTGACCCGCCCTTCGGCCTGCACCAGCATGTCGGCCTTGCTGCCGAAGTTGATCGCACCGGTCGGGCAGGTCTTCACGCAGGCAGGCTCCTGGCCGACGCTGACCCGATCGACGCACAGCGTGCACTTGTAGGCCTTGTTGTCTTTCTGGCTGATGCGCGGCACATCGAACGGGCAGCCGGCGATGCAGTAGCCGCAGCCGATGCAGTGCTCGGACTGGAAATCGACGATGCCGTTGGCGTACTGGATGATCGCGCCGGGTTGCGGGCAAGCCTTCAGGCAACCGGGGTCGGCGCAATGCATGCAGCCGTCCTTGCGGATCAGCCATTCGAGCTTGCCGCTCTCGTCCTGGTGCTCGTCGAAGCGCATCAGCGTCCAGGTGTCTGCAGTGAGGTCGGCCGGGTTGTCGTAGACCCCGACGTTGTGCCCGACTTCGTCGCGCAGGTCGTTCCATTCGTTGCAGGCTACCTGGCAGGCCTTGCAGCCGATGCAGATACTCACGTCGATCAGCTTGGCCACCTCGGCCTGATGATCGCGGGCGCGCGGCGCCGGGGTAAACGCGTTGGTCGCCGAACGGCGAATGATGTCTTGGGATTGCAGGGACATGATCGTCGCTCCGTCAGGCCTTTTCCACGTTCACCAGGAACGCCTTGTATTCCGGGGTATTGGTATTGGAATCACCCACCCCCGGGGTCAGGGTATTGGCCAGGAAGCCCTTGCGGGTCGCGCCTTCATAGCCCCAGTGGCAAGGAATGCCGATGGTGTCGACCGCCTGGCCGGCCACGTCCAGGCGCTGGATGCGCTTGGTGACCACGGCCTTGGCCTTGATGTAGCCACGCTGGGTGCTGACTCGCACCAGGTCGCCCTGGACGATGCCTTTCTCCTTGGCCAGCAGTTCGCCGATTTCGATGAACTGCTCGGGCTGGATGATCGCGTTGAGCCGCGAGTGCTTGGTCCAGTGGCGGAACAGCTCGGTGATCGAGTAGGTCGTGGCCACGTAGGGGAACTGCTCACGGCTGCCCATGCGCGCGCGGTCGCTTTCGTACAGGCGCGCCGTCGGGCTCTTGCTGACGTTCGGGTGCAGCGGGTTGGCCGCCAACGGGCTTTCGATCGGTTCGTAGTGTTCCGGGAACGGCCCATCGTTCATGGCGCCGACCGAGAACAGCCGACCTACCCCTTCCGGCAGCATGATGAACGGGTTGACGTTGCTGCCGGGCGCCGCGGTGACCGGGAAGTCCGGCACATCGATGCCGCTCCAGCGGCTGCCATCCCAGCCGATGATCTGGCGCTTGGGGTCCCAGGGTTTGCCCTGTGGATCGGCCGAGGCACGGTTGTACAGAATGCGTCGGTTCTGCGGCCACGCCCAGGCCCAGCCAGGGGTGCAGCCCAGGCCGCTGTCGGCGTTGTCGCGGCGGGCCATCTGGTTGCCCGCCTCGGTCCAGGAGCCGGCGAACACCCAGTTGAAGCAGGCTGTGCTGCCGTCGTCGCGCAATTGCCCGAAGTTGTCCAGCAACTGCCCCTTGCGCAACACCAGGTTGCCCTTGTCGTCGTGCAAGTCGGCCAGGGCGTAACCGTTGGACTCCTTGGCGACTTCCTCGGGCTCGGGGTCGTAGGGGTTCTGGTAGTCCCAGGCCATGTTCAGCACCGGTTCCGGACATACGCCGCCTTCGCTGCGGTACAGCTCGCGCAGCTTCATGAACAGGTGGCCAAGGATCTTGCCGTCGTGCCAGGCCTCGCCGGGCGGCGCCGCGCCTGCCCAGTGCCATTGCAGCCAGCGGCTGGAGTTGACGATCGAGCCGTTCTCTTCGGCGAAGCAGCTTGACGGCAGGCGGAAGACTTCGGTCTGGATCGCCGCCGGGTCAACGTCGTTGGACTCGCCGTGGTTTTGCCAAAAGCTCGAAGTCTCGGTCGCCAGCGGGTCGATGATCACCAGGAACTTGAGCTTGGCCAAGGCCTCGGCGGCCTTGTTCTTGTCCGGGAACGCCGCGATCGGGTTGAAGCCTTGGGCAATGTAGCCGTTGACCTTGCCTTCGTACATGCGGTTGGAATAGTTGAGTACGTCGTAGCTGTCGTCCCATTTGGGCAACCAGTCGAAGCCCCAGTTGTTTTCCTGGGTGGCTTTGTCGCCCCACAGGCTCTTCATCAGGCTGATGAAAAACTTGGGCGTGTGCTGGTAGTAGTTGACCTGCCCGGGCAGCTGGGCGCTGGGCGTGGTTTCCTTCAGGTAGGCTTCGACCGTGGTCTGGTTGTCGGACGGCAGGTTCATGTAACCCGGCAGGCGTTGCGACAGCAGGCCCAGGTCGGTATAGCCCTGGATGTTGGAGTGCCCGCGCAGGGCGTTGACGCCGCCACCGGCCATGCCGATATTGCCCAGCAGCAGCTGGATCATGCCCGAGCCACGGATCATCTGGGCGCCCGTGGTGTGGTGGGTCCAGCCCAGGGCATAGAGGAAGGTGGCGGTCTTGTCCGGTGCGCTGGTGCTGGCAAGGATCTCGCAAATCTGCAGGAAATCGCCCTTTGGCGTACCGCACAACTCGCTGACCCGCTCTGGTGTGTAACGGCTAACGTGCTCTTTGAGCAGGTTGTACACGCAACGCGGGTGGCTGAGCGTCATGTCGCGCTTGGCGAAGCCCTGCTCGTCGAGTTCATAAGCCCAGGAGCTGCGATCGTAGCGCCGGGTCTCGCTGTCGTAGCCGCTGAACAGCCCGTCGTCGAAGCTGTAGTCGCTGCGCACGATCAGGCTGGCATTGGTGTAGGCGCGCACGTACTCATGCTGGATACGGT
>RCUS01001181.1_pt1 | contig 14217 bp, 13 predicted proteins | sample 2166221 | NCBI WGS metagenome assembly RCUS01 (sample SAMN09932758, study PRJNA488358) | compost metagenome | isolation source: compost soil in cyclohexanecarboxylic | place: Germany: Experimental Botanical Garden | reverse complement strand
AAGCTGTAGTACGCCGCACGCCCGGCATCGGTCGAGTCGCCGTGTGCAGACGATACTGCTGCTGCATCTTCGTCATGCAGCGCTGCGATACGAGCGATGGCCTCACGTTGGCTGTCGATGCGTTGCATGCCGGACATCACGCTCGCGACACCCAACAGGCCCAGCAACAGCAGCGATGCGATGGCTACCCTGGAACGCATCAGCAGACGGATTTCATGGAGCCACAGGTTCATCGGGCCACCCCCAAACGGCGCGACGCCATGCCAAGCAGCAGTCCCGTGATCAGCAACCAGCCCAGCAGGACCAGCAGTGGCGCCAACAGTGCGCGCACCACGGCGCTCGTTTCCAGCGGCTGGAAGACGAACTGGGGAATCCGATGCCAATGCGCGCGATCAACACGCTTGCGCTGATCCGCGCCTGCGTCATTCGCCGTGTCATCGGCATAGGACACATCGTCGGCCTGCATCTGATTGAGTTGCTGCACGATCCGGTAGCGGTGCCGCTCTGCCTGGTCCAGGAAGCTGAGATGTGCCTGCAGGTTTGTCGCCGCCGCCGCCATCGACAGCTGCCGGATGGCCAGCACCGGACTGAGTGCGGAGAAACCAGCTACGAGTTGATTCTGCCGGTTCTGGATCGCCGCACTCTCCTGCGCGTAACGATTGAACAGCGTGGATGTCAGGCGCTCGCCCTCGACTGCCAGCAGGCCTTTGTAGTTCACGGGGAGATCCTCGATGCGGCTGACGCCATACTGGTCCAGCACCTGTTGCCGGAAGCCGGCGAAGTACGGATCAGACGGGTCGTGACTGTCACCGAGCGCACGCAGATCCCGCGCGATGCCAACTTCATTGTGCAGGCGATCAGGCAAGGGGAAGAAAGCGTAGGCAAGGTCCGGGGCAACGCGGGGCACCAGCAGCGCCATCAGCGTCCATATACCGATCAGAGCAAGCAAGGCATCACGTCGGCGCTGCAGCAATGCGGAGACGCCGGTGACAAGCACGCACCACACCGCAAGATACAGCGCGTAGCCTCCCATCACGGTCAGTGCTACCGGCATCGCGCCGGGAGTGCCAAAGGCCAGCGATGCAAGCCCGACGAACGCAGGCAACAGGAAGACGCCTGCCACCGCCAGCAACGCTGCAAGCTTGCCGCCGATGATGCTGCGCCGGCTTGCGCCCTGCAGCATCAACTGCCGCAGCGTGCCGCGCTCACGCTCCTGCGCCAGCAGCCCATAACCCAGGAAGACGAGCACCAGCGGGGCCAGCACCTGTAGCACGAAGGCCGGTGTCAGCTGACCGAAGCGGGTCAGAATGGAGCTCTGCATGACATCGCCGAAGTTGGCGGTGTTCTGGCGGTGCCCTTCCAGGAACATGCTGCTGCCGGTGAACGGATCCACGCCGGGGTCGAACGCGGCCAGCGCTGCCGGCAAGCGGTAGACGAAATGGCCGTAGTGCACGACCCGGTGCGGATGACGATCAGGCTGGGCCTCGAAGTCGGCTTGTGCTGCAGCCTGCTGGCGCGCGCGATGCTCAGCCGCGGCCTGCATGTGATGAAGCGACACCACCGTGGCAGTGACGGTCAGCAATGCCATCAGGATGATGCCCGTCAGCGCGGTGCGTTGGCGAACCAGTAGACGCAGCTCGTTGCGGAGCACGGAAACGAAGCTGCTCATGCGCGTCGTTCCTTCCCGGAAAAATGTGCATGCAGCGCATTGAGATCGAAATCTGCCCGTTCGACTTCGTGCACGATGCGGCCTTGATCGAGCACACCGATCCGGTCAGCGATATCCGCCGCACCCAGCAAGTCGTGGGTCACCATGAGCACTGCGGTGCCACGCGCACGAACCGGCTCCAGCAATGCATGGAATTCGGCGCTCGCACCCGGGTCGAGGCCGGAGGTTGGTTCGTCCAACAGCAGCAACGGCACCTCGCGCATCAGTGCGATGGCGATGGCCACCTTCTGTCGCATGCCCTTTGAAAAACCCGCCAGACGCTGGTGCCATGCCGATTGCTGCAGGCCCGCCGCATGCAATGCATCCTCGATGGCAGCAGTGCCTTGGCGCCGCCCGCTCAAGGACAGCAGGTAATCGGCATTCTCGACCGCCGTCAGATGCTCGTAGAGGGCAACGTTCTCCGGCAGATACGCCAGCTGTGCCCGGGCACGCTCCGGCTCGGACCAAGGGGTGACGCCGGCGACGCTGACGCTGCCCGCGCTGGGGCGCGTAAAACCCAGCAGTACCGACAGCGTGGTGGACTTGCCCGCCCCATTGCCACCCAGCAGCGCGTAGATGGTTCCTGACTGGAGCTGCAGCGACAACTGCGACAGCACGTTCTTGCCGGGATACGTGACGGAGAGATCGTGAATTTCGAGGATGGGAGCGTTGGAAGCCACAAGAGGTCGCTGAGACAAGAGGGGCGCGCAGACTATCATGTAATGATATTACATTTCACTTGCGAGGCTGGTCGGATCACCGATCGATCCGCTGAGCCAGACGTGCTCCCGCACGGCGGTGCCTGTCAGCCGGTACGCGCGGAGGCTGCAACGTGCTCAAGGCGGACCGAGCCCGTCGAGCCGTCGAACTCTGGGCCACCCGCAGCAGGCCGATCACCCAGTCGTCGAAAAGCGCCCAGGTTTCCGAACCCTGCCCCTCTTCCGTCCCGGGGCTGATTGTCGATTCGTTGCCATCTTGATTGGTTACGTTATAACATTTCGCAAATATTCCAAAGGGGCAACCAATGCGTCAACACCTACTCGCTGCTGCAGTACTGCTCAGCGTTCAGAACGTCCATGCGGCAGACAACACGACACTGCCGACAATCAAAGTCCGGGCAGACAAGGCATCCAGGATCGACAGCATCGTTGTCGTTGAGAACGTACAGGCGCAGAACAGGACGCTGGGCGGCATGCTGGAGCGTGTCCCCGGTGTACAAAGCAGCGCCTTCGGGCCGAACGCCGGCGCCCCGGTCATCCGCAGCCTGACCGGCAACCGCGTGGACGTCCTGGAAGACGGCCAGTCCATCCTCGGCTTGAACGCGCTCAGTGGCGACGTGGCCATTCCCTTCGATCCACTCTTCGTGCGTAGCGTCAGCGTAAATAAATCGTCGGACACCGTCCGCCACGGCGGGAACGCCATCGGCGGCAGCGTCGATGTCGACTCCGGAATCATCTCCAGGAAGATGGAAAACACGGAACAGGAAATGGAGCTCGTGCTCCGGCAGGGAATCAATGCTGCCGATGCCCAGGGCTTCCGCATGAACTTCAACAACCAGCAGAACATCTCAACCAATCTGCAGATGTCGCACCAGAGGATCTCGCATTACGACATCCCGGGAAACAGCAAGGCCAGTGCATGCGACAGCCATCTGTTTCCGTCCACTGGAGGGGTCAACAGTGCCTTGGCTGACAGTTGCCAGAAAGAGGCCAGGATTCAGCAGGTCTACAACACGGCTTCGCAGCCCTACATCGATCAATTCATGACGGAAAACCCGGACTGGGCGGATGGTGCTTTTTCGTTCTATACGAACAGCCCATCGTCGGTCTGGCAGGGAAAGACATATGTGAATCCTGCAAACCCTGCCTATGTGGCGGGCACGCCGTCGTATGTCCAGAACAAGATCAACCGGGACGTCACGCCGAACTATCGCGGCACACTCGGGAACAGCTACTTCCGGAATTCACACCTTGCGGCGGGCACGACCTACTTCTTCGACCGCGGTTACGTGGGCATCAGCTTGGACACCAAGGATAGCGAATACGGCGTGCCCGGTTTCTCGATGGAAAACCTCTCCTTCGGTTCGAATCATGAGCAAGGTCGTCCCGTGGGTGTGGTGCTCAAGCAGAACAAGTACACCCTTGAAGCCCAGCTCCTCGATCCGATTCCCTTCTTCGAAAGCGCCGACCTGCGCGTGTCGCAGGTGAGCAACACGTCGGGAGAGCTGCTGGGCGCATCGAAGGCAAACGAGTACCGCTTTGATACCTACCAGGCGGAGGCCGTACTGGGCCATCGCCGCATGGGGCCGGTCAGCGGCCTGGTGGGAGTGAGCCATCGATCGCGCGATGTCGCCGGCAGCGGCTCACTGCGTTACCTGCCCAATGTGGGGACCGTAACCAATGCGGTCTTTCTGAAGGAAACGCTCGACTTCGACGGAGCGTCGTTCGACGCCGGTTTCCGTCACGAGCGCGTGGACCACGACATCCGCAATAGTACCTTCAAGACCTCGCGCAATGCCGCCAATTCCCGGCTTGAGGACAGGTCGTTCGTCCTCAACAGCTACAGCTTCGGTGGTTACGTCGAACTGGGCAGCCTGTTCGCCATGAAAGCCCGCTACTCCTCTTCGCAACGGGCGCCGGACGTGAATGAGTTGTACGCGAGCAATGCCCACTATTCGGTCATGGCACAGGAGGAAGGAAATCAGGACCTGAAGGCCGAACGCGCCAGGAATGCCGAATTCGCCCTGCTGTTCAACAACCGGGGTTTCGACCTGTCTGCAACAGGCTATGTCATGAAGTACGAGAACTACCTTTATCAGGGCCACTCCGGCCTGAGCACCGCCAATCGCCTGCCCCTGAAGTACTGGAAGCAGACCGATACAACGGTCAATGGATTCGAGATCGAGGTGTCCCAGGCATTGGACCTTGGCCGCCACGGAGCGCTCCACCTATCCGCGTTTTCCGACCTGGTAAAGAACAAGGCAGACCATCCTGACCTGCTGCGCGGGCACAACGATGGGCGGTACCTTCCCAACATGCCAACCAACCGCTACGGCGCGAACATCGCCTGGCAAAAAGCGGACTGGAAAGCCGGCCTGTCCAGCACGTATTACGACAAGCAGAAATACCTCGGCAAGAACGTGAGCGAGGAAATCCCACTTGATGGTTTCAACATGGTGGACTTTCAGATAAGCCGCCAATTCCATCCACGCAGTACGTACGTCACTGCAATCGAGTTGTTCCTCAATGGCTCAAACCTGCTCGATGAAGATGCCCGCCCCCATAATTCCCCGCTGAAATACATTGCGCCCTTGCCCGGACGTGCTTTCCAGATCGGAGTGACCCTCCGGATCTAAGCAATAGCCAGGGGATCTTTCCGCAGTTCGCCATGGAACCGTCAAACTGACGCCCACGGTTGAAGCGCATGATCCCGCTGTTGGATGCCATTGGTTCCGGTCGGCACACCAGCCCTTCATTGCGGCACCGCTTCCTCCGCATAAGCATCGAGAAATTCGGCGGCAGGCGGAATCGGCGTAATGATGTCTATCATGGTTCCGGCCGGATCCTGTGTGATGAAGTGCCGCTGGCCGAACGCCTCATCCCGCAGTTCCAGCAACATGGGAAGCCCCTGCGCCAGCAGTCTGGCGTAGACGGCGTCCACGTCGGCCACCTCGAAGTTCAGCAGCAGCCCTTCAGCTGTCCGGCCACGGAATCCATTGGGAATTGTTTCGTGAGCCGCATCGAGGATGGCCAGGTTGATCGTCGGGTCGTCGATGGATTGCAGATGCGTGTACCAGTCCAGCTCGAACAGCGCCTTGAACCCGAAGTGCGTCCGATAGAAAGCCGCCACGGCGGCGACATCGCTGACCATCAGTACGGGGTAAAACTGCGCGATCTTCATCGCTTGCTCCTGTGGAAAACACATACACTGTGTATGTGTTTCAATAAATAACATACAGGCTGCATGTATGCAAACTAGACGTACCAATGCCGATCGTCGCCAGGAAACGCGATGCACCCTGCTGACCGCCGCGCGGGCCCTGTTCCTCGAGAAGGGCTATGCGGCTGCCGCGACGCCGGAGCTGGTGGAACGAGCTGGCGTGACCCGGGGAGCGCTTTACCACCATTTCAAGGACAAGCTCGCCGTCTTTCAGGGGGTGGTGGAACAGGAAGCTGCGGATGTGGCTGCGGAAATCGAGAGTGGCTCGGCTGATGCCCAGTCTCCCCTCGATGCCCTGCTGAAGGGCGGGCATGCCTACTTCGCGGCCATGCGCATACCTGGCCGGGTGCGCCTATTGCTGCTGGACGGCCCCGCCGTGCTCGGCCCCGAGGAGATGCGACGCATCGATCTTGAAACCGGCGGTCGTGAGCTCCGTGCCGGCATCCGGAATGTCGTCGGCGCGCAAAGCGATCCCGCACAGGTCAATGCACTGGCCGACCTGGTTTCTGCAATGTTCGATCGCGCGGCCCTTGCCTGTGAATCCGGCGCGGAAACACGCGTCTATGAAGAGGCAATCGCCCGATTGCTGGAAGCGCTGATCCCCTGAAATCGCTCACCTGTTCATTCACTCCGGACTTCCACCTGGCGTTGGACACCAGCGCGGACACGCTCCGCGGCTTCCCGGCCGAAATGCGCTTCGAGAACATCCGCCAAGCCATACAGCTGCTCTGCGCGCAGTCCTATGTTCGTGCTGATGCCGATGTGAGACTGCAACTGGGGTTCCACCCCGGACATGGCAGCCAGCATGCTGACCGTGGCCAACTCGCGGCTTTGCCAGTCAAGGTTGTCGCGCTCGAAGATGTCGCCAAACAGGTGCGTGCGCAGGTATTCATTGGCCTGCGGTGCGAATTCGAACAAAGGCCCTGAGACCGGGCCACCTGCCAGCCTGGTCTGATTGGCCGTGCCTGCAGCGAGCAAGGCGTCGCCTTTGGGTATCGGCCTGCCCGGCTCGCGGCCGGCTTCATCCCGGACGCCACGCTGCCTGCGCGCTTCCAGCACCTTCATCAGTTCGCCCAAGGCATTCAGGCTTCGGGGAAAGCCGGCATAAGCGTAAACCTGCACGAGGATCTCCCGCGCTTCGGCAATACTCAGCCCCGCGTCCAAGCCACGGTCCAACGCCTTCCCAAGGCGGGCCATGTCACCAGCCGCTGCCGCCGCGCTGATCGGAATGATGGCTTGCTGCCGGGAATCCAGCACGCTGGCAGGTACGCCGTTGGATTCAATGATCATCGTTTCTCCTCCATGTGCATAAGCCCTTTGTCCCGGCACGCAGACAAGCATCGCCGCGCCCATCAGGCAGGCAAGGCGGTTGAACCGCCGTGTCCGATCAATCGCCCTGGTACTGCGCATCGGTCACCTTCTCCAGCCAGGTCACGTTCTGACCATCGCGCACACCCGTCACGGCAAGGTGCGTCATCGCCGTGCGAGGGGCAGCACCATGCCAGTGCTTCACCCCCGGCGGGCACCACGCCACATCCCCGGGGCGAATGGTCTGAATGGGTTTGCCCCACTCCTGCACGCGCCCAACACCACCGGTGACCACCAGCCGCTGGCCCGCAGGATGGGTGTGCCATGCCGATCGCGCACCCGACTCAAAGGTCACCAACCCGCCTGAGGCGTTGATGTCGGGATCGGCCGGCCAGACCGGGTCGATGCGGACACGGCCGGTGAAGTACTCCGCTGATCCATCCATGGACGCCTGATCGCCGGCAGGGGTGATCTGCTGTTCGGGCGGCGCAGCTCTCGCCTCCTGGGGGAGGCAGAGCACGGCCCACGCAGACAGGGCCAAAAGCCCGGATGCTGCGGATCGGACCAACACGTCATTCTTCTCCGTCGAGGCGGGCCGGTGTATCAGCAGGAGAGCCGGCCAGGTATTGCTCGTTGGTAACGTGCTCCAGCCAGTCAACATTCTTGCCGTCCAATGCCTCCTGGATGGCGATGTGCGTCATGGCGGTGGTCGGTGATGCGCCGTGCCAGTGTTTATGGCCCGGCGGGCACCAGATCACGTCACCCGCGCGAATCTCCACGATCGGTCCGCCCTCGCACTGTGTCCAACCAAAGCCTGCAGTGACAATGAGCGTCTGCCCCAGCGGATGGGTGTGCCATGCAGTGCGCGCACCCGGCTCGAAGGTCACCGCAGCACAGGAAACCCGTGATGGTGCGGGCGCTGCGTTCAGCGGATCGATGCGGACGGTGCCTGTAAACCAGTCTGTCGGTCCTTTCATTGACGCCTGGGTTCCAACGCGTTTGATTTCCATGCAGCTCACCTCGTTGTGGTGTGTAGGGTCATGCGCAGCCAAACGGCTACTCGAACTCGATGCGAGCCTCCATCGGCCCCTCCGTGCGAAGCGCCTGCAGCCCCTCCTCGATGCGTCCCAGCCGGACCAGACCTTTTGAGTAGCGGAATGGCTCATGGAAGATCGCCAGGTTCCCCCAAGGTGCGTAGAAGGCGATATCGCCGACCACCGGCGTGATGCCCTCCGGTTCGCCATCGATGCTGAGGCGGCGCGGGAGCTGTGCGATCTTCTCCGTGGCGGCATGGTCCTCAAGCTGCAGCACGAGCGGCAACTGGGCGGCGAACTCCCGTGCGGGGATGCTGTCCTCCAGGGTGGCCGAAAGCCTTTCATCGTTGATGACCAGCCGAATCTTCATTGGCAGAACCTCCGGGTTGGACGCTACCTGCATGGCTGCGACGGTGTGATGATGTTGCGGCGCTTCATCCTCCTGGCGCCTCCGCGGCTAACGCCGCATCGTGCGCGGGTGCAGCGTCGGCTGCGGTGACATAAGCGAGCAGCGCCGCGAACGACAGCAGGCCCGCACTGGCCAGGAACATGCTGGCAAAGCCGAAGCTGTCGAGCAGCAGGCCGCCAACGGTGGAACCCAGCGCGATCGAGCACTGCACCACCGCAACCATCAGCCCCCCGCCCGCCTCTGCGTTGTCGGTGAAGGTACGTGCCAGCCAGCTCCACCAGCCCACGGGTGCAGCCGTGGCCAGCAGGCCCCATGCCGAAAGCAGTGCAGCCGTCGGCCACAGATGTGGTCCCAGCGGTACCAGGGCCACCGCAATAACCGCCATCAAGGCGGGAACAGCCACCAGCGTTCGGTAAAGGCCGCGCCTGAGGAAAGCCCCGACGGCGAGCGTGCCAGCAAACCCGCTCACACCGATGGCCAGCAGCACCCACGGCACAGTGGAGTCGCCCGCATTCGCAACCCTTTCCAGGAAAGGTCGCACATAGGTGAACAGGGCAAACTGCCCCATGAAAAAAGCACCGCACGCGATCATGCCCAGCGTCACCACGCGCCGCCGGAACAGCGCGATCACACTGCCTTGCGGCTGCCTGCCCTCCGCTGCCATGGAAGGCAGGCAAACCCACTGCCACACCAGAGCAACAGCGGCCACCGGCAGAAGGCACAGGAAGGCGCCACGCCATCCGATCATGCCGCCCAGATAGCTGCCCAACGGCGCGGCGATCACAGTTGCCAGTGCGTTGCCACTGTTGAAGATGGCCAATGCCCGGGGCACCTTCGCCGCTGGCACCAGTCGCATGGCCGTTGCCGCGGATAGTGACCAGAACCCACCGATCACCACGCCGACCAGCGCACGGCCCGCCATGTAGACCGGATAGTTGGGAGCCAATGCCACCACCACGGCGGACACCGCCATCAATGCGGTGAGAGTCAAAAGCAAGGTTCTCCGGTCAATGGTCCCGGCCAACCGGGCGATCGACAGGCTGGTCAACACCGCAAACGCACCCGAAATGGCAATCCCGTACCCGGCAAGGCCTTCGCTCACACCCAGATCTGCCGCCAACGGTGTAAGCAGGCTCACCGGCATGAATTCAGAAGCGATCAACGCGAAGACGCACAGCGTCATTGCGAGCACGCCGCTCCAGTTGGCGCGGCCTTCAGTGGCGTGGGAATGGCTCATTTCCCGGCCAGGCCGTGCTGGAAGAACGACGTCAATCTGTCGAAGGGAATCAGGTTGGTACGGTCATACAGGTCCACGTGACCTGCCCCCTTCACCCAGTAGAGCTCTTTCGGCTGGCCCGCCCTGCGGTACGCGTCCACGCTGAACTCGCGGGAATGGGCTGCGTCGCCGGAGATGAACAACATCGGCCGGGGCGAGATGGTCTCGATGTCGTTGAAGGGATAGAAATTGACGAACTTGACCAGGCTGCTGAACAGCGGTTGGGTGGTCAGTTCGCTCCGCTCGCCTTCGCTTGCGTAAGCGCCGCGCGAGGTGCGGTAGAAATCGAAGAACTCACGCTGCACCTCGGGCGTATCGGCCTCGAGCTTGTTCACGGTCCCCGGTACATAGGCAGCCTGCCCGCCGTTGAACTCAACCAGGCGCTGCTCCGTTGCCGCCCGGATCATGTCTTTGCGCTGCTCCAGCGATTGGGCATTGTTCAGCCCCTGGCGCACCGCGGCGCCCATGTCATACATGCTTACCGTGGCGATTGCCTTTATGCGCGGGTCGATCTTCGCTGCGCTGATCACAAAGCTGCCACTGCCACAAATACCCAGGCCGCCAATCCGCTCCGGGTCCACGAACGACTGCGTGCTCAGGAAATCCACCGCCGCGCTGATGTCGTCCGAATAGATTTCCGGCGATACCAGGTGCCGTGGGGCACCGGCGCTTTCACCCCAGAAGGAAAGGTCGATTGCCAGCGTAACGAAGCCCTGCTCAGCCAGCTTCTGCGCGTACAGCTGCGAGCTCTGCTCCTTCACTGCGCCCATCGGATGCCCGACCACCACGGCTGGCGCGCGGCCATCGCGCGCCAAGCCCTGTGGGCGGTACAGCGTGCCCACCACCTCCATCTGGTACTGATTGCGAAAACTGACGCGCTCCCCCGTAACGCTGGTGCTTCTGTAGAAATTGTTCGCGCCGACGGTCCTTGCGGCCACCGGTGCGTCAGCGGCCAAAGCGGACTGCGGAACGAAATGACTGCCAATCAATGCCAACAGCAGTGTGGTGGATTTCATGCTCGGACGGCCTCCGTGGGGTTCAGGTCGCCACGATAGGCTCCGATCGCTACCCCGATAAGGTGGCTTAAAGTTGATGCATTGATGAGCTCAGCTCACAATTACCCCATGAGCGCCGTGAAGACCAATGACCTGCAAGCCTTCCTGGTGGTGGCGCAGGAGCAAAGCTTCACCAAAGCGGCCGTCCGCTTGGGGGTCACTCCCTCTGCCCTGAGCCATTCCATGCGGCTGCTGGAAGAGCGCCTGGGCATCCGCCTGCTGGCCCGTACCACGCGTAACGTGTCCCCGACTGAAGCGGGAGAGCGCCTGATGCGCTCCATCGCACCGCACTTCGAGGCCATCGGTGCCAGTGTCGAGGCACTGGGTGACCTGCGCGACCGCCCGGCCGGAACGCTGCGGATCTCCTGTACGGACGACTCCATGGCAACCATCATCCGTCCCCGACTTGCGGGGTTTCTGGCCGAGTACCCGGACATCACGCTCGAGTTCTACGTCGACTACGGCTTCACCAACGTAGTGGAACAACGTTTCGATGCCGGGATACGGCTGGGTGAGGCGCTCAGCAAGGACATGATCGCGGTCAGGGTCGGGCCGGATTGGCGTCTGGTCGTGGTTGGATCCCCCGGCTACTTTGAGAAACACCCCAAGCCCAGGAAGCCCGCCGATATAACGCAGCACCGCTGCGTGCACATCCGGCATCGTCCAAACGGTGCCATCTACGCATGGGAATTCGAAGAAAGGGGCAAGGAATTCACCGTACGCGGCGACGGGCAACTGGTCTTCAACAGCATGATCCACGTCATCAATGCTGCCTTGGATGGGCTGGGCTTGGCGTATGTGCCGGAACCGATGGTGGCGGAGCACATCGCGGGGGGGCGGCTTGTGGTCGTTCTGGACAAGTGGTGCGTCCCCTTCCCCGGCTATCACATGTACTACCCGAACCGCCGCCAGCCCTCGCCCGCTTTTTCAGCACTGATTGCCTGGCTGAAGCGCGACGAATAGTTGCAGTCATGGAAATTGTCGGACGTCAGATCACGACGGGTTTCGCCGCGGCCGCTGGCCAGGAGTTGAGACTCGAGACGTCTTCACGCGTCCTGAATATTTAGCAGATCATAGCCCCAATATAGATCTTCGCTAATTATTCAATTCGGAAAACCATGGTGGCAGACCCGGCACGGCGAACATCATCAGTACGATCACTGTACAAATAGACGCGAGAAGCAACCATCGCCGATTAAGATAATTCAGTCGCCCCGAATAGGCCAGGCGCTCCGCTTCGGTGAGCTTTCTAACTTTGAAAGAGTTTTCCAAAGGAGTCGTGTCCATCTCAGCACGAATTTCGGCGGGCAACTCTGGCCTCGGAGCTTTCCGAGATATCCAAAGTCCGGCCTTTTCAAACCAATACATGAATGACCCAACGATTCCAACGTAAACCATTGGGAACACGCCGGGCTTGATCCTGTGCTGATCGTCCACGAGGTTTCCATACAATCGACGATCCAGCACAACAAAGTCTGCCCGCTTATCTCCAAGAGGTGGCAACGGGTCCACCTCAGGCAAATTGGAGGGATCATCACTCATATAGCCTCGAATAAACTCCCAGATCATTTCAGGCACGCAAATATCCCTATGAGGCTGAGCCAAAGGAACATACGACCGAATACGCCTATCCGTAGATTCAAGATCAACGATGGCAAGCACGTGGCCGGTTGCCGAACCCGCGAGACTGTAGCTTCTCGCTACCATCGAGACAGGCTGAACAGCATCATACTCCAACGTCCTCCATCCCACCTTGGGGCCTAACCAACAATAGAAGCGCCGAAGCCGCCTACTTAAAATGACTGACGGAGACAATGGACGGACAACAGACCGGACTGACCAAGCGATGAATGCGGCAGAGATAAAAAGCAGGATTCCATACGCCCCCGCCAGATGAGGCCAGAAGTCGTTCCTGAGCAGTACGCCCCCCAGCACGACGTCAGCGAGAATCATGCTGAGGCCCACCATCCCTATAATCAGACCCATAACAAACGAAAAACCTCTTCCTGACGCTTCTTGACCAGGAGCAAATACCAAAAAGGAATCATTAATCGTTTGAATGGATCTCACTGATGCGGGCGCAAGGTCGCTGATCTCTCCACCAGTCTTAAGCAGGAGTCCCCAACCGCCCCCTTGCTCTGGAAGGGTTTTCATTCCTAACAATGCATCGCGAGTATTTTTATTCATCTATCTTACTTCTTTCCCGCAGTTGGAAACTCAAGATTCGTAGATAGAGCCGGGATCCCAATTCTATCGGGAATATAGCTTACCTTCATTCCAAAACCGGAAACTTCTGTATAGCGTTCGGCCTTATCGTCAAACCAACGACCTATCGTATTCATAACCCCCACCAACATTCCGCGACCAGACCCTAGCCGCCCCTTGATCACGGCAGCGCCACTTTCATCGACCTCTACCTCCGGCTGCCCCTCCCCCCCTGTAAGCTTAATAGCTCTCTTGAAGTTTCTGGCTCTCGGCTCTCCATCCTGCATCTCAAAGGAAGAAACTATTATCTTCTTTCCATCCTCCGTGAAACCATAGAAAGTGACCTGCAAGGACGTACCTTCCGTATATCGAGGCAGGGCAATTTCATAGATACCAAGTGTTGCATTCCCGTTAGCCACTGGGCTAAGGTCAGCGACAGCAACAAGTGTAACTCGTTGGAACTGATATATTTCGTCCTTGAGATCCACAAAGGCAACAGCCGCCCCCTTCTCCACTGTCGCAAACGGATTTTTCTTGGAAGCCTCCCCGAATACCTGCTTTCGCCTTCCAAATATTCCATTATCCAACCAATATTCCACCGGAGAGAGTTCATCATCTGCAGTCCCAAATGCCTGGATTGCCATATAAACAGCAAGCCCCAGCGCAGCCACCGCAATCAACAGCCATCCGACAGGCCCCATTGTAACTCCCAAGATCGTTGCTGTTGCCGCACCTCCGGCGGTTCCTGCTATGGCAGTAGTCGCAAAGCCGAATGCAGCGATCGTTCCTGCAATTGCCGCCGCCCCCGAGCCAATTGCCCACCAGCCGGAATCGGCATCACCTTTGCGAAGCTTTTGCGTTCCCTGGAAGATCGAGAAAAGACCATCTATCACGCCAGCATAAAGACTTAGCTTCGCTGCAAATGCGCTAATTGCCTTGGTCTCTACCACAGTGGCTCCATGCACAAACACTCGTACGGCAACATTCAGTTCCAAGCTAGCGCTAGTTGCTGCGAGGCCTGCAGCAAATAGTTTCACGCCGTTTTCGGCGCGATTCTTTCCTTGGTAGAATTCAACCGCGGCCCCCCAGATTGACGTTGCTTGAAATAGAAGCACAGCGGAGCTCATCATCATATCCGCACTGGCTGCGATGCGGCCCAAGTGGCTTCTAAGCAGCGGGTTGTCCGGCACTTGCGTAGAAGGCACTCTCGTTTCAACTCCATCCAGCCCGAGGCGACGCAGTGCAGTTTCATCTAGCTGAACCCCGCTCTGCACTCTGCGCAC
>RCUS01001178.1_pt1 | contig 14229 bp, 9 predicted proteins | sample 2166221 | NCBI WGS metagenome assembly RCUS01 (sample SAMN09932758, study PRJNA488358) | compost metagenome | isolation source: compost soil in cyclohexanecarboxylic | place: Germany: Experimental Botanical Garden | reverse complement strand
GTTGAGGGCAATGCTGATGTTCTTTGGCTGCAACGTCAGGGCACGGCGGAACAGTGCCAAAGCCTCACTGAGTTGCCCGCCCTGGTAGCTGCGCACGCCTTGACGGTTGAGGTCGACGGCTTCGGTCACCGCCCCGAGCACTGTCGGGTCGTCGGTCAGGCGCGATACGCTCTGCATGACCTTGGGGTCATCACCGTAGGTTTCCACGCAGTTTTTCAAAATCGAGGTGCCGGCCGACTCCTGGCCGAGTTTCTGCAATTGGCTGGCGACCACCAACGCCGCTTCCACCGAGAAAAATTGCTCCATCTTGTCCAGGCGGGCCATGGCTTGCTCGGTCAGCTTGGCGGCAGTTTCGGCGTCGCCGGCTTGTTGCAGGCTGGCGGCCTTCATCAATCGCGCCCGAACCTGCAGCCCCTGGTCTTCGACGTTTTCCTTGGCAACCTCACTGAGCACGGTGTTGATCTCGACCCGAGTGCGCGCATCCAGACCATTGCCGGTGTTCTTGCTCATCAATGCCTGGACCAGACCGAGGTTGCTCTCAGGGTCCTTGTAACGAGAACTCTGCCCCTGGTTGACCGCATGCCGATAGGCCTTGGAAGAGGTGTCGTAGTCATCGTTGTTCAGCGCCAGCTTACCCAGCATCATCTGCCGACGCACCGCCAGCGGTGACAAGCGCACCGCCTCTTCCAGCACGCCCTGGGCCCGCTTGTTTTCCCCCAGAGCAACCAACACTTCGGCCAACCCGTCGTACAGCCCTGGCATCAGCGGAAACGCCTTAAGGGCCTGTTCATACACGCCTTGGGCCTGGGAAAACTGATTGCGTTTGTACAACAGGCTGCCCAGCGCCGCATACGCCCACGGGGTAGCGCGGCTAGAAATAATGGTGGTGAGGAATTTTTCCAGTTCGTCGTAACGATTGAGATCACGCAGGGCATCAGCGCGATAGCGTAAGCACAACGGCGCAAAGCGTGGGTCCTTCTTGCACAGCTCGGCGCAGGCCGCCAGCACCTCGGCCGGGCGACCACGGTCCAGGGCTTGCAGGATCGGCTTGAGCAGGGTTTTGCGTTGCACCAGCTTTTCCAGGCGCTGGGCCAGGCCGATACGGTTGAACGGCTTGGTCAGGTAGGCATCGGGCTCATGCTCCAGGGCACTGAGGACAATGGCCTGACTGGTTTCAGCGGTCACCATGAGAAACACACACTCATGGCTGATCAACTTGTCGAGGATCAGGTCTTCGAGCACCTGCTGGCCGTTCTTCTTGCCATCGCCGAGGTGAAAGTCCTGAAGGATGAAGTCATAGCGCTTCTGCGCGCACATGCGCAGAGCCTGCTCACCACTGTCGGCGGTATCGACATCACGCACTCCCAACTCGCGCAACATGGAGCGAGCGGAACTGCGGAAATCGGAGAAATCATCAACGATCAGAAAACTTTTTTGGCTGTAGACCTGCATCCACGAAATCCGACATGGCAAGTAAAAAAAAGGATGCACAGACCTCAATAAGCACAGCCTGGCTTCGCAGATAAATCTGGCGCGACCTCAGCGTCGACACCTGGTGTTGATAACAAACGCTATGCACAGGCTGTAGCGGCGAGCCGGAACTGGTTGTCACCACTGCGCTTGGCTTCATACATGGCAAGGTCGGCAAGGTGAATCAAGGTATCCATGCTCGCAGCATGATCCGGGTAGATCGCCACGCCCAAGCTGGTGCCTATTTGCAACAACTCACCGGAAATGATCATCGCAAAGGCCTGCGATTCGATCACATTGCTGCAGATCAGCTGTATTTCTTCCTCCAGTTCCAGACCGGGTGAGAACCCTTCAAGGGTCAGGACGAACTCGTCACCACCAATCCTCGCCACTGTGTCGGCCGTACGCAGCATTTGCTTGAGCCTCTTGGCGGTAAACATCAGCACCTGATCGCCGATGGCGTGGCCATTGCAAACCACCAATCCGGGCGAAGTACTGGCTGCGCTTGTAACGCTCGATATCTTCCGGGCGCACAGGACTTGCCAGACCATCCACAGGCTGGCCAGCGTATAGCTGCCGTTCAAGGTCTCGTCCGCGCAGCAACGCACGTACCCACAAGATCGAGAGGATGACCAGGCCGATCCAGAGCACGACGATGTACAGCATATGCGTCATGGTGAGGCGCTTAGAAATGATAGCAAGTGGCTATCATCTTCGATCCTCTACCGGTCGTAAAGCCTGTCGTCGGTTACCGCTCACTGCACCGCTTGGCAGCTCAGCTCTGCACCGAACCACTTCACCGTGGCTTCGCCCTGGTGCTCCCAAAACTCAACACCTTCGGCGCCATACTTGCTGCCACTGGCCGCAGGTTGGGCCATGGCGATGGTCTGATCATCGCCATAGGTAAGCACTACCGCCTGCGGTTCCAGCTGGGTGTAGAAGACTGCAGTGAACGGCTTGCTGCTGTCATCGCAGTCAAATTCAACAGCTGCTGGCACTTGAACAGCACCTGACTGAATATGCAGTTTGACCATGCGCACCTGGTATTGCTCAAGGATACAAGCATCGACATCGCTGGCTTTCCAGCACTCATCGCGACCCTTGATCCAGCCACGTTGCGTGGCCTTGAGCTGCTTTTGGGTATCACTATCGGCTTGCCCAAGGGTACGCTTGTACAGCGCGGCAAGGTCGCGGTCGAGCTTGCTCAGCTGTGGGCTCTGGCACACCTTGAGTGCCACGCCCTCAGCGTTGTCACACGAAAACGACGGCCCCTGCGCCGCTAACGCAGCAACTGTGGATAACAGGCAGGTCGCCAGCACCAGGGTGCGTGCACGGAACATGGACAAGGCCTCCAGCGGAAAATACCTGCCAGAGAGTACAGCAGAAATTCACCCTGACGCGGCAAAACCGCTGCTCAGGCCAGTAACCCCAAGGCCTTTGCCCGGGCAACTGCCTGAGTTCGGCGTTCGACGCCCAGCTTGCTGTTGATATGGCTGGCGTGGGTCTTGACCGTATGCAGTGAAATAAACAGCCGTTCACTGATCTCCTGATTGGAGCAACCTTGGGCAATCAGTTCCAACACCGCCTTCTCCCGGGTGCTCAAGGTTTCACTGCCCGCGCTGGCAACGTCCACGCTTTCACTGACGGGCAACAACGCCAGCAGGCTGGTCTGAATTGGGCTGGCGGGTTGCATCAGCAGCTGTTCGCGCAGCCACACGGGGTGGTCCTGCAACAACCGCTGAAACGGTTGCAAGGCGCCACCGCGTGCCGCCTCCAGGCTCAACTTGAGTAAATCACGCGCCTGCACCGGGCTGTTGTTGGCCAACAGCAAGCCAGTCCATTGGCACAGTGCGATGACACACAGCAGCTGACCGCCGCTTGCCTGCCCACGCTCCACCAGCGCTTGCAGACGCTGCCCGGCCTGTTCCAGGCGTCCTTGAGTCCGTTCGAGCAAGGCTTGTTGCAACTCGATATGCAACGGTAGCAAGGGATGGAACTCCGGCGCTGCAGCCGCCTTCTTGCCACCATAGGTCTGCCCCAGGCGCAATAGCCAGGACTCCGCCAGGTCGGTGCGCCCCTGCGCCAACCACAGTTCACATTTGACCAAGGTAATCATGGCCAGATAGAAAACCGGCGGCACATCCCAGATGTGCATCAGCCGCTCGGCCTCGGCCAGTTCGCTGAAGGCCTCGGTAAAGCGCCCTTCGCGGCCATCGAGCGAAGCGATGACACAATGGCCGATCAGCACACTGATATCGCGGCAAGCTCGCGCCTCGACCAGGCCGGCGCGCAGGCGGCTACGCCCGGCCTCCCCTTGCAGGCGCGTAGCCAGTAGATAACCCTCGTACAAGGTCAGGCGCGCACGTGCCGCGTACAGACGTTGCGCCGATAGCCCTTGCAAACGCTGTAACCCCTGGCGCACTTCTTCCAGGGCGCGCAGCACTTCGCCACGGGCATGGAGCACCCGGGCGCGGTCGTAATGCGCCAGCGCTTCGAACAGCGGATTGCCCACGCGCTGCGCCAGCTCCAGGGCCTCGCGATTCCAGTTGCGTGCACGCGGGAAGTCAGCGTCGGCAATGGCCAGGTTGGACAAGGTCGACAAACACACCAGACGTTGGCCGTAGCGTTTTTGCGGCAGGCTGCGCAGCGCTTCGCCACAGCACGCCAAGGTACGCTCGCGATCGCCACGGCCACGGGCAATCACGCCGCTCAAGGCTAGCCATTGCGCCAGCATGGATTTTTGCGCCGTCGCCGATGGCGCTGGCAGGAAATGGCTCAAGTGACTGGCCAGTTCTTCGGCGGCGTCGAGTTGACCAGCCAGACCCAAGGCCCAGCTGTAAAGCACAATCAGGCGTGGAGTGCTGATCAGCAGGCTATCGGGCAGGTCCATTTTCCAACGTAGCAACATGCCGACATTCTGCTCGGCCAGCAGCTGCTCTTCAGAAAGGTTCTGTACCAGGTTGGCGGCGACATCCAGATGCCCTGCACGCAACGCCTGCTCCACGGCCTCGTCGAGCAAGCCTTGACCATGGAACCAGCGACAAGCACGCAAGTGCAGGCTCGACAGCGGCAAACTGGGCTGTCGGCTGCGCAACAGGTCGGAAAAAAGATGGTGATAGCGGTACCAGCGTCCGTTCTCGTCCAACGGCACCAGAAAGACCTGATGCGCCTGTAGATAACGGATGATTTCAGCACTGTCGTGGCTATCTCGCAGGGCATCGCACAATTCGCTGCAGAAACGCTCCTGACAGGCAGTGTCATTGAGGAAGGCCTGGACCTCCGCCGGAAGGATGTCGATCACTTCTTCGAGCAGGTAGTCACGGATTAGCCCTTCGCCACCATGCAACGCCTGCGGCAAGGCACTGTCGACCCCCGACTCGCTGGCGGCCAGTTGCCAGAAGCGCAGCCCGGCAATCCAGCCGTCACTGCGTTGTATCAGGTTGTCCAGGGCCTGGCCGCGCAAGCTGGTTGATTGTTGGCCCAACACCGCCAACGACTCGTCGGGGGTCAAGCGCAGGTCCTGCTCGTTGAGCTCAAGCAATTGCCGCGACAGGCGCAGCCGCGCCAAGTGCCAGTCCGGGCGCAAACGGCTGGTAACCAGAAGCACCAAGCCCGGTGGCAGGTGGTTGAGAAAAAATTGCAGACAACGATCAAGAACCGGTCCTTGCGCCAGATGGTAGTCATCGAGCACCAGTAACAACGGATTGTGTGGCTGCAGATGGTGAGCCAACTCATCAAGCAGGCCATCAAGCCATTCTTCGAAGGCAAAGGGCTGATGGCGCTGGCGCATCTTCAACAGGCCCAAGGCCTGGTTGCCCAGCGCCGGGCAATACTGTTGCAGCCCCTCAAGCAAGCGCTCAAGAAAGCGCCCCGGATCATTGTCACGCCGGCTCAAGCCCAACCACAGGCTGCTCCAGTGATTGGGCAAGCTCTGACAGAACTCCACCGCCAGGGAACTCTTGCCAAACCCTGCAGGTGCGTTGACCAGCAACAAGCGCCCGCCCAGCCCAGATTGCAGCCGTTGACACAAACGCGCCCGCGGCACGTGCCCTTCAGGCAGTGGCGGACGATAGAAGCGTCCTTCCAGGACGCTCATGGCCTGGCTGGCGAACCCTTGCGTACGGGACAGATCAGTCATGGCCGGCTCGTTTTAGTTAGGGAATCTTCGGCAGTACGGATCAGGGCAGACTAGCGGGTTAAACCGCACATTTGAAGATGATTGCCCCGTTTTGCGGAAAAAAGACTACAACAAAAAGCGACAACCCCGAGCCGGTCAGGATGCGCAAACAGAAACGCCCCGGCAAGCCGGGGCGTTCTGGGAGATCACACGGAGGTTTGAAGCTTAACGCACGCCTGACTGGCGAAGCGCTGCAGGCTGGAAGTCAGCCTTGGAGGCAGTGAAGCCGAAGTCGTAGGCTTTCTTTTCCTCGTTCTTCATGCCCAGGGCCAGGTAACGCCCCGATTGCAGGTCGTAGATGGCTTCCAGGGTGTACCACGGCACCTGGACGTTGTAGTAGTCCTGGGAGTGGGCCTCGGAAACACGCCACAATTGATTGCGACCGTCGTATTGATCGATCACTGCTGCTTGCCAGGTGTCTTCATCAATGTAGAAATCACGCTTGGCATAGATGTGACGCTGGCCCGGTTTCAAGGTCGCAACCACATGCCAGACACGGCGCAGCTCATAGCGGCTCAAGTCCTGATTGATGTGTCCGGCCTTGATAATGTCGGCGTACTTGAGTGTCGGTGAGTCGAGTTTGTAGCTGTTGGAGGCGATGTACAGCTCTTTCTTGCCTTCCAGCTTCCAGTCGTAGCGGTCCGGTGCGCCATTGAACATATCCAGGTTATCGGACGTTCGCAGACCGTCAGCGGCGGTGCCCGGGCCGTCATAGGAGACTTGTGGCGCGGCACGTACACGGCGCTGACCGGCATTATAGACCCATGCCTTACGCGGTTCTTTGACCTGGTCGAGGGTCTCATGGACCAGCAGCACTGTGCCGGCCAGGCGCGCCGGCGCCGTCACATTCTGCTTGAAGTAGAACAGCACATTACCTGGCTCGGCCGGATTGTAATCCTTGACTTTGTCACGGAAGACAAATTGATCCTTGAAATACACCAGGCTGTAAGAGCCATTGGTTTGTGGCGTGGCCTGGGTTACCAGTCGGGTCACGCTGCCGCCGCGATAGCGAGTGATGTGGTTCCAGATGACCTCGACACCGCTCTTGGGAATCGGAAACGGTATGGCGGTATCGAAGTTTTCCAGGCCGTTGCCGCCGCCTACCAGATTGGTACTGGTAGCGTTTTTCTTGATCGCGGCAAACACGGCGTCAGGCACGGTAGCGCCACGGTGAGTCGGGTACACCGGGAGCTTGTAGCTGTCCGGGTAACGTTTGAGCATCGCGATCTGGCCTGGGGACAGTTTGTCCTTGTACTGGTCAACGTTCTGCGCGGTGATGGTGTACAACGGCTTCTCGCCCGCATACGGGTCGGCCAGGAAGCCTTTGGCGTCAACCGCACCAGCATTGGTCGCCAGCGGCTTCCAGGCGCTGATTGAACCATCGGCGTTACCGGCTTTTTCCGCGCCCATCGGCGTCAGGCTGGTGCCGAGCTTGGCCGCTTCATCGGCAGACACTGCCGCCATGACGCTGGTGGCCAGCAGCGACAGGCCCAACACACCGGCTTGCAGCAGATTCTTGGTCATTTTCATATTCATGCTCATCCTGAATCCGTGTGCTTAGAAGTTCACGCCGAAGCTGAGGGCAATGAAGTCGCGATCATCCACGGTGGTGTACTTGCCATCGAAGAAGTTGGTGTACGACAGGCTGGTGGTGTAGGTGTTCTGGTACTCGGCGTCCAGGCCCAGGCTGACCGCCTTGCGCCCTTCTTCGAAGTTGCCGCCAGGGCCTGGGGAGTAACCGGAAACGTCATGCGACCAGGCCACGTTGGGCTTGAGGTTGACCCCGGCAAACACGTCGTTGTAGTCCCAGATGGCGCGAGCGCGGTAGCCCCAGGAGGTACTGGTGGTGAAACCATCGTTTTCGCATTTGCGCGAGGCGTTGGCCGACGAGGCATTGTTGCCAGCACCCGTGATGGTCCGCCCGTTGAGGAACTCACAGGTATTCGCCGGGCCGGTAGGCTCCAGCGGCCCTGGGCCGTAGACCGGGTCACGGCCATAACGCATCTTGTGCGCACTCTCCAAACCACCGATGTGAGTAACGCCGACTTCACCCACTACGGTCAGGCGGCTAGCACCCATTACCTGGTCGAAGAAGTGCGTAAAGGTCGTTTGCAGCTGAGTGATTTCCTTACGGGTGTAGCCGTGCTGGTCTTGACCTGGAACACCTTTGAGCAGCGAAGCATTACCCAACCCCGGGATTGGCGTCACACCGGAGTAGAGAATATCGGTGGTATTGAGCTGAACCGGCGCGTTCGGCCGGTAGCTGAGTTCACCGCTCCACGCGGTACCGGTAGGCAAGGTAGTGGAGAAGCTCAAACCGTACAGACGGATATCTTCCGGGTACTCAACGAAGTACTTCGAGTTACCGGCAACAATCAGCGGCGCCAGTGGCTGTAGCTGCGGCGGCAGGTTCTGCAAGCCGGCATAAACCGAAGGATCAGCACCCGTGGCACTGAAAATCGGCGCACGACTGTGGTAATTCATGAAGTACGCGCCGAACTCAGTATCCAGTGGCTCGAACATGTAGCGAAACGCTACGCCGAATTGACCACTGTCACGCGCATCGCGATCTGCGCCACGGTCGACCTTCACACCCTCTTCGTTGATGTCGACACCCTGGCTAGCCAGAAAACCCAGTGCTTGTGGCGGCAGGCTGCGGCTGCTGTTAAGCAAACGCAAGTTGTCGGTACAACCGTCGGCGATAACGTCCGGTTGGGAGAAGAACGTGCCGCAGTTGTCGACGACGGTCTGGTCCCATTCGATCTGGTAGAACGCTTCGGCCGAGAGGTTGTCGGTCAGGCTCTGCGACACATAGAACATGTTGACCGGAATCAGGCCTTCCTTGATCTCGGCCCCAGGACGGCGGAACGCGGCCACGTCGATCGGGTTGATCGAGTTGATACCACCGCCGATGAAGGTACTTTCACCCCAGCTCACTACCTGCTTGCCCAAGCGCACCGAGCCTGGCTGATCGGCAATCGAGTAGTTGTGGTAGACGAAGGCATCGAGAATCTGCCCACCGGCGGACTTGGCGCCTTCTTTGCGGTTGGAGTCACTGATGTCCTTGAACTCACGGTGTTCATCCTTGAGTTCGAAGTCGTACCAGTACTTGCCACGCACGAATACACCGGTGTCGCCGTACTTGAGCTCCAGGTCATGGATGCCTTTGAAGATTTTCGAGAAGGTTTCACCGCGCTTGAAGTTCAGGTGGCCGTCATCGGAGGTCTGCGACAAACCTTTGCCGCCGTTGTTGACGCCAATCAGGTTCTCGTTCGGCTTGGCCGTTGACCAGCTGGCGCCCACAGACAGCGACGAGTCAAACGAGCCTTCGATTTCACCGATGTTGAAACTGACGCCGAATGCAGGACCGGCGAGCGTAGAAGCGAGGCTGACGGCCAATGGCAGTTTCGCCCGGCGCCAGAACAGATTTGCTGATGTCATCGACGCTACTCCATGTACTTTCTTTATTTTTATGGCAGTGAGTCCTTTGCAGAAACGCCTTGTTCGACGGGTGTGAGCGCACCTGAATCGTCAAACAAGTGGCTAGGCACAAATCTGTGCAGCCCCCCATTCCTGAAAACCCCCTGACCCGACTATAGCCAGCAGGTAGTGGTGCTAGATCCCTCTAAAGTGTGATTTGCATCGCTGACCCTCTGCCGCGGTTTTCTTCACCAGTCGCAGCACTGGCAGCGGCAAGAATGGCTGAAAAACGACATTTGACAAGACCAATATGCGTCTATCCTGCGGGTCGCACCCCATTGAGCCCGACCCGCACAGCCTCACAGGGTTGAAAGAAAGGTACTGTTACTGGTCTGCCACTCGGTAATATCCAGGCGCATGCGCTTCTTATCGAGCTTGCCAACACTGGTCTTGGGAATTTCAGTAACAAGGGCAATTTGACTGGGAATCGCCCACTTGTTGATGTGCCCCAGTTCGACGAAAGGCTTGAGGTGTTCCTTGAGCGCCTTGGCATCGATCGCTTGATTATCATGCACCACCAACAGCGCAAAAGGTCGCTCGCCCCACTGCGGATCAGCAACCCCGACAACAGCTACCTCGCGCACCGCCGGGTGACGACTGATCAGGTCTTCAAGCTCCAGCGAGGAGATCCACTCGCCGCCGGTCTTGATCACATCCTTGATGCGGTCGCGGATATCGATCACCCCCATGCTATCGAGGGTGGCAACATCCCCCGTGTGCAACCAGCCACCGTGCCAGAGTTCGGCGCCCTTCTGCGGTTCACGGAAATAGCCCATGGTCAGCCAGGGTGCGCGCAGCACCAACTCACCCTGCGTTTCGCCGTCGGCCGGGAGGAAATTGCCGTCACCATCAACGATCGCCGTCTCCACCAAGGGCACCGGCACGCCCGCTTTGATCCGGTAGGTGATGCATTCATCTTCGCTGCCTGCCAGCAGCTCGTCATTGAGGTGAGCGCAGGACACCAACGGGCAGGTTTCCGACATGCCGTAAGCAGCGGTCAGTTGAATGCCATGGGCCTTGGCGGCTTCATACAGGGCGCGGTTCAGTGAGCTGCCGCCAATGATAATCTTCCAACCGCCAAAATCCTGGGTTTGCGCGCCTTTGGCGTTGAGCAACATCTGCAGGATGGTCGGCACACAGTGCGAGAAGGTGACCTTCTCCTTGCGCCACAGCTCGCAGAGCATTTCTGGCTCGTAGCGCCCCGGATAGACCTGTTTGACCCCGAGCATGGTCGCCACGTAGGGAATGCCCCAGGCATGCACGTGGAACATCGGTGTGATCGGCATGTACACGTCGTTACTGCCCAGCAGCCGCACACTGTCAATGCTGCCTGTTACCGAGGCTGCGGCCAGGGTGTGCAGCACCAGTTGCCGGTGGGTGAAGTACACGCCTTTAGGGTTACCGGTAGTACCGGTGGTGTAGAAGGTGGTGGCAACCGAATTCTCGTCGAAATCCGGGAAGTCGTAGACTGGGCTGGCGGCGGCCAGCAACTGCTCGTATTCGCCGACCAGGTTCGGCAGCTCGGCCGTCTTGGACTCACCGTCGGTGAGCAACAGAGTTTTCTCTACCGTGGTCAGTTGCCCGGCGATGGCTTGGTAGAGGCCGACGAAGTCACTGTTGACCAGCACAAAGCGGTCTTCAGCGTGGTTCATGGTGTAGAGAATCTGTTCCGGTGACAGGCGCACGTTGATGGTGTGCACCACCGCGCCAATCATCGGGATGGCAAACATGCATTCCAGATAACGATGACTGTCCCAATCCATCACTGCAACCGTGTCACCGGCCTTGACCCCGGCCTCGGTCAGCACATTCGCCAACCGCGCGATACGCTCGCTGAGAGTCAGGTAGCTATAGCGCACCTGGTCGCGATAGACGATTTCGCGGGTTTTTTCGTAGCGACTGCCAGACAGCAGCAAGCGCTTGATCAACAGCGGAAACTGATAAGCGCCCTCGGCGGGAGCAATGACACGGGTTTGTAACATAGGAGTCCCTTTTCTAGAGTGCACGAGATGGGCAAAACATAGCCCACTCTAGAACGCCACCACGCCGGTCAAATCAGCCAAAGGAATGATTTGACCGGGGTAAATAGCTAAAGGCAAATCGCCATCAATGCATCTCAGTGAAGGCAATCTTCACACCCAGAGCAATCAGCACTGCGCCCATGGTGCGATCAAACCAATGGCCCATACGGGCGAATCCAGCACGCACGCGCTGCTGGCTGAACAGCATGGCGACCAGGCAGAACCACAGGCCGGTGGCCATCGCCAGGTACAGCCCGTAACCGGCCTGGACCGCCAGTGGCGTATGCGGATTGATCACCACGGTGAACAGCGACAGGAAGAACAAGGTCGCCTTGGGGTTAAGGCCGTTGGTCATGAAGCCGGCGACAAAGGCTGCGCGTGGCGTGCGCTCGACGGTAGACACGTGCACAGTGTCACTGCCGGGTGCGGCAGGGCTGGCGCGTAGCGCCTTGAAGCCGATATAGAGTAAGTACGCCGCCGCCAGCCACTTGAGTGCGTTGAACAGCACAATCGACTGCGACACGATCAGACCGATGCCCAGCAGCGAATAGCCGACATGCAGGAAGATCGCCATGCCGACGCCAAACGCGGTCCAGGTACCGGCACGGCGACCATGGGTCACGCTTTCGCGCACCACTACAGCAAAGTCCGGGCCGGGGCTGGCTACCGCCAGCAAGTGAATCAAGGCAACTGTGAGAAATTCAGCCCAATACATGGGGGCTCCTTGCGGCAGTGGGTGAACATGAGAACCGTACATTACGCCCTAGACACAACATGTAACAACCTGTAGCCGCTGCCGCCAGGCTGCGATCGGGCGTGAAACGGCCGCCATTGAGTCCCATCCTGGTGACTGAATAACGACTGCTTTGCAGCCGATCGCAGCCTGAAGGCAGTGGCTACGCACACATAGCGTTCAAGGCGGCCTCGCAGATGCCCGCCTGCTTGTGGAGCGTCGAACAGAGCCATTACGATGGCTTTGCCTACCCCCTTCTTCCAACAGGAGCTGCCATGCCCACCCTTCGTCGCGCCGTATTTCTCGACCATGCGTCACTGGACCTGGGCGACCTCGACCTGACTGGCTTGCGCAACAGTTTCGACGATTTAAAGCTGTATCCGAGCACGACCGCCGAGCAGGTCAGCGAACGCCTGCACGGCGCCACCGTCGCGATTAGCAACAAGGTGATGATCGATGCCCAGACGCTGGCCGCCAACCCACAGTTGCAACTGATCCTGGTAGCCGCCACCGGTACCAACAACATCGATCTGCAAGCGGCGCGGGTTCAAGGCATCGTGGTCAGCAACTGCCAGGGCTATGGCACACCGTCAGTCGCGCAGCACACTCTGGCCTTGCTGTTGGCACTGGCCACACGCCTGCCGGACTATCAGCACGCCGTCACTGCAGGCAAGTGGGCCCAGGCCAAGCAGTTCTGCCTGCTGGATTTCCCCATCGTCGAGCTGGAAGGTAAAACCCTCGGCATGCTCGGTCATGGTGAATTGGGCGGTGCCGTGGCGCGCCTGGCCGAAGCCTTTGGCATGCGCGTACTGCTGGGGCAATTGCCCGGACGCCCTCCTCGAGAAGACCGCTTGCCGCTGGATGAGCTGCTGCCTCAGGTCGACGCCCTGACCTTGCATTGCCCCCTCAACGAACACACGCGCAACCTGATCGGCGCCGAGGAACTGGCCCTGCTCAAGCCAGGCGCTTTTGTCATCAATACCGCCCGCGGCGGCCTGATCAACGAACAAGCTCTGGCCGACACCTTGCGCGCCGGTCATCTGGGCGGTGCGGCGACCGACGTGCTGAGCGTCGAGCCTCCAGTCGATGGCAACCCACTGCTGGCGGGCGATATTCCACGCTTGATCATTACCCCGCACAGCGCCTGGGGCGCGGTTGAATCACGCCAGCGCATCGTCGAACAACTGGGCGAGAACGCCACAGCGTTTTTTGCCGGCAGCCCGCGCCGACAGGTCGGCTAAGCCGCACCCGGCTCTGGTAAACTGCGCCACTTTTTCAGGAGCCCCATCCATGGACCCGCGCAGTGAAGTGTTGCTTCGTCAGGCCGAGCTTTTCCAGGGCTCGCTGTTGCTCGCCGGCTTGCCCGCCGATGACTTGCTCGGCAAGCTGCCGGCCGCCCATGGCTGGAGCTGGCATGCCGGCGATCAGGCGGGGATCGAGGCGCGCTTTGCCGGGCGCAGCCACTTCGGCGTAGAGGCGCCAGCCCAAGGTTTCGATGCCGCGGTGCTGTTTCTGCCCAAATCTCGCGATCTGGCCAACTACCTGCTCAATGCCTTGGCCTCGCGACTGGCCGGACGAATGCTGTATCTGGTCGGCGAAAAGCGTGGCGGGATCGAAGGCGCGGCGAAACAGCTGCATGCCTTTGGCAAGCCACGCAAGCTCGACAGCGCCCGCCATTGCCAACTGTGGCAAGTCACCGTAGAGCACGCGCCCGAGGCCAAGTCATTGGAAAGCCTGGCCGAGCGCTTTGAGTTGCCCCTGGCTGACGGACCGCTGCAAATTGTCACCTTGCCGGGGGTGTTCAGCCATGGTCGCCTGGACCGCGGCACGGCCCTGCTGCTCGAACACCTGGATCATCTGCCGGTCGGCCATGTCCTCGATTTCGGCTGCGGTGCTGGTGTGCTCGGCGCTACCATCAAACGTCGCTACCCGCAAAGCCAGGTCACACTGCTGGACGTCGATGCGTTCGCCGTGGCCAGCAGTCGCCTGACGCTGGCTGCCAATGCCTTGCAAGGTGAAGTGATTGCGGGCGATGGCATCGATGCCGCACCGCGTGGCCTGGACGTGATTCTGAGTAATCCGCCGTTCCACACCGGCGTCCACACCAATTACCAGGCTTCGGAAAACTTGTTGAAAAAATCAGCCGATCATCTGAAAAAAGGCGGTGAACTTCGCCTTGTTGCCAACAGCTTCCTGCGCTACCAACCACTGATCGAAGGCGCCTTGGGCAACTGCCAGGTACGTGCCGAAGGACAAGGCTTCAAGATCTACCAGGCAATACGCGGTTAAAATCAGCGCTTGCCGAAACGGATTTGCCTAGGCAGAATCCGCTCCGTCCTAGGGGAGTA
>RCUS01001175.1_pt1 | contig 14243 bp, 10 predicted proteins | sample 2166221 | NCBI WGS metagenome assembly RCUS01 (sample SAMN09932758, study PRJNA488358) | compost metagenome | isolation source: compost soil in cyclohexanecarboxylic | place: Germany: Experimental Botanical Garden | reverse complement strand
CAGGTCAATCTCAAGGGGCCGGACGGCGAGCGCTTCCAGCCGGACGTGATCATTTATCTGCCGGGCGACAAGCAGGTGGTGGTCGACTCCAAGGTCAGCCTGACGGCCTATCAGCAATACGTGGCGGCTGAGGACGAGGCCATCGGCCAGATCGCCATCAAGCAGCACGTGCTGTCGTTGCGCAATCACGTCAAAGGCCTGGCCGGCAAGGATTACAAGCGCCTCGATGGCTTGCACAGCCTGGATTTCGTGTTGCTCTTCGTGCCGATCGAGGCGGCGTTTTCTGCCGCGTTGCAGGCTGAGCCGACGCTGTTTCAGGAGGCATTCGACCGCAACATCGTGATCGTCAGCCCCACCACGTTGCTGGCGACCCTGCGCGTCATCGACAGCCTTTGGAAGCAGGAGCGCCAGAGCCAGAATGCCCGGGAAATCGCCGAGCGGGCCGGGTGGCTGTACGACAAGTTCGTGCTGTTCATTCAGGATCTGGACGAGGTCGGCAATCGCCTGCAGCAACTGGACAAGGCCTACAGTTCGGCACGCAACAAGCTGACAGAGGGACGCGGCAACCTGGTCAGTCGCAGTGAACAACTCAAGCTGCTGGGCGCGCGGGCGAGCAAGAGTCTGCCGGCGGACTTGCTGGAGCGGGCGATGACCGATGTGGATGGGCTGGTCGAGTTACCGGAGTAGCCCCGGGCGAGCGTGGACCTTGTGGCGAGGGGGCTTGCCCCCGTTCGGCTGCGCAGCAGTCGTCAGTCCGGCAACGCGTTTTATCTGAAGAGGCTCATTGAATGGTTTGGGGCCGCTACGCAGCCCAACGGGGGCGAGCCCCCTCGCCACAGGAGGCTGTGTTGAACCTCGTTACAACGGTATGTACCTGCTCAACAACGCCCGCAACGCCGCCGGTTTCACCGGTTTGGCCAAGTAATCCAGCCCCGCGGCATGCACCAGGTCGACCGTCTCCGGCCGGCCATCGGCGCTGATCACCACCCCGGGAACCGGCTCGCCCATTTGCGTGCGCAACCACGCCATCAAATCGGTTCCGGTCTCGCCATGATCGAGGTGGTAGTCCACCAGCGCCAATTGCGGGCGCATGCCTTCGCCCAGCAACGCGGCGCATTCCTCGCGATTGCGCGCGGTCCAGACCTGGCAACCCCAGCGGCTGAGCAGGCTGTTCATGCCGATCAGGATGCTGTCTTCGTTGTCGATACACAGCACCTGCGCGCCATTGAGCAATTTGCCATTGAGCTCGGCGACCTTGACCGGCGCGGCGGTTTGCGCCCGGGCCAGCGGCACACTGACGCTGAACACGCTACCGCGTCCCGGCCAGGAGCGTACGCGCAAGGTATGACCGAGCACGCGACATAGCCCGTCGGCAATCGCCAGCCCCAGGCCGAGGCCTTTTTCGGCCCGTGTCTGGTGGCTGTCGAGGCGCTTGAACTCTTCGAAAATCACCTGCAGTTTATCTTCCGGAATACCTGGCCCGCGGTCCCAGACTTCCAGGCACAGTTGATCCTTGTGCCGGCGAACCCCCAGTAGTACCGGCCCTTTGCCGTAGCGGAAAGCGTTGGTCAGGAAGTTCTGCAAAATCCGTCGCAGCAACTTGATGTCGCTGTCGACCCGTAACGTGCTTGCGCGAACCCGGAACTCCAGTTTTTGCTCTCGCGCCAGCACCTTGAACTCTGTACCGAGGGTATCGAACAGATCGTTGAGGGCGAATGGCTGGCGATTCGGGTTGATCTTGCCGTTTTCCAGGCGGGAAATGTCCAGCAAGTCGCTGATCAAGTCCTCGGCCGAGCGCAGCGAGCTGTCCAGGTGTTCGACCAGTTTCTGCGCTTCGCCGGACAAACCATCTTCCTGATGGGAGAGGGCGGCGGAGAACAGCCGCGCCGCATTCAACGGTTGCATCAAGTCATGGCTGACGGCCGCGAGGAAACGGGTCTTGGACTGGTTGGCCGCCTCGGCGGTGCCTTTGGCTTCGGTCAGGGCAACGTTGAGCTGCGACAATTCGTGGGTCCGTTCGGTGACCCGTTGCTCCAGGCCTTCGTTGGCTTCGGTCAGCGCCTGTTCGGCTTCGCGGAACGCGGTGATGTCGGTGAAACTCATGACGAAGCCGCCGCCGGGCATCGGGTTGCCGATCAGCTCGATCACCCGGCCATTAGGGAACAAACGCTCGGACGTGTGCGCCCGGCCCTGACGCATCCAGTGCAGGCGTCGGGCGACATGCACTTCGGCTTCGCCGGGGCCGCACAAGCCACGCTCGGCATTGTGGCGAATGATGTCGGCGATCGGCCGGCCAACGCTGATCAAACCGTCCGGGTAATTGAACAGTTCCAGATAGCGACGGTTCCAGGCCACCAGTTTCAGCGACTGGTCGACCACGCTGATGCCCTGGGTGATGTTCTCGATGGCGCCTTGCAGCAAGGCGCGGTTGAATTGCAGCACCTCCGAGGCTTCGTCGGCGATGCGCACGACGTCCTCCAGTTGCATCTCGCGGCCTTCAATGGCGGCTTTTACCACCGCGCGGGTCGAAGAGGCACCCAGCACACCGGCCAGCAGGCGTTCGGTATGGGCGATCCATTCCCCGTCAGCGTTCTGGCTCGGGTTGAAGCCTTTGCCCTGGCGATAGGCAAAGCGGATGAAGCTTTGACGGGCGCGTTCTTCGCCGACGAAGCGCGCCGCCAGTTGCAGCAGGTCGTCGATCTGCACTGAAAGCATCGAGCGTGCGCTGGGGCGGGCACTGATTTCCTGGCCGATGAAGCGGCCCGCCTGCCAGTGCTCGGAAACCCGGGTGCGCGACAGCACCGAGACCCAGGCGAACAGCGTGAAGTTGCCTGCCAGCGACAGCACCACGCCCTGGGTCAGCGGGGTGATCGGCAGGTTCAGTGGATTGCTGTGCAACCAGGCCAGCCCCGGGAACGTGTTCAAGGACAGGCCGAGGCTGAGGGCGGCAATCGGCAGGATCAAGGTGTAGAACCACAGGAAGGTGCCTGCGGCGAGGCCAGCGAAAACGCCGCGGCGGTTGGCCTGTTTCCAGTACAGGGCACCGAGCATGGCGGGGGCCAGTTGGGTCACGGCAGCGAAGGCGATCTGGCCGATTGTCGCCAGGCTGGCGGTCGAGCCCAGCAGGCGATAACTGACGTAGGCCAGCAGCAGAATGACCACGATGCTGACGCGGCGCACCGACAGCATCCACTGGCGGAACACTTCGAACGGGCGCTCGGCATTGTTGCGACGCAGCAGCCACGGCAGCAGCATGTCGTTGGACACCATGGTCGACAGCGCCACGCTGGCCACGATCACCATGCCGGTGGCCGCCGAAGCACCGCCGATAAACGCCAGCAGCGCGAGAGCCGGATGAGCCTGGGCCAACGGCAGGCTGATGACGAAGGAGTCCGGCAGCACGGAGCTTGGCAGCAACATCTGGCCCGCCAGCGCGATCGGTACGACGAACAACGCCGCCAACGCGAGGTAGGCCGGGAACACCCATTTGGCCAGACGCAGGTCCTGCGGGTCGATGTTCTCGACGACGGTTACGTGGAACTGTCGCGGCAGGCAGATGATCGCCATCATCGCCACACCGGTCTGCACCACCATCGACGGCCAGTTGATGGTTTCTTTCCAGTATTCCTCGAGACGCGGGGCGAGCATCGCCTGATTGAACAGATCATCGAAACCGTCATACAGCCCGAAGGTCACGAACGCGCCGACCGCCAGGAACGCGAACAGCTTCACCAACGATTCGAACGCAATCGCCAGCACCATGCCGCGGTGGTGTTCCGTGGCGTCGAGGTTGCGCGTACCGAAGACGATGGTGAACAGCGCCAGCACCAGCGACACGATCAATGCCGTGTCTTGCGCGCGAACCCCCATGGCGTCGGCGCCGGCACCGATCAGCAGGTTCACGCCAAGCACGATGCCCTTCAGTTGCAGGGCAATGTAGGGCAGCACGCCAACCAGGCAGATCAGCGCCACCACCACCGCCAGCGACTGGGATTTGCCATAGCGCGCGGCGATGAAGTCAGCGATGGAGGTGATGTTCTCCTGCTTGCTGATCATCACCATTTTTTGCAGGACCCACGGCGCACCGATCAGCAGCAGGATCGGCCCGAGGTAGATCGGCAGGAATGACCACAGCTGTTCGGCCGCCTGGCCCACCGCACCAAAGAATGTCCAACTGGTGCAGTACACCGCCAGCGACAGGCTATACACCCAGGCACGCACCCGCGGCGGCAACGGCGCGCTGCGACGGTCACCATAAAAGGCGATGGCGAACATGATGGCCATATAGGCCAGGGCGACGGCGGCAATCAGCCCGCTGGACAGCGACATGGGAACTCCAGGCAACCAAAGACACCCGGGCCTCCCGCCCGGACAGACAGTCTCGCACGACCGCCCGGGTTAGTCAGTGTCGACCAAGGTCGCGGAGCGGCAGGGTGTCGCAGGTCTTTGGTGTAACCAGCCGCCGACCGTTAGAGTTTGAGTTGACCGATCGCCTTGCTCAACTCCCCGGCCAATGCCGCCAGCTCATTACTGGTGGTCGCCGAGCTGACCGTCTGCTGCACCGTGTTCTCGGTGACGTCGCGGATGCTCACCACTGCGCGGTTCATTTCTTCTGCGACCTGGCTTTGCTGCTCGGCTGCCACCGCGATCTGCGTGTTGCTTTCACGCATCTGCGCCACCGCCCCGGTGATTTCCATCAGCGCTGCGCCAGCCTCTTGTGCCTGTTGCACGCAATCGTCGGCCTTGAACGAGCTCTCCTGCATGAAGTCCACGGCATCCCGCGTTCCGGCCTGCAACGCCGAAACCATCACCGTGATTTCATCCGTCGAGGTTTGCACACGCTTGGCCAGGTTGCGCACTTCATCGGCGACCACGGCAAAACCACGACCCATTTCACCGGCCCGGGCCGCTTCAATGGCGGCGTTCAGCGCCAGGAAGTTGGTCTGCTCGGCAATGCTGTGAATCACATTGACCACGCCGTTGATCTTCTGACTGTCCTCGGCCAGACGCTGAATCATCTCGGCGGTCTGCTGCACACCGGTGGACAGCCCGGCAATCGACTTCTGTACACGCATGACCACTGCCTGCCCGCTGCCGGCGAGGGTATCGGCCGATTGCGAGAGGTCACGGGTGGCGCCGGCGTGTTGGGCGATGTGGTAGACCGTGGCGGTCATTTCGTTGATGGCGGTGGCGGCCTGGTCGGTTTCGCTCTGCTGGCCGAGCATGCCGTGACGCACTTCGTTCATGCTCGACGCCAGCCGAGCGGCGCCGTCGTCCAGTTGCCGCGCGGTGTTGGCGACGGTGTTGACCACCCGTTGATAACCGGCCTGCATCGCGTTGAAGGCATTGGCCATCTGCCCGACTTCGTCGCGGCACGCCAGCGGCACGCGGGCCGACAGATCGCCGGTCTTCTCGACGTGCAGCATCACGTCTTTCAAGGTGTTGAGCTGGCTGAGCAGGAAGCGGATCAACAATTGCGAAGCGCCGAGCATCGCCAGCATCAGGATGAAAACCGCTACCGCGTAGTTGGCAAAGCGTTCACTGAGTAGCTGGCTCAGGCTTGGGCCATGGGCAATCACCGCGACCTGTTGGCCGTCCGCCCGAGTGAATACCTGGGCACCTATCAGCAGGTTTTTGCCCAGCAGCGGCATGGCATTTATATCGACCCAACCATTGGCATTGGTCAGTTGCGGCACTGGTTGCTCGTTCAGCACCGGAACCTGTCCGCGATTGAACGTCAGCAGGTTTTCGGCTTTGGGTAACGGCTGTCCGGCAGGCCAGGTGCCGAGCAATCGGGCTTGAGCCTGCGCCGATGCCTGCACTGCCTGGTTCAGGGCTTGCTGTTCGAGCTGCACTGCGTATACCACCAGCAGCAGAGTGGTGATGAACGCGACGGCATTCACCGCCCAGAACTTGTACTTCAACGAGATATTGCTAAGCCAGGCACCCATGGAGGTCTTCTCTGATAGCGGAAACAGTATTGGCAAGGTGCCAGTATTGTGCCGCTATGCAGGGATTCTGATCTTGATGCAGGTCAATGTGTGCGAGCTGTGTTTACAGGGGGATGGTGGGCAAACCATAAAATGCCCGTGCACACGCGGTCGTGTGCGCCGCCAGGTCTTCCTCTGTCTCCCCGCGATGTAACGCCACTTCGCGCAACACTTCGGTCAGATACGCCGGCTCATTACGGCCGTTCTTCGGCTTCGGCCGCAGGCTGCGCGGCAGCAAGTACGGCGCATCGCTTTCGAGCATCAGGCGCCCGCGCTTGATCTCTTTCACCAGCGGATGCAGATGAGTACCCCGGCGCTCGTCGCAGATCCAGCCGGTAATGCCGATGTGCAGGTCAAGATCGAGGTAACTGAACAGCGCGGATTTTTCCCCGGTGAAGCAGTGCACCACGGCGGCCGGCAATTGATCGCGGTAGTCGCGCAGTATTTCCAGCAGACGCTGGCTGGCATCGCGCTCGTGCAGGAACACCGGCATCTGCAACTCTACCGCCAGCGCCAGATGCTCTTCGAGGACTTTTTCCTGTTGCGGGCGCGGCGAGAAATCGCGGTTGAAATCCAGGCCGCATTCGCCCACGGCGACCACATTCGATTCCTTGAGCAGGCTGCGCAGTCGACTGGCGCTGTCGGCGTTCCAGTCGCTGGCCGCATGGGGATGAATGCCAGCGGTGGCAAACAGCCGTTGCGCGCTTTCATCCAGCTGCTGGCACAGTTCCAGCGCCTGTTCGCTGCCCTCGACGTTGGTGCCGGTCAGCACCAATTGGCAGACGCCGGCGGCATAAGCGCGGTCGAGTACAGCCTGATGCTTGTCGGCAAAACTGGGGTTGGTCAGGTTGACGCCGATATCGATGAGTTGCATGGTGCTACCTCGGACCAAAGGCCGGAAAGCATATCAGAGCTGTAGATTTATAAGAAAAACCAAGAACTACAACGAGTTATAGCTGTCTTTTGATTCCGCGGGATTGGGTGGGGTGGTCAGAGTGCCATCACTGTGCCAGTCTTCCGCACTTTGCCAGCGCTCAGGCGCTCTGTTTTTGTCGTGTGATTTCATGAAATCACTCATGTGATCAACCCGAATTCTTTGCGGAGAGTGGATGATTCGTCCCTCGGTTTTGCTCCTGCTGTGCTGTTCGCTGCTGCTGCCGGTCTCGGCGGTCGCGCGTCTGCCCGGACCGCTGCAAGCCGTACCGGCCGCCAAGGTCCGGGACCTGACGGAAATCCGCAGCAGTCGCGTGCTCCGAGTGCTGGTCAACCAGAGCCGCAACAGCTCCGGCGAAGTCCAGGGCCAGGCCATCGGCGTCGAATACCATCGTTTGCGCGCCTTCGAGCAATACCTCAACGGTCACGCCCGTGACGGTCAGGAAATCACCCTCAAGATCATCCCCAAGGCCAAGGATCAACTGCTCGGCGCATTGCAGCGCGGCGAGGGCGATCTGGTGGCGCCAGGCGAGTTGCTCGATCTGCAACCGGGCTTTGCCGTCAGCACCAGTGAGCCGATTGCCAGCAACATCCCGCTGGTCCTGGTGGGCATCAAGGGCGAACGTCGCTACACCCGGCTTGAACAGCTCTCCGGCAAGACCCTGGCGTTACCCGCCGGCAGCGCCGCCGGGGATGCCGTCAGCCAGATCAATCAAAAGCTCGCCTTGCACAAACTGCCACCGGTCACAATCGAATGGGTCGATCCGAGCCTTGCCGTCGAGGATGTACTGGAGATGGTGCAGGGCGGGATCTTCCACCTGACCATCGTCGAGCAACCGATCGCCGAACGCTGGGGCAAGATCCTGCCCAGGCTGCGTTTCGACAAACAGGTACTCGTCAGTGATCCGGGAGAGGAGTTCTGGTTCGTGCGCCGTGATGCCTCGATGCTGCGGGCCAGCATTGATCGCTTCCTCACCGTCTACAAAAAACCATCGGATCAGGACGCCGCGTTCCTGCGGATCTATCGTCGTCTCTATCAAGTGCACTATCCACTGGCCAAGGCGGACCGACAGCGCCTGGAAAAACTTCGCCCGGTGCTGCAGAAACACGCCGACGCACAAGGCATGGACTGGCTGAACCTGGCGGCGCTGGCGTTCAAGGAATCAGCGCTGCAGCCCACCATCCGCAGTGGCGGTGGTCCGACCGGGCTGATGCAGATCACGCCTTCTGCGGCGCAGCGGGTGGGGGTCAACAATTTTCAGGAGCTGGATGGCAATGTGCAGGCCGGGGCCAAGTACCTGGCGATGATCCGGCGCAAGTTCTTTGCCAGCCCGAAACTCAACGAGCGAGAACGCATGGCATTTGTGCTGGCGGCCTACAACATCGGGCCGGAGCGGGTTCAGGGCATGCGCACCGAAGCCCGGCGGCGAGGCTTGAATCCCAACCAGTGGTTCTTCCAGGTCGAACGCGTGGCCATGGAGCAGGTGGGTATGGGGCCTGTCAGCTATGTTAATAGCGTGAACAAGTATTACTTGGCGTTCGACCGGGAGCGGGAGTCGTTGGAGCCCCAGGGGCAAAAGGTTGTCTCACGCAAATGATCAACTAATCTGATTGTTATGACGGGTTTTTTGCGCTTTTAGTATGTGAATTACTGATTAATATAGCGGCCAACCAACACACACTGACAAGGAATGAAACAGCATGAGCACACTGATCAATAAGGTACTGTCTACACGCGCTGGCTACGGCCTGACCGTTCTGCGCATCGTGGTCGGTATTGTTTTCGCCGCTCACGGTTCGCAGAAGCTCTTCGGAGCATTCGGTGGCTATGGTCTGGCTGGAACCGCGCAGTACATGGAAAGCCTCGGACTGACGCCGGGTTACCTGATGGCGGCACTGGCGGGCGGCACCGAATTCTTCGCCGGCCTGGCCCTGATCATCGGCTTGCTGGTTCGCCCGGCCGCACTGGGCCTGATCTTCCTGTCGCTGGTCGCGATTTTCTCGGTGCACATCAGCAACGGTCTGTTCATGGCCAACAACGGTTATGAGTTCGCCCTGGCGTTGCTCGGTGGCAGTATCGCGGTATTGATCGAAGGTGCGGGCAAACTCTCGGCGGACCGTGTCATCGCCGGCTGACCGCTCTGGCTCAACGAAAAGGCCCGCATTGTGCGGGCCTTTTTTGTTGAGCGTCATTCTTGACACTGTCCAGTCAGCTTCTCTAGGATGTTGCTCATGCGCCGATTTAAACAGCTACTTGCGGGGCGCCAGGTGACTCATCCAGTTGCCGATAGAAGCTTGAAACAGGCTTCGAAATACCGCTAAAGCGCTGGTTCGGTGTTGCCTCTCACCTGCCATGCAGACTTTTGAGGCAGAGACACGACACAATGAATGCACTAAACCCCGTTGTACGTCCCGCGCCGATCACGGCACATCTCACCCAGCGCAATCCAAAAATCCTGCTTGGCGGTAAACATCAGCCGACGCTCTTGCGCTACCTCGATGGCTGGCCACGTCGCACCGGTGGTCCGGCAGCTTTCCTGATCCAGTTTGTCGAAGACGGCGAATCCCTGGCTCGCTTTGCCGGCGACAGTTTCGACCTGGCAGTGATCCAGTCGCCCAGCGCTGAAGATGCTCCCGAAATGATCCGGCAACTGACCCGCGTCGCCCGCCAAGGGCTGATTACCCGGCGCTGAAGCGATCAGGGATAATCGATCGCCACGATATACACGCACTGCTCGCCGGTAGGCGTCTGCACCCGAACCTCGGCGTCCAGTGCCTTGCCGATCAGGGCGCGGGCCAGCGGTGAGTCGATGCTGATCAGGCCTTGCTTCAAATCCAGTTCATCTGGCCCGACGATGCGATAGCGCGACTCTTTGCCGTCTTCGTCTTCGATGGTGACCCATGCGCCGAAATAGACTTTGTTCGGATCGCTGGGTTTTTCGCTGACGACCTTCAGGGCTTCCAGGCGTTTGGTGAGAAAACGCACGCGACTGTCGATCTCGCGCAGCATCTTTTTGCCGTAGGTGTATTCGGCGTTCTCCGAACGATCGCCTTGCGCCGCCGCTTCGCTGACAGACTGCGTCACTTGCGGTCGGCGGACGTGCCAGAGTTCGTGAAACTCGGCGCGCATCCGCGCTTCACCTTCGGGGGTGATCAGCGCGGTGCCGGCGGTGCGGGGAGGGCGATAACGGCTCATGGCGACTTCTTGTGATTAAGAGCGCTTGAGTTTATCAACCCTCGCGCAGAACTGTCAGCGGGCTGGCATTCAAGGCGCGTCGGGTGCCAAACACACCGGCGCCGCCAATCAGCACGGCGCCGATCAGCGGCAGCACCAATAGCCACGGATGCGGATGCCAGGGCAGGTCAAACGCATAACGGTACAGGACCAGACTCACCACTTCCGAGCCGAGCGCCGCCAACAAACCACTGACCGCGCCGAGCAAGCCGAACTCGATCCGCCGCGCCTTCACCAGCAATTGCCGCTCCGCCCCCAGCGCACGCAGCAGCGCGCCCTGACGGATGCGTTCATCCAGCGTCGCTTGCAGGCCGGAGAACAACACTGCCATCCCGGCTGCCAATACAAACAACAGCACATATTCCACCGCCAGGGAGACCTGCGCGAGGATGCTGCGCAGCTGCGCCAGCAGCGCTTCGACTTGCAGAATGGTCACCGCCGGGAAAGACCGCGACAGATCGACAATCTGCTGATCGTGACCCGCCGCCAGATAGAAACTGGTCAGGTAAGTCGCCGGCAGATCCTTCAAGGTGCCTGGCTGGAAAATCATGAAGAAGTTCGGCTGGAAGTTGTCCCAGTTGATCTCCCGCAGGCTGGTGACTTTCGCCTCGCGATTGACCCCGCCAACGCTGAAAACCAGATGGTCGCCGAGCTTGATTTTGAGGCTTTCGGCGACCTTGCCTTCCACCGACACGCCAGGAACATCGTCCGGCGTCTGTTCGTTCCACCAATTGCCGGCCGTGAGTTTGTTGCCCGACGGCAGGTCCGCGGCCCAGGTCAGGCTCAGGTCGCGCTGGATCGCCCGGTCGCCGGCCGATTCCTTGGTGACGATTTGCTGCACCGGTTCGCCGTTGATGCTGATCAAGCGCCCCGGCACCACCGGGTACAGCGGAGCCGATTGCGCCGACACGGCAATCAGGTGATCGGTGAAGGCCTGTTTGTCCGCTGGCAGGATGTTCAGCGCGAAGTAGTTTGGAGCGTTTTTCGGCAGCTGGTTCTGCCAGGTGTCCAGCAACTCGCCGCGCAGCAGCGCAATCAGCGCCATCGACAGCAGAATCAGGCCGAACGCCAGGGACTGGCCCGCGGCAGCGAGCGGATGACGCAGCAGTTGGCCCAGTCCCAGGCGCCAGGGCAAGGACGCACGAGCCAGCATGCGCCGCAGACTCTTCAACAGCAGCAACAACAAGCCGCCCAGCACCAGCGCTGCAATCACGCCGCCGCCGAGCAGGGCAAAGGTCAGCACCAGGTCCAGGCTCAGGCGCCACATGATCAGGCCGAGGGCGCCCAGCGCTGCGCCGTAGACCATCCAGGTGCTGGAAGGGATCGGCAGCATGTCCCGGCGCAGCACGCGCAATGGCGGAACCCGGCCCAGAGCCGCCAGTGGCGGCAAGGCGAATCCGGCCAACGCCACCAGTCCGGTGCCGATCCCGGCAATGGCCGGAAACAGCCCGCCCGGAGGCACGTCGGTCGGCAACAAGTCATGCAGCAGGGCAAACAACCCCAGCTGTGCGAGCCAGCCGAGGAGGGCGCCGCTGATGCTGGCCAGCAGCCCGAGGACAGTCAGTTGCAGGCTGAACAGCACCATGGTTTCCCGGCGCGACAGCCCGAGGCAGCGCAGCAAGGCACTGGCATCGAATCGGCGGGTGGCGAAGCGGGTTGCCGACAGCGCCACCGCCACGCCGGACAGCAACACCGCCACCAGGCTGGCCATGTTCAGGTAGCGTTCGGCTTTGCCCAGGGCGCCACCGATCTGTCGATTACCGTCGCGGGCGTCCTGCAAGCGCTGGTTGGCGGCAAGCCCCGGTTTGATCAGTTGCCGATACGTCTCGAGTGCCTGAGCGCTGCCTCGCCATAATTCGCGATAGCTGACCCTGCTGCCGGGCTGCACCACGCCGGTGGCTGCAAGGTCGTCGAGGTTGATCAGCACCCGCGGTGTCAGGCTGTAGAAATTGCCGGCGCGATCGGGTTCGTAAGTCAGCACCCGCGCCAGTTTCAGGGTTTTCATGCCGACATCGATGCTGTCGCCGATCTTCAGGTCCAGGGCGGTCAGCAGGCGTGCCTCGACCCAGGCTTCACCGGGTTGCGGTCCGCCACCGACTATTTGCGTGGCAAAGGGGGCGGGCGCGCTTTTCAATTCGCCGCGTAGCGGGTAGGTGTCATCGGCCGCCTTGATGCTGGACAGCTGAATGCTGTTGTCGGTGGCGATGACGCTGGAGAACTCCACCACTTGAGCGTGTTCCAGACCCAGTTCGGTGCCGCTTCTTATCTGTTCGGGGCGCGCAGGCGAACTGCCTTCGAGCAGCAGGTCGGCACCGAGGAATTCGGTAGCGCGCAGCATCATGGCGCCGTTCAGGCGCGCGCCAAAGTAACCGATGGCGGTGCTGGCGGCCACGGCCACCAGCAAGGCGAAAAACAACACGCGCAATTCACCGGCGCGGGCATCGCGCAGCAATTGGCGGATGGCGAGACTGAACAGGCGCAACAGCGGCAGACGTGCCATCAAGGCTCCAGAGGGGCGACCAGCAGGCCGGCTTCAAGACGGATCAGGCGCCGGCAGCGATGGGCCAGGCGTTCATCGTGAGTCACCAGCACCAGGGTCGTGCCGCGCTCCTGGTTGAGCTCGAACAGCAAGTCGCTGATGCGCTCGCCGGTGTGGCTGTCGAGGTTGCCGGTCGGTTCGTCGGCGAACAGCACATCGGGCTCGGCGGCGAATGCGCGGGCAATCGCCACGCGTTGTTGCTCGCCTCCGGAGAGCTGGCGCGGCGAGTGAGTCAGGCGTTGGCCCAGTCCCACCCGTTGCAGCAATTGGGTGGCGCGTTCGCGGGCGTCTTTGCGGCCATCGAGCTCCAGCGGCAGCATGACGTTTTCCAGGGCATTGAGGCTGTCGAGCAACTGGAATGACTGGAATACAAAACCCACGTGCTCGGCGCGGATGCGCGCGCGTTGGTCTTCATCGAGATTGCTCAGGCTCTGGCCGGCGAGGGTGACTTCGCCGCTACTGGGCAGGTCGAGGCCGGCGAGCAAGCCGAGCAGGGTGGATTTGCCGGAACCGGACGCGCCGACGATGGCCAGGCTGTCGCCCTTGTTCAGTTCCAGGCTGAGTTCGTGCAGGATAGTCAGTTCACCTTCCGCGCTGGGAACCACTTTGCTGAGGTTCTTCGCGGTGAGAATGCTTGCGCCCATGGAGAATCCGATGCGTGTGTGGTTTTTGAGTGCTGGCCTGGCCTTGATGTGCATGGCCCAGAACGCAGCGGCGGGTACTGTCCTGATCGTTGGCGATAGTATCAGCGCCGGTTTCGGGCTGGATACCCGGCTGGGGTGGGTGTCGTTGCTTGAACAACGGCTCAAACGCGAAGGTTTCGACGATAAGGTGGTCAATGCGTCCATCAGCGGCGACACCAGTGCCGGAGGCCAGGCGCGGCTGCCGGCGCTGCTTGCAGAGCATAAGCCGGAGCTGGTTATCCTCGAGTTGGGCGGCAATGACGGGCTGCGCGGATTGCTGCCAACGCAATTGCAACAAAATCTTGCTTCGATGATCGACAGCTCCCGCGCCAGTGGCGCCAGGGTGCTGTTGCTCGGCATGCAGTTGCCACCCAATTATGGCGCGCGTTACACCAAGGCTTTTGCCGAGGTCTTCAGCAACGTTGCCGAAGAGAAGAAAATCCCGCTGGTACCGTTTTTTCTCGATGGCGTGGGCGGTCATCCGGACCTGATGCAGGCCGACGGCATACACCCGGCGGCCGGGGCTCAGGACAAGTTGCTGGAAAATGTCTGGCCTACTCTAAAACCGCTGTTATGACGCTTTTCTAGTCGCAGGCTTTCGGCTAAGGTGGCGCCCCCGATTTGGAGCCCCCGATGCCGCGTCCCGCCTGGTCACTATTTGCCTATCAACTGATCGAGCCTGACGAACAGCTGGATCTGTTCGCCTGCCAGGAAGTGCGGGTGCATCTGGTGACCCGTCAACTGGAGTTGGGCGGCTCGGCGGACCGTACGCTGTGTGGCAGCCTGTTGCCGGCGCAACCGCGTTGGTCGAGTGTTGATCGGCGGGTGTTTCAGGATCAGCGGTTGTGTTCGTTGTGTCGGGC
>RCUS01001170.1_pt1 | contig 14294 bp, 11 predicted proteins | sample 2166221 | NCBI WGS metagenome assembly RCUS01 (sample SAMN09932758, study PRJNA488358) | compost metagenome | isolation source: compost soil in cyclohexanecarboxylic | place: Germany: Experimental Botanical Garden | reverse complement strand
ATGAAGTGCTGTTCATGGAGTACAGCTCCAAGGCCATTCGTGGCCTGAAGCTGGGCGCCATCGGCGATCTGCGCAAGATCGCCGCTTCGCGCAACTTCAGTTTCTGCATCGCCCATCGCTTCAAGCCGATCTACATCGCCTTGCTCGGCACGTCGTTGCCGGTGATTGGCGTGCATCACGCGTTTGACGATTACAAACGAGGTACGCGCAAACTGTTCGCGCAGATTTTCCGCAAGCGCCTGAGCCTGCTCGGGGTGTCCGATGCGGTGCGCGATGACATGCGCCGTTGCCTGCCAAAGTGGTCGGCGTCGCGGATTCAGACGCTCTATAACCGTATCGATGTGCAAACGTTGCAGGACAGCCAGGTGACGGCTCGCGAGGCTCGGGAAATTCTCGGGCTGGCGCCGGATGCCTGGGTTGTCGGCAACGTCGGACGACTGCATCCGGACAAGGATCAGGCCACATTGCTGGACGGTTTTGCCGCGGCGCTGCCGGGGTTGCCGGCCAGCAGTCAGTTGGTGATTCTCGGTAGCGGCCGTCTGGAACAGGATCTCAAGGCCCAGGCCCGCGAGTTGGGAATTGGCGATCGCGTCCTGTTCCTAGGCCAGGTGCCCGAAGCGCGCCGTTATTTCCGTGCTTTCGATGTTTTTGCCCTGAGTTCCGATCACGAGCCGTTCGGCATGGTGCTGCTCGAAGCCATGGCCGCCGGCGTACCGTTGCTCGCCACCGCGTGTGGTGGGGCAAAGGAAGTGGTCGAGGGCGTGGGCATTCTGTTCCCCCTGGGCGATGCCGAACACCTGGCTCAAGGGCTGCAACATCTGGCCGCGATGGACGATCAGCAACGTCGCCAATGCGCCGAGCTGATGCTCGACCGCTTGCGCGAACGCTTCTCCGACCGCGCGGTACGCGATGCTTTCTGGCATTTGCCACACGTTATCGAACTGGCACCGAGGGGCTGATGCTCAACCGATTTCAAGGCTGGCGCGAACGTGGCTGGTCGGTAGCCGATGCCTCGACTTACGCCGAGGCCTGGCAGCGTTATGGCGGCAGCGTCGCGACCCATCCAATGGTGGTCGAGCGTCTGGCGCAGTTGGCCGATATCCCGGTGCGTTACCTGGCCTGGGAGCAAAACGGCGAAGTCAAGGCAGCGATCCCGACCTGGGGACGCGACCTTGCCTTGTCCAAAGACGTGCTCAAGCGTCACGGCAAAAAGGGCCTGTTCGACCTCGGCAATGCGGAGATCATTTTGCCGGCCGCTGAAGAGGCCCAGGCTCCACTGCGTCACCGTGGTCGTTATTTGTCGGCGCTGAACGAAAGCCGTTTCACCGGCATCAAGTTGCAGACCGAACAACTGGCCATGGCCCGCACGCCTGAAGAATTGTCGAAGAAATTTCGCTACAACCAGCGCCGTGAATTGCGTTTGCTGGAGGAAGCGGGTGGCACGGTGCGGCCGGTGTCCGAGTTTTCCAGTGGCGAGCTGGCGGCGATTTATTGCGACTTGTTCCAGCGCCGCTGGGGCTTTCCGGCGACCGGTGCCGAGCGTATGGCCGAGGTCATCGAGTTGTTGCGCGAGTTGCTGATCGGATCGGTGATTTTTCTCAACGATGCGCCGATCGCCATTCAACTGGTGTACCGCGTCGAGACACCGCAGTGGATCAGTGTCGAGTACATCAATGGCGGCGTCGACCCTGAAACCCGCGAGTTCAGCCCCGGCAGCGTGCTGAGTTTTCTCAACACCCAAAGTGCCTGGGAACATGCCCGGGCGCTGGACAAGCCCTTGCGCTTTTCCTTCGGTCGCGCCGACCGGGAGTACAAGGATCGCTGGTGCAACCCCGTGCCGGTCTACACCGTATGAGTCAGCCCATGAGCCGCAAACAGCAACTGCTCAAGCGCCATCGACGCAACAAACGCATCGGTCTGTTGATCGCACTGGCGGTGTTGGTCGCCATCGGTGTGATGGTGGCTTGGTGGTTGCCGCCGGTGCTGGCGGTGCTGGGCTGGATCGCCCACGAAGCCTGGTTTGCCGATCATCTGTTCTACTCGCCCAACGACGATTACCAGTACAACTTCCCGCCTTACACGCCAAAACCCAAGGTTCATCTGAGCGGCGAACGCCTGCGACTGGACGACGGTGTGATGCTGGTCGACGACGCGACGCTGGTGTTGGCGCTGCGGATCAAAAGCACATGGCTGGGGCGTTTTCTCGATCCTGTGGTTGAGTTGTCCGGGGGCGATAACCCGGACCGACAAACTTTCGAGCGTGGTGTGAACGGCCTGCGTTACCTCAATCTCAGTGGTCAGGCGCAAGTGCTGTCACGAGGGGAATTGCGTCTGCGCGGGCGTTTTTGCCGATTGCTCGGCGAGCCTGTGTTGTGGGCTTTCGAACATCCGGATTACCGCCGTCAGCGGGTGATGGTCATCGCGCCCCATGCCGATGATGCGGAATTGGCAGCCTATGGCTTGTACAGCCAGGCCGATGAAACCTGGGTCGTCACACTGACTGCCGGTGAAATCGAAGCCGAACACTATCAGCAGATGGGCTTGGGCAAGGTCGAGGCCGCGCGTCTCAAAGGCCGTTTGCGTGCCTGGGACAGTGTCGCGGTACCGCGCTGGGCCGGGGTGCCTGAAAGCCGTTGCGTGCAGTTGGGTTATTTCTGCCTGCAACTGGCGGCCATGCAAGCCTCGCCTGCTCAGCCGGCAGGCTCACGAGAAGCGGACTTGAGCGACACCCGGTTGTTTCGCCAGTTGAACCCGTTTGCCTTGCCGGGCGATGTCGACGGTGCGCCGACCTGGAACAATTTGTTGGCCGACCTGCGTGAGCTGCTGCTGCGGGCACAGCCTGAAGTGATCGTGCTGCCACACCCGACCCTTGATCCACACCCGGATCATATTTGCGCTCATGCAGCAGTTCTCGAAGCCTTGAACGGGCTCGACTGGCAGCCGACGCTGCTCGGTTACGCCAATCATCTGCATGACAACGATCGTTGGCCAATGGGCGATAGCGGTGCCGGTGTGACGTTGCCACCGGTGTTCGATCCGGCCTCGTTGCTGCATCCCTACTGCCTTCTGCTGGCTCAGTCCCAGCAGCGGGACAAGGCCATGGCACTGGGGATGATGCATGACTTGCAGCCCCGAGCCCCGTTCAAGCGGCGGTTGCGTCGCGGCTTGCAGCGACTGCTGGCCGGGCGCTCCGGTTCGCCTTACGGCGAGAACGAATTTTTTCGCAAGGCTGTGCGTCGCCATGAGCTGTTCTGGCATTTGTAAAGTGTTACGGGCCTGAAGTCCGCCTGCTGCGAGCAGGAAGGGTGTCAGGTGTTGCTCGGTTTGCCTGTTGCGGCAAGGAAGACGATGAAAGTTCTATTTCTGGTGCAGAAAGATCAACGGGCCATCCTGGACCGTTTGTACGACGGCGTGGCGGCTCATTGCGAGTGCGACCTGCGGTGGCTGAGCAGCAGTGAACAGCGCAACCTGCGCAGCTATTTCCGGCGCGAAGTCGATGTCTCGCGCTATGACCGCATCGTGTTTTTCCTGCGTTTCAAACAGGAAATCCGTCAGGTCGGGTTTATCCGCACGATCCCCAACCTGGTGATTCTCGAACACGACGCTTACCAGAACTACATTCCTTGCAAATACACCGGCAAGTTCAGCGCGCACTACCGCCGGCTGCCGTGGGCGCGAGTCATCAGTTCCGGTTTCGTTGTCACCGAACGGCTGCGCGGTGAGGGGTTCGACGCGGTGTTCGTGCCCAAGGGTTACGACCAGACGCAACTTGAGGATCAAGGCCGCGAGCGGGATATCGAACTGGCTTTTGTCGGCAGCACCAACAGTGTCGCCTACAGTGGACGCAAGGCCCTGCTCGATGAGTTGGCCCGTGTCGAACCCCTGGTGGTCACTCGCACGAAATCCGGTGAGGAGTACCGCGACACGCTCAACCGTATCCGCTTTTTCGTCAGTGCCGATGTCGGCATGGGCGAATTCATGATCAAGAATTTCGAGGCCATGGCCTGTGGTTGTGTGTTGCTGGCGTATGACCAGGGCGAGGCGGAAAGCCAGGCGCTGGGGCTGCAGGATATGCACAACATTGTGTTCTATCAGAGCATCGCGCAGCTTCAGGAAAAACTGGCGCTATTGCGCAGCGACCCGGAAATGGCACAGCGTATCGCCCGAAATGGTCGTGAGCTGGCGGTCAGCCAGTTCAGTTTTGCGCGCATCGGTCAGCGGATCGTCGAGGAACTCAAGCCTGCTTTGGGTGCTCGCGCACCGTTGAGCCTGCTGGAAAAAATCCGCCTGATGTTGGGCATTTGACTGCTATGAGCATTCTTAACGTCATGTGGGCCAGCGGTGCTCCGTTCGCCTCGACTCATAAGGTGCACCAGCAGATATTGTCTCAGGCTCCGACCACCGTACCGATTGAAACCTGGCTGTTGCAGGGACATGCGTCCGACAGCGGGGTAGAAGTCGGTGAAGTACGGGAGTGGGGGTTGTCCTCTGCCCGGTTGAAGGGGCGACATTTCTGGCGACTGACCAGACCGTGGATGCGCCACAGGTTTCAGCGTGCCCTTCAGGACAGCGATGTACATGTACTGTTGCTCGATGGCCTGGGTGTAGCGCGAACGCTGCTGCCTGTGCTCGAGGCCTTGCCACATATCCGTGCGGTGGTGATTTTCCACGGCTCGACGCGGGTTCACGCTACTGATCGGGCGCTCTTTCAGCGCTTTGCGGCCTCCCGGCTGACGGTGGTCGCGGTGTCGCAAACCCTCGCGACTTCGTTGAGCCAGGACCTGCAAGTACCGGTCACGACGCTGCGCAGCGCCTTCGATCCTGCTGCCTTTCGTTCGGCTCTGCTGCCGCGCGAGCAGGCGCGTGCGCGTTTGGGGCTGCCCCTGGATAACACGCCGGTGCTGGGTGCCGTAGGACGGCTGGTCGCGGGAAAAGGTTTTGGCTGCCTGCTCGATGCCTTTGCGGCGGCATTGCATGAACGGCCGGATCTGCTATTGGTAATTGTGGGAGAAGGTACGGCCCGTGCCGAGCTGGAAGCGCGAATCGATGCGCTGGGGCTGCACGACAGGGTGTTGTTGCCGGGCCACGTCAACGACGTGGCGCAACTCTATTGTGCATTCGACTGGGTCGCGATGCCCTCGCTGAGCGAAGGCTTGGGACTCATCATGCAGGAAGCGGTGATGGCGGGCGTTCCGGTAATCGCCAGCGAACTGGACGTGTTCCGTGAGCAACTGGGCGATACCGGCTGGTACGCCCCGGTCGAGGATGTGAGTGCCTGGCGCGACGCCATTGTGCGAGCGTTCAGCGTATCTGCCCGGACGATCACCGCAGATCAGTACCGGGCACTTGCCCCGGATCAAGCCTGGTTGAGCTTCAGCCAGGCTTCCCGGGCATTGCTTTCATGACGGCAGCAATGCCTGTTCGAGTGCTTGCATCGGAAAGCTGTCGTTCAGGTTCTCTCGTGCAATATAGCGCGCGAAGTGCTGCAGGTTGCGCTTGATCAAATGACGGGGCAACGGCGCCCGCAGAAAACGCATGTCTGCCACATCGATGAGGCCCATGCGGTTGTCGGGTGTGACCACAATGTTGCCCAGGTGCAGTGACCGGAAGTAGATCCCCGACTTATGAAGACTTTGTATCAGCCCGACCAGCTCCGGCAGGGCCTGCGGCCAGGTGAAGCCTTCCTTGCTGGCGATCTGGCGCAGGGTCTCTCCTGGCAGAGGCTGGTAAAGCACTGCAGTCATGCCCGGTGTTTGCAGTCGGTAGTACTTCAGGACCTGCAAGGTCGGCACGCCGAGCTTTTGCAGTTCGGTGGCATTGTCGATGAAGCGTTTCGAGTAGGGACGAAATAGCGCGGAGGAAAAAATACGCTTGCGGCGGAACAGTTTCAGAATATTCCCATTCTGCAACAGGTAGACTTTCGGCCCAAAGCTGTCGGCTTCCAGTACTCTGGCGCCTTCAATCATCTGATTTAGAGCGGCTATCGAAAGCCTAGAACATTGCATCGTAGAAGCCTTGTTGGAATACGGGGTGTTGTGGCGGGCAATGATGCCGAAAAGTTTCAGCTTTAACCATGCCGGGCGGGGTGGGTGATTTTTCTCAGGGGTAATTTGATGCAAGAAAAACGCTGGGCGCAAGTATGGATGACAATAGGTCTGCTGTGGTTTTTGTTGGCCATCGCAGTTGCGCCTACCAACAAAATCTATCAACAAGGTTTGGTCGCATTGCTGTGGGTGCCGGCGATATTGTTTTCATGGTCCGCACGTTTCCGACTCCGGGAGTTGTTCTATGAGCAACGCTGGATCTACCTACCGATGCTCGGTCTTCTGGTCTGGTCGCTGATCAGTCTTGCATGGACGAACACTCCTGACCTCGCTCGCGAGGCCAAGCGTTTGCTCTACATCGTGGTGTTCCTGTTGTTCTTTCCGGTTTTTGCCAATGGCCGGCCCGAGCGTGTGATCCGCATCATGCAATGGGGAGGCATCGGGTTGGCAGCGACGGCGCTGGTAGCCATCGTCAGGTTTTATGGCGTTGACGGAAACGACTGGACTTCGCGTCTTCAGGGGTTGGGTGAGTTGTCTCATCCGATTCTGGGGGGCTATGTCATTGGGTTGGCAGCGGTATGGCTGGCTTTCTGGCCTCCGAACAACCGCAGGATGCAAGGGGTCTGGGCGGTAGCTCTGGGCCTGCTTTGCGCCTTTGTGATGCTTAGCCAGAGCCGCGGTGCCGGGGTGGCATTGTTTTTCACGATACTCGCCATGCCTGTGTGGAGCGGTGACCGACGCAGTCGCATCATCGCGGCGGTTGCATTGATCGTGGCGGTGCTGGCTGTCTGGTTCTTCGAATCCTTCGTCGTGGCGCGTGGTGTGTCTTATCGACCGCAGATCCTGATAGCCAGTTTGCAGATGATCAGTGAGCATCCATGGCTTGGCCTGGGACTGGGCGGTAATTACCGAGTGTTTGCTTCGGATCTGTATTTTGACCATACGCACAACTTGTTTACCCACGTGACCATCGAGCTGGGGTTGCCAGGACTGCTGTTGTGGTGTGCGATTTGGCTTGCGGTACTGTACGAGGCCTGGAAAGTCCGCGAGACGCTCTATGCCAAGGGGATCATTGGCATCTGGCTGTTTTCGACACTGGCCATGCAGTTTGACGCCGCCAGTCTGTCCGGTACACCAAGGCCCGAATGGTTCATAAGCTGGTTACCCGTAGGGCTGGCCAGTCTTTTGGTGTGGGCGCGGGCCAATTCCGACGCCTGTGATAAAATTTCGCGTTCTACCTAACCAGTGAGCTCTACGATGACTGACGCACCGCCTAAAGCGGGACAGGATTCCAGCCTGAAAATCTATCTTCGGCTCTTGGGTTATGTAAAACCCTATGTCGGCCTTTTCCTGCTGAGTATCGTGGGCTTCGTGATCTTTGCCTCCACACAGCCAATGCTGGCCGGGATTCTCAAGTATTTCGTCGATGGCCTGAGCAACCCTGAAGCGGTGCTCTTCCCCACGGTTCCTTACCTGAAGGATTTGCAGTTGCTGATGGCCGTGCCGTTGCTGATCATCCTGATCGCGGCGTGGCAGGGCCTGGGCTCGTTCCTCGGTAACTACTACCTGGCGAAGGTATCGCTGGGGCTGGTGCATGACTTGCGCGTCGAGTTGTTCAACAAGCTGCTGGTGCTGCCCAATCGCTACTTCGACACCCACAACTCCGGGCACCTGATCTCGCGCATCACGTTCAACGTGACGATGGTGACCGGCGCGGCCACGGATGCCATCAAGGTGGTGATCCGCGAAGGCCTGACCGTGGTCTTCCTGTTTGCCTATTTGCTGTGGATGAACTGGAAGCTGACCCTGGTGATGCTGGCCATCCTGCCGCTGATTGCGTTCATGGTGGGCAACACCAGCAAGAAATTCCGCAAGCAGAGCAAGAAGATCCAGGTGGCCATGGGCGACGTGACGCACGTAGCTTCCGAGACCATTCAGGGCTATCGCGTAGTGCGCAGCTTCGGTGGCGAGAGCTACGAAGAACAGCGCTTTGCCGCCGCCAGCCAGGGCAACACCGACAAGCAATTGCGCATGACCAAAACCGGAGCGGTCTATACGCCCATGCTGCAACTGGTGATCTACACCGCCATGGCCGTGTTGATGTTCCTCGTGCTGTTCCTGCGCGGCGACGCCACCGCCGGTGATCTGGTGGCCTACATCACCGCTGCGGGTCTGTTGCCGAAGCCGATCAGGCAGCTTTCGGAAGTCAGTTCGACCATCCAGAAAGGCGTTGCCGGTGCCGAGAGCATTTTCGAGCAACTGGACGTCGAGCCTGAAGTCGATAACGGCACAGTCGAGCGTGATCGCGTCAATGGCCACCTGCAGGTGCGCAACCTCAGCTTCACGTATCCGGGAACCGACCGTGAAGTATTGAAGAACATCAATTTCTCGGCGGCGCCGGGGCAGATGATCGCCTTGGTTGGTCGCTCAGGCAGCGGCAAGTCGACCCTGGCCAGCCTGATTCCGCGTTTCTATCATCACGACGTCGGCGAAATCCTGCTCGATGATGTCGAGATCGAAGACTACCGCCTGCGCAACCTGCGTCGGCACGTGGCCCAGGTCACGCAGCATGTCACCCTGTTCAACGACACCATCGCCAACAACATCGCTTACGGTGACCTGGCCGGTGCACCCCGTGCCGACATTGAAAAGGCCGCTACGGATGCGTTCGCAATGGACTTCATTTCGCAGATGCCCGAAGGCCTGGATACGCAGGTCGGTGAAAATGGCGTGTTGCTGTCCGGTGGCCAGCGTCAACGTCTGGCGATCGCCCGGGCACTGTTGAAAAATGCGCCGCTGCTGATCCTCGACGAGGCGACCTCGGCACTCGACACCGAATCCGAACGCCACATTCAGGCGGCGCTGGACCAGGTCATGAAAGGTCGCACCACGCTGGTCATCGCTCACCGCTTGTCGACCATCGAGAAGGCTGACCTGATCCTGGTGATGGATCAGGGCCAGATCGTCGAGCGCGGCACCCACGCGCAGCTGCTGGCGCAAAACGGCTACTACTCGCGACTGCATGCGATGGGCCTGGACACACCGGCCGAAGACATCGCCTGACCTCGACAACAACAGGGCGAGCACGACTCGCCCTGTCTGAATGATTTGCTTGAAAAATGAGCAATCGACCCCGTCGTATCATCCCGTTGCAGCCGTCGCACAAGCCGATGCCTACCCTGTGTTAATATCGCGCCCCTGTTCATTTTGTATGTGGGTTGCTCCATGAAGTTGTCCATGCCGCGATTCGATCAAGCCCCTGTCTTGGTGGTCGGCGATGTCATGCTCGACCGTTACTGGCATGGTGGTACCTCACGGATTTCCCCTGAGGCGCCAGTACCGGTAGTCAAGGTCGATCACATCGAGGACCGCCCCGGCGGTGCCGCCAACGTTGCGTTGAACATCGCCGCCCTTGGCGCACCGGCCTCATTGGTCGGTGTGACCGGCGACGATGAAGCCGCCGACAGCCTGGCCAATAGCCTCAAGGGTGCCGGTGTTCGGGCGCTGTTCCAGCGCATTGCGCACCAGCCGACCATCGTCAAGTTGCGGGTCATGAGTCGTCACCAGCAACTGTTGCGTATCGACTTCGAAGAACCCTTCGCCACAGATGCCCTGGAGTTGTCGGTGCAAGTCGACGAATTGCTCGAAGGCATCAAGGTGCTGGTGCTGTCCGACTACGGCAAAGGCGCGCTGAAAAACCATCAGGCGCTGATCCAGGCCGCCCGTGCCCGTGGCATTCCGGTGCTGGCCGATCCCAAGGGCAAGGATTTCTCGATCTACCGCGGTGCGAGCCTGATCACGCCAAACCTCAACGAATTCGAAACCATCGTCGGTGGTTGCGCCGATGAGCACGAGTTGGTGAGCAAGGGCGCGCAGCTGATGCACGACCTGGACCTCGGTGCCTTGCTGGTGACCCGTGGCGAGCACGGCATGACCTTGCTGCGCCCGGATCATCCAGCGCTGCACTTGCCGGCCCGGGCCCGTGAAGTGTTTGACGTGACCGGTGCCGGCGACACAGTAATTTCCACCCTGGCGGCCGCGATTGCTGCGGGTGAGGAGTTGCCCCACGCGGTGGCCCTGGCCAACCTGGCGGCCGGTATTGTGGTCGGCAAGCTCGGTACGGCGGCCATCAGTGCGCCTGAACTGCGTCGTGCGATTCAGCGCGAGGAAGGTTCCGAGCGTGGAGTGCTGGGCCTTGAGCAGCTGTTGCTGGCGGTCGATGATGCCCGCGCGCACAACGAGCGGATCGTGTTCACCAACGGTTGCTTCGACATCCTGCACGCCGGTCACGTGACCTATCTGGAGCAGGCGCGGGCCCAGGGCGATCGCCTGATCGTGGCGATCAACGACGATGCATCGGTCAGCCGCCTGAAAGGGCCTGGCCGTCCGATCAACAGTGTCGACCGGCGCATGGCCGTACTGGCCGGCCTGGGTGCGGTGGACTGGGTGATCAGCTTCTCGGAAGGCACCCCGGAAAACCTGCTGAGCGCGGTCAAGCCGGACGTGCTGGTCAAGGGCGGCGACTACGGCATCGACCAGGTGGTCGGCGCGGACATCGTGACGGCCTATGGCGGTACCGTGAAAGTGCTGGGGCTGGTGGAAAACAGCTCGACCACCGCGATTGTCGAGAAGATCCGCAAGTCTGAATAATCTGCGGCCACCTGTGGCGAGGGGGCTTGCTGTGGCGAGGGGGCTTGCCCCCGTTGGGTTGCGAAGCGACCCTAAAACCTGCAACTGCGGGGTATCAGGTACACCGCATGCACGGGTTCTCCGACTGCTTCGCAGCCGAACGGGGGCAAGCCCCCTCGCCACAAGAATCCACGTGATCTTCCTATCGTGCCGCTTTACGCGGCACTATTTTCTTCAGCAACAGCTTGGCCTTCCCGCGTAACCGCGCCAGGCCCGAATCCTTCCCCGGCGGGGTCAGGCCCTGCTGCCTCACCCAGTCCTTCCAGCGAATTCGCTCGTCGCGAACCAGCCAGCCTTCCTGTCGGGCAAAACTCTCGGCCAGGTACAGTCCGCGCGTGCTGGCGGGACACAGCTGATCCTTTTTCAAGGTGTAGAGCTCAGCCATCGGGTGGCCGTCCTGCAAGGGCATCAAGTACAGATCTGGGCGTTTGCGGTCGAGACGGGCGACGAGTTGATCGCCTTCCAGCCTTTCATCGACATGGAACAGGCTCAGGGATTTGGCTTCCTTGGGAACGTCCAGGCGCAAGTCGTAAATCAGTTGCAGCGACGCCGTTGGCAAATGCACGTAAGCCCGCGGACGCTCTATCAGCATCAGGTTGGCGCAACGTACCGGCCGCGCCGAGCCGGACAGTGGCGACAAGCGAAACGGCAGGGCTTCACGGTAATGCAGGGCGGCCGAGTAGGGCGCTGGCAGCCAGGTGTCGTTGAACCGCCCACCGAGCCAGCCTTCCGGGGTTTCCAGCAGGCATTCTTCGGCTATCTCCTGGATCGCCGTGTGCAAGGGCAGGTTCAGTTCATGGGCCGGCACGTACCCGGAGATCAGCTTGAGCACCACATCGCCACGGTCCTGCCGGCGTTGGCGCACCAGCACCCAATAGTCGCGATTCTGCCAATGCAGGGTCAGGCGCACCGAAACCCCGAGGTTGGCCAGCTCCAGGGCAAACCGTTCGCTGTCGCCGACCGTCACCGGTCGACGACGTTGCAGGGTCTGGGAGAAATTCAGCGGCCTGCCGACGCTCTGATAAGCCAGGCCTTCGGGGGTCGCTTCGACGAATAACGGCAGGGTCTTGAAGTTGCTCGGGTTCTTTCTGATGAGCGTACGCGACATGTCGGCTCCTGCTTAAGGCCGCGTGGGCGGCGTCAGTGGCTACGTAGGACCTGGGCAACGGTCGCGACATTGTGGGCGAGGTGCAGCGGATTGATGGTCCCGACAATAGCACTGGCAACACCCGGATGTTCAAACAACAACTCGAAACTGGCGCGCACCGGATCCACGCCCGGACTCAGGCAGACATGACCACTGGCGAGGGCTTTCTTGACCAGAATGGCTTTGCCGTGTGCAGCAGCATAGTCAATGACGGCCTTCTCGTTTTGTTCGTTCAGATTGTAGGTGACCATCGCGCAATCGCCTTGCTCCAGTGCCTTGAGGCCACCGTCGACGGTTTTGCCGGAAAAGCCGAAGCCGCGAATCTTGCCTTCGGCCTTGAGCGCGGCGAGGGTGTCGTAGACTTCGCAGTCATTGAGGATCGCCAGGTCGTTACCATCGGAGTGCACCAGCACCAGGTCGATGAAGTCCGTTTCCAGGCGGTGCAGGCTGCGTTCCACCGACATTCGAGTGTGTGCGGCGCTGAAATCGTGACGGGACTGGCCGTCGGCAAACTCCTCGCCGACCTTGCTGACAATCACCCAATCCTGACGCTGACCGCGCAGCAACGGGCCGAGGCGTTCTTCGCTGCGACCATAGGCCGGGGCGGTGTCGATCAGGTTGATGCCCAGGTCGCGGGCGAGTTTGAGCAGCCTGCGTGCTTCATCGTCATCGGGAATCTGGAAGCCGTTGGGGTACTTCACCCCTTGGTCGCGGCCCAGTTTCACGGTGCCCAGGCCCAGGGGGGAAACCAGCAGGCCGGTGCTGCCCAACGGGCGATGCAGGTCGTGCAGGGTCGGTTGGCTCATGGCAGCAGTTGCTCCCAGGCCGGTACGCCCATCGGCGGCTTCGGCAGTTCAGGCAGTGCTGCCGGGTGGCTTGGCTGGATACCGTCGCGGGTCAGGCTGGCGATCACGCGGTCGGCGAAGTCCGGTGCCAGGGCGAGTTTTGTCGGCCAGCCCACCAGCAGTCGGCCTTCCTCGGCCACAAAGGCGTTGTCGGGACGGGTCAGGCCTGATTGCAGCGGTTCGGCGCGATCCACGCGCAAGGTGGCCCATTGCACTGTGCTCAGGTCGATCCATGGCAGCAATTGACCTAGTTCTTTCTGTGCGGTGGCGATCTGCTCGGCGGGCTCACGGGTCACGCCTTCGGATTCCGCGATATCGCCGCCCAGGTACCAGACCCATTGGCCATCCGCCGCCGGGTGCGTGGTCACGGTGATGCGCGGTTTGGTGCCACCACCCAGGCAGTGGGCGTACAGCGGTTTGAGGCTTGGCCCCTTGGCGATGATCATGTGCAACGGGCGGCGCTGCATGGCGGGCTGGCTCAGGCCCAGCGTTTCAAGCAATGCCGCGGTTCCGGCGCCGGCGCTCAGGACGATGCGTTGGGCACGGATCTCGCGCTCGTCCACCTTCAGGCCGACCAGCACGCCGCCTTCGAGCAGCGGCTCGATCTTCTGCCCGGCGAGCAAGCCATCTCCGGCCAGATCGGCCAGGCGCTGGATCAGGCTTGGCACGTCGACCACCAGTTCCGCCAGGCGATAGACCTTGCCCTTGAAACGTTTGTCTTGCAGGGCTGGCGGCAATTGCTCGCCCTTGACCTGATCGACGCGGCCGCGCACGGCTTTGCTGGCGAAGAAACTGGTGAGGTTGCCGGCGAGGGTGCCAGGGGACCAGAGGTAATGGGCTTCGGACAACAGGCGCACCCCGGACAGGTCCAGTTCGCCGTCGCCAGCCAAGGCTTCACGCCAGCGGCGCGGCATGTCGGCGATGGCTTCCGAGGCACCGGTCAGGGCGCCATGCAGCGCGTATTTGGCGCCCCCGTGGATGATGCCCTGGGACTTGACACTCTGCCCGCCGCCGAGGCTGGCGCTTTCCACCAGCACGGTCGAAAAACCCTGGCGGCGCAGGCGCGCGTTCAGCCAGAGGCCGGCGACACCAGCGCCGACAATCAGAACGTCGGTGGAAATTACGGATGGCATGCGGCGACCTCAGTGTTCAAGACGAGGGCGCAGTATACAGAGCTCGGCGAGGAATAAAGATCGCAGCCTGCGGCAGCTCCTACAGATGGATACGGTTCGCCTTTGTAGGAGCTGCCGCAGGCTGCGATCTTTTTTCAATGCCCCGCGGTTTTGGAGAAGAGTTGAATCACCACAACACCCAACACAATCAGCGCCATCCCCAGCATCGCCGGCACATCCAGTTTCTGCCCGTAGATAAACAGCGCGGCGACGCTGACCATCACAATGCCCATGCCGGCCCACACCGCGTACGCCACACCCACTGGCACGCTGCGCACCACCAGTGTCAGCATCCAGAACGCAATGCCATAGCCGACGATGACCAGCACCAGCGGCAACGGCGTGCTGAAGCCTTTGACCGCTTTCATCGAAACAGTGGCAATCACTTCGGCGCAGA
>RCUS01001165.1_pt1 | contig 14326 bp, 10 predicted proteins | sample 2166221 | NCBI WGS metagenome assembly RCUS01 (sample SAMN09932758, study PRJNA488358) | compost metagenome | isolation source: compost soil in cyclohexanecarboxylic | place: Germany: Experimental Botanical Garden | reverse complement strand
ACAGGCTGGTGAAGTAGGTCTTGTCGCCGGCGTTCTTCACCCACAGCGACAGGTCAAGCACGCCATCGCCCTGATCCAGGCGCACGCCGGTGGAGAGGTTGACCAGCGCGTAGCTGGGGATCTGGCCGAAGTCGGAATCGTCGATGGTGCCGACCGCCCTGGAGCGGAATGCGTAGCTGGCGGTGACGTAAGGCTCGATTCGCTCGGCCAGCTGCCACTTGTACTGGGCATTGAGGTTGGCGATGTACTTGGACGCGCCGACCACTTGGTGCCCGGACAGGTCACAGGTAGCGGTGGCATTGGCCAGGCTGACTTCCGGTGGGCATGGTGCGTCGTCGTACTCGGTGTAGCGCACATCGTTCCACGAGCCGTTGAAGTTGACCGTCAGCCCGCGCACCGGCAGCGCCGTGGCCTCGAACTCCAGGCCGCGCGAACGCACGCGGCCGGCGTTGGCCAGGTACTGCACGCGGTTGACCTGGTCATAGACGTTGGCCTGGTAGCCGTGCACTTCAGCCCAGAACAGGTTGGCGTTGAGCTGCAGGCGGTCGTCGAACAGCGTGCTCTTGACCCCCACCTCGGCGTTGTTGACCCGCTCGGTGCCGACCAGCAGCGAGTCGGTGCCCAGCCGTGGCGCAGCGCCAACGGTAAGGTTGATGCCGCCAGACTTCTCGCCGTGGGTCAGGGTGGCGTAGCCCAGCAACTGCTCGTTGAAGCGGTAGCTCAGGCCCAGCAGGCCAGAGGGGCTGAAGCTGTACTGGTTGAGGTCGCCTGAATCGTAGGCGCCTACCCGGCCCTGGCGTGCTGCTGCGGCGGCCCCGGTTACTGCCGCACCGCCGGTTGGTGCATCGCGGGTCACCCAGGCGCTCTTTTCTTCATAGGTGCCGCGAACGCCGGCGGTGAAGTCCAGGCGGTCGGTGATGTGCCAGGTGCCCTGGGCGAACAGCGCGTAGCTGTCCGTGTCGATGTGCCCGTTACCAATGGTGTCGACGTTGGCCAGGGCGCCGGCCGGGGTGAGGTTCCAGATGTCCGCCTGCGGCCCGTAGAAAGTGAAGGATTTGTTGTCCAGGTCCTGCTTGAAGTAGTAGGCGCCCAGCACGTAGTCGAAGGCACCACCGGTGGGCGAAGCCAGGCGGATTTCCTGCGAGTACTGCTTGTCGCGCACCGATACCCCGGCGCTGTAGAACACCGGCACGTTGAGGCCGTCGTCGTTGCGCGGGGTGAAGTCCCACCAGCGGTAGGCGGTGATCGAGGTCAGGGTGAAGTCGTTGGGCAGGGTCCAGTTGGCCTCCACCGAGGTGCCGCCCTGGAACACCGTCACCTGCTGGTCGGCGTCGAAGTTGACCTTGCGGTGCTTGCCCGACACCAACGTCGCGCCGGCCTGGGCGGCCAGGCTTTCATAGCGGTTGACGCCATTGATGGTCGGGCCGGTGCTGTACAGGCTGAGGATGCCGTTGTTGGAGTCTTCTTCGTTGTATTCGCCGATCCAGCGCAGGTTGAAGGTTTCGCTGGGCTTGAACAGCAACTGGGTGCGAAAGCCCTGGCGCTTGCCGCCGTTGAGGTCGTCGCCGTTGTGGATGTTCTTCACATAGCCGTCGTCTTCGGTGCGATAGGCGCTGATGCGCCCAGCCAGCGTGTCGCTGATCGGCCCCGAGAAGCTGCCTTGGGTTTGCAGGTAGCCGTCTTCACCAATCGACTGCTGGATGCTGCCCTCGCGGTGGAAGGTGGGCTTGCGCGTGGTGATGTTGAGCACGCCGGCGGTGGTGTTCTTGCCGAACAGCGTACCTTGCGGGCCGCGCAGCACCTCCAGCTGCTCCACGTCCAGCAGGTCGAACACCGCCATGCCGGGGCGGCCGAGGTAGACGTTGTCCAGGTAGATGCCGACGCTGCCTTCCAGGCCATCGCTGGCCGGGTTGTTGCCCAGGCCACGGATCGAGATGCTCGACTGGCGCGCATGGACATAGGCGACGTTGGTGCTCGGCACCAGTTGTTGCAGATCCTGCACGCGGTAGATCCGCTGGGTTTCCAGGGTTTCGCTGTTGAGTACGCTGATCGGCGTGGGCACGCTCTGCGCGGTTTCTTCACGGCGTCGGGCGTTGACCGTGACGGTGCCGAGCTTGGCCTCCTGCTCCACGGCGGGGGTAGCGGGGACAGTCTGTTCGGCAAAGCTGCCATTGGAGGCCGCCAGCAACACGCCAGCGGCCAAGGGTTGCAGGGTGAACCGCGATGCGCGCACTGGCCAACGGGAAAGTCGGGACATGCAAATGCTCCTTGAGGCATGGGCCCTGGGCGAGCATTTCCGTTGGCGGAACCGAATCGCGGTCAGTCGGGCTTATATTCTTTTAAGAAATATAAATATGTGTAATTCATATTTTGTGGAATAAGTAACACCCTTTATAAGGGGGCTAACCCTTGTCAGCAATTGCATTCCACCGAAAGTTTCCATGTAGAAAATGCATATCGATCTCCGTCAGCTCCGCCACTTCATTGCCCTTGTCGAGCACCGCAGCTTTGTCGCCGCGGCGGCGGCGGTGAACCTGTCGCAATCGGCGTTCAGCCGCAGCATCCAGACCCTGGAACACAACGTTGGCTGCCGCCTGGTGGACCGCGCCAGCAAGGAGCTGGCCCCCACCCGCCAGGGCTTGCTGGTGCTGGAGCATTCCCGGCGGCTGGTGCATGGGGCGCATAACCTGGTGAATGAAATCCACCAGTTCAACAGTGCTACCACCGGCGTGGTGCGTTTTGGTTCCGGGCCTGCGCCGGCCGGTGGCCTGGTGCCGCGCGCGGTGGCGCGTTTCGTTGCCGAGTTCCCGGCGGCGCGCACGTGCTTTCAGGTAGATAACTGGCAGGCGCTGAACCGCAAGCTGGTGGCCGAGGAGATCGAGTTCTTCGTTGCCGACACCCGGCAGTTCGAGTCCGACCCGGATTACCGCGTGCACAAGCTGGCGCCGCAGCGCTGGCATTTCTGCTGCCGCGCCGGGCATCCGCTGACCGAACGGGATGACGTGCAGGCGCGCGAGCTGTTCGACTATCCCTTGGCCACCACTTTCCGGCCGCCGAATATCCGCAAGATCCTCAGCGATCTCAGTGGCCGCCAGGATTTCCTGCCCAGTGTCGAATGCGAGCACGGCTACGCGTTGCTGAATGTGGTGCTGCACTCGGACACCATCGGCATTGCCTGCAATGCCAATCTGCGCCCGTTTCAGCGTGAGGGCGGGCTGGTCGCGCTGAAGCTGGCGGACCTGGCGCCGGAGCAGGAGGAGGCTTTCTATACCCGCTATGGAGTGGTGAGCCGGGTGGGGTATGGGTTGTCGCCGTTGGCCCAGGGCTTGGTCAGGCAGTTGATTGCCTGTGATAGCGAAGGGTGAACCGCAAGCTGCTGCGCAGATCTCAAGCCATCAACAACGCCTGTGGGAGCCGGCTTGCCGGCGAAAGGGCCGCAAGGCGGCCCCGGCCATTTCAACCTTTGCGCGTGGTCCGGCTCAACTGCCCATCTACCCCGACCGGCACCTCGCCAGCCAAGGTGACCCGGCGCACCACACGCGGCTGGGTGCCGTAATCATCCACCGCGTAATGCTGCGTCGCACGGTTGTCCCAGATCGCCACGTCCCCCGCCTCCCAGCGCCAGCGCACGGTGTTTTCCAGCCGCGTCACATGCCCCTGCAACACGGCAAACAGGTGCTGCGAGTCAGCCAGCGAATAGCCCTTGATGCGCTTCACGAAATGCCCCAGTTGCAACGCACGCTCACCGCTGATCGGATGCACCCGCACCACCGGGTGCTCGGTCTCGTACACCGTCGAGGTGAACACCTGGCGGTAGCGCTCCAGCTTGGCCGGGTCGACGTCCGGCTTGACCGAGGCATAGTCGTATTCGTTGCTGTGCACCGCCCACAACGTGTCCGCCAGCTCACGCAATGCTGCTGGCAGTTCCTGGTAGGCACTGGCGGTATTGGCCCAGACCGTGTCGCCGCCCGAACTCGGCGCTACCACGCTGCGCAGGATCGAAGCCTTGGGATAGGCATCGACGAAGGTCACGTCGGTGTGCCAGGAATTGGCGCGCTGCCCTTCGGCGCCATCGAGCTGGAGCAGGTAGCTGGTGCCATCGACCACCGGCACAGTGGGGTGCGCGATCGGATCGCCGAGGCGCTTGGCAAAGCCTTCCTGGCGCTGATCGTCCAGGTGGGTCTGGCCCCGGAAGAAGATCACTTTGTAACGGACCAGCGCCGCCTGAATGGCATCGATGGTGGCGGCGTCCAGCTCGGCTGCGAGTTTCACCCCGCGGATTTCGGCACCGATACGGCCGGCGATCGGCTGGATGTCGAGTTCGAGGGCGTGCGGCGCGGTGGCCAGTGCGGCATTGCTCATGGTCGTGGTCCTTGCGGTGAGGGTCGGGATAGTGGGTTCAGCGAGCGGCCTGAACGGCCTGCTGCTGTTGCTGGGCGGCATCGAGAAAGCGCGGTTCGATCCAGTCGGAAACCTGGAAGCTGCGACGGATCAGGCGCTCCTTGAAGGCCAGGTCGACGCCCTGCTGCAACTGCGCGAGAAATTCGCCGTCCAGGCGCGGATCGAAGTAGTGGGCAAGGTCTTCCTTGGCCAGATCGTCGCTGAGAATGCTGCGCGGCCAGTTGGCGTTGCTCGCCACCAGGTCGACGAAGGCTTCGCGGTTGTGTTCATCGCGCAACCACTGGGTTGCCTGCTCCTGGGCGTGCACCACACGCTGGACGAGGTCAGGGTGTTGGCGAATGAATTCACCGGTGCCCAGCAACACCGCCTGGGTGCTGCCAGCGCCTTCCAGGTCGCGCGAGCTGACCGGCAGCTCGACCAGGCCACGCTCACGCAAGGACAACAGGTTGGACAAGCCCCAGGTGGCGTCGATCTGCTTGGCCGCCAGGGCCGCGTTGGCAGCGTTGAAATCCAGGTTGATCACTTTCAGGTCACGCTCGGACAGCCCCTGGCTGGCCAGCGCGCTGGCGAACGACAGTTGGTTGGCCGTGCCGCGGAACACCGCCACACGCTTGCCCTTGAGATCGTGCAGGGTCTTGATGCCGGACCCCGGCACCACGCCCAGGTAGCTTTTCACACCGCGCACACCGGCAGACAGCACGCGGGTGTCGAGGCCATTGGCCTTGCCGACGATCGCCGCCAGGTCGCCCAGATAGGCGAAGTCGGCCTGGCCGTTGGCCAAGGCCTCGTTCACCACCGGTCCCGCCCCCTTGAAGAAGTGCCAATCGATGCGAATGCCGTCCTTGGCGAATTCCTTCTCCAGCAACTGCTGGTCGCGCAGCACATCGACCACGCCGCCGGCGCTGTGCTTGCTACCCGCACTCAGGTCGGGGACGGCGATGCGGATGCTTTGCGGTTTGGCTGCATCGTCAGCATGGGCCGACAGGACAATCGCGCCGAACAGTGCAACGGTGCCGAACAGGTGGCGTAGTGGGGTTTTCATGGCAAGGCTCCTTGGCAGGCTGCCACCGACGAAGGCCGGCGTGTTGGCCAGAAGCTAGGCAGGTATGGTTAGAACCTACAAAGATCAAAACTTCATTTTTCAGTAACCGAAAAGCATAAATCACGCACCACGCGGCCCTGCGCGTGGCTTGCGGAATGCGCATGGAAAATATGAGCAAAACGCAACGGCCGGGGGCTTCCGTATGCACAGGACGCATGTTCTTATCTCTCGAATGATGCGACTTTGAATTTTTAATTCCATAAGTGCATAACCTGACAACGCTTCGAGAGATGCCCCGATGAATGGAGTCCTGAGCAGCAAACCGTGGCGAGTGCTTGCAGCTGCGCTGCACAGCCCGTTGGCGTTGCAAGGCAGCGCCTACCTGGTGCCGCTGGCGCTGGCGGCGCTTTGGCTGGTAGCGAGCCATCAGCACTGGATGAGCGAGCAGATCCTGCCAGCACCAGCGCTGGTGTGGCAGAGCGCCGTGGAGTTCGGCTCGGGTGAACTCTGGGGGCACCTGTGGATAAGCCTGCAGCGGCTGTTCTGGGGGCTGTTGGTCGGAATCGGCAGCGGCTTGTTGCTGGGCGTCTGGCTGGGCACTTCGCGACGGGCGCAGACACTGGTGCTGCCCACTTTCGTGGCCCTGGCGCAGATTCCCACGCTGGCCTGGATTCCCTTGTTCATGCTGTTCTTCGGCATCGGCGAACTGCTCAAGCTGGTGGTGCTGGTGAAGGCGGTGATCGTCCCGGTGACGCTGCATACCCTGGTTGGCGTGCGCGATGCCCAGCCCAAACTGCGCGAAGCCGCCGCGGCCCTGCGCCTGCCGCGTCATCTGCTGCTGCGCCGCCTGTTGTTGCCGGCCGCCCTGCCCGCGTTTCTCACCGGCACACGCCTGGCCCTGGCCACCGGCTGGACCTCGCTGCTGGCGGTGGAGCTGCTGGCCTCCAGCGAAGGCATCGGCTACCTGATGGTGTGGGGCCGCCAACTGTTCATGCTCGACCTGGTGTTTGTCTGCATCCTGGTCATCGGCCTGGTCGGCGCACTCATGGAAGGCACGTTCTCGCGGCTGGAAAAACGCCTGCTGTACTGGCCGCAACCGGCCACCGGCGAGCAGCAGCGCGGCGCCATTGCGCGCGGCTGGCAGAGCCTGCTGCTGCCGGCCGCATTGCTTGCGCTGTGGCAGACCGTCAGCAGCTTCGGCTGGATCGATCCGAACATCCTCACTTCGCCCCTGGGTGTTGTGCGCAGCCTGCAGGACGGACTGCAGGACGGCAGCTTGCCCGAGGCGCTGCTGCTGAGCCTGCAGCGCACCCTGAGCGGCCTGCTGCTGGGCGGCGGTGCGGGCTTGCTGAGCGGTCTGCTGCTGGGCCTGTCGCACAGCGCCGAGCGGGTTTTCGGGCCAAGCCTGTCGGCGCTGCGCCAGGTGGCGCTGTTCGCCTGGGTGCCCTTGCTCACCGCCTGGTTCGGCCTGGGCGAAGGCGCCAAGCAGGTGTTCGTCGGGCTGGCGGCGTTCTTTCCCTTGCTCATCGCCACGCAACGCGGCATTGCCGGCCTCTCGCCACAACTGAACGAGGCCGCCCGCGCGCTGCGCCTGAGCCTGCCGCAACGCCTGCGCCTGCTGATCCTGCCTGGCGCGGCGCCGGCGATTTTCGCCGGCCTGCGCCTGTCATTGATCTACGCCTGGCTGGGCACCATCGGCGCTGAATACTTCATGCCCTCGGACGGCGGTATCGCCAGCCTGATGCTCGGGGCGCAACAGCTGTTTCGCATGGACCAGGTGATGGCGGCCATGGTCCTGATCGGCCTGGTCGGCGCCCTGCTCGGCGCCCTCGGACAACGCCTCGAATCGCGCGCTACGCGCTGGAGAACTGCATGAACGCCTTCAATTCCTCGGCCCTGCCTGCGGCCAACCAACCCGATGTCACACCGCCGCTGGTCAGCTTCGAGGCTATCGGCAAAGTGTTCAGCGTGGATGGCCAACCGTTCGAAGCCATTCGCGACTTCAACCTGTCGATCGATGAGGGTGAGTTCATTGCAATCGTCGGCGCGTCGGGCTGCGGCAAGTCCACCCTGCTGCGCCTGCTGGTGGGCCTGGACACAGACTACAGCGGCACCCTGCGCGTCGATGGCAAGCCGGTCGGTGGCATCGGTGGCGAGCGCGGTATCGTGTTCCAGGAGCACCGTTTGTTTCCCTGGCTGACGGTGGAACAGAACATCGCCCTGGGGCTGGTCAACGAACAACTGACCCAGGGCGAACGGGCTCGCCGCGTGCACGAATTCGTGCAACTGGTCGGCCTGGTCGGCTTCGAATCAGCCTATCCACACCAACTGTCCGGCGGCATGGCGCAACGTGTCGCCATCGCCCGTGGTCTTGTGGCCAGCCCACGTATCCTGCTGCTCGATGAGCCCTTCGGCGCCCTCGATGCACTGACGCGCCAGCAACTGCAAGACGAGTTGCTGGCCATTCGCGAACGGGCCGGCATCACCATCCTGCTGGTGACCCACGACGCCGAGGAGGCCACCTACCTGGCCGACCGGGTGGTAGTGCTGGCGCCGCGCCCAGGGCGCATCAAGGCGCTGGTCGATATCAACCTGCCGCACCCGCGCCTGCGCAGCGGCGTGGCGTTGCACGGGCTGCGCGAAAAGGTGCTGCAGCAGATCACCGGAGACGGCGGCTATTTGCCGCCGCCTGCCCGAAGGGTAGAGGGATTGCGCCCCGAACTGATCGCGCTGTGAAGCTCAGGTCCACTGCGCCGCCGGGAAGAAGCGCTCGACCAGCGCGTCGTACCGGACTCGCTCGGCATAGGCCTGGCGGTCGAAAGGCAAGCCGGTACGCATTTCATACACGCGCTGTCCCGTAGCCTTTTGCACCTCGCGCAACCGGAAGCGCAGGAAGCGATAATGCGTACCGCTGATCTCGCCGACCGAGTCGATACGGAAATACCGCCCCGGGGTAAACAGCACCTCTGCCTCCTGCCAGTTCAGCGACAGCGGGGCCACCGGCACCCCGCTGACAGCGCCGTCGCCGATCAGCTCGTACACTACGCTGTTGTCGTCGAAGTGCTGGGCAACCTCCTCAAGCGGCAGGTCCACCGCGTCTTTGGGCAACATGAACCGACGCGGTATGAACGGGCTCTCGGTAAACGAGGTGATGTCGGTGCTGACCAGCACATCGCCCGTATGGATTTCACCGGCCCGAAAGCGTGCCCCCAGCGTCACCCGGGGCCCACGACCACCCCGCCAGAGAACGCTGGCGGTGCTTCGCGGCAACTGCGCCATGGAGTCGAACAGATTGTCCAGAAAGGCTTGCAGCTCCCGCTCCGGGATCGCCGCCAAACGTCCGCGGCCGATGCTGAACAGGTCGTTGACCTTGGCCATATGGCCGCTGTACTGCTCGACCAGGTTGTTGTGCACCTCACCTTCCTGGCGGAAGCTGTAGCTGCGCACACCCTCGCGCTCGACATAGGGACTGCCGAATTCGTCCATCGGCGCCATGTGCCCCTCGAACGATGGCACGTCTGCTTCGTCGAGCAGTAACTTGTGGCGACGCAACACCGAGCGCGACAGCAGGTCGCTGCCGGTCTCGTCCAGCGCCATGTAGTCATCCCATTGCTCGAGCCCAGCGCTTGGCGGGCCGCCTTGCGCAAGCTCGCCATAGACGGAAAAGGCCACCACCAGCAAATCGCCGATCGCCGCCGAGAAGGCCTCGTGACGCTGGCCATCCCCGCGAGCATTGACGTAGGCATCGATGTCCAGCCCCAGGCGGACGGCACCGACAATCAGCAATAGCATGCCCATGGGTTGCCCAACCAGGGCAAACACAGCCAAGACCGTGATCGCCAGACCGAGTTCGTCACGCCAGTGCTGGCGGCGCAGGTCACCATTGCTGACCAGCAGTCGGTGGCTGGCCTGGACGTCCTCCTTGATCCAGTCGCGCAGTTCGAGAAACAGCGACTGAGTGATCTGCGAGCCCGTGCCGAATGGCCAGCGCGGTGCTGACAACGTTCCGCATCGCTCGCGCACGGTCTGCAGTTGCGCTTTGCGCTGGGCATCGTCGCTGTGCCCGTGCGGCACGTGCAAGCCGTCGTACCAGGCCTGGGCATCATCGGCGAGCAGGCGCTGAGTTATCCACTCGGACAACTCTGGCTGACTGTCGAAGCCGCGCAGGGGCTCCACTGCGGTGGGAACATAGAGGATCACCCGGCCGCTACGCCCCTTGAGCGTGAGCAGATGCCCCGCACCTTCCATCTGGTAGCCATGCACGGTAAAGGCGCTCCCGCTTGCCGGCGCGGACAACGTGGCGAGGGTCGGCCGGTGTCCTGGGACCAGGCCCATCCAGGTCCAGAGCCGATGGCGATCGTCAGCATCGATCAGGCCATCGGCCAGGCTGCTTTCGATGGCGGCGATGAAGCGGATCCTGAGCAGCAGAGGCAGATCAAGCCCCTCGCCAGCCCAGAAGCTGTCATTGCGCGCACGGACCACGCTGGCAAAGTCGAGCGCCCAGAAATCAACCATGACCTTGCGTGGGTCGAGCTTTACCTCGTTATGGGCAGCGAAGGTCTTGGCATCGCTGCCTTGGTTGTAGAAACCACCATTGGCCCAGATGAATTCGGAGTCCTGGTATTGAAAGTACTGGCTGAAACGCTGGACCCACAGTTCGCTGAAGCGCATGGACGACAGCGGAGGGTGGCGATGGGCCCAACCACTGAAGGTGTCGGCCCCGTGCTTGTCGTACGAGGCAAAGTCATGCCACCAGACTTGATCGGGGTCTAGCGCTTCACCCGTGTGTTTCAGCAGATAGTCGCGGGCGGCCTGGTGCGCCATCGAACCCAGGTCGGGAAACGCCTCGCGGTAGCGGCGGGCTTTCTCCATCACTGTACGGGCGTCCTTCAGCCATGCCAGGCTGTCTTGAAAAGCGTTGCTCGAACCGGCCATGTCGAAGCTCCTTGGTAGAAGGGAGCTCCATTAGCCAAGTTCGGCACGGCATCAGGTGGTCAATGGTTGTCACCCTGCAGCTCATACAGATAGCGCCAGGGATAGATTCCGCGCTCATGCCCATCGCTGAACACCAACTGGATGCCATAACCCTGCAGGGCCATGCGCTCGACCCGCACATCTTCCGCCACCACGGCGATACCGCCGCGCAACAGCCTGGCGCGACACTGCGAGCACGGGCAGGCCGCACGCAGGCGGGCGTGGCTGATGGACTGCTGGAGCGCGCCCCACTGCATCACCAGTTGCCCCAGCTCCCGCCGGTTGCGCACGGCACTGGGGGCGATCATGACGCACCACGCAACTGTGCCAGCGCGATACGTACCGCCTTGCGCACTTCCGGATCGCTGTCCGCCTCGGCCCGTTGCAGGACCGGCAGTGCACTGGCCAAGCCCAACTCGCCCAATGCCAACGCCGCTTCCTTGCGCAGGTTGGCGATGCCATGGCCGAGCAGGTCGCTGAGCGCTGCCAGCGCTTGGGCATGGCGCAGCCGCCCCAGTGAGCGGGCCGCACGCAAACGCACTTGCCAATAGCCGTCCGCCAGCGCCTGCACCAGCGCGGGGCCTGCCCCGGCATGGCCGACCTTGCCCAGCGTGGTGGCCGCCTCTTCGCGCACCTGCCACGCCTGGTCGGTCAGCGCGCCGATCAAGGACGGCAGTACCGTGGCGTCTCGAGCCAGGCCCAAGGCACCGATGGCGGCACGGCGTACTTCGGTGTCCGGTTCGGTTTCGGCCAGCCTGGCCAGCGCCGGCAAGGCGGGCTCGTGCTTGAGCCAGCCGAGAATGCCCACGGCTTCCCGTCGCACTGCCGCTTCACCGTCGTCCAGGGCCAGCAATGCCGGGCCTGCTGCCTCTTGCAGCCGCAGCTCGCGCAAGGCACGCAAGGCACTGGCGCGCACGAAGGCGTCGGCATGCATGACCCACGGCAAGATCAGCTGTCCGGCCTCAAGGCTCTTGAGTTCACTGAGGCTTTGCGCAGCGGCCTGGCGTACCGCCTCGGCGGGATCGGCCAGGGCCGCGCAGAGGCCCTGGACCACCTCGGGATCTTCCCAGGCTTCGAGCAGGCGCGCGGCCTCGGCGCGGACTTGTTCGGCCGCATCGACCAGCAAGGCATCGGTCAGCCAAGGCAGCGCGTCCGGGTCTTCCAGGTCGGCCAGTTCGATCAGGGCGATGCGCCGCACGCCGGCGTCGGCATCGGTCAGGCGTGGCAGCAGGGCGAGGATGTCCGGGTTATCGGTAATTCGATCAGTCATAACGCGATCCGTAGCGGCGGGTGGTCGGTTTCTGGCAGGCCCAGTGGCGTCAGGCGCGGCAGTTCGCGGCCCTCTTCATGGCGCAGCAAAGCCAGGCAGTGGCGTTTGAGATGGGAAAACTGCGGGCTGGTCAGCAGGCTGGCGCGACGCGGCCGCGGGAAGTCCAGGCGCAGTTCTTCGATAAAGCGCCCGGGGCGCGGGCTCATCACCAGAATCCGGTCGGCCAGGAACAGCGCCTCGTCGATGTCATGGGTGACGAACACCACCGTGGTGCGGATGCGCGTCCAGATATCCAGCAGCAGCTCCTGCATGCGTGAGCGCGTTTGCGCGTCGAGGGCGCCGAAGGGTTCGTCCATCAGCAGCAAGCGCGGGCGATTGATCAGCACCCGGGCAATTTCGGCGCGTTGCTGCATGCCGCCGGACAGCTGGCTGGGCCAGCGCTCGGCAAAGTCGGCCAGGCCAACCAGCTGGAGCATGTCCAAGGCCTGGCGACGGCGCTCGGCCTTGCCCTGGCCTTGCATCTTCAGGCCGAAGGCAACGTTGTCGAGCACGCTGCGCCACGGCAGCAGGGTGTGATGCTGGAACACCATGCCGCGTTGCGGCGAAGGGCCATCAATGGCCTGGCCGTCGACCGTGAGTTGACCGCCGCTGGGCGTCAAATGGCCCGCCAGCGCACCGAGCAAGGTTGATTTGCCGCAACCGGACGGCCCAAGAATGCACACGAACTCGCCGGGCGCGACGCTGAAGTCCAGGCGCTGCACGGCCTCGAACGCAGCACTGGCCTGCCCCAGGCGGATCGACACGCCCTGCCCTTCGATGCGCCCGGGTTCGGGCGCCTGTTGATAACTGCCCATCATGGGTTTCTCCGGGTGCGATACCAAGGGGTGGCCAGCGCGCCCAGGCGCTTGACCAGCGCGCTGCTGCCCATGCCCAGCACACCGATCAACAGCATGCCGACGATGATGTCCGGGTAGTTCTGCAGCGTGTAGGACTCCCAGGTGTAGTAGCCGATGCCGAACTGCCCGGCGATCATCTCGGCGGTGACCAGGCAGAACCACGAGGTGCCCATGCCGATGGCCAGGCCCGTGACGATGCTGGGCAGCGCCCCCGGCAATACCACTTCACGCAGCAGTGCCCAGCGCCCGGCGCCCAGGCTGCGCGCCGAGGCGATCAGCCGCGGGTCGATGGCCTCGACGCCATGCACCGTGTTGAGCAGGATCGGGAACAGCGCGCCGGTGAAGGTGATGAACACCATCGACAGCTCCGACGACGGGAACATCAGGATCGCCAGCGGAATCCACGCCACCGCCGGGATCGGCCGCAGCACTTCCAAGGGCGGCAGCAAGGTGTCTTCGGCCCATTTCCAGCGGCCGATCGACAACCCCAGGGCAACGCCCAATACAGCCGCGACCGCATAGCCGGCAAATACCCGCGACAGGCTGCTACCCAAGTGCGCCAGCAAGGTGTTGGAGGTCAGCAACTGCCAAGCGGCGTCGAGCACCGCACTCGGCGTTGGCACGTAGGTAAACGTGAACAGCAGCAGGTCAAGCTTGGCGCTGGCGGCCACCTGCCAGAACAACAGGCAGGCCAGCAGGGATGCGATACGCAGGGGCCAGCGTTGGAAGTCGCGGGTCATGAGGGCCACTCCCGATCAGCGCTGGGCGACCAGCTTCTGGTTGGCACTGACGAAGTCCAGCGCTTCACCACCGTGGGCCTTGGCGAACTGCTCGGCCTGATCCTTGAGCAGGAACGCCGCCAGTTCGCCGTCGGCGTTGCGCACGAACCAGGCCTGGTTGGCCAGAAGCTTGATGCCACTGTCGGCAGCCTGGGCATAGATCGCGCGGATGTCCTTGCCCTCTTGCTCAAGCTGGGCCAGGGCGCTGAGTGCAGCTTCTGGCGAGGCGTAATGACGGACCTTGTCCTCGCCACGGACCCAGATCTGCGCCAGTCGGCTGAAGTCGGTGATCGGCTTGCCGGTCAGCGCATCGTTGGCCTTGAGCGCCAGCGGGTCGTAGTTTTTCAGCGCTTTGTCGTAGTCCAGGCCGGCCTGTTCGAAGGCAGTACGGATGTACTGGTCGTCGATGAACTGGCGGGTGTCCAGGCCGCGATCGGTCTTCTTCAACAGCTTGAGGGTGTCGATGGAGGTGGCCACGGCCTGGCGGTATTCGGGCTTCCAGGTCAGGTCACGGGTCTGCAGCCCGAGCGGGCCGTGGAACAGGTAATTGACCTCGGCTTCGATGCCGGTGACTTTCTCGATCAGCTCGCTGTACTTCTCGGGCTCTGCGGCGATCAGGCGGTCGGCTTCGAGGCTGGCACGCAGGTAGGCGGTGACCACTTCGGGGTAGCGGTTGGCGTAGTCGGCATCCACCAGTGCGCCATGCAGCGTCGGGGCGTTGGCCTGGGAGCCGTCGTAGATCTTGCGGGCGAAACCACGGTTGGGGAACAGCTCGGCGAACGGCACGAAATCGGCGTGGGCTTCGATGCGGTTGCTGCGCAGGGCGGAGCCGGCGATTTCTGGCGCCTGGGCGATGATCCGCAGGTCTTTCTGCGGGTCCCAGCCCTGGGCTGCGACAGCGCGCAGCAGCATGCCGTGGGCGGTGGAGGCGAACGGCACGGAAATGGTCTTGCCCTTGAGTTCG
>RCUS01001164.1_pt1 | contig 14344 bp, 6 predicted proteins | sample 2166221 | NCBI WGS metagenome assembly RCUS01 (sample SAMN09932758, study PRJNA488358) | compost metagenome | isolation source: compost soil in cyclohexanecarboxylic | place: Germany: Experimental Botanical Garden | reverse complement strand
GTGCTAACGCTGCGGTGACTGTCGAAGTCTTGAAAGAAGCCTTCCGCCGTGCTGCCTGGGTACGCTGAAACTCGACTAAGGAGTCGATCTACATGAATTTTCCAATAGTCCGGGAATACCAGGACGATTTGCTGAACAACAACCTCGACAACGAAAAGCGCGGTGAGCCATTCCTCGTTGTCCCGGGTGTCTGGTCCCGGGTTATTGTTCCACGGCACAGTCCGTTCTTTGTTGAAAGCCTGAAGCTGTACTTCCCTAACGGGGAACCGATGGAAAAGGACGTGCATTACCGCATGTTCAAATTGATGTCGGGCTTGACTGCACTGACCGCCCAGAAGGTTGGTTGCATGATCGAGTTACTCGATCCGGACATCACTGAAGGTAGCATGGACTACGATGTTGTCGGTGAGTTCAGCCTGTTCGACACCACCATGTTGAACCTGATCAACAACACCGCCAATGACGACCGTCCTGTCTACTGGGAAAACCTGCGTAACAAACCGGTCGTGTTCCCGCCGAAGTTGCACATGCACAGTGTGTTGACTGATGTGGTGGCCTGGAAAGACCTGATCGATGTATTGAACCTGATGGTCTATGCCTGCCAGAAAACCGGCCAGCCGCTGATCCAGATCAAGATCGAACATTACTTCACCGTGTACAACCATTACCTCAAGGTGTATGGCGACATGCTGAAGAAGTTTTTGGCAGACCACAAGAACGCTTACGACAGCCATGGCCTGACCCAGGTCCAGGTCAATCTGCCGTTGGTCGACAACTTCAAGACCGCTGCGGGCTCGCAGGCCTTGGAGAACCGTGACGACCTGCACTTGACCGTCAGTGGGATGAAAACCATCCTCGATGAGTTTGGTTTCAACACCAACGACTACATGAAGGACGGTAGCTTGCCGATCGCCACCTTCGGTAACACCAACTTTATTCCACCGTCGATTGACGGTTCGTTCGAAGGTTTGGGTGGGCAGCTGGAGACCGCGGGGATCAGCCTCGAGTCGGATGGGTCGATCGTGTTCCTGGAGAACCGTTTCGACGGGCGGGTCGACGGGCTGTACTACTCGGTAATGCAAACCCCTAACGACAATGATCTGGAGCGCGCGCTCACACGTTCCTTTTCGGCTTACCGTTACACCCACCAGCGGATCGAAGCAGACAACGCTCGGGTGAACCGTATCTGTCAAGGCAGCGGGGATGAATGCATCCTGGTGATGGACACCCGGAAGGGATTCTGGTACATCGGACTGACTAACGGATCACTGGACCCGGCTAAGCATGTGCTCAGTCGGATCAACATGACCCCGTTGCTGGCTGACTTGCCGGCGAATGCTGACCTTAAGTACTACACCCGTTACATCAACGTGTTCTTGATGGGAAACTGGGTGTACATCTCGCTGGCCCACAGTCCAAGCTCTGTGGCAACCAGTACCGACCAATCAGGGATGGGAGACCTTCGTTACCGGTCACTCTGGAAAGTCCCTAAGGCATCGGTTGCAGCCCAGTTACCGGTAACGGCAGCACGGCAAAACCTGACCTTTGTGGACGGTGATGGTGTTCAGCGCACCAACGTCAGTAAATGGAACATCTGCACGCCAGTAAATGACCCTAACTGGCCGCAGGGGTATCCGTACTTCACCAAGTACTACCACACCTTTGTCCAACGCCAAGTGCCGGGGGTGGACTTCCAAACCACAGGGTTCTACCGTTCACAACAAACATTCGTCTGCCCGCACCCAACCAAGGCGGGGATTTGGGTCATCAAGTTCTTCGGGGCGTTCTGGGCGCGTTACGTGGCCACCGGTGTTAACCAAGCGTGGCAGTCGCCGTTGGAACTGACCTACGAGATCAACCCCGACACCGGGATGATGACACTGTTGCACAAGACCCCGAACTTGACGTTGGACTTTACCAATTTGCCGCAGGGGGTAAATGGACAAGACCCTGCCAACATGAACCACATGATCTTTGCGTATGACGGCCAAGGTGCAACAGTGTTGGATGACGGAACGATCATTTCATCGTACACGGTGTATCAAGGGTTCCCTCGGGGAGTCTTCCTGTACCGGCCGAAGAACTTCAAAACAAGGTTCGACGTAGTGTCGCGTCGTTGGAGAGACCAGCTGGGGGTGGTGGAGGACATTGGTATTCAATTTGAGAATATCATCAGCCCCATCAAATCGGGGGTCCGTGCGCGTTCCTTCATGCTCGGGAATGGAAGTGATTTCTACGTTTCCGGCTATGGCGATCCTGGTAACCGACAGAAAATGTATAACCGAGCCTCACCCGGTAAAATCATTCAACGGTCGGATGTCAGCAACCTGTTCCATGGTGACGTGCGCTGCCGGGCGTTGAGCAATAAAGTCACCGAGGTCCGCAACCGCCCAGAAACAGGTGGTGCCTGTGTGACCACACCCGCAGCACAGTTGGACACCTACGGAATTGACGTAGGTGAGAATTCCTTCTGTGTGGGTATCCAGAAGAAGTTCCTTGACCTCAGCGGTAATTCGCCTGAATGGCCGATCCCTTCTGAGGATGATGGAATTTCCTTGGTCGCTAACTACGCCACACGGATTGCCGCAGATGGGGTGATGGAAATTGTTCCCACTGCGACGATCAATTACCCGGCATCAATTGTCAACCTGCTTAAACGAGAGGTTGAAAATGTCAGCGCGATGTTGGCCTCGCCGAAAGTGTTGGTGAGTATCTGTGACCCTACTGGTCGGTTGACCGATAAATTCGGTTGGTTGCCAGTGTTGGTCCAGGTGTCTTGGGCTCTACCGGGAACGACCACACGGTGCCAGACGTTGTTGAGTATCACCCCGTCGTATTCGGGTGGGGTCAACAAGACGGTCACAGGGTATACTGTTCTGGACCGGTTCCATGTCGAATGGCCAAACTACGCGGCGACGTTAACCCCTACCAATTGGCCTGTGACTATTGCGGGTGCGGAAAACACCACTTCCCACGGTCCAATGCGCGCCGGTTATTACGTCAACGGTAATGAGATCCGGGGGTATTTCGACACCGGGCTTGTTGCAACAGCCCCTGGTGACGGTTGCTCTACGACCGCGGAGTTCTACTTCCCGAACAAGACTACACGACGCTGGGCCAACCCCGGGGTAAACCCGGGAACCTACATCGGAATCACGGGTAACAGTGGTAGTGGTTTGCATCGCGCGGTAGCGCCGGATCTGGGTATAGTGATCGCTTTACCTCACTCGGAAGCCGCGGGTGGAGCTGCAACGTTATTCCGGCGCTCTGATGACACTGGGTATACCGCCATGTTGGGGAACGTTTATCCAGAAGTTGGTTGGGTAATCTTCTTCAAGGAACCAATCAAAGTGGTGTTCAACGGCAAGTCGTACACTTTGCCTGCCGGCACTATTGATCTGCGGGACATCGACACTGCTCCGGCTAACAAGACCTTCTACATCTACACCATCCTCAAAGACGGGGTTGCTATCTACGAGGTGGCGCAGGAAAAACGGTTGGAATCGCCGTGGCAGTTGTGGGTAGGTACTGTGGTCACCAACAACTTGCAGATCCTGACTATCGAACGCTTCAACGTGTTCACTGTTAACGGTCAGCGCATCTCCGAGCTGAAACGTGGTAGTTCCATTCCAGCGTCCTCCGGTTTGACCAACGCTGAGGGTCAGATCCCGTGGTTGACCGCGGGTGAGTTGCTTCCGTAATACGGTGGGGTGGGGTTAAACCTCCCCACCTTTCCCTTTCCTTTCAAAAGGTTTAGTTCATGGACCCGACAACAATTCTCCAATTCGACGTGCGTGGTACGGCCGTAGCCAACCGCATGCTCGGTGAAAAACAACCCATCAATGACAAAACCTGTCCGTGGCTGATTCCTGATGCTTCGCCGTTTTTTGCCGAAGCCGCTTTGACCAAGGTTTATGATGCACGCGGTGCGTTGTTAACCATCAACAAGGACTATTGGCTGGAAGAAGAGTTCCAACCGTTCTGTGCAGCTACTGGTCGCAGCATCAAGTGCTTTGTAAGGCTCTCTGATGCGGTTCTCGCAGCGAACGACTTCGTGACCATGGATTACCAGTCCTTGGGTGCTTTCTTCTTCCCACGCTCTCTGATGAAGGGGTGGTTGGAACAAATCGAGCACGGGATTATTCCGATCGACTGGAGTAAGGTTCTGGCGGTCCCGCCTACTTTACCACCTTCGTTGCACAGCCACAGTGTTATCACTGAGATCGGGGATTGGTACGAGCTGAGTTTCTTCTTCCGAGCCCTAGCTGGAATTTATCGTACCCGGGACATTGGCATCTATCCCGAGGCCGACACCGTCATTGACGCAGCCTTTGAAGAGATGCGTCAATTGAAGCTGGATTACCTGGCTAAGATCAATGCGCACGACGGCAACTACTCGGCACCGCACCAACCGACCAAGTCGGATGTGCAGCTGGGTAACCTGATGAACTACAGCACGGCTACCCTGGCTGACGATCTGGCCGGCACCCGCGCCGATCTGTACTCCACACCCATGGGTGTACAGCAACTGGTCAAACGGGCACGCCCGAATGATGACCTCTTGATGAAAACCGGCATCGCCCCGTTCAGCAAGTTCAGTAACGGTGGTTACATCCCACCGACGATCACAGGTTCCTTCGAAGGATTGGGGTCCCGGGCGGAAACCATGGGAATTTGTGTGGAGCCCAGTGGCCGCACCGTTACACTGCAAAACCATTTTGATGGTCGGTCGGAAGGCTTGTACTTCTCGGTATTGGACAATTACGACAAACCGTACGACTCTCGGGCACTGTATCGTTACGACTACACCGCGTACAAGTACGAGCCCCCGGTGTTGAAGAACCTCGGCGTAGACGTCAACCATATCGTGATGGGTAGTGGTAACGCCATCATCATGGTGGGTCAAGTTTTCCCCTCCGATAACGCCGCCAGCGATAAATGGTTTGTTTCTTTGACCAATGACAGCTTTGATCCCAGCGGTCATCGCTTCATTAAAGTCAACATGGCCCCAATCTTTGCGCAATGCGGCGCGCCATCGGATGGCGGGACTTGGAGTGGCCAGTTCTACTGCGGGCGGATGACCATTTATCTACTAGACCAGTATGTTTATCTGGTGGTGGATTCAACCCCTAGTTCGGGGCATGGGTTCGGCGGCCGGATGAGTCATTGGCGCATTCCGCGACAAAACCTGATCGACGGGATCGACTCTACTTGGCAGTTGGTCAAGGTTACTTTCCAAGACTACGATGGCGTGCAATACACCAGTAACAACTGGTGGGAGTGGGCTCAGAAGCAAGTGTCGGGCGGTACCTTCAGTCGTTGGGGGCGTTACAACTTCTCCGCGTTGAATCCACCTACCTCGCTGGGTCAGTTTGCGCGACGTTCGATGGTGTTGATGGCGAAGAAACCTGGTACGAACAACATCTTCTACTGGAACTTCTTGGCCTACACCTTCCTGGATTGGGCTCCACCTGGTAAGGGTCTGATCAGCGCGGCGCCGATCACCAACATTGTCTACGAGTTCAACATCGAGACAGGCGCGATGACCCTGTTGTACAAACAACCGGTCCTTAACGTCAATTATTTGAATAGCAACTTGGCGGAAGTTAATGCCGACCGGGCGAAATGGATCGGTTGGTATGACGCGCTGGTACGCTACACTGTGCCGGCGACCATCATTCTGCCATCAGGTGAACGTCTAACCTCGATGACAGCACCTGGACAAGAAGCGTCGGTGCTCAACTCAGTGATCCAGTATGGGCAATACGCCTACTCGGCTAACAACCAGATGGTGACGTCCCATGCCGACCTCATCAAGGGCAACCTGGGGACCGACCGGATCAAGTTGATGAAAAACTGGACCCGGTTACGCAACATGGCAACCCCAATCCCGATCGGCATCTCGAGTCGTTGGTTGGCTTATGAGAACGGGGGCGAAAACTTCATGACGTACCCCACCGGAATCAAGGACCTGGCATCAGGCATTCCTAATCCGGCGATTGTCTGCCGTAACGTCTCCGGACCATACGCCATCCGGCCGGAGGTAACTAACCCCAGCTTTGACCCTGTTTACAGTCGTCCCTTGGTTAACGCCGTCTATGAAACCAACATGTCCTACATTGACGGTGTGATCAGCATGTCGGGGAGTGCCGCGGAACTGGCCTCGCGCGGAGTGGAATGTGGGAACATGAGTTTGAGCGGTTGTGGGTATTCCGCCAAACACATGAACGTAGGTTTCATTCGTGAGTGGCCGTCGGAGACCATGCGCGCCAAAGACACCAAGGGGACTGTTCTCACCTTCCCGAAAACCTATACCCGTACACTGGATGCGGGCGCGCAGAAGATGATGTACACCCCCACCTCGTGGTATGGCATCAACGCTACCCTGCGGGAAAAGATCCGACAGTTAATTCCGGCCGATGTGCGGGGTGAGTACTGGTGCTTTGGTCTGTGGATGCTGAATGGTGAAACCGGGGGGATGTTCTCTGGGTTGAACAAGATGTTGTTGGTCTTGCGCTACCCCGAGGTAGCTGAGGCTAACACCAACTTCTGGAACGGTAGAGTGTTCTTACTCAACCCCGTGGTGGAGGCCCCCAACGCCAACCACCCAGGGTGCACGCTGATCACAGATTTCACCGTTGCAGGTCAAACCCAAGAAATCCGCATGGTGACCACCCAAAACGTGTCTAACCACGGGGCCATGGTCTATCAGTACAACCGACCCTTGGCCAGTTTTTACCGCGAAGGTAACAAGTTGAAGGGGTTTACCACCACTGGTTTCAGCAGTCAGTCGAGTTCCACCTACAGTGACTTTCAGTCAATTGAAGTGGACCTCGCCACGGGTGAATTCAGCGGTGTGGCGAACGTCTACAATGGGTGGAGTAACGGTGATCCTGCGGTCGTCATCCCGAAGGTTGGGTTGAGCCGATACAGCATCAGCGGCGAAGGAGGGGCTACTCCTGTTCTCGCGGGGGTGTTGTTCACGGCCTCGAACGTTACCTCGGGTGGTGCAGCGCGGATCTATCCATTTGACAAGCAGGACGGCTCTACGGATTACTACGCGACCATCACCGGTTATCCGGAGACAGGTTGGGTGGTCTTCTTCATCGAAGAGGTGGAGATGATGATCAACGGGGCGATGTACCGCATGCCAACGGGTACTGTGGATTTGCGTGATATTGATGCAGACCCACGCAACAAGACCTTCTACATTTACGCGACGGTGGAAGACACCCAACCGAAGTATGTGTTGTCGGTGGCAAAGCTGCGTAAGCGCAGCGGGTTCCTATTGGCGGCGGTCGTTACCACCAACGAGAAACAGATCCTGACCATCGAGCGCCTGCAGCCGTTCATGATTGGTGAGTACAGTCTCAGCTTCAGCCGAGACGGCGGGATCATTCCCGTCTCGGCAGGCTTCCCGCAGGATGACGGTAACTTCCGTTTCCTGCGCAACGCTGAACTGCTACCTTAAGCATTACGGGAGGGGTAACCCTCCCTTCTTTTTACTGGAGAGGCTCTATGATCATCCATGGCGGCGAGCCACCTGTCATCGAAGAACCGGAACCCCGGTTTGGCGGTGTCATTGAAAAGTTGAACGAGATCACCTACAGTGTCCAGGACCAGGTGAGTCATTTCAACGAAAGCACCCGTGAACAACTGGACAGTTTCACCAACGGCCTGGCCGACTTCATCACCAATGTTTGCGGTCCAATTGATGCGCACATCGCAGCGAAAGGCGCGCAGCATGGTGAAACCCGCACTACCGTGGGTTTGGGTAACAAGGACAACTTCCGCATGGCCACCCTAGCGGAAATGATTGCACTGGCCAACGTGCAAGCGTATGTTCATCCACAAGGGGCGAAAGCAGCGCTCGATGCGGCAACTCTGGCCTTTGATATCGAAGATTACCAGCTGAACGATGCCTTTCACATGGCTTCGTATTACATGCCGGATGAATACCCGGTAGTCACCCCCACTGTTGTCCAGCCGCCCCGTTACTTCAGTAATCCGTTTGTACCAACTCTGGTCAACGGTGACCGCCTGGTGGCGTCGCCGATCTCGGCAGCCGGTAGTTACCAGCGACAGTCGATCATGGTCAGTGGCCCGACTTCGACAGCTGGGGGTTCTCAATTCCAAGAAGTCCAGAACCTCAACACCCGTTACTTGGGTAACAACTGGAACTCGGTAGGAGGTCTCACCGCGGCGGGTAAGGTAGCCTTGTTCAAACCCCTCGCAGACAAGAAGATCTACGAGTTCAAGAACAACCTGGGGATGACCACGGGTAACCTCAACTTCCAGTTGTACCGTGGTTATGCGTCGACCACCTATAAGGGTCTGGTGGTAGGGACCGCGGTCAATGGACAAGTGGTCACTATCGAGCACAAGTTCTTTAAGGCTAACTTGGCCGACAGTGACCCAACCTTGGTAGAACTGATTACCGGCAGCTACACCGCCTTGGTAACCCAGATCGGTAAAACCGCGTTCACCACCCCAGCAAACGGTAGTCACACCTACAACCTGACTGACTTTGTTACACTGGCTGCCGGGCAAACACTGGAAGTCGGCGGTAACGGCGCGCAAGGTGTTGCTACCGCGTTGTACTGGAACGCCCAAGACTACGAGATGTACCTGTTCGTGTCGATTCCAGTGATCCTGCGGTCGGGTGGTGCTGCACGTTATTTCAACATCACTTTTGTCGAATCGATTGTGCCAGGTACCTTGGTGTCTGGTGGTTCGGCGGTGATCCGGCAAGTAGGGGTCTTGACCAAGGACGTGATGAATGCGGACATGACCTTGGCGGCGGGTGCGAAGTGGGTAAGCCCGAGTTCACGTTGGGACTTCAACAACCCGAGTCTGTTCCCGGGTGCGGTACTGGCCAACGGTGAACTGGTCAAGATGTCGGCGAACAAGCACGGCGTGCGGGTTAAACGTTTCGACACCGGCATGGCCGGCATCAAGGGTTGGGTTGCTGGCGCCAAACCAACGATTGACATGCGGGAAACCAAGACCGAGGTTTACACCCCGTCACGTCACTCGCCATTCCAAGCCATTCCAGAACGTCTGATTCCGATCCTGCATGACGCGACGACCACCCAGTACCTCAGCTTTTCGCTGAACCGGGAAAACGGTCGCTTTGGTTGGTCGGAGTTGGTTTGGGCGGCTTCTGACATTGTCAGTGTTCAAAGCGGCGATGTGTTCGGTGTACGTCCACCGGACGTGGTACGAGAAGTTGATTTGTTCAACATGCCGCGATCACTGTCGATTTACGTCAACAAGTCTGGGATTGGCGCAGGCATTCGCCCGATGGCCTTTACCAATGACAACAACTTTACCGGGTATGCTTCCTTGGCGTATGCAGGTGGAGTGGTGACGTTGGGGGCTAAGCTGTCGTTGTCGCTGGGAAGTTTGACCACCCTGCGCAGTGCGGCGAGTCGGATGCGCGGAAACGCCATGACAGCCAACCCTACGGTTACTGACAGTCTGCGGGAAACCCAGATCCAAGTCTTTGCAGTGACTTCCAATCGGGCGCTTATCATTCTCAGCGATGGAATGTGTTATGCCGAAGCGGCGGTGTGCGGGTTCACCGTGACGGGTACCACCTTCACTCTGGACTTCCCTGCGTCGATTGGTTTGGTGATGAAACCAGTGACTACCGGCGGTAAGACAGTAACGGGCACCAACCGGAATTCCTCTTCGGGGGATGATGTGTGGATGAACGGTTCCGACTTGCTGGCTGTGCAGGAAAGTGCTGATGTCTGGCGCTTTGCCGTATCGAAGCCATTTGGTAACATCTACGGCGACCTGTCGTTCAGCGTGACTGCCTTCACCGCGGATCAACCGACCTTCACACCAGGCTCGGTTAACCCTGCGCGTTGTTACAGCGGGAACTACCAGTTTGATCTGGTTGATGAACTGCACCCTCCATTGCTGATCCCCGCCAAGGGACTGTACCAGTACGACCCGGCAAACGACGCGTTGAATATTCGTCTTCGGCAGGTAGGGGGGACGGGTAATGTCGATCCGCATGTGATCAACGAAGCCGGTTGGGTGATCATCCCCGCAGGTTCCAAGGTACTGATTCTGGGTCGAGCGTATATCCTCAGTCGGGAATACCCATTGAAGGTTAATGCTTCGGGGACCAGTTATTGCTACTTGATCCGAGTGGGTAACGAGTTGCAAGCAGTGGCTTCCGATGTACTGCGGGAAACCCGGAACAACGAAGTGCTGTTTGGGACCGCTGTGAATGGCATCCTGACCATTGATCACTCGTACCTCGTTATGGATAACCATGTGGTGACCCCTAACCGACGGGGTTCAGCGATTCCGGTGTTTGATGATGACGGCGGTCAAGGTGTTAACAAGTTCTTCACCCGGCGTGACGTTGTGTAATGCGAAATAACCCCTACCCCACTCCTGATTAGGGAGTGGGGTAGTAAGGTTGCTAGCCGCCAACGGGTGGTTGGGGTACAGGGAGACGCGGCCCGGAGGTATCTCGACCCCCTTCGACACCGGTCACCACCATGGTGTCGAGGTCGGTGGTTGCCGACTTGATACCCATCCAGCCTTGAACAATGCCAGTACTGAAGGTGGTGCCATCCTGGTTGAAGTCACCCTCTTGATCGTAATCACCCGTTTGAGTGACATTACCGGTCAGGTCAATGTCGCCTTCCCATTTGGTTTTACCAATCGCCACCTCGGCAGTGTCGGCCTTAACGCGAATAGCTTTACACTGGAGGTTGAATATTTCTGTAAGGACACTAACACTCTTTTCAGCTTGAACGTTGATGCTCTTCTTCGTGTACAACAACATTACATCTTTATCCACCCCGATGATAGAACCGTCCTTGTTGGTGTAGGTGAAGCTGTGCTCAGGGTCATTCACCGAGAGGATCGAACCTTCGGATCCGCGAATGTCCACCCGCCCATCCCGACCGTTGACCATAATGTCGAAGCTGGACTTTTCCCCATTGGCCTGACTGGTCCGGAGTTGCACCAGACCTTCGTGGGTGGACACCTTGAACATGGTGTAATCGTCCACCGAGAATGGAGTGTCCTTGGACAGGCCTGGGTTGGCGTTAAACCCCCAGATTACCGTTTCCAGACGATGGGTGTCGGCGTTGAAACCGTACGTTGTCCAGTAGTACTGGTTCTGTCCACTGACCTGGTAGATTGCCACCTGACTACCTTCGCGCACATCCGGTGCTGTCTTACGGTTAGGCTCACCGATAGGGCCCCAAACCGCCGGTATGGTGTTCGCTGTGAGCGAGGTGCTGGTCTCTTCCAGACCATCGGCATTCAGGCTGGTTTCCTGTTCCATCTTTGTTTGTGCCAATGCTCGTCCATCCGCCGTTGGCGAGAAAAACTTCGAGTGCACCATGATTTCGTTGCTGTTGGTTTGCTTGGTGGCGGCTACCGTCGCTACACCTAACCAATTAAGTAAGTTCATACCCCTGACCTCATTATGTAGAGACGGATAACCATTTAAGAATTCATACCATGTTGATCAAACTTATTCTCGAGAATTACATTCCGTTATTGAGTAGCGGGATCACTAAAGTTGAGTTAGACGTAGAGCACATGGTAAACCTGTTTATCGCCGCAAACGGCACAGGGAAAACCAGTATTCTGCGGGAACTCAGCCCGCTACCTCCAGAGAACGGTAACTACCGCACTGGCGGTCGTAAGTATGTCAAAATCAAGGCCGGTGCAAAGATGTTCATTCTGGACTCTTACACCGGCATTGGTAACGGTCATAGTTTTAAACTCGATGGCCACGAGTTAAACAAGAACGGCACGTACTCCGAACAGAAAGAGTTAGTGTGGTTCTACTTCAAGCTGGATTCGAACATTCATCGGATCTTGTCAGGCTTGAAAGCGGTGGATCTGTTCTCGATGATGAGTGCAAACCGCCGCAAAGAGTTCTTCATGCACCTGTACCCGAATGATACCACCTATGCACTGGGGGTGTGGTCGAAGCTTAAACAGGAAAAGAACGAACTCAAAGCACAGATTAAAGGCCAAATTGCCCGGTACACTGAAGAGAACGGTAAGCTGCAAAAGATCTCCGAATGTGGTGTGGAGGATCTAGAGCATCGCATCAAGGTGATCGAAGACGAGCTGCGTCAATCACTGTTGGTCCGTGGTGGTTTGGAAAACGTACGTTTGGACTCGGCCTTGGGTGCCAAGATCGAGCGTTTCAACAAACTGACCGAGCGCTTGGCGGTTAGCAAGATCTCCGGTTTCATTGAGACCGAAGAAGAATTGATCGGCGGTATTGCGATCATGGAAGGATGTTTGGCTCGGCACGAAGAGCAAGCGTCCGGTATCCAGATGGTTATCAGTGAACATGCGAGTGCGCTGGAAGGCATGGAAGAACTGCTGGAAGATCCGTTGGCGTTTAATCACCAAGCCGAGCAACTACAAGCCGAACTGACCTCGATGCAGACGGAACTGGAACAGCACACTACACTGTTGCAGAATTTCCCGATGTTCAATGAGGAAGGTTACGACTTCACTGGCCTGGAACACATCCACCAAGCGTTTGAAGCGGCTTTGCGACGTGTGGTGACCTGCAGTTCGGAAGAGCTCTCCGGGGCTCAGTACAAAGGTTACACCGTCAAGCATGAGCAGGTCAGTGCAAACCTACGTCATGCCAAGCAGGAGCTGGAGACAATCACCCATAAGCTCAAGCATTATGACAATGCTGAGATGGTCCAGTGTCCGGACTGCGAGCATGAGTTCAAAGTCGGGATCACGGCTGAAGAGTTGCAGAAACTGCGCGACAGCAAGGTTACCTTCGGTAACCGCATTACCAACCTCACCGAAGAACTCAACCAATTGACTACGTTGATTGAGAACGACCGTGAGTGGTATGAGAGCATGATGGCGTTGTACAGTTTCTGTCGCGTGAACGGCGATGTGCGCTGTCTCGCCGAGCTGGTGAAGAACTACGACATTGGCAAAGGCGAGACCAGTGTATTGTTAAACGCCATACGCTGCTATATGGGGCAGTTTGAATGCAAGAAGCGCATCAATGCACTGCTTGACGAACAAGGGCTCTTAAACACACGCATAGGGCTTCTCCAGAAGGATACTCTTTTGGATGTAGCAGCATACATTAAAGGCTGGGAACACGACCTAGAAGTGGAAAACCGCCGGATCGCGTTCTACAAGAACAAGCTGAAACATTTGATGGGGTCCCTCAGTTACATCCAGAACTACAACAACAACCTGGAAGAGTTAAAGGAACTGCGGGAAGATATCCTGAAGGGTTTGGAGAATGAAGGGTTGGTGGATCTGCGGCAGCGGGTGGACCACCGGATCGGTTTGCTCTCGGAAGAGAAGGAAGAGTACCTGGCTTCGATCATTCGTAGCCGGTCGTTGACTGCTGTCGTCACCTCGATCTCCGAGGATATCGATCGCTTGAAGCGGCGGTTGAAGGGGGTGGAGATTTTGATGGACGGCCTGTGCCCTAACAAAGGTCTCATCGGTCGCCTGATGACCGATTTTATCAAGACTTGGTGCGGTAATGTCAATTCGATTCTGCAAATCGTCTGGAACACCCCGCTGTATGTGAAACCGTGCAACAAAGACAACGGGGATTTGACCTACAAGTTCCCAGTGGTAACCGGTGATCAAGACCCGACACCGGATGTGCAGGACTGCAGCCTTGGACAAGCAGGCATCATTGACTTGGCGGCGCGACTGGTTAGCTTGACCTACCACGGTCAAGAGTATCCATGGATCATGGACGAAGTAGGTACCGCGTTCGACGAAATTAAACGCGGTCGATTCCTTAACTTTGTTCAAGATCTCACTAGTCGCAAGGACGCTCGTCAGCTGTTCATGGTCAGTCACTACTTGACGCAATACGGTGCGTTCACCAACCCAAACATTGTGGCGATGCGCTACGAAGGGTTGACGGCGCCGGGCGAGGTCAACAAGCACAGTACCATCATTTAATTTGAAACCTATATTACTTACAGGATTGAACACCCATGAATGTACAACCGTCCACGCAAGAATTGGCTACCCAGCTGATGCCTGATGGCACGCTGGCGGTGAGCCCGTTGGGTACGGTCCCAGTGACCGTGATGTTCCAGCATGACGAGAGTGGTGCGAAAACCGCTATCATTGCTTGGGGTGGCTACAACCAAGCAGTCATCACTTTCGATGCTACGGGGACTATCCCTGTTGGCTTCATGTTGTACAGCGTAGCACCGACGATGGCCTTGCAGATCTCGGTGCAGAATATCGTTGACCACTTGATGCGAACGCCTACCTTACACTAGAACATTCAGGACACTTAACATGGACAAGGCGCGCGTTGTTGAACGTTACAAGC
>RCUS01001162.1_pt1 | contig 14376 bp, 12 predicted proteins | sample 2166221 | NCBI WGS metagenome assembly RCUS01 (sample SAMN09932758, study PRJNA488358) | compost metagenome | isolation source: compost soil in cyclohexanecarboxylic | place: Germany: Experimental Botanical Garden | reverse complement strand
GGCCATCGCCCAGCTGGCCGGCCCAGACGCCGAACTGGTGGCCCGAATACACGGCAGACAAGGGGATCGAGCGCTCGGCCACGGTATTGCCGCTCAGCAGTTCGACGTAGTCAGGCTCGGCCAGGCGCGCGGCATCGAGGCCGATCAGGCTGGCGGCCGGCGCGCTGGCGGCAATGAAATACGGCGCGGGCAGGGGCGTGGGCATCAGCCGCGTATAGAACGCGGGCGGCAAGGCCGCGAATGCATTGTCCAGTGGTAAGGTATGAGCGCTGATGGCAATTCCAGTCAAAGTGGATGCGCCGGCTTGAAAAGAAAGCGCCGGCCAAAAGGCGATTTTACCGCACAGCGCCAGGGCGTGCGTCGGCTCGCCAACGGGCGCTGGCGTAGGGTGGCGGCACGCTGCAAAACGGAATCAAAAATTCCATGCTGCATCGCAATATCGAAATGCGTTGACGATTTCCGCACGACCGTACGAAACTAGTTCATCGTCGTTAACACCCAATTAACACGCAAGAAAAAAGCGGGCCGTTCCCGGCTGCTTCCCATTCGCATACCAGGAGACACGATGTCGGCATTTCCCATGAGTCCAGTAATGGGCCAGATGATGAACCAGCCCCTGCTGATTTCCAGCATTCTCGAGTTTGCAGCGCGTCATTATGGCAGTGGCGAAATCGTCTCGCGGCGGGTGGAAGGCGATCTGCACCGCTATACTTACCGCGATTGCCACCAGCGCACGCGGCGCCTGGCAAATGCCTTGCACGGCCTCGGTATCGGCATGGGCGACCGGGTCGCCACCCTGGCCTGGAATGGCTACCGCCACCTGGAAGCGTACTATGCCGTGTCCGGTTCGGGCGCCGTCTTGCACACGATTAACCCGCGCCTGTTTCCCGAACAAATCGCCTACATTTCGAATCATGCGGAAGACCAGGTGCTGCTGTTCGACCTGACCTTCCTGCCCGTGGTGGAGAAAATCGCCGCCGACTGCACCTTCGTGCGCCATTTCGTGCTGATGTGCGACCGCGACCGCATGCCCGCCAGCAGCACCATACCCGGCCTGCTGTGCTATGAAGACCTGATCGCCACGCACTCGGACGAGTACGAGTGGCCCGTGTTCGATGAAAACTCGGCCGCCGCCCTGTGCTACACCTCGGGCACCACGGGCAACCCGAAGGGCGCCTTGTATTCGCACCGCTCGACGGTGCTGCACGCCTATGCCTCGGCCATGCCCAGCGCCCTGAACGTGCGCGCAACCGACACGGTCCTGCCCGTCGTGCCCATGTTCCACGTGAATGCCTGGGGCTTGCCGTATTCGGTGCTGCTGTCGGGCGCGCGCATGGTGTTTCCCGGCGCGGCGCTCGACGGCAAGTCGCTGTATGAACTGTTCGAATCGGAAAAAGTGACGTTCTCGGCCGGCGTGCCCACAGTCTGGCTGGGTTTGCTGAACTACGCCTTGCAGAACGGCCTGAAGTTTTCCACCTTCCGCCGCACGGTGATCGGCGGCGCGGCGTGCCCGCCGGCCATGATGGATACCCTGATCGACCAGTTCGACGTGGAAGTCATCCACGGCTGGGGCATGACGGAAATGTCGCCGCTGGGCACCACGGGCGGCTTGCAGACCAAGCACCTGGCCATGAGCAAGGAAGCGCAGCGCGACATCCTGCATAAGCAAGGCCATGCGATCTACGGCGTGGACATGAAGATCGTCGATGACGACGGCAAGGAATTGCCATGGGATGGCGTGGCCTATGGCCATTTGCTGGTGAAAGGGCCGTGGATCATTTCCGCGTATTACAGGAACGAGGGCGGCGACGTCTTGCAGGATGGCTGGTTCCCCACGGGCGACGTGGCCACCATCGATGCGGACGGCTACATGCAGATCACCGACCGCAGCAAGGATGTGATCAAGTCGGGCGGCGAGTGGATAGGCACCATCGACCTGGAAAACCTGGCCATGGCGCACCCGGCCGTGCTGCAGGCGGCCTGCATCGGCGTGTTCCACCCGAAATGGGATGAGCGCCCCGTGCTGGTGGTGGTGCTGCGCCCCGGCATGGATGTCACGCGCGAAGCCTTGCTGCAGTTCTTTGAAGGCAAGATCGCCAAGTGGTGGACGCCCGACGACGTGCTCTTCATCGACGCCTTGCCCATGGGCGCGACGGGCAAGATCCAGAAAAACAAGCTGCGCGAGCAGTTCAAGGGACACAAGCTGCCGGGGCTGTGATGCATCAGCGAGCCCATGCGTGATTGATCCGGCGGCAAGGGCCGGGGGCGGAGCCTCAGGGAACCCGACAGCAAGGGCTGGGGTCGGACCCTGAGGGTCCGACCACGGTATTTTTACGCCCTTGGCTTGATGCCTGCCTTTCACGCCGCCTGCGGCAGCGCCGAACCCAGCTTTTCCAGCAAGTGGTCAACCTGGAACACGGACAGGGTCTGGCGCTGTTCGTCCGTGCCGATGTCGATCATTTCATCCATTTCGCTGCGCAAATCCTCATGGCTGCCCGTGCGGATGATTTGCGGCGCGGCGAAGCGCTGGCTGTCGGAAATCGTCATGATGTTGTCGACCTTGTCGACCAGAAAGCCGTAGCGCTCAGTGCCCCGTTCCACGATCAGGATCTTGCCGGCGCCCGTGTCGGGCAAGGGCGGCATGGCGTACAGCTGGCGCAGGTCGATGATGCTGATCATTTGCTGGCGCAGGTTCAGCATGCCGCGCATGCAGGCCGGCATGCCGGGCGGCGTGGTGATGGCGCCGCTGAAATCGATGATTTCGCGCACTTGCCCGATCTCCACGGCGAATGGCGTTTCCACGGTAAACGTGATGTAGACGCGGCGCTGGGCCTTGTGCGTGGCGGCCGCCGCCGTTTCCGTCTGGTCCGGATAGAGCCGCTTGTGGCCGTCGCGCATCTCGATGATTTCCGCTCGCGAGAGGATCTCCTGGTGGTGCAGGAAAATGATGTCGCCCAGGCCTTCCCTGGTGATGCAGCCGGCAAACATGGCGGCGCGCGATTTGCTCAGCAGGGGAATCGGCAACACTTCATCGCTGAAGAAATGCACGATGCTGTCGACGGAGTCGACAAGGAAGCCCACTGTCGTGTCTTCCAGGCGCACGACGATGATGCGCTGCTCCGGCGTCGGCCCCTTGCCGCTCTGGGCCGCTTGCAGCAGGGCCGCGAAATCGACGACGGCCACCTGGCTGCCGCGAAAATGCATGCGTCCCAGGCACAGTTCGCTATTCAGGATGGAACTGTGCAGCTCGGGCACCTTGATGATTTCCTGGATGGCCAGCATCTCGAAGGCGAACGTGGCGCCCGCCGCATGGAAGCTGACGCACTGGCGCCGCTCGCTCTGGGCATGGTAGCGGGCCGTGCTGAGCTTGCTACCGCTCGCCTGCAGGGCCAGCACATGGGGCACGTTTTCGATGCGCAGCATGGCTTGCGGGTCAAGAATTTGCAGCAGGCGCGCGCCGCCGTCGAGCAAGATCGTGCCGGCGATCACGGCATGCGCGTCGCCGGCCGCATACTGCAGGGCACTGCGGGCGCTGGCCGGCACGCGCAGGATTTCGCCCGTATCCTGGAAAACGATGCCGATCAGCACTTGCTGGAAATCGAGGATGGCGATCTTGTCGGTGGACACGGCGCGCGGCGCCTCGGCGCGGAACAGCCGGCCCAGGTTGACCACCGGAATGACGCTGCCGCGCAAGGTGAACATGCCTTCCAGATACGCCGGCGACAGGGGCAGGGTGGTAACTTTGGCCGGGTAATTCACCACCTCGCGGATGCAGTGGGCGGGCAGGGCGAATTCATCGCCCCCCAGGTAGAAGGAGCCGAACAGTTCCGTGGCAGCGCCGCCGCCCGCTTGCGCTTGCAAGCCCGTCGCTTCATGCATGTCCATATGCGCCTTCCTTGCGTTGAATCAAGCCGGGTTGCGCCAGCACGTCCGTGACGGCAAAGCTGAGGTGGGCGCAATCGATCAGCAACTGGCGGCCATGGCGCCCGCCCAGCGCGCAAAAACTGACCTGCAAGCCGCACTGGTCCAGGTATTTCTGTGCCGCCTGCGCGTTTTGCCGACCCACCTGCAGGCGGCCGCGTCCATTGTCGGGACCGAACATGCTGGCGCCACCTGCCAGCACCACTTCGATATCGGCGTAGTCGGCCTGGCGCACGCCCATCAGGCGCAGCAGCGATGGCACGGCCTGGCTCACATAGCGCGCGCCGATGGAATGGTCGCTGCCTGGCGCTTCCGGCAACAGGCAGTGGGCCAGGCCGCAGCGATGGCCTTTCTTCCAGATGAAGCCGATGCCGATGCAGGAGCCGAGCAGCGCTTGCAGTTGTTCACCGTGCGTGCCCACGCTGAGCTGTCCCATGCCGACATGCTGCAGGGGCGCCACGTGGTCATGGCTGGCAACGATACTCATGCCGTCCCCGCTTTATAGATCATGGGAAACTCGAATTGGTAGCCGGTACCGAGGCGGGCGATGGTTTCCGACTCGCCCAGGATCAGCCGGCCATCATCCTTCAGGCTGGAACGGGCCTGGCGCAGCACGGTTTCCTGGTGTTCGGCGTCGAAATAGATCAGTACATTGCGCAGAAATACCAGGTCGAACTGCTGGCCCGGCTTGAGGGGCAGCGCTTCGAGCAGGTTATGCTGTGTAAAGCTGACGTTCTGCCGCAGTTCCTCGTTGACCTTGACCCCATACGGCGAGGGTGTGAAGTATTTGCGCAGCAAGTCCGGGTGCGACAGGCGGATGCGCTCGACGGAGCGCCCGCTGTACTGGCCGGCCTTGGCCGCGCCCAGGATTTGCTGGGAAATATCGCTGGCCAGGATCTGGTAGCGGAAGGCCGGCGTCTGCAGCTTGAATTGCTCGCACAGCATGGCGATCGAATACAGCTCTTCGCCGCTGGCGGCGGCCGCCGACCACACGCGCAGGCACGCACCGGGATGGGCGCGCGCCCAGGCGGGCAGGTAGCGGTCGCGGAAATAATCCCAGATCTGCGGCGTGCGGAAGAACAAGGTATCGTTGGTTGTCACCAGGTCGATGAAATGCGCCACTTCATCGCGGTCGCTGGCCACCCGGTCCAGATAAGCCTGATAGCTGTGCAGGGACAGCGCCTGCAGCCGGGGCTGCAAGCGCCGTTCCAGCAAGACACTTTTTCGCGGCGTCATGGCGATGCCCGTATGCTCGCGCACCAGCGCGATCAGGGTCGTCAATACCTCGGGCGTCAGGCTGGCCGCGTGGCTCATGGCTTACACCACGAAGCCGGAGACAGTCTGGTTCAGGCTGCCAGCGCGCTCGTTCAGCCCATCCGTCGAGCGGGCGATGCTGTCGCAGTTGGCGGCCGACTTCTCCGTTTCCTCGGCGATGTACTGGATCGCCGTGGACACTTCGCGCGCCGTCAGCAGCTGCTCGTTGGCCGCCTTCGAGATATCCGAGATGGCCAGGGTGGTTTTCGCCACGCCCGAGACGATCTTGTCGAAAGCATCGCTGGCCTGGCGCGAGATTTCGCTGCCGGTAGACACGCGCTTGACGGACTCGTTGATCAGCTTGGAAATTTCCTTGGTTGCCTGCGAGGAACGCTCGGCCAGCTTGCGCACCTCGTCGGCGACGACGGAAAAGCCCAGGCCATGTTCGCCCGCGCGCGCCGCCTCGATGGCCGCGTTAAACGCCAGCATATTGGTCTGGTTGGCGATCTCGCTGATGACCTTGACGATTTCGCCGATGTCTTCCGACGAGCGGTTGATCATGTCCATCGCCTCGATCGACTTGGCGACGGCGCGCGCGCCCGCTTCGGCTTCCTGCTGCGTGGCTTTCGCCAGGTAGTCGGCGTTCGAGGTGTTTTCCGCGATGGAATTGATGGAAAAGGTCAGGCCGTCGATCGAGGCGTTCATTTCTTCCACCGTGGCGCCCAGCGCCTGCGTGCCCACGGCCACGCCCGTGGCCCGTTCGGCGATGGTGTGCGAGGCTTCGGCAAAGCCGTTCGCCGCTGCCACCACGTCGCCGATCACGCCGCGCAGGTCGACGATCATCTTGCTGATGCCGCCCGCCAGCAGATCGATCGGTTCGTCGCCTTCGGGCACGATATTGCAGGTCAGGTCGCCTTGCGCGGCGCGCGCCACGCAGGCCAGCAGGGCCTCGACCTTGCGGCTGTCATTGGCGGCCTTGGCCTGGATGCCGGTTTCCATGTTGACCTGGTCGCTGATGTCGATGGCAAATTTCACCACCTTATAGGGCTTGCCGTTGAGGTCGAGGATAGGGTTGTAGGTGGCCTGTATCCACACCACCTTGCCGTGGCTGCCCAGGCGCTTGTAGCGTCCCGTGTCGAATTCGCCCCGGTTCAGCTTTTGCCAGAATTTCTTGTAGTCGGCGCTGCTGGCGTACTCGGGTTCGCAAAACATGCGGTGGTGCTCGCCCTGGATGTCGCTCAGCTCATAGCCCATGACGGAGAGGAAATTTTCGTTCGCGTCCAGCACGTTGCCCTGCATGTCGAATTCGATCACGGCTTGCGCCTTGACGATGGCGCTGACCTTGCCCTCGTATTCGGCATTGCGTTTTTTCAGCGCCGTGACATCGCTGGCGAACTTGACGACCTTGAAGGGCCGGCCTTCCGCGTCGAAAATCGGGTTGTACGAGGCGTTGAGCCAGATTTCGCGGCCATCTTTCGTCACGCGCTTGTATTCGCCCGAGTCGAATTCACCCTTGGCCAGCTTTTGCCAGAACTGCGCGTATTCCTCGCTCTTGGCATATTCCGGCTCGCAGAACATGCGGTGGTGCCGGCCTTCGATTTCCTCCAGCGAGTAGCCGACGGCCTTGAGGAAATTGTCGTTGGCGCGGATGACGGTGCCGTCGAGCTTGAACTCGATCACGGCTTGCGCCTTGCTGATGGCGTCGATCTTGCCTTCGTAATCGGCATTGCGGCGCTTGCTGGCCGTGATGTCGGTGGCGAACTTGATGACTTTATAGGGCTTGCCGTCGGCGTCCAGGATAGGGTTGTAGGAAGCATTGATCCACACCTCGCGCCCGTCCTTGGTCACGCGCTTGTATTCGCCCTGGTCGAATTCGCCGCGTGCCAGCCGGGCCCAGAAGGCGCGGTATTCGTCCGTCTTCACATAATCAGGGTCGCAGAACATGGCGTGGTGCTTGCCCTGCACGTCCGCCAGGGTATAGCCGACGACGCGCAGGAAATTGTCATTCGCATGCAGGATGGTGCCGTCGAGTTCGAATTCGATCACGGCCTGAACACGGTTGAGCGCAGTATTTATCGCTTGTAAGTCCAGATCCTGGGAGTGGCTGACATGGCTGGCTGCGTCCATAAAATATCCTTCAGTGTGAGTCGAGGAATGGGTGGCGCTAATACAGTGACAATGATATAAAACGGCTCGAAAATGATATAGACATGCGGCGATGTGATAATCGGTGAGAATCTGCGCAAGATAATGCAGGCCCTCTCCGGCAACGCCGCTGCGTAATATTAGATCAATTGCAGAGTATTGATTTGAATCAATAATTTTATTATTCCCCAGCCCCTGGCGAAAAACAAGGGGCGTGAATAAATAATGCGAAAAGTGTCGCTATTGGCCAGTGCACGGATATACATGCATATTTATCGCCTAATAAAACATTGTTTTTATTATTATGCTTTTATTGTTTTTATGAATATCCATCCGATAGCTGCTGCACCCGGCGGGGCGGGTGCCCGCATCTGCTCGGGCGATGCTGTAAGATGACCACCACCTGTGGCGGCGCTCCATGGCGGCGTGCCCGCCACGACAAAAATAATACGAGCGTTCTTTTATGCGGTATAGTGAAGCTTCATCCCTTGCAACCACCTCATACATTGAGTAAAACCAATAAGGAAGAGACATGAGCGCTGAATATCAAGTGAACGGTGCCGTTGCCGTCATCACCCTGGCCAATCCACCCGTCAATGGCCTGGGCCTGGCGACCCGTACGGCTGCCGTGGCGGGCATCCGCCAGGCGCTGGCCGATGCGTCCGTCAAAGCCATCGTCATCACGGGCGCCGGCAAGGCATTCTCGGGCGGCGCCGACATCAAGGAATTCAATTCGCCCAAGGCCCTCACGGAGCCGACCCTGCATACCCTGATCAACGTCGTCGAACAATCCACCAAGCCGGTGGTGGCGGCCATCCACAGCGTCTGCATGGGCGGCGGCCTGGAGCTGGCGCTGGGCTGCAACTACCGCGTGGCCGCACCGGGCGCGCAAATGGCCTTGCCTGAAGTCAAACTCGGCATCTTGCCGGGCGCGGGCGGCACGCAGCGCCTGCCTAGAGTGCTGGGCCTGGAAACGGCCCTCAACATGATTGTCTCCGGTACGCCCGTGGCATCCGAAAAACTGGCTGGCACGGCCCTGTTCGATGAAGTCATCGCCCCCGGCGCCGACTTGCTGGCCGCCGCCGTGGCCTTTTCGACGAAAGTGGCCGAGCTGCGCCCGCTGCCAAAAGTGCGCGAGCGCAAGGTCGATTACCCGAACCACGAAGCGTTCCTGCAGTTTTCGCGCAATACCGTCAAGGCCATGTCCGGCCCGTTCCCCGCACCGCTGAAATGCGTCGATGCTGTGGCCGCTGCAGTGACGATGAAATTCGACGATGGCCTGAAGTACGAGCGCGAACTGTTCATGCAGCTGGTGCAGTCGCCTGAGTCGAAAGCCCTGCGCCACGCCTTCTTTGCCGAGCGCGTGGCCAGCAAGGTGCCCGACGTGCCGGCCGATACGCCCGTGCGCGCCATTGCGGCAGCGGCGATTGTCGGCGCCGGCACCATGGGCGGCGGCATCGCCATGAACTTCGCCAACGCCGGCATCCCCGTCACGTTGCTGGAAACGCGGCAGGAAGCGCTGGACAAGGGCCTGGCCACCATCCGCAAGAACTACGAAAACACCGTCAAGAAGGGCAAGCTGACGCAGGAGAAGGCCGAGCAGCGCATCGCGCTCGTTTCCGGCACTTTGGCGTATGAAGATATCGCGCAAGCCGACATCGTCATCGAAGCCGTCTTCGAGGAACTGGGCGTCAAGGAAACCGTCTTCAGGCAGCTCGACGCCGTCATGAAGCCGGGCGCCATCCTGGCCTCGAACACCTCCACCTTGGACCTCGACAAGATCGCCGCATTTACCAGCCGTCCGCAGGACGTCATCGGCACGCATTTCTTCAGCCCGGCGAACGTCATGAAGCTGCTGGAAATCGTCCGCGGCAAGCAAACGGGCAAGGATGTGCTGGCGACGGCGCTGGCGCTATCGAAAAAGCTGAAAAAGACGGGCGTCGTTTCGGGCGTGTGCGATGGCTTCATCGGCAACCGCATGATCGAGCAATACAGCCGGCAGGCCGGTTTCCTGCTGGAAGAAGGCTGCCTGCCGGAGCAGGTCGACAAGGCGGTGGAGAAATTCGGTTTCGCCATGGGCCCGTTCCGCATGGGCGACCTGGCCGGCAACGACATCGGCTGGGCCATCCGCAAGCGCCGCTATGTGGAAAAGCCGGAGGTGACGTATTCGAAGACGGCCGACCTGCTGTGCGAACTGGGGCGGTTTGGCCAGAAGACTGGCGCCGGCTGGTATGACTACAAGGCGGGCGACCGCAAGGCCTATCCGTCGGAGCAGGTCAACGCCATGATCATCCAGCATTCCGCCGACCTCGGCGTGGCGCGCCGCAAGATCAGCGACCAGGAAATCGTCGAGCGCCTTGTGTATGCGCTGGTCAATGAAGGCGCGCGCATCCTGGAAGAGGGCATCGCCCTGCGCGCGTCGGACATCGACATGGTGTATCTGACGGGCTACGGTTTCCCCCTGTTCCGCGGCGGCCCGATGTTCTACGCGGATAGTGTGGGCTTGCCGAACGTGCTCGACACGATCAACGGTTACGCGCAAGGCCGCCACGGCGAAGCGTGGACCCCGGCACCGCTGCTGGTGAAACTGGCGGGCGAGGGCAAGGGTTTTAATGGCTGATGCGACGCTGCCATTGAAGCCAGCAATGTTGTCGGATTACGCGTGGCTACGCCACGCTAATCCGACCTACGTCTTATGCGCTTTTACACAAGGTTCCAGAGCCGGGTAGGCCGGAGCAGCGCGCAGGCGCGTAATCCGACACGACCACCGACACCAGCAAGATGGTTAAATGACGCGTTTGTTGTGCGTGGTGTTACAGGTGGTTCCAGAGCCGGGTAGGTCGGATTAGCGCGCAGGCGCGTAATCCGACGCCACCACCGACGTCAACCTCACTGCCGGATGACGCGTTTTATTTCTTCCGCGTCAGCATCTTGACCGCCTCGTTGACGATGACGGGATTGTCCTTCTGGATGTAGTAGCCGGTGCCCGTGATGCGCTCGATGGCTGGCGCGCCGGACAGGCGCTGCCAATCCTTTTCCTGGGCCCGCACCAGGTTCTCGAATGAGCCCGTTTCCTCGATGCCGAATTTGTCGCGTACCAGCAGCATGGCCGGTATGCGCAGGGGGCTGGCCATGTCGACATGCTGCAGGCACTGCGCCTGGGCGTCGAATTCCGCCGATTCCGCGCTGTTGAACATCAGCTTGCGCCGCGTCTTCAGCAGCATCGCGTAGGTGCTGGCCTCTGTCTGCATGCGGCTCCATTGCTGCGGGTGCGTGGGGTCGAGCAGCACCAGGCCCGCCACGTCCTGCGGGTACAGCCTGGCATACACATACTGGTACAAGCCTCCCAGTCCATGGCCGACCAGCACATACGGCGGCTTCAGGCCCGCCTGCGCCAGCAGGGCGCGCTGCTGGGCTGCAATGGTGCAGGGATCGCGTGGTGTGCTGGTCTTCTGGCTGTCGCCGTAGCCCGGACGGTCATACACGAGCACGCGGTGCTGCTGCGCCACTTCAGGCACGACCTTGGCCCACACATCCTTGCCATCGCCCATGGCCGACTGGAACACCACGGGCACGGCGCCGTGGCCAGCGAGCGTATAGGTGATGGTGGCGTCCGGCAGGGCGGCCGTGGCCGGCACGCCGGGCGCGGCCGGCTTGGATGGCATCAGCGAGCAGGCGGACAGCAGCAGGCCGGCACTGCCCAGGAGAATGGTGCGCGCGGGGCGGCCGACAAATAAGTGATGCATGAAGCTCCTTCTTGGTTCATGGACCGGGGACCGGTATGCGTGCCAGCCATTATAGGCAAATCATGTGAAAGTGAAAATGCCGAACAGAACGGGGAATGCGCCTCTGTCAGCCGGCGTCGGCGCGGTGGCAAACGGCTTCGATGCGGTTGCCGTCCGGATCGAACAGAAATGCAGCGTAATAGCTGGCGTGGTAGTGGCGCAAGCCGGGCGCGCCCAGGTCGAAGCCGCCGTGGGTCACGCCTGCCTGCCAGAAAGCATCGACGGCCGCGCGTGTGCTGGCCTTGAAGCAGTAATGGCGGCGCGGCGCGTCGTCCGGCGCCGGGCCCAGGCGCACGGAAAAATAGCTGCGTTCAGGGTGGTCGGCATCGCTGCGTTCGCCATAGCCGATCCAGGCATCGGCATGGTCGCTGCCCACCTTGGGCACGTCCAGGGCGGCAAAGATGGCATCGTAAAAGCGCTCGGCGCGCGCCAGGTCGGCGACGGTGAGGGAGACGTGATCGAGCATGGATACTCCACAGTAAACAAGGACGGCCATAGCATAGCCCGGATCGGGACGGCCGTGGGCATTCCTGTGGGGGAGTGACCGAGTCGCACTGTCGGCGGCAAACCGGCGGTCAAGGCCGGCTTGGGGGAAGGCGGGAAGGAGACAGTGCCGCTCAGCGGGCGCACGAACACGGAGCCGCCGGCGTGCCGGCCGGGGCAGGCGAGGCGCAGGCGGGGCAGGCAGGTGCCGGGCGCGCCAGCCTGGCGACGATGCCGCGGCTGATCAGTTGCACTCTTGGCGCGAACAGCATGACGGCGCAAAAGGCCACGGGCCAGGCGGCAAAGAAGGCATGGCGCCAGCGGGGCAGGAAATCGGCTTGCAGGCCGATATTGAGCCAAGTGACCCAGGCGCTCATCAGCAAGGTCATTATCAGCGACATCAGGAAAGCAAAGACGAGGCGCAAGCGCAGGGCATCGGACATGGGGCACTTTCAGTTATGTGATAAAGATGGCAGCGTAACGACTTGCAGCAATCTATACTAGAGCCATATTTTTAATTTCAAATTCCATAAACGAAATCATGTTAGATGACCTGGCCCTGTTTGTCTCCATCGTCGAGGCCGGTAGCCTGCACGCTGCTGCCGTCAAGGAAGACTTGCCGGCAGCGACCGTCACGCGCCGCCTGCAAAAGCTGGAAAGCCAGCTGGGCTACCGCCTGCTGAACCGCAGCGCGCGCCGTCTGCAGCCAACGGCGGAAGGCTGGCAATACTATGAGCAGTGCCGCGGCCTGGTGCATGCCTTGCGGCAAGCCACGCGGCAGCTCGACGCCAGCCTGTCCGCCATTTCCGGCAGTATCCGCGTGCTGGCGCCCGTGAATTTTGCCAGCGGCCTGCTGACGCCCGCCTGGGTCAGCTTCATGCAGCAGTATCCGGACATCCGCCTGGAGCTGGAACTGTCGAACCTGCTGCAAGACCTGGTGGGCAGCGGCGCCGACCTGGCCATCCGCGTGGGGGCGCTCGACGATTCCTCGCTGATGCAGCGCCGCCTGGGCAGCGCCTCGCTGGTGATGGTGGCCGCGCCCGCCTACCTGGCGCGCGCTGGCGTGCCGCGCGACTTGCAGGAACTGGAGCGGCACGAGCTGATCGTGGCAGAGCCGCTGCGCAGCTGGCGCTTGCGCCGGCCCGGCGATGGCGCCGAGATGGTGATCCAGCCGCAGGCGCGCCTGCGCGTCAACGAGATGCGCCTGGCCGTGGAGATGGCAGACGCCGGCATCGGCATCTTGCTGTGTCCGCTGCTGCAATGCCGCGACGAAGTGGCCAGTGGCAGCCTGGTGCGTGTGCTGCCCGACTGGATGCCGCAGCCGCGCCATGTGTATGCCGTGTGGACGCAGCGGCGCTACCTGCCGGCCCGCGTGCGCGTGCTGCTCGAGCACCTGGCTGCGTTTGCCGCCAATAATCCTTTGCTGAACGAGGACCTGAACAAGGATTAGCTGGCCAGCTGCGTTGCCAGCCAGTCCGTCATCGCGCGCAACGCGGCGGCAAAGCCGCTGGCCGGCACGGCACCGGGCCGGGCCTGGGCAAGAAAATAGGCGATCTGCGCCTGCATGGCTGGATGGCTGCGCAGCAACTGCGCCGCATGCTCGTCCAGGCTGGCGGGCCAGCCGCTGTCGCCGTCCTGGCGCAGCAGGTTGCATGAGCGGATCAGTTTGCGCGACGCTTCGCGCTGCAGGCGGACGATGACGGCAGGGTCGCGTTCCGCATCGAGACGCTGCGCATAGCTGGCCAGCACCTGGGCAAAGTCGCCATTCACGGCCAGGGCGATGGCGCGCGAAGGCGCGAACGGCGCAAAGCGCGGCGCCAGGTCGTCGCCCCACAGGCAGCGGCACTGGTGCTTGAGCCAGTAGCCCCAGCTGTACAGGTTTTCCGGCGCCAGCACCTGGCTGCGGTGGCCGATATCGAAATCGACCTTCAGCACCGTGTCGTGGCGCGCCTGCAGGGCCAGACGCACCGCTTCCAGCATGTTGCCCAGCCGTGGCGTGGGCGGCAGGCGCAGCACCAGCGTCAGGTCGAGGTCGGACACGCCAGGCGTGGCATCGCCACGTGCCACGCTGCCATACACATAGATGCCGTCGAGGAAATCGCCGGCCTGCGCGGCCAGGCTGGCGCAGGCGTCCCGCAGCAGCGGAGCGAAAACCGTCTGCAGCGGCGCGCAGGGCGCCGGCGGCAGGAAGGCGGAGGGAATCGTGGACATGCCTGGCGCGGATCGGTTGAAAACCGCCACCATAGCACGCGCGGCTCTGCCGTACGCGGCCATCCTTTCCATAAAGTAATTACCGAGCGCTTGTACTTCGCGCCGGGATCGCGTTAAGATAAGCCGCTCGCTGATCCAGCGGGCAATCTGGTGTTTTTCGCGCAATCCAGTCCCTTTCCATGAGAGATGCAATGAAATATCTGATCGTTCCCTTCCTGCTGGCCATTACCGGCTGCGAGGTACTGTATGACGCGAACCGGGACAAGATCGGCGAGTACTGCAACAGCCTGAATAATTTCGACGACCGCAATGCCTGCCGCAAGCGCAACCAGACCAGCTACCAGCAGTACGTGCAGCAGCGCGACCAGCAGAAACAGGGCGCCGGCGGCAAGTAGGCTTGCAACTGCCGCCGCCCAAGAAAAAACGCCGCTGACAAGTCAGCGGCGTTTTGTTTTACGTGCCCCGGCAATGCGGCCGGGGCGGGCGGGACATCAATCGTCCGCGTAGATATTGTTGTCTTTGGTTTCCTTGACGAACAGGGTGCCGATCACGACAGTCGCCAGGGCGACGACGATCG
>RCUS01001161.1_pt1 | contig 14396 bp, 22 predicted proteins | sample 2166221 | NCBI WGS metagenome assembly RCUS01 (sample SAMN09932758, study PRJNA488358) | compost metagenome | isolation source: compost soil in cyclohexanecarboxylic | place: Germany: Experimental Botanical Garden | reverse complement strand
TCGGCATCGCTCAGGTCGGCACCGCGCAGGTCGGCATCGCGCAGGTCGGCATCGCGCAGGTCGGCACCGCTCAGGTCGGCACCGCTCAGGTCGGCATCGCTCAGGTCGGCACCGCGCAGGTCGGCATCGCGCAGGTCGGCATCGCCAGCCACCGCTGACTTCACGGCAAACCCAAGCTGCAGTCCATAAGACTTGCCAGCAACTTCGGCCGACAGTTCGCAGCTGTACTGGACGTTGCCCGTCCAGCGATTCTTGATTTCGAACTTCATGGTTCTTCCTTGTTGGGCGGGGTACTGCGGGGAATCAACGAACGTCGCGCTTGCGCTGCGGCGGGAAGCCACCACGCGGGCGGATATAGCCAGTGCGGTTGCGGGTGAGTCGGCGGTGCAGGTGCCGCCAGCGGCGCACGATCAGCACCACCAGCCAGATGCACAGCGCGAGGATCGGCAGCACGAAGGAGTCGGCGCGCACGATCAGCGCCTTCCTCAACATGTCGGCGAACACCACCAGCAGCAGGCCGTAGACGGCGAGGCGGATCACAGGACGCCCCCGGTGATCTGCAGAAGGCGCAGCGGCACAAACAGCACCGTCGCAGCCGCAACGAATACCCAGCCAGCGAACAGCAGGAGCTGGTAACGGCAGGTCTCAGTGAAGTGCGGCTTCATGCGGCACCTGCCTTGGCGATGGCGGCTCGAACGCTCACCAGCGCGGCCACTTGTGCTTGCACGGCTGGCGTCCATTCGTCCGTGGACGAGCAGGGCTCGTACCCGCATTCCTGCAACGCAGCAGTCATGGTGGTCTCGGACAGCACCAGCGCCTCCAGCAGCTCCGTCGCGGCGGCGGATTCAAGTGCCACCTGCGCGTCCGCCAGGAAGCCATCACCGTAGATCTTCCAGTTATCGTCGAAGTCCACGTTGCAGAGGTCGGAGTCTCGGCGGCAAAGCGCACGAGCGGCAGCAACAACCATCGGCGTGTGCTTGTGGGCGCTCATGCGGCCACCGCCTGCAGCCCTTCCGGGTCGCGGTCGTCGTGTTCGGGAAAGCGCTTGTAGCCTTCGTCCGTTGCGTCAGATTCGGCATCGTGCTTGATGCGCGCCGTGGCCACCGCCGTTATCTCGCGGAACAGGGACAGGCCGGCTTCGGCCATGCCGCAATCGGTCTGCGCGAGGTCGAACGCAGCGCGGAACCGGGCCATCGACTTCAACAGGCGCTCGCCGTCGTCCTCATAGCCGATGTACTCGCTGATGGCGTCGGCCACCTGGTCCTCGTCGGCCAAGCGCTCTGCAGTCAGTTCCTTGGTGCGCTCAGCGACGAATTCCTCGCGGGCATCGTCGCGGGCATCAACACCGCAGTTGCCTTCCTTCCAACCGTCGTAGGCCGTAGCCATGATCCTTGCCCCGTGGATGGCCCGGGTGGGCCGACGAGGCAAGATTAGGGGCGCTAATTATCCATGTCAATAGGGGCGCTTATATTTCTTTTCGGCACGGTTCCATCACCTAACTTCAGGTCAGCCCGTGCTTGTCCACGATCAGGCGTGCAACCGCTGCAGGGGTCTGTGACATGACCGTTCGGCTGGATAGCGAGGTCGGGTCGAGTGTTATATCGGCATAGGTAACGAAAAGCGCTGTCATCGGGCGACAGCCTGGACCTTGGCGAACGCCAAGAGCCAGCAACTCCTTGGCTGTCTCAAGCATCAGGGTTTTCGTTTGAGCGGGAGCCCTCGACGATCTTCCGGAAGGGACGTGGGAGGCAACCAAGGGCCCCAGCCCGAACCAGTCAATGGCCAGATACCATGGTCCATCGGAGAGCAGGCGCTTATGGAACATCAGCCTTCCCAGCTCCCGATCCAGCGCACTCGGCCGATGATCTCGATGTGCTGCTTGGCGCCGTTCATGCGCTTCGGCTTCTTCCAGTTGTGATCACCGGTTGGGTTGTCGGCCTTGAAAAACACTTCGTCATCGATGATCTCGCAGCGTTTGACGTTGTATTCCTTTGCCGCAGCGCCGTTGATCATGATCACGAACAGGTCGCCGTCCCTGGGCCGCGTGTCGCTGGTATCGAACAAGATCGCATCACCGCTGTGAATGCGCGGCTCCATGCTGTCACCCTTGCCATACATGACGGCCAGTGCGTGGGGCCGTAGGCGCTTACGCGCCAGGGAATCAGCTCGGAACTTCAGCTTGTGGGTCTCCGCGTATTCCTGCGCTTCGGCACCACCGCCAAGTCCCATAGCCTGGGCATAGCCTTGGATATCTGCCCAGTCAGATTCGGAAGCCCCGCCTACAAGCTGCTGCTCGGGCAGGTCTGTTCGGATATCGGTGTCGTTGATCCCAAGCAGTCGGCAGAAAACCACCAGCGTGCGGTAGTTCATAGGGATCTTGCCGTTTAGATACTGGCTAACAGCACCTTGGGTGATGCCCAGTTCTTCGGCTGCTGAGTCCTGCGTTACCCCGAGGTGGCGCGCACGCGCGGTCCACTCGTTCTTGAGCTTCAGAGCGGCTGCAATGTCGGCCGGCGTCGGCTTGGCTTTCCTACTGTTTTCCATATGAGGAACGCTAATGGTCTGGTGCCTACGAATCCATGAGGGGCGCTATTGATCTTTCACATCAGGGGCGCTAATAATGCCGCCCATGGATATCGCCACCTATCGGAAAGAGAAGGGACTGTCGCAGCAGGCGTTCGCCGAGCTGCTGACAGCATCGGGGTCACCCGCCACTCAGGGCCTGGTTTCCCAATGGGAGAAGGGCGCAACGATCAGCGCTGACCGCGCCATCGAGATCGAGAAGGCAACAGACGGAGAGATTTCCCGTTCTGACCTTCGCCCTGACTACTGGCCTGCCGCACAGGCTGAGAACGCCGCCTGAAATGGCCACCTCAGCGCCCCGGGAACGGCGCGACGACGCCGGGACGGGTGGGGCGCTTCCGCTCGCGCTTCTGGATGAGGCGCACAGCAACACGACTACCTGCACGGCTCACGGCATAGAGCCGGCCGCACATCCGCACAAGCGTGATCACGTTCGGCGGGTAATTCCTCACTGACACATCCATCTGGCTCAGTCCTTTGGGCTGGGCCTTTATTTCGACCTGACGAGCTTGTCCCACGCAGTACCACGCGGTGGGACGACCGAGGAAACCATCATGGCGGACCACCAGCTGCCCCTGTTTTACGAGACATACGAGGACGCGATCCGCGACTGTGTTACGGCCTTGGGCGGTAACAAGGTTGTGGGCTCAACCCTCTGGCCCAGCATGCCCGCTGACGAAGCGGGACGAAAGTTGGCGCACTGCTTGAACACGGACAAGCGCGAGAAGCTGGACCTGGGCGAACTGCGGCTGATTCGCCGTGAAGCCCGCAAGGCTGGCGTGCACATCCTTGCTCACTACGAAGCGCGCGATGCCGGCTACACCGAGCCGCAGCCATTGAACCCCGAGGATGAGGCAGCACAGCTGCAGCGCGAGTTCATCGCCAGCGTGAAGGCGCTGGAAGTCCTGCAAGCCCGGATGACGAGGGCTGCCGCATGAAGCGCGCATCCAATCCGCTTGCCTATGCCATCTGGCTCGTCCGGCAGCGCTGGCACATCGCCGGCTGCTTGCAACTTCTGCGGGGTGCGTGATGGCCAGGATTCGCACAGTGAAGCCTGAGTTCTGGTCCAGCGAGCAGGTGATGGAATGCTCGCCGATGGCTCGGTTGATGTTTATCGGCTTGTGGAATTTCTGCGATGACGCCGGCAACCACGTGGCCAGCGCAAAGACCATCAAGGCCGAAATCTTCCCCGGAGACGATATTTCCTCGACGGATGTTCAGGGAATGCTCGACGAGTTGTCGTCGAATTCCTTGATAGCCTTCTATACCAATGATTCCAAGGATTATTTGCACGTCACTGGTTGGAAGAAGCATCAGAAAATCGACAAGCCGACATACAAACATCCGAGTTTTTCGGATGATGCTCGGCGAGGGCTCGACGAGTCCTCACCCCCGGAAGGTAATGGAAGGGAAGGGAAGGGAAAGGAAGAAAAGCTATCCTCACTTCGTTCGGATTCGTCCATGCCGCCGGCATTGGACCTGACCGGTGGCGATGCAGGGCAGGGCGAGAAGTCAGACCTGAATACCCGCAAGGCTGACCGGGTTCGCCAGATCGCGGAGGACGCCAGGACTGCGTTCAACGCCAACATGGCAAAGCCAATCGGGTTGCTTTCCCGCTGCACGGTGCTGAACAAGCCGCGCATCAAGGCCGTGGAAAAGGCGCTGCCGACAGTGCGGGCACTGTGCCAGCAGCTCTACGGGAACGAGCGCGTGACCCCGCAGTTCTGGCAAATGTATTTCGAGACTGCAGCTGATGACCCGTTCCACTCCGGGCGGCAGGGTGGCGGCCAGGGTCATGAGAACTGGGAGCCTGATTTCGAGTTCCTGTTGCGTGAAACGACCATCGCGAAGCTGGCCGACCGTGCACTGTCGGAGGTGGCCCAGTGAGCGCCGCCCGCGATGACGTGCGCCGACTGGCGGACCTGTACAGCGACCAGCAGCAGATGCGCATCCCACCGCAGAGCATCGAGGCCGAGCAATCCGTGCTGGGTGGCGTGATGCTCGTCAACCGCGCGCTGTCGGAAGTCGAAGACCTGTTGCAGGAAGCGAGTTTCTACCGCCGCGATCACCAGCTGCTGTGGCGGTGCATCAAGCACCTGGCCGAGAAGGGACAGCCGTTCGACGTGGTGACCATCGGCGAGTGGTTCGAGGCACAGGGTCAGCTGGAGCTGGTGGGCGATGGTGTTTACATCCTCGAACTGGCCAACACCACGCCGTCGGCTGCCAATGTCCGCGCCTATGCGGAAATCGTGGCCGAGAAGGCAAAGATGCGCGCCCTGATCGATGCTGGGCATGACCTGATCGACGCGGCATACAGCCCGGATGGGCGCAGCGCGCTGGATATCGTTGGGCAGGCGCAGTCGCGCATCGGCGGCCTGTTGGACAACGAGCCGTGCGACCTGGAGCCGGTGGCACCGGTGATGGCGCGCGTGTTTGAGCAGCTGGCCAATGCCTCGACCAACAACGAGGGCATCACAGGCCTGTCCACCAGCCTTGCGGATCTGGACGACTTGTTGGATGGGCTGCTTGGTGGCCGTCTGTACGTGTTGGCAGCCAGGCCGAAGATGGGGAAAACCACCCTGGCGCAGAACATCGCCGAGCAGGTCGCATTGCGGGCCAAGCGCTCCGTGGCGTTCTTCAGCTTTGAAATGAAGCCCGAGGAATTGGGCAAGCGCATGCTGGCCAACCTTGCCGGCGTCAGTGGCGGCAAGCTGCGCTCCGGCAAGCTGGATTCCATCGACTGGCAGAACGTAACGCAGTGGACCCGCAAGATCGGCGAGGCGAACCTGCGTATCAGCCGGCCGCGCATCGCCAAGGTGCAGCACGTTTGTGCCCAGGTTCGGCGCATGAAGGCCCAAGACCCGGCGCTGTCGCTGGTGGTGATCGACTACCTGCAGTTGATGCACGTTTCGGGTGACAACCGCGCTTCCGGCATCGGCGATATCACCCGCGCGCTGAAGCTTCTGGCCAGCGAGCTGGACGTGGCGGTGCTGCTGTTGAGCCAGCTCAACCGCGATGTGGAGAAGCGCACCGGTGACAAGCGGCCCATCGTGGCGGACCTGCGCGATTCCGGTTCGATTGAGCAGGACGCAGATGCGGTGATCTTCATCTACCGCGACGAGATCTATCACAAGGACAGCCGGTGGGAAGGCACCGCCGAGCTGATCGTGGCTATCCAGCGTGATGGCGCGCCAGGCATGGCCCGCGTGGCCTACGCACCGGAGTACTTCCGGTTCTCGAACCTGCCGGAGTTCTGGCAACCCAAACAGTCGAGCGCTCAGGCACACGTCCCCGGAACCGCGCCGAGGGCTCGGCGAGGACTCGCCGCCGCGTTGCATCCTGGAGTCGACGAATGACCACCTTCATCCTGAAGACTGAGAACGCCCGAAACCGAATGGCGGATGCGTGGCGCTTCGCCTGTCAGTACCTGGAGCTGGGCAAGGCCGTCCGCGTCGAGGTCAAGGAATGCAAATCCACGCGCAGTCTGGAGCAGAACGCCATGCTGCACGCGATCTGCGAGGATATCGCCCGTCAGCGTCAGTGGGTTGGCCGCTGGATCGACAAGGAAGGCTGGAAGCGCCTGCTGGTGGACGCATGGGCGCGGTGCGAGAACCGGCAGCAAGGCGACCTTGTGCCGTCGCTGGACGGTGCCAGCGTCGTGAACCTGGCAGTACAGACCCGGACCATGTCCATCGGCGACATGGCCGATCTGATCACCTTCGCGCAGGCGTGGGCTATCGACAACGACGTCAAGTTGCGCGATGTGGCGCCGCTGCGCGATCAGCAGATGGCGGAGCAGGTGAGGGCGGTGGCATGAGGACCAAGAACGCCAAGGCCATCACCACCGCTGAATCCACTCACCTGAAGGCGGTCAAGGATCTGCCCTGCAGCGTCTGCGATGCGCCACCGCCCAGCGACGCCCACCACATCAACCAAGGCCAGCACTTCACCACTGTGGCCCTGTGCAAGGACTGCCACCAAGGCAGCTTCAACGGCTGGCACGGCCAGAAGCGCATGTGGACGGTCATGAAGATGGATGAACTCGCCGCGCTGAACGTGACCCTGCGCCGGCTCAATCAAAGGAAAGCAGCATGAAGAACCGATCATCCGGGCCGCTTCCCGTGATCGCATTTTTGGTGATCACCCTCGTTGTCCTTGGCGGTTGCACCCGGTGGCAATGGCGTGAGTGCCGCAGCGTTGGGCACTCGGCGTTGTACTGCCTGTTCGACCTCGGGAGGTAAGCATGATCACCCTGATTCTTCCGTACCCGATCAGCGCCAACCGCTATTGGGCAACCCGCGTCATCAAGCGCAAGGGCGCGAAGTTCTCATCGGCGATGACCTACGTGACGCCCGAGGCCGAACGCTACAAGCGCGACGTGGCGATGCTGGCCTTGGCTGCTGGGCTGCGTGCACCAGCAGCAGGCCGGGTGTCGCTTCTCATCCGCCTGTTTCCCGAGCGTCCGCAAGACTGGGCTCGCCGCGCCCGCCGAGAGCCGGAGACCTGGGATGACACCGTGCGCTGCATCGACCTCGGCAACTGCGAGAAGGTGCTGTCCGATGCCCTGAACGGCATTGCCTGGGCGGACGACAAGCAGCTGCGCAAGATCGTTCTGGAGCGGTGCGAGCCGGACGAGAAGGGCGCAAGGGTTGAAGTGGAGATCGAGTTCATCGCCGCTGCACCTTCGCTGCTGGATGGGGTCGCTGCTTGAGCACTGACCGCATGTGGAAGCGCTACAAGGCCCGGGTCCGCCGCCTGGGCCGGTGCTCGGTCTGCCAGTTCCGAGAGCTGACGGACGGCACGTACCACTGTGCACGTAACGAAGACCGGCAGGGCAGCTGTGATACCGACGGACGCCTGCCGGCGTTCCGCCTGGACACCGATGTGCTGGACGAGCTGCGAGACAGATAAGGCAGGAGGAGCGATGGCCACATCGAACCACGACAACAACCGAGATCCCACGCCACGCCGACAGGTGGAGCGCCGTATCAAGCCGGCGTTCTGCCTGTCTGATTGCGCCACGTTGCAGGTGTTGGCCAGTCGGCTGCAGAAGCGTATGCGGCAGACGCTCTATGCCCGGGGCGCTGGAACGATGGTGGCCATCAATGGCGACGGTGAGGTCTACCTGCTGATGGCGGGCGAGGCCAGGACGGACAAGTTCTTTGCCGAGCACTACGGCATCGTGATGGGGGTCTACGCTGAGTTGCCGATGGGCGGCGGCAATGCCACGGTCCCCGACCTCGATGCGCTGGCCGATGACATCCGATTCCACCTGCCTTCTGGCACGCTGATCGACGAGCCAGCCCCCGAGGTTGAGCCCAAGCCGGTGCAGTTGGAGCTGGCATTCCCTCCGTTGCATGAGTTGGCCATTGCCGCGTAATGGCGGCATGAGCGACCGCCAGACGCCCACTACCAACGAATCGATCACAGGAGCGCCGGCCGGGGCGCAATGGGTACCGGCACGACCAGCGGGCAGGTGTCGACAACAGCCCGCAGCCGACACGGAGGGGGCCGCGTGCGGCCGGCCGGGGGCCATGACCCTCGGTGACGCCATGCCTTCCGGGAATCGGCTTTTTTGCCTGGAGGCTTGAAGATGTCAGGCAAAGCAACCAAGGCTGTCACCAAGAAGGCAGCCAAGAAGGCACCGGCGGCGAAGAAGGGTGCGGGCGGCAGGCCCAGCAAGTACAAAGCCGAGTTCGCCAAGCAGGCCAAGTTCCTCGCCGACAAGGGTTGCACTGACCCTGAGGTGGCCACGTTCTTCGAGGTGGCTCTATCCACCGTCTCTTTGTGGAAGCTGAAGCATCCTGAGTTTTCGGAAGCCCTAAGGCTGGGGAAGGCCGAGGCCGACACACGCGTCGAGCGAGCCCTGTTCGAACGAGCCACCGGCTACAGCCATCCCGACACGCACGTCAGCAGCTACCTGGGCGAGGTCACGCTCACGCCGGTGATGAAGCACTACCCGCCGGACTCCACCGCGATGATCTTCTGGCTGAAGAACCGCAGGCCGGAGAACTGGCGCGACAAGCCGGAAGGCTTCAATGACGACGCGCCGCCGCCGGCAGCTGTGACGGTAACCGTGGTGAGTGGGCGGAAACGTGCCAACGCTAAATGAGCCTCAGGCGGACTTCCTCCAACTGCCGCACAAGTTCCGGGCGTTCGTAGGGGGCTTTGGTTCCGGCAAGACCTGGGTGGGCTGCGGTTCGTTGTGCCAGCACGCTTGGGAGTTCCCACGCATTCCTGCTGGCTACTTCGCTCCGAGTTACCCGCAGATCCGCGACATCTTCTATCCGACCATCGAGGAAGTTGCCTTCGATTGGGGGCTGCGCGCTCAGATCGCACAGTCCAACAAGGAAGTGCACCTGTACTCCGGCCGCCAGTACCGCGGCACGGTGATCTGCCGATCTATGGACAAGCCGTCGAGCATTGTTGGCTTCAAGGTAGGCAAGGCGCTGGTCGATGAGATCGACACGCTGAAGAAGCAGAAGGCGCACGAAGCCTGGCGCAAGATCATTGCCCGTCTGCGCGTGAAGGCTCCCGGCCTGCAGAACGGCATCGATGTCACCACGACGCCCGAGGGCTTCAACTTCGTCTACGAGCAGTTCGAGAAGATCCCGGGCGAGGATCCGTCCAAGGCGGTGCTGTACGGCAAGGTGCATGCCAGCACCTACGACAACGAAGCCAACCTTCCCGACGACTACATCAACTCCCTATTCGAGACGTACCCGCCGCAGCTGGTGAAGGCCTACATCAACGGCCTGTTCGTCAATCTGACCAGCGGTTCGGTGTACCCGGCATACGACCGGAAGCTCAACAGCACGCTGGCCACGATCAACGATGAGGACCGGCTGCACGTCGGCATGGACTTCAACGTGATGAACATGACGGCCGTGGCGTGCGTCATCCGGGCCGGGCAGCCCTATGCGCTGGAAGAGTTCACCGAAATCCGCGATACGCCGGCAATGATCGTCGCGCTGCGGGAGCGGTTCGGAGACAGGCAGATCGCCGTCTACCCAGATGCCAGCGGCGAGAGCACGCACACCAACAACGCCAGCGTGTCCGACCTGGGCCTGCTGCGTGCGGCTGGCTTCATCGTGCGGGTGCCGCCTTCCAATCCGCGCATCCGTGCCCGCGTGGTCAGCGTCAACGCGATGCTGTGCAACGCCCGAGGCGTGCGACGTCTGCGTGTGAATCCGCTGGGCTGCCCGAAGCTGACCGAGTCGCTGGAGAAGCAGGCATTCGATGCGAATGGATTGCCGGACAAGACCACCGGGTTCGATCACGCGCCTGACGCCATTGGCTACTTCATCCATAGCCGATTCCCCGCAGCGGCCAGCGCACGCGCGCCAATCTCCGTTGAACAGCCTCGGGTCATCAAGCCTTATAGCCGCCAATGGCTCGAACACACGGGCGAGGCAGCCGACGCAATGGAACGAAAGAGGGAAATGCTATGACCGGTCCAGGCGACCAACTGGCGCAGGCAATCGAAGCGGACGAGTTGGAGCAGGCGGAAGCCGAGCGCCGCGCTGCTGCCCAGATGGAAGAAGAGGGCGCGGTCAAGGCATGGCTGAAGCGTATCGAAGAGGCACGCGAGTTCGACAAGGCTGCCCGCGAGGGTTACGCGAAGGATCGGACCTACTGCCAGGAGCAGGCAAACGCTGATGTGTTCGACGTGCGCGTGCCCATCGCTGGTACCTACGTCGGCATCCTGACCACGTTCCTGTACGCCCGTGACCCAGAGACCAGCGTTGAGCTGGCCGAAGCCGTATCGGCTCGCATCAAAGAGGACGCCAAGGCCTTCGCCACCACGCTGGAGATCGTCATCGGCCGGCTGTGGAAGAAGGGCAAGCTGAAGGCTGCTGCCGATCCGTTGGTGCGCTCGGGCCTGAGTGTCGGTATTGGCTGGATGAAGGCTGCTTGGCACCGCGAGACTGGCAACAACGCGGCATTGCAGCAGGACATCGCCGGCCTGCAGTCCAGCCTTGCCGCGATCAACCAGCTGCAGGTGAGCTTAGCCGAAGGCATCGTCGGCGATGACTCTGCCCAGCGCGCCGAGTTGGAGCAGCGGCTGCAGCAGGCAGAGGACGAAGCGCAGCGCATCATCTTCAACGCCTTGTGCATCGACTTCGTGCGCGCTGAAGACATCCAGGTGGCGCCGGAGTGCGCGAGCCTGCAGAGCTACGTCGACAGCCCTTGGATCGCCCAACGGCTCTTCACGCCGATGGACAAGGCCAAAGCCACGTATCCGGACGCGGCTGAGTTCCTTGGTTCGGCCATGTCCTACTTCCGTGTGCCAGGGCGTACTGCCGAAGGCGCTGGGTTCGGCGGCGCAGCCCCGGGCGATCAGGCTGATGCGTTCACGAAGGGCGCAGCCGGCGCAGTGGATGCCAGCAAGGCCTGTGTGTGCATCTGGGAGATCTGGAACAAGCAGACCGGCCACGTCATCACTGTTGCCGAGGGCTGCCCGCGCTACCTGCGGCAGCCATTCCAGCCCGAGCAGCGCAGCACGCGCTACTACCCGTTCTTCAATTGGGCGGTGATCTGGAACGATGGCGCGCGTCACCCGCAATCGCTGGTCGACCGCTCGCGCTCGCTGCTGGACGAATACAACCGCGTCCGCACGAACTATCGCGAGCACCGGCGCCGCGCTATCCCGAAGACGGGGTTTGATCGTGGCGCACTCGATCAGGTGGATGCGAACAAGCTGGCTGACGCCTCATCAAATGAAATGGTCGGCTTGGATCTGCAGGGCCAGAAGCCTGATCAGGTGCTGTTCCCGATCAGTTACAACCCGGTCGACCCGGCGCTCTACGACACGCAGGTGATCCGCGCGGAGCTGGAAATGATCTGGGGTGTGCAGGAGGCGTTGTCCTCAAGCATCCAGGTGGCAAAGACCGCGACCGAAGCTGATATCCAGCAACAGGGCACCGAATCACGCATCGGCTACGCACGCGACGGCCTAGACGAAATGCTGTCGGAGCTTGCGGCCTACACCGCAGAGCTTGCGACATCGCCCAATGGCCTGACCTACGAAGACGCCGCGGCAATGGCCGGCGATGAAGCCATGTGGTTCAACGTGCCCGAGCCGGAAATGCTCGACATGGTTGTGCAGGTTGATATCCGCGCCGGTTCGTCGGGCAAGCCGGCGACCGCGCTTCGGCAGCAGCAGTGGTCGATCCTCTTGCCGCAGTTGCAGCAGGCCGCCATCCAGATTGGCCAGATGCGCCAGTCGTCGCCGCTGGATGTTGCCAACTGCCTGGAACAGCTTGCCGTTGAGACCGTGAAGCGCGCCGGAGATACCGGCATCGACCCGTACAGCTTCATTCCGCAACCGCCTGCACCGGTTGACCCTATGGCCATGCCGCTTGGCGTCGACCAAATGGCTGGCGATCCCGCACTGATGCTCGGTGACGAAAGCGGCCAGCTGCCCATCGATCCATCCGCAATGCCTGACCCGGCCGCAATGATGCCGCCGGCAATCACCCCTGTTTGACCCGAAGCGCCGCCAGCGAGGATAGAAACGTGCGTATTGAACACAACGAACCGGACACCACCACTGCCGTCGAGGATGACGGTTCTGCAGCAGCCGCAGCACAGGCCGCAGCAACGGAGGCCAGCAACGACAGCGCCACTGCCACCGAAGCACTTGATGCTTTCAGCCAGGGCGTCGAGAAGGCCCGCGAACAGGAAGTACTGGAAGAAGGCGGCACGCCTGCTGCTGCCGCTGACGGCCAGCCTGCTGCCGACAATGCGGATGCTGCTACCGGAACCGATGCTGATGCAGCCGGAATCGCTGCGTCTACTGCTGCTCCCGACGGCGGCCAGGCCGCAGGTTCCGATGCAGCTGCCGCAGCCGCAGCCACCCAGCCCGATGCTGTCGATGCTGAGCTCAAAGACCTGGGCATCACCAACGAGCGTACGCAAAAGCGATTCCGTGAGCTGAGCGAGCGCGCCGCCGAGGTGGAAACCCTACGCCCCGATGCCGAGCGTGGCCGGCAGTGGGAAGAGACCATCAAGTCCACCGGTGCCGACCCACAGCAGATGGGCAACGCGCTGAACTACCTGGCCGCGATCAACTCGCGTGACCCGGCTGCGATGGCGCAGGCCTTCGACTTCATGCAGCAGGAAATGACGTGGCTGGCCAAGGAGCTGGGCCGTCCGGCGCCGGGCTATGACCCGCTGACCGAACACGCTGATCTCGCTAAGCAGGTGACCGATGGCGATATGACCCGCGCAGCTGCCGAAGAGGTGGTGCGCTCACGTCGCGCCACGGTGTTGCAGCAGGACAGCCAGCAGCGCCAGCAACACCAGGTGCAGCAGCAGGGCGCAGCCGAGCAGGCCCACCAGCAGGGCCTTCAACAGGTAGGTGCACTCGGTCAGCAGCTGCGCGCTGCAGATCCGCAGTTCGAGGCCAAGTTCAAGGCCATCCAGCCAATGGTTGCCGTCATCCAGAGCACGTTGCCGCCGCAGCAGTGGGCCACGGCAATCCAGCAGGCCTATCTGGCCGCGCCTGTACCCGTCGCCGCAGTGGTACAGCGGCAGCCGGCAGCGACGCCCAACAACCCTGCGCGCGCCACCGGTATCGACCTGAGCAGGGCGCCGACGAAGGAGAACGCCTTCGACTTCGGTGTGCAGGCCGCCAAGGCTGCGGGCCGCTGATGCGCCGCCATCCCCTCACGCTCGCCATCTGGTGGGCGCTCAACAACTGGAGCAACCAATGAACGACCAGCAGATCGAACAGGAAATCCAGGCCAAGGGCCTGACTGCGCCGCGAGTGACGCCGGCTGACATCGAGGCCGAGATCAACGGCGAGTATTACTTCACCGCTCGCGACGGCGTGCAGCAGAACTTCCACCAGCAGGATGAGCTGACGCGCTTGACTGGCGCGCATGGCGAACTTGAGCGTCTGACCTTCTGCGTTCTGCGTCTGCGCAACGGCTTCACGGTCACCGGCGAGTCGGCCTGCGCCAGCCCGGAGAACTTCGACGCCGAGATTGGCCGCAAGATCGCCCGCCAGAACGCAGTCGCGAAGATCTGGCCGCTGCTGGGCTTCCGGTTGCGCGATCAGTTGGCCCGTCCGGTGCTGACCGATGCTGACGCGGCAGCCGATCTTGCGGGCACAGCACGACCCGCCGCATAACCCCGTTGACTGGCATGCCGGCTGGCGCATATTGCGTTCCAGCCGGCAACTGTCGGCATCGCGAGTGACGTAAGCCGGGTTCGCCGCCGGTAGCGCTGAAACGAGAGTCGCGCCCTCGGAACGCGAGAGACCACGCCCATTTGGGCTTCCTCTTTCCCTCCGAGGTGCGATATGCCTTTGACTCCCGCCCAGTTGGCCAGCGGCGCCAACTACCAGATGCAGTCCTATGCGACTGATGCCCCCATCGATCAGTTCACCAGCGAGCGCCCGCTTGCCAAGTGGCTGACCGACAAGAAGATCGAGAGTGTGTTCGGCAATGGCATCTTCAATGAGAAGGTGCGGTTCACGAACGACAGCAACTATCAGAACTACTCCGGCGACGACCAGGTCAGCTACAACAAGAAGGACACGGTGCGTTTGGCGCCGTACCAGCACTACGAAGCGCACGACGGCTTCAGCCTCAATGAAACCGAGCTGGCCAATAACGGCATCATCTTGACCGACGATAAGTCGGCGCAGATGACCGATGCCGAGAGGATCCAGATCGTCAATCTGCTGGATGAAGGTTGGACCACGCTGAAGGACGGCTTCCAGGAGAACTGGGATCGCGAAATGCACCTGGACGGTTCGGCCAATGCCAAGGCTGCGCCGGGTCTGGACGCGCTGGTCAGCACCA
>RCUS01001158.1_pt1 | contig 14416 bp, 10 predicted proteins | sample 2166221 | NCBI WGS metagenome assembly RCUS01 (sample SAMN09932758, study PRJNA488358) | compost metagenome | isolation source: compost soil in cyclohexanecarboxylic | place: Germany: Experimental Botanical Garden | reverse complement strand
ATATGTAATAAATCAATTTTGTGCAAATGGAAATACATATATGCCAGTTGAGATTCTTATAAAAGAGGGAATTGAGGTTTTAACTGTATCGAAACAAGTTATAGAAGAAAATTTATATAATGCATGTAGAGAACAAAAATTAATTTTGGAGAAGGTTAATGAGGATAATGGTGTTTTTACACTACCTTATTATTATTGTGAAATAGGAATAACAAAGAGAATATTAACTTTATCAGTAGCAAATTTTCAAAAATTTAATACTGATATAGAGTATGAAATATCTATGTTTGAAAATAAAAATGATATAAAGTTTGCAACATCACAAAAAAAAGCTATCTTAGGAGCTTTTAATAATGGTATAGAAATAATTACTGGAGGACCAGGAACAGGAAAAACAACAATAATTAAATGTATAATAAATATATTTGAGAAATCAGGAAATAGAGTTATTTTAGCAGCACCTACAGGAAGAGCAGCTAAGAGGATGAGTGAATCTACAGGAAAAGAAGCAAAAACTATTCATAGATTATTAGAAATGGGAGTTACTGATAGTGAGGAAAAAAGTATATTCGGAAAAGATGAAGGAAGTCCATTAGAAGCTGATGTAGTAATAATAGATGAGGCTTCTATGATAGATGTTATGCTTATGAACTCCTTACTAAAAGCTATTAGAGTAGGAACTAGAGTAATATTAGTTGGAGATGTAGACCAGCTCCCATCAGTAGGACCTGGAAATGTATTAAAAGATTTAATAGAAAGTAGTTTTACGGAAGTAATAAGATTAAAAGAAATATTTAGACAAGGAAAAGAAAGCCTTATAGTCGTAAATGCTCATAAGATAAATGAAGGAACTATGCCTATTTTAAATGAGCGAGATAAGGACTTTTTTTTCATAAAAGAGGATAACCTAGATTATATAATGACAACACTTATAGACTTAATTAATAACAGGCTTCCAAAGTTTAATGCTAGTTGGGATAAGATGAAACATCTTCAAATACTAACACCTATGAAAAAAGGGAATTTAGGAGTAACTAACTTAAATTATAGACTTCAAGAAATTCTGAATCCACCAAGTGATAATAAAAGAGAAAAAAAAATAAGAGACAATATATTTAGAGTAGGGGATAAAGTTATGCAAACTAAAAATAACTATACTCTAAAATGGAAAAGGGTAGCTGGACACGGAGAACCAGAAGGTGTAGGAGTTTTTAATGGAGACATGGGATTTATAGAGTCTATAAATGAAGAAGAGAAGATTTTTACTATTATTTTCGATGAGGAAAGAAAAGTAATTTATGATTTTATTTATTTAGATGAATTGGATTTAGCTTATGCTATTACAATACATAAAAGTCAGGGGAGTGAATTTCCAGTTATAATTACTCCAGCATATATGGGATCACCTATGCTTATGAACAGAAATTTATTGTATACGGGTATTACTAGAGCAAAACAGTTGGTAGTAGTAGTAGGTTCTATTAAAGCATTAAAATTTATGATAGAAAATACACGATCTACAGAAAGATATTCGTCATTAAAATTCAGAATAAAGGATATAATTTCAAGTGATGCGTTTAATTAGTGAGGGTTGATGATTATGGAGAATATAAATGAATTAAGGTATGCAGAAAATAAATTAAAGTTATGGTATAACAGAGAAATGGGGAAAATTATAAATGTTTTATCTGTTCCATATAATAGCTCTATAGTATTTGGAAAATTAATAAGTGATTTACTACAGTCTAATAAGAAGGTAGTATATGTTACTAATGATTATGAAGAGAATAAGGAACTGATTAAATATATTAAAGAGTATCAACGAAATATAAAATATTCCTATTTAAAAAATTATAATACCACTTTAGAGCCAGGAGTATTATATTTTATTAATTCAGCTAACTTAAGTGTATTAAAAGATGATGTAGAGTTAATAATTTATGATGATATAACTTCTTTTTCAAATTATTCTAAACTCCAGATAAAAGAGAAGGTTGATAATTTATATAAGTTTGCTCACAAGATAATAGTATATTCTATTGAAGATATATATAGAAATATGGAGAGTATGGAGATTAGCAGTATTAATAAGCTTGGGCCGATAATAGAACCACGAGCAATTACAACAAGAATAAATCTTGAAGAAGATATGCCTTATATATTATATGAATACTTAAAGTGGTTTAAAGAAAGCAAAAGGAAGATAGTATTACATGTTCCTACAGAGGAATGTGGAGATAAGATATATGATTTATATACTAAAAAAATTAAAGTACTATCGGATGTTAAAATTATTAGGTTTAAAGAGCGTGATGAGATTAAGAAAATAGAAAAAATGCTTACTATGAAAAATCAACCAATTATGATAATAACGGAGTATATGGGAGAGAATTTAAATAATATTAATGATATTGATATTATAGTTATAAATGCTGAGAATAGTAGATTTGATTATAAGAAGATAGTATATCTATGTGGAAAGGTAGGTGCTAGAGAGAAGTATTTAGGTGAAGTAATCCTTATTTCTAGAGAAGTTAGCGACGATATGGAAAAAGCTAAGGATATAACTAGATATTTTAATAAATTAGTATGGGAAAGAGGCTTGTTAAAAGTTTAAAGTATCTTTTTGAATGTTTTTTATCAATAGTATACCCAAATAAAGGAGTATGCTTAATATGCGATGAAGAATATGAAGAAGATTATATTTGTGAGAAATGCAAAGATTTATTAATAAGAGTTGAAAAAACTATGCTAGATGAATATAAGGGAGAAAAATTTACAATACATTCTTGTATGCACTACACAAAAGAGTTAAAGAAGCTTATAGTGGATTTTAAAGTTCATAAAAATTTTTTAGCGGGTGAAGTACTTAAAGATATAATTATAGATGGAGTTAAGTTTTGGAACATAACAGGAGACTTAATAACATACGTCCCTTTAAGTAGAAGTAAAGAAAAGAAGAGAGGGTTTAATCAATGTTACTATTTAGCTAAAAAGGTTGCAGAATTTTATTCTATACCTATGAAGCCCCTTTTATATAAAGAAAATAATATTAAAGAACAAAAAAAGCTCTCAAAATCAGAACGTAAAAGTAATGTAGAAAATGCATTTAAGATTATAGAAAAAGATACTGTTAATAATAAAGTAATAATATTAATAGATGATGTAGTAACAACAGGAGCTACAGTTTTAGCATGCGCATATGAATTAAAAAAAATGGGCGCAAAAGAAGTTAATATATTGACAGTTGGACAAAGTCGTATATAATAAAAAGAGTATGAGGCTAGGTTTGTGGTTGAAAGTCGATGCTAGTCGCAGGCAAAACGATCCACGTAAGTTAGGCAAAGTTTTAATGAGCATGGTGCGGTATAGAAGTAAGTCCTGCCAGAGAAAATCTGAGAGTTCCAGTAGTGAGAGGTTAAGTCCGGGTAGCGAAAAATCCAGCAGGCGAGTGTGGGGTCAAAGACCAGGTCAGCTAGTCTCAATACAATATATCATGCGGTATAACAGTCTTTTAGGACTGTTTTTTTGTTTTTTTAAATATAAAAATATTAAATATATATTTTGATAATAAATTATAATTAAAAAGCCAATGAAAACATATACATAAAGACGTAATATAGGGAATAACTAAGTATGAAGAAGATTGAAGAAGAAAAACTCTCTTAATATTCTGTAAATTCAGAAAAAACGAGTTGAAATTATGTAGAATAAGCTGTAAAATGTTTATAACAAACAGGTTCTTAACTAATTAATAGTTAAGGGTGGAAGGGGTTGACTTTATGAAAGTAACTGTAATAGCAAAAAATATTGAATTAACAAAGGCCTTGAAGGAAACAGTAGAAAAAAAGATATCAAAGCTTGGAAAATACTTTAACCCAGAAGTAGAGGCAAGGGCAACCTTAAGTGTACAAAAAAATAGACAAATAATAGAAGTTACTATTCCTTTTAATGGAGTTATATTAAGAGGAGAAGAAGCAACAGATGATTTATATAAATCTATAGATTTAGTAGAAGAAAAGTTAGAAAGACAAATAAGAAAACAAAGAACAAAGCTTTCTAGAAGAAATCATGGAGCTGATTCATTAAGATATGCATCATTTAGTGAAGTAGCAGCAGAAAATGATGATAATGACGAAGAATTTAATGTAGTTAAAACTAAAAGATTTAGTGTTAAACCAATGTCAACTGAAGAAGCAATTCTACAAATGGAACTTTTAGGGCATAACTTCTTTGTATTCCAAGATTCTGAATCAAACGATATGAATGTTGTATATAAGAGAAAAGACGGACAATATGGTCTGATTGAACCAGAAATGTATTAAAAAGAGCTGAAAAGCTCTTTTTTTATGTCTAAAAATATTTTATTTTTCTTAAAAAAACTATATAGCTATTGATAAGGTTATCAATAATGATATAATTGTAGCATAAACATTTTAGGAGGAAACCAATGGAGAAAATTGCATTAATAACAGATACAACTAGTGATTTGCCTCAAGATATTATAGAAAAGTACAATATAAAAATTCTACCGTTTAGAATTATATATAAGGATCGTGAGTATAAAGATAAATATGAAATTACTCCGAAAGAAGTTTATGATAACTTTGAAAAAGAAATTCCAACATCCTCATTACCATTAGCTCAAGATATGGAAGACCTATATGATGAGTTAGAGAAGGAAGGATATACCCATGCTATAGCTATAACATTATCAAGTGGATTATCTGGAATTAGTAATGCTTTAAGACTTGTAAGTGAAAACCATGATAATATTGAATCTTTTGTGTATGATTCTAAGACTATATCTTGGGGAGAAGGAATACTTGTAAAAAAATGTGCAGAACTTATAGAACAAGAAAAAGACTTCAACTATATAAAAAATATATTGCCTGAATTAAGGAAAAAGGTTAAATTATTTTTTGTAGTTGGAACATTAGAATATTTAAGAAAGGGTGGAAGAATCGGTAGAATATCCGGAACCATAGGAGATTTATTGAATTTAAAGCCAATTGTAGCCGTGGATGATGAGGGAAGATACTTCACTCATAGTAAGGTAAGAGGTAGAAAACAATCCTTAAATAAAATGGTTAATATAGTTAAAGAGATTGTTAACGACAAAGAGCATGATATAATTGTATTAAATGGTTGCTCAGATGAGGATTGCAAATATATGATAGATCAATTTGAAAAAATAGATAATGTAAGCTCTGTTAATTATGGTGGAGATATCAGCCCTGTATCAGGAGTTCATAGTGGACCAGGACTCGTAGGGGTTGTTTTAGTAGAAAAAGAATAGAAAATAAGACCTTCTTATATTAGGAGGTTTTATTTTTTTACCAAAAACCTCTAAAAATACTATACTTAAAGGTTTTTGGTTGATTATTATAATAAATAAGTGATATAATTTATAAAGTGTATCGGTAAATAAAATATAGATTGCGAGGATCGATTAATGGGATTACTAAATAAGTTATTTGGAAATTATAGTGAGAGAGAAGTAAAAAGGATAAGACCTATTGTAGATAAGATAGATTCATTGGGAGCGGCTATGGAAGCTTTAAGTGATGATGAACTTAGAGGAAAAACAGATGAGTTTAAGGAAAGAGTACAAAATGGGGAATCTTTAGATCATATACTTCCAGAAGCCTTTGCAGTTGTTAGAGAAGCAGCTTCTAGAACACTTGGAATGAAACATTATAGAGAGCAATTAATTGGTGGTATAGTTTTACATCAAGGTAGAATTTCAGAAATGAAAACTGGAGAAGGTAAAACTCTTGTTGCTACACTTCCAGCGTATCTAAATGCTTTATCAGGTAATGGGGTTCATATTGTAACAGTAAATGACTACCTAGCAAAAAGAGATAGAGACTGGATGGGAAAGGTTTATGAATTTTTAGGATTAAGTACTGGTGTAATAGTTCATGGATTAAACAATGATCAAAGAAGAACTGCTTATGCAGCTGATATAACTTATGGAACAAATAATGAATATGGATTTGATTACCTAAGAGATAACATGGTAATTTATAAAGAAGAAAGAGTTCAAAGAAAGTTAAACTTTGCCATAGTGGATGAAGTTGACTCAATTTTAATAGATGAAGCTAGAACTCCGCTTATAATTTCTGGAGCAGGGGAAAAGTCTACAGAGTTTTATAAGATAGCAGATTATTTTGTAAAAAGATTAAATAAAGAAGAGCATTTTACAATAGATGAAAAAGCTAATGCAGCAATGCTTACAGAAGCAGGTGTTGAAATGGCTGAAGGTGCTTTCAAAGTTGATAACTATGCAGATGCAGCTAATATAGAACTTCAACATTACATAACTCAAGCTCTTAAAGCTAATTATGTAATGAAAAGAGATAAAGATTACATGGTTAAAGATGGCGAAGTTATAATAGTTGATGAATTTACAGGAAGACTTATGGAGGGAAGAAGATATTCAGATGGTCTTCACCAAGCTATAGAAGCAAAAGAAGGCGTTAAAGTTGAGAGAGAATCAAAAACTTTAGCAACTATTACCTTCCAAAATTATTTTAGAATGTATGATAAATTATCAGGTATGACAGGTACAGCTTTAACAGAAGAATTGGAATTCAGAGAAATATATAACTTAGACGTTATTGTAATACCTACACATATGCCTATAGCAAGACAAGATTTACCTGACGTAGTATATAAAACAGAAAAAGGTAAGTTCTTAGCTGTAGTAGAAGAAATAACAGAAACTTATCAAACAGGTCAGCCTGTTCTAGTAGGTACAGTAAGTATAGAAAAATCAGAAGTTTTATCTGAACTTTTAAAGAGAAAAGGAATTCCTCATAGAGTATTAAATGCTAAATACCATGAGCAAGAAGCTGAAATAGTTTCTCATGCAGGTGAAAGAGGTACAGTAACAATAGCTACTAATATGGCTGGTAGAGGTACTGATATTAAACTTGGAGAAGGTGTTACAGACGTAGGTGGATTAAAGATAATAGGTACTGAAAGACATGAATCTAGAAGAATAGATAATCAGCTTAGAGGACGTGCAGGAAGACAAGGAGATCCAGGATCATCAAGATTCTATATTTCATTAGAAGATGACTTAATGAGAATATTTGGTGCAGAAAAAATAACACCAATGATAGAGAAGTTTGGATTTACTGATGATGAAGCTATTGAGAGTAAAATGGTTTCAAAATCTATTGAAAATGCACAAAAGAAAGTTGAAGGAAATAACTTTGATATAAGAAAAACTTTACTTGGCTATGATGATGTTATGAATATGCAAAGAGAAGTTATATATAAACAAAGATCTGAAGTTTTAGAAGGTGAAAATCTTAAAGAACAAGTTCAAGATATGTTAAAAGAACTTATAGATGGATCTGTAGATGCTCACTTAGAAAATGCAACAGATAAAATAGAAGAAGAAATCAAGAAATTGCTTGCTTATTTAGAAGAAATATTCTTACCACATGGAAGCTTTGATGTAGATACATTAGCTAAACTTTCAAATGATGAAATAAAAGAAGCTATACTTAAAAAAGCTAAAGAAATATATGAAGGTAAAGAACTTGAATTTGGTGAAGAACAAATTAGAGAGATTGAAAGAGTAGTTCTTCTAAGAGTAGTTGATACTAAGTGGATGGATCATATAGATAGTATGGATCACTTAAAACAAGGTATAGGACTTAGAGCATATAAACAACAAAACCCAACTCAAGCATATCAATTTGAGGGTTCTGCAATGTTTGAAGAAATGATTGAAAACATAAAGGTAGAAACTATAAAGTTATTATTCCATGTTAGAGTTGAAAAGAAACCAGAAAGAGAAAGAGTAATCAAAGAAACTGGAGCATCTCATGGAGAACAGCCAGAAGATCTTAAACAAGAACCAGTAAAAAAAGATAAAAAAGTAGGAAGAAACGATCCTTGCCCATGTGGATCAGGTAAAAAATATAAAAACTGTCATGGAAGAACTTCTATATAATATAAAGCAACATCTAGGAAAAATTCAGCGTGTCTGAATTTTTTCCTTTATCAAAAAAAATGAAGAAAGTGGTGATTTTTTTATGATATTAGAGTTAGAAAATTCTATAAGCAGACTAAAACTAATAAAAGAAAATTTAAAAGAAATGGGGGCTTCACTTTGACCTAGGTGGGTTAAAGAAAAAGCTTGAAGAACTAGAATTTAAAATGCAAGAAACATCTTTTTGGGAGGACATTAATAAGGCAGGGGAAATAACTCAAGAAGCTAAGAGAATAAAGGATAAACTAGATTATTTCAGTTCTTTAAATACGAGAGTTGAAGATGTTGAGATATTATTTGAACTGTTAGAAGAGGATGATGAAGAAACTCCTAAAGAGATAATAGGGGAAGTTAAAGGGATATCTAAGGAAATAGAAAATCTTAAGATTCAAATACTTCTTTCAGGAGAGTATGATAGAAATAATGCTATATTAACTCTTCATACAGGTGTTGGTGGAACGGATGCAAATGATTGGACAGAAATGCTCCTTAGAATGTATACACGTTATTGTGACAAGATGGGATATAAACTTCAAACACTAGAGTATTTAGAAGGGGATGAAGCAGGAATAAAAAGTGTAACTCTAAGAGTTGAAGGAGAATATGCTTACGGATACTTAAAAGCGGAAAAAGGAATTCATAGACTAGTTAGAATATCACCATTTAATGCTAATGGTAAAAGGCAAACTTCATTTTCTTCAGTAGAAATATTACCAGAACTTACAAAAGAACAAGATATAGAAATAAATCCAGTAGATTTAAAGATTGATACTTATAGAGCTAGTGGTGCAGGTGGACAGCATGTTAATACAACAGACTCAGCAGTAAGAATAACTCATATTCCTACAGGTGTAGTAGTGCAATGTCAAAATGAACGAAGCCAAATACAAAATAGAGAAACTGCAATGAGTATGCTTAAAGCTAAGTTGGTTGAACTTAAAGAAAGAGCTCATAAAGATAAGATAGAAGACTTAACAGGTGAACTTAAGGATATGGGATGGGGAAGCCAAATAAGATCCTATGTATTTCATCCTTATTCTATGGTTAAGGACCATAGAACTAACTATGAAACCTCAAATGTAAATGGTGTAATGGATGGAGATATTCAGGAATTTATAAACACATTTTTGGCACAATTAAGCTAAAATTAAATTAATAAATACTTAAAAGGTGTTGAAGGATTTTTAATCCTTTCCAGCACCTTTTAGTATATAATAGATTATATAAAGTATGAAATGAGGGAAAAAGTATGGAAGTAAAAAATACAAAAGCATATAAAATAGTTATTGATTATATAAAAGATAAAGTATTCAGAAAAGAATTAAAAACAGGAGACAAACTTCCAACGGAAAGAGAACTTGCAGAGAATTTAAAAGTATCAAGAACATCTGTAAGAGAAGCTATAAGAGCATTAGAGGTTATAGGACTTATAGAAAGCAAGCAAGGGGCTGGAAACTATATAAAAAATGATTTTGAAAAGTCTTTATTTGAGCCATTATCAGTTATGTTTATGCTTCAGGAAAGCAGCCCTAAGGATATATTTAATTTAAGAGAAATTTTAGAAATGGAATGTTGTAAGCTTGCTGTAAAAAATGTAAAAGACTATGAATTAGATAAATTAGGTGCAATTATAAGTGAGATGAAAGAAACTGATGATGAAGAAAGGAATAGTGTATTAGATAAAGAATTACATAGCTTAGTAGCAACTATAAGTGGAAATAAATTAATAATAAATGTGTTGAATGTTATATCCGTATTGATAGAAGCATCTATAAAAGAATATAGAAGTCAGATAATTAATCTGTTTAAAAGCAATGATGAACTTATGGAAATACATGAAGGTATATATTTAGCACTTAGAAATAGAAGTGAAGAAGAGATAGTTGATGTTATGAATAAACATTATGAACTCATAAAAAAAGCAGTTAAGATGTAATTATAGGAAAAATAGTTATAATTTTAACAATAAATTTTAAGTATATTTAAAAATAAACTATATTTTTTGCAACTATTGATAGCATATCCTAAAAAAACAAGCCTATTTAATAAAAATATTAAATAGGCTTGTTTTTTTTTAGATTTAGCTTTCATTCCGTTAAGAAAATGTTTACAATGTAAATAGAGATATTGGTAATACCAATTTTAATATTGGTGATACCAATATCGAAAGGGGGAGAAAAAATGAATAGTTATTTGTTATTTGTGTTGGCGCTTTTGCCGATAATTTGGCTAATGGTATCATTAGGTGTATTGAAAATACCAGGATACAAAGCAATCCCTGTAGCTTTAGTTATAACAATATTTTTAGCAGTTTTAGTTTGGAAAGTTTCAGTACCACATGCATTAGGAGCAACACTAGAAGGTTTTGCCATGGGATTATGGCCCATAATGATAGTAATCATTGCAGCTGTATTTACCTACAATTTAACCCTTCATACAGGCGGAATGGAAACAATTAAAAAAATGATGACAGGTATTACAACAGATAAGAGAATTTTAGTTTTAATACTTGCTTGGGGGTTTGGAGGATTCTTAGAGGCAATAGCTGGATTTGGAACAGCAGTTGCTATACCAGCAAGTATAATGGTTGCCTTAGGCTTTGAACCAATATTTGCTGCAGTAATATGCCTTATGGCAAATACTACGCCCACAGCATTTGGAGCTATTGGACTACCTGTATCAACATTAGCAAATGTTACAGGAATAGATGTAGCACCTCTATCATACACAGTTTCATTGCAATTATTTGTACTTATTGTGGTTGTGCCTATAGCACTTGTTATGATAACAGGAAAAAGTGTTAAGGCAATAAAAGGAGTATTAGGAATTTCATTAATATCAGGATTATCATTTGCATTACCACAAATATTCATAGCTAAATACTTAGGAGCTGAATTGCCAGCTATTTTAGGATCAGTTGTTTCTATGGGAGTAACAATTCTTTGGGCAAAAATGTTCCATAAAGATAAAGCAAAAGAAGATGCAGAAAAAGTTACTTTAAAAGAAGGAATTATGGCGTGGTTACCATTTATATTAGTGTTTACATTTATATTAGTAACTTCACCTCTAATCCCAGCAATAAATGGACCATTATCATCAATAAAAACATCTGTACATTTGTATACAGGTGAAGGTGGAAAAGCATATACTTTCCAATGGCTTTCAGCACCAGGAACTTTAATTATTATAGCTACTTATATAGCTGGATTTATTCAAGGATTATCATTTGGAGGAATTACAAAAATTTTAGGACAAACCATAAAACAAATGAGCAAATCATTTATAACTATATTAGCTATCGTAGCACTAGCTAAGGTAATGCAGTATAGCGGAATGATTAAATCTATAGCTGTAGTTTTAGTTGCAGTTACAGGTCCATTCTATCCAATAATATCTCCAATAATAGGTGCATTAGGAACTTTTGTAACAGGTTCTGATACATCTGCAAACGTTTTATTTGGAGGGCTTCAGGTAGAAGCAGCAAATGGATTAGGCTTAAGTCCTTATTGGCTTGCAGCAGCTAATACAGTAGGAGCAACAGCAGGAAAGATGATATCGCCACAAAGCATAGCAGTAGCAACAGCAGCTACTGGATTAAGTGGTAAAGAAGGAACTATATTAAATACAACACTAAAGTTTTGTTTAGTATATGTAATAATACTAGGAATAATAGTTTTCTTTGGAAGAGGGCTATTAGGAGTTTGATGAATCTAGGGTAAAACCTATTAATAAATATATTAGTAAATGGAGGAGTTATATAATGAATATAGTTGTTTGTATTAAACAAGTGCCAGGAACATCAAAGGTAGAAGTAGATCCTGTTACTGGAGTTTTAAAAAGAGATGGAATAGACACAAAGATGAATCCTTATGACTTATATGCCTTAGAAACAGCCGTAAGACTTAAGGAAAAGTTAGGTGGTACAATAAAAGTTATTACTATGGGACCTCCTCAAGCCAAAGATGTAATAATGGAAGCTTATTCTATGGGAGCAGATGAGGGGACAATAATATCAGATAGAAAATTTGCTGGAGCTGATGTTTTAGCAACATCTTATACAATTTCTCAAGGAGTAAGAAAATTAGGTGACTTTGACTTAATCCTTTGTGGTAAACAAACTACAGACGGAGATACAGCTCAAGTTGGACCAGAAATGGCAGAGTATCTAAATATACCTCATATATCTAACGTAAGAAATATAAAAGAAACTAAAGACAATGCTTTAGTTGTAGAAATGGATATGCCAAACACAATTGAAGTTGCAGAAATAAAATTCCCTTGTTTAATAACAGTAGAAAAGGATATAAATCAGCCAAGATTACCTTCCTTTAAAAAGAAAATGGCAACAAAAAATAGAGAAATTAGAATGATATCTTTAAATGATTTTGAAGATAAAGATGAAATGAAATATGGACTTAATGGATCACCAACTCAAGTTGAAAGAATTTTTCCACCAGAAGTAAATAGTCATAGAGAAATGTGGAAAGAAGATGGTGAAAAAATAGTAGAAAAGATGTCACATACTCTTAAGGAATTAAGATTTATATAGGAGGGGAAAGATTATGGCAAAGTTAGTAGTTCATAACGAAAAAATTGATAATAAAGGTGAAGCTATAAAATTATGTCCTTTTGGAGCTATGGATATAGTAAATGATAATATAGAAATAAATGCAAGTTGCAAAATGTGTAGACTTTGTGTAAGAAAAGGACCAGAAGGTGCATTTGAATATGTAGAAGGAGAAAAGAAACCTTCAGTAGATAAGAGTTTATGGAAGGGAGTAGGAGTATATGTTGACCATGTAGAGGGAGATATACATCCTGTAACATTTGAACTTATAGGTAAAGCAAGAGAGCTTGCAGCTAAAGTTAATCAAGAAGTTTATTGTGTATTTGTAGGACATGATATAGAGGATAAAGCTGAAGAACTACTTCATTATGGAGTAGACAAGGTTTATGTATATGATAGTGAAAAGTTAAAAGAATTTAGAATTGAACCTTATACAGCTGCTTTTGAAGATTTTATAAATAAGGTAAAACCAACAGCTATATTAGTAGGTGCAACTACTGTAGGTAGAAGTTTAGCTCCTAGAATTGCAGCTAGATTTAGAACAGGATTAACAGCAGATTGTACAGTGCTAGATATAAAGGAAAATACTGATTTAGTTCAAATAAGACCAGCCTTTGGTGGAAATATTATGGCTCAAATTATTACACCTAATTCTAGACCACAGCTTGCAACTGTTAGATATAAGGTTATGTTAGCGCCTGAGAGAAGTGAAGATGTAAATGGACAAATCATAAGATGTACTATAGAAGATGAAAAATTAGCTTCTAATATAGCGGTACTAGAAGTATTTAAAAAGGAAGCTGAAACTGGAATATCTGATGCTGAGGTTCTAGTAGTAGCTGGTAGAGGGGTTAAAACAGAAAAAGATTTAGCAATGGTAGAAGAACTAGCAAAACTATTAGGTGGAGAAGTTGCTGTTACAAGGCCTCTTATAGAGTCAGGATGGGCAGATGCTAAGAGACAAGTAGGTTTAAGTGGAAGGACCGTTAGACCAAAACTAATCATAACCTTAGGAGTTTCTGGAGCAGTTCAGTTTACAGCAGGAATGAATAAATCAGATGTTATATTCTCAATAAATAAGGATGAAAAAGCTCCAATATTCCAAGTTGCTCACTATGGAATAGTGGGAGATATGTACGAAATAATACCACAATTAATTGAGAATATAAAGTTATCAAAGGAGGCTTAATATCATGGAATATAAAAATATTGAATTGAATGATTATGAAGCAATAAAAGCATTGATTAATGACGATGAAAGAGTTTTATATAAAGAAGCAATAGGAGAAGACTATTCTCATGATGAGCTTGGAGCAGTTAAAAAGATGCCTGATTTGGTAGTTCAAGCTGCAAGTACTGAAGATGTATCAAAGGTTATGAAATACGCTTATGATAATAATATTGTAGTTACGCCTAGAGGTTCAGGAACTGGGCTAGTTGGAGCCGCTGTTCCAATATACGGTGGAATAGTAATTGATTTATCAAGAATGAATAAAATTCTTGAAATAGATGAAGAAAACCTAACATTAACATTAGAACCAGGTGTGCTTCTTATGGAGATAGGTAAATATGTTGAGGAATTTGACTTATTTTACCCACCAGATCCAGGTGAAAAAACAGCTACAATAGGTGGTAATATAAGCACAAATGCAGGTGGTATGAGAGCAGTTAAATACGGTGTTACAAGAGACTTTGTTAGGGGATTAGAAGTTGTTCTACCTAATGGAGAAGTAACAAATCTTGGAGGAAAAGTAGTTAAAAATAGTTCTGGTTATGCTCTTAAAGATTTAATTATAGGAGCAGAAGGAACACTAGGAATAGTAACAAAAGCTATACTT
>RCUS01001156.1_pt1 | contig 14429 bp, 13 predicted proteins | sample 2166221 | NCBI WGS metagenome assembly RCUS01 (sample SAMN09932758, study PRJNA488358) | compost metagenome | isolation source: compost soil in cyclohexanecarboxylic | place: Germany: Experimental Botanical Garden | reverse complement strand
GGGCCTATAGCTCAGTCGGTTAGAGCAGAGGACTCATAATCCTTTGGTCCACGGTTCGAGTCCGTGTGGGCCCACCACCTTCAAAGCCGCGCACTGCGCGGCTTTGTGCTTTTCAGAGGTGTGGCTTCACGAATAATCCTATGGTCCAAAGGTACAAATTAGGTACAGTGCAGTTCTGTCTGCTCGCCTTTGGAGTCCTCAGATGGCCACAATCGTCAAAACCCCTGCCGGCACTTGGAAAGCTGTCATCCGCAAAACTGGATGGCCCACCAACTCTAAAACCTTCCGAACTAAACGCGACGCAGAGGACTGGTCACGTCGTACCGAGGACGAAATGGTGCGAGGGGTTTACATCCAGCGCAGCGGCTCAGAGCGCCTAACGCTTGAGAAAGCGCTGGAGCGCTATCTGGCCGAGGTCACGCCAAGTAAAAAGCCGACCACGCAGAAGGCCGAAGTGACTAAAGCCAAGCAGCTGATCGAACACTTGGGCAAATACTCCTTGGCCGCCCTCTCCGCCGAGGTTATCGCCAATTACCGCGACACTCGACTGGGCGCCCTGAGCAAGCGTGGCGTCCCCGTTAGCAATAACACCGTGCGCCTCGAGATAGCCTTGCTTAGCCATCTCTACACCGTGGCGATTCAAGAATGGGGGCTCGGACTGACATTCAACCCGGTGCTCAATATTCGCAAACCGAGCCCCGGAGAAGGTCGCGACCGTCGACTGTCAGCCGATGAAGAACGACGCTTGCTTAGCGCCGCTAGCAACCACAGCAACCCTATGCTTGGTTGGATCGTCCGTATCGCCCTGGAGACGAGCATGCGTTCATCGGAGATCACAGGTCTACGCTGCCACCAGGTCGACCTGAAAAAGCGTGTAGTGCGCTTGTCAGACACAAAAAATGATAGTGCCCGTACCGTTCCCCTCACCAAACTGGCTACGGACACCTTCAAAGCCGCTTTGGACAATCCAGTACGACCAGCTGATTGCAGCCTCGTATTCTTTGGCGAGCCTGGTAAAGACGGTAAACGCCGCCCTTATGCCTTCACAAAGAAATGGGGACTTCTCAAGACTAAGCTAGGAATGTCTGACCTGCGCTTTCACGATCTACGCCACGAGGCCGTGAGTCGGCTTGTAGAAAGCGGTATGTCGGACCAGAAAGTTTCAGCCATAAGTGGCCATAAATCGATGCAGATGCTCCGGCGCTATACGCATTTGCGAGCGGAGGACCTGGTGAAAGACCTGGACGCCATTACTCGTCCAAAGAGAAAACGGAAAGCATGAGTCGCAACCGTCGGCTGTTCCATGAGGAGCTGGAACTACTGGCTCCCGTACTATCACCAACAGAGGCAGACCGGTGCCAGGTAATAGGCGAGGGATTCATCGATGGCAGGTGCTGCCATCCCCCTGAAGCGGAACTTCTCAAGGTCGTCCTGACGCGATTCCAGGCTAGAACTAACTATTGGAGAGAGGTTTCGTGGCTCTTGCCAAGCCAGGGCAAGTAACCCTGTGCAAATCCACATTCTTTCCGGCGTCCCTGCCGGCGCTGGTGGCCAGGGCCGGGCATGAAGCCGCCCGGCCCTGGCGCGGCATCCATGCCTCACCAGCTCACTTCAATCAGCCAATCTCCTCTCACCACTCCCGACCACCAGACCAAAATTCTCACCTTCCAAGGCAGTTGCCTTAGTATCATCAAACATCGTTTGGACCCGACGCTCTTGTCGAATGGCGGCTAGGGCCTGGAAAAAGCACCCCTCACACAGGAGCACTTGATACCGCTCACCATGGTGATTCGAGCCATACCCCCAACGAGCCTGCAGAGTACCGTATTGGCGGGTGTTCTCACCGCAAACATCGCAGATAACATCGTCAACGCCCTCGTCAACGCCCATAGGGTTGAACGACTTGCAGAGCATGCCCCTCAAGCTGGATGTGCGTGTATCGGTATGTTCGTCGCAACGAGTTCGGTGCCAACCTGCCGGTCGGCCATTTTTGAGACCCTCAAACCGCAATCGCCCCGGCTCACCGCAAATTTCGCAAACCATCCGAGAGGCAGCCTCCACCTCGGCAAGCCATTTACGCTGCGGAGGGCTGCAGCGATTTAGCTCGATCCGCAGCGCTCCTGCATCTTCCCGAACAGCGACAACGACTGAATCGCCAATAATAGGCTTGGCGCTAAGAACCAGGGGGAGCCAGCCACGGCCAGCATAAATCCGAACGTCGAGGGCCAGTGTGAAAGCAGCCAAGTCCTCGCGTGTGATGTAAAAGTTCTGCATCGATATTCCTCCCATTTTCCCTCACTCTAAGAGCACACGGCGGGGTCATCTTGCAACTAGCCATCGCTCCCAGCCGCAGTTACAAGCTCTGTCAGAAACAACTGGAAAGCCTGCGCGGTCACTTCGGTTACTGAGGCCAATTTGAATGCAGAAACGACGATATCCAATGCGGGCTGCAATAGCTCTGAAAGGTGTTCTAACTGCTCTTCACGCTCCAGAGATTCGAGCTCCGGTGCGACTTCCGTTAGTAAATCCAGGGTGAGGTTTGGTGAAAAACGCGAAGCTGGTAGGATAGTCATAGCCTAGGGATCTCTTACCGATCTTTTGGGTTAGGCGCTGAGTAAGGGCTGCAACCCCTGCCCAGCGTCGCCACCTTATCCCCAATCGATAATTCTAGTCCACCCCCACGTCTGTTTGTTTGTTTTTTCTTTAAAACATACAAACAGAAGAAACCATTATTTTCTCATAAATCATTGTATTTAAAGGATTTTGTCAATTATAGGTGAAAGCTTATGGGGCATAAAGTGAAAGCTTATGGGGCGAAAGGTGAAGAGATATGGGGCGGCGAGTTTGATAGGTGAACATTTATGGGGAGCAAAGGTGAAAGCCTATGGGGTTAAAAGTGAAAGTTTATGGGGCAAAGGTGAATCTTTATGGGGGAAACACTCTTAGACTTTTTTTTCATATAAACCCGCCACACCAATAAGCTTGCAGCATTAAAAACACCAAAACAATAACAGATAATATCCATAAATACGCAATAATACGCCACAATAACAACGAGACAGTACAAGAGGTCATTTAACGCTAGTTGACCAAGCCCAACTCGGACATTTTAAATAACCACAGCACTTGCCCTTTAGCTGTGGAGAGTTCCGGTGAAAAATAAATTCGAAGAAGCCATGATCGAAGAATTTGGTCTTCTAATGTCTCCCACGCAACTTGCCAAGCTGCTTGGCAGATCGCCAGAAGCACTTCGCGCCCACCTAACTCGTTACAAAAATGACAATTTTTGCAAAAGCCTCAACGGCACCTCTGTAAAAGTTGGTCGCCGTGTTTATTACAGAACGCCAGAAGTCGCGGAGATCCTCGCATCATGCCGAGCCTAATAAGCTGGCTGGGCTCACCGGGCTTTAGCCGGCTAACGCACAGAATTTTTTATCTTCTTTTACTCCTCACCAACCTAGCAGTTCCCCTCGGGCAACATCGTGCTTGGGGTGGATTGCCAGGCTGGTGGTTGTTCCCCTCAACAGCCGCCCTAGCCCTTTGTGCCGTGCAACAGTATTTGTACGGCGGGGGTCAGTTTTATGCGCTCGCCAGCCTCCCGTATGCTCTGCTGTATGTGTTTGACGCTAGTGCCACGCCTCTAGTTTTACCGCCGGCACAGCGGGGTACGGCCAGATGAAAAAATCGCAATCGCTGCTGCTTTGGCTGCTGCTTTGCCTACCTCTGGCCGCTCTTTTCGGAGGCGCAGCTCACGCTGACTCCTCAGGCGGACTGAACCAGTTCACCCCACCGCCAGGTGATACATCTGTCGACTTCCTGGAGGAAGTCTTCGGCTCGATCGTCGGCACCATTCACTCCGGTGGAAACGTGGAGGGTGGCGAAACCGAAGACGTGCTTGGAAGCATGATGTCGGTGTTCGGCGGAGCAGTGATGTTCCTGGGAATGCTTTTCATCGCCTACACCACGATCAAAGGCACCGTGGACTCCGCTCAGGATGGTGAGGTCCTCGGCCGGAAGATGAGCGACATCTGGATTCCCCTCCGCACCGCTGCGGGCGGCGCATTGCTGCTGCCGCTCGGGCATGGTTACTCGCTGATCCAGATCATGGTGCTCTGGCTTGCGATACAGGGCGTGGGTGTGGGAGACGCAATCTGGAGCCAGGCGGTCGACCAAATCGGCAAGGACGGCATGCTTTCCCGACCGCTCATTCCAGACTCCCGACCGCTGGCCGCCAACATCCTGAAGTTCGAAGTTTGCACCGCGGCGATGAACAAGCAGTTCGAGGCCTCTGGTCGTTCGACACGCATCCAAGCGGTCGCATCCACCCGCAAGGTCGTCAACACCGGAGAGATCGACGTTGATATTACCGATGCCATACCGGTCTATGGCGGTATCAACATGGTTCAGAAGTACAACAAGGCGAGCTACACCGTCACCGATTACAAATGGAAGGCCAACGACAATTCGTATATGAACCCGGACGTCTGTGGAGCTCTTACGTGGAAGCAGTCGTGGGAAGCGAGCGAAGGAAACTCAAATACCAAGGTCATCAAGGAACCGATCCTCGCCGCTCACGCCAAAGCCATTCAGCAGATGATCCAGGACATCCGGCCGACTGCGCAGCAAATCGTTGCTGGACAGAAGCCGACTCCAGGAGTCATCGACGCTGCGGCAAACAAGTATGAAAACTCGCTTCGCGCCGCCGCCAAGACGGCCGTGATGCAAACCAGTGATCGAGCTGCGGCGGACTTCCTGAAGGCCGCCAAGGATGGCGGTTGGTTGTTTGCTGGGACCTGGTACAATCATATTGTCAAGATGAACGATGTCATGCAGTCCACACTCAATGGCCTGCCGGCGGCCGAGCCCATTGCCATCGTCGAGAAGGAAACCAAGGAGACGTTGCAGACTTACGCCGACGTCATGCTTACAGCCGATGAGTATGCCAAGCATCGCGTCGACTCGGTACGAAACACCTACTATGCCGAGACCAATGTGCGGGAACCCAGGGACGGCGAGGGCGCCTGGGAGTACGTCAAGAAGATGATGTCTGCACCATTCATGGGTGCGATCAATCAGATGACGCAGAGCATCGCCGGCTCCAATCTCAACCACATGAGCCAAATGAAGAGTTTCGGTGACGTCATCGTCACAACCGGTGAGGTGATGCTCGCCGCGATGACCAGCGCCACTGGCGTCGCGAACTCCTGGGCAGCACAGGCCACAGTGAAAGTGGGTTTCGACGCCGGCGCGGTCTTTCAATTTCTATCAGGGATACTCACAACCTTGATACTGCTGTTGTTCTTCTTCGGGGTGACGTTGAGCACCTATGTCCCCATGATCCCCTTCATCACCTGGACTACCTCCATAGTGAACTGGTTCGTTCTCGTGTTGGAGTCGGTGATCGCTGCTCCCCTTTTCGCTGTCGCTCATGTTCATCCTGACGGGGACGACGCCGTCGGACGAGCTGGCCAAGGCTACATGATGATCCTGTCACTGGTGATGCGACCAGCGCTGATGCTGTTCGGCCTTATCGGCGGCATGCTGCTCACCCAACCAATCGTTGGTTACATCAACGCGGCTTTCATGTCAGTCGTCTCAGGGATCCAGGCCGACAGCATGACGGGCATAGTGAGCCTCATCGCCTACGTGGCCATCTATGTGGTGTTGATGACCACCGTGGTGCATATCGTGTTCAGCCTGATCCATTGGGTCCCCGATAATATTTTGCGCTGGATCGGCAATGGTTCCACTGGCGGGATAGCCGATGCGGAGCGCACCGGCGACAGTGGTCAGGACGTATTCGTCGGTGGGGTACGCGAAGCCAAGCATGGTTCGGGATTGGGGCGACATCAAGCCGCACGGCCAGACGGTTCGAACTCCAAGGAGATTGCTAGACCGAATCCAGGTAATGACACATTACTTGGCGGGCCACCTCCGGGAACGTGACTACCTCCGAAGGCGGCTCTGTTCGTACCCCTTATCCTCTAAGAACTCGTTAAGTTCCCGCTGCCGAATAGAGTCTCGATACTCTTTCGATAGCAGCGGGGACTCGGGGGAAATTTTCTTCAGCTCATCAAGTAGTAGGCGAAGAACACAGTCGTTTGCCTCGAATTGCCCTTGCATTATTTCAATTCGCTCATTGAGCGTATGTATGGTGCGCTTTAAGCCTTCTGAATAAGCACGCCATTCCCCAATCGCCGACTCATAAGAATTCTGTACTGCACGCGAGTTTGCGTATCCAGCGGAGAGGCCTGCTTGGTATCCGGATGACATGTTAAACCTCCACACAATGTTCTATTGCTATTCAAGCAGAGGAAGCCATCACTCACAAGAAGCAGGCGAAGAAAAAGTTACATGTGACCTAAAAAACGGTAAGGCATATGTGACCTAAAAATGGATAGGTCGTAAGTGACCTAAAAAATAAACACATTCACGCAGCTGCGTGAATGTGGGCACCGGTCGCCGGAACGGCGATTCGCGTAGCGAAAGGTGCCCATCAGACAACCAGCTCAATCGAGTTAGGTCACAGGAGAAGGCGCTATGAAGACCCGGGAAGAGATTTTCGAACTCGTCAAAACAGGACGCCAACGGATCAAGGAAGTGCGATCCAGAAAATTATCTAAGTCGACTAATGAGGAATATGTCCGCGAGTACAACCGACTTGTTGGCGATGAAGGCTCTGCGCCAGAAAAGCTATGGTCAGCCATCTGCAACACTAGCAGTAAGTCCACCTACCGAAGAAGAGTGGCAGCAGTAATGCACTGTTGTAGATCCCAGCTACGGGAAGCATTGGGCAATCAAGATGCGGCTCAGCGCGCGGGAGATATGAGCAGCCTGATAGATAATGTGTCAGCAATTGAAGGGATTATAGGAATCATGAATATTGTTGAGCGGCACAAAGGTAAATGTCCTCTAGAAGTCACAGTAAGACGAAAGTCGAAACGATCAGACTTGAGAAAGCTACCCAATGATTGGCGTGAGCAGTTGCATAAGCAGTTTGCTCTTAGTAAGTACGAGCTGGCATATCTGGTTGAGGCGGTATCTGGGTGTCGGCCTGGTGAGCTCGAGAAGGGCGTCAAAGTGATTTGTACCGAAGAAGGCAGGCTGACCATCCGGATCGATAATGGCGTCAAGGTTACCGAAGAGAAAGGGCAACCCTGGCGAGAAATCAGTTATCGAGTGGACCAGAGCGCACATGCATTAGTTAAAGCACTCTTTGAGATCTGCAGAAAGCCAGAAAGTGATGCGGTCGAGACCGAGACTGTTGTCCGCATTGAAAAAAGCACAAACTGGCGTGCTGCGCTATCGTCGGCTGGGCAGAAGCTCTGGCCGCGGCTGGCATTCAGAATATGTCCGTACCACCTCCGGAATGCTGCGGCCAGTGACGTCAAGCGTTCGGGGCTGAATGATGCAGAGGTCTCGGCCGCGCTAGGTCACTGCGTAGATAAAACTGCCAGCATCTACGGACAGTTTCAGATAGGGTGGGGCGGCGATGGCCTGAACCCGGAGGCGGTGAGGGCTGCCCGCCCCGTTCTGAATACACGGACTCCCCTGCCCGAAGGCATACTGGATTCCCCCAGAACTGGGAGTAGGCTGGCGGCAGGCAAAACGTAGCGAGCTTATTAATTAAGGGACCTCAAGTTGGCCGGCCATTCGCGAGGCGATCATATCGATTTCTCCCTGTTCGAGACGAGCTGTGGACCAGCCGTTAGCAAAGCTCACGCTTTCAGATCGCGGGAGCTTATTTTCGGGAAGGCTGCGAACTCGAACTTTTGCCGGAAGAGCTGCGCCTTCTCCAACGAACAGAGCCTCTTGCTGAGCCAGGGTAGAGAGTGCTTTGGTCATCCCAGAAAGCCCATCTGGCAGGAACCGTGCGACGTGGGTTTGGTCGGTGGAGTTAGTCAAACGCAAAACCAGCCATGTGCCGCATTGAGAAATGACAGTGCTTTCAATGTCTGCTGGGCGCTGACTCACAAGCATTAGACCTATGCCGTACTTACGCCCTTCGCGTGCAATGCGACGCACAGCTGTTTGTGCAGCCGCATATTCGGCCTCCCCTTTATCTGGGACGTAACGGTGGGCCTCTTCACAGACCAGCAGAATGGGATCTCGTTGCCGCTCCGCTAAAGTCTGGTAGAGCTTGTATTGAAAGAGAAGCCGAGCAATCACAGCGGCCAGAGGCCCCGCAACCTCGTTGGGTAAACCAGAGATATCGATAATCCGTAGGTCGCGGCACGCATCTGCTTCATCAGGCAGACTTCCAACAAACTGTCCGATCAGAGCACTGAGCGTATCTGCCTGCTGCCACTCATTCATAAGGAATCTAATTCGAGGGTCGCGCCGCAAGACAGAAAGCTTGTCCAAAATCGATTTGAAGCCTTTCGCATAGTCAGTATCAGTAACGCGTTGCATGGCTCCTTGATGGGGGCGGGCGGCCTGAACGAACTCAATGTGATTGACAAATTCTGTGAGCGAGAACGGACGAGGCTTGTCACGATCAAATTCGATAATTGTTTCTTCGTGTACTCCCTGTCTAGGCCTTGGTTCATCGTGCGCACGGCCATCAGACGGAATTGGCCAGCCATATTGATTTGGGGCGGGGTCCACTATGCCTGCTGCAACCATGCGGGCATGGGTCAGAGCCTTATAGACGATGTTGTGTTGAGAGGTGGCTTCGAACTCTGTCTTTCCAATTACAAGTAGACGGAATTCTTCGGCAGACATCAGCCAGTAGGGTAGTTTTATTGGTCGTCCTTCCGTTTCATCGTTCCCTATGGGGTCGTATGCGCGGTAGACCACAGCTCGATCATTGAATGCCCTACCGTACTCTCCATGGGGGTCAATCATGATTATCCTAGGAGTAAAGCTGGTGTCCGGCCGCGGTACATGTTCCAAAATGCTGTGCAGCAGTGCGGCAACTGCGCCTGATTTTCCTGAGCCGGTGGAGCCCAGGACTGCGGTGTGGAGAGAGAACATTTTGTCGATGTTGGCACGACACTGGGCTGCATCCGCTCCAGCGTAGGTTGCAAATGGAACCAGCGGATTCATACCATCTGGGCGCTGCCCCTCTGCGGACTGGTATAGCAGTCCAGCTTCTTCTCGGGTCAGCAAGTAGACGTTTTGGAGCGGAAGGGGATATGTGGATACCCCCCTTGAGAAGGAGAGACGACTTTGGCTTGTGCTCCAAACCCCTTCTGCGAATAGCTGGATTTCCATCATCCGTTGGTCAGCATCGGCAGGGATTGGTGCGACTGCCATTTCGGCGAGCTCTTCTGACTTCATCCTGAGCAATGTCACGAAGCCGAATACAAGCCGGCGCCCAAAGTGCACTTTGACGATGCTGCCAATTTGCCCGATTGGGTAAACACGCCCTCCATAGCTGCGAGTTAGCTCAGAAACGTCGCCAGAGAGCTCAACTTTAACGGTCGAGCCGGATACCTCGACTACGGTTCCAACTTTGAGGTCTGCAACTGCTTCAAATGGTGTGCTCATAGGAAGCTCTCCGAACCATCACAAAGCAGTTTTGTAACTCCGGCGAATGTCCACCATGTGTGCGAGCTGCCGTCTTCCGGGGGATGCAATGGCCCTTCGTTGCCCACATAGATGCCGTTTTGTGTCACCACGAATACCCGCGCACCCCATGAGCTATTTCTCCAAAGGGACAAACACTGCGGCATCTGGCCCTCCTTCTCCTCAGCAAAGGCAATGAGGGTCGTTCTGCTATCCATCCGACCTAAGCACAGCTCTATCTCTTGATTGATGTGATCATCACCAAAGCTGTAACCGCACACGGCAAGGACGTTGTCGTCTCGTGTGGAGAGCGCGCGCCTGAAGAGGTCAAACTGGGCTGCAAAGGGGTCGCGTTGGGTCGCTGCGTACTTTGTTGCTTGCGGGTGGATTAGGATCAGGCCGTTGCGATTCGGGTATGTGTCTAAGCTTCTGACCCTCCAGACTTTCCCATCGTCACCCAGATGCCAGTCAATCGATCCGTGCATTTTTATGACGCATGCTCGGATGCCGCTTTTGGGCTCCTCATCTCCAAATCGATAAGATCGGAAGGCTACCGCTCCGCCTGTAAATCCGTCCCAGTAGGGCACGCTGGCCAGTGCGAGAGCGTCCTCTATGAGGGTGTCGTAGTTCGTCGTAAAGATCCGAACGGGCTTTCGGCGATCTTGGAGTCCCGCTTGAGACGTATGGAAAAGTGCTCGCACGAAGTCGCTGTGGTCATCAATCCGGATCAAGGAGTTTTGTGCGTCACCAACCTGGGCGGCGGTTTCTTCCCATGCAGGAACAAAACCCCACCGGATCGTATTGGCGATCCACTCCAGTATCTTTTCGTGGGTAGATGTGAGCTGCTGCTTATCGTAGGCGTGATCTCCGATGTTCACGGATCCAGCCGACGTACGCGCAGCGAGAGCTGTATAATCGCCGAGCTGGCTTAACACATGCTCAATGTGAGTATCAGCAGGTAGCTCACCGAACAACGCGTTGAGCAGTTGCTCATGTGGTGTCTCGGAAGCGAGTTCGCGTACGCGGGCTGTCAGTGGGTACATTAGCGGGATTTTTGCCCCATAACTGACCCCAGCTCCAAGAAGCCATGCTAAGCAGGGCGATGCCAAATGCCGATCCAGCTGCTCAAGCCAGTCGCTACCATGTAGGCTCATAGTCCCTCATCTCACAGTGAGTCCATTCAGATTTGCTCAATTAGCGCTTAAATGTTGATGGCGCGCAAGTTTCTGGCAGGCACTCTCTTGAGTCAGCGTTGGGAAGGACTCCTACAAGCCTGGCCTTTGCATCAACGGTCGCCAGTAAAGCCGTCCGGGCGCTCAGATCGAAGTCGCTAAGCAGCCATTCGGGCTGCGCTTCTCTGCTTTCGCGACGAGATTTGACTATCGGGTGCCGTGTTTATCGTCGGCCGCTGCTCAAGCCAAACAACGCCTGTACCCAATCTCAGTGCGTCTGGGAGCGTGGCGACACCCCACAAAATACTGTATATTCATACATACCAAACTTCGCCAATGCCTTCACTCTGGCGTCCCTTCCATCCAGGTAAATTCGGTTGCATAACTAGCACGCCTGCGATTGTTCGATATCACTTTATCACGCAGTATTGCGAAATAGCGGTCGGCGTGGATGCCGAATCCTGTAGAATCTCGGCCCGCGAAAAAAGGGGGAAATATGACTCACACGGCACAGGCAAAACAGGCACGGCAGGCAGACCAAACGGCTGCGGAGTCCCCGAGCCAGGTACTGGCCTCCGCCAGAGTCATGGCCCGCGCCTTGGCAACTACTTTCCCAGCGGATCACCAGTTGGCCCTGGCCCGGGCGTTCGGCGTTCGCTTGGTCGAGGCCTGGTGGCACGGCCTGACTCGCGTCGACATTATTCCCCAGGAACTGCGCTCCCCCCTCCAGCCGTTCCCTATCGAGCCGCTGCCAGAGGCCGCCGCCGCACTTGCGGAAACCATCGGCCGTGCGGCTGCGAGTTTTGATGCCGAGACAGCCGCCTATCAGATCGGCCTGACCTACACCGGCATGCTCCCGGCCGAACATCGCGGGGAGTACGGCATTTTCTACACCCCGCCCGTCCTGACCGCCCGCCTGATTGACCAAGTAACGGCCGCCAATATCGACTGGGCAAAATGCCGTGTTCTTGATCCAGCTTGCGGCGGGGGCGCCTTCCTAGCCCCCATCGCCCAGCGGATTATGGATGCGCAAAAGGATTGCAGTCCGAAGCTGCTGATGCAGAGCATCGGTAACCGCTTGCGCGGCTACGAGATTGATCCGTTCGGAGCCTGGCTTAGCCAGGTCACCCTAGATGCGGTGGTACTGCCGATCAGTCGGCTGGCCGGACGCAAGCTGCCCGTTATGGTGACAGTTTGCGACTCGCTACGTCGCAGCCCGCCGAAAGACCGTTTCGATCTGGTAATTGGCAATCCTCCATATGGACGGGCCAAACTCGACGTAGAGACCCGCGAACGCTACAAGCGCTCGCTGTATGGCCATGCCAACCTGTATGGGTTGTTCACCGATCTGGCGCTGCGCCATACCAAGTTGGGTGGCGTGATTGCCTACGTGACGCCTACCTCCTTCTTGGCTGGCGTTTACTTCAAAAATCTCCGGGCCTTGCTGGGGCGCTCAGCGCCACCGCTGACCATCGATTTCGTCACCGCCCGTAAGGGCGTTTTTGATGACGTGCTGCAGGAGACCGCGCTAACGACCTATCGTCGAGGCGCGGATAGTGCCCCGGCCGCCGTTGCTGAGATCGCTCCCACCAGGGACGATCTTGAGGTCCAGCAGACGGGAGCGATTGCCCTCCCTGCTGATCCATCGCAACCTTGGCTCTTGCCCCGCACGACTGAGCAAAGCGCTTTAGTCGAATGCCTTACGCACATGCCCCATCGTCTAGCCGACTGGGGCTATGGAGTGAGCACTGGCCCGCTGGTGTGGAATCGCTTCAAGAGTCAGCTTGCAGACCGTCCAAGTAGCAAGCGCCTGCCACTAATCTGGGCTGAGGCAATCACAGCCGATGGCCGTTTTGTGTTCCGCGCTGACAAGAAAAATCACGCTCCCTACTTCGAACTGAAAGCAGGAGACAACTGGCTTGTGACCACCAAGCCCTGCGTACTGCTACAACGGACCACGGCCAAGGAGCAGAGTCGCCGCCTGATTGCCGCCGCACTCCCCGTCGAGTTTCTGGAGAAGCATGGCGGCGTCGTCGTAGAGAACCACATCAACATGATTCGTCCGATCACCGAAGCGCCCCAGGTTAGCGCCGAGGTGCTGGGGGCATTCATCAACAGCGCGGCCGCAGATCGCGCGTTCCGCTGCGTCAGCGGCTCGGTCGCGGTCTCGGCCTACGAATTGGAGTCGCTGCCGCTGCCGGCGCCCGAGGACCTCGTGGAGTTGACACGGTTGGTCGATGCCGGTGCCGACCACGAAGCCATCGAGGCTGCATGCAGTCGATTGTTTGAAGGAGATATGTAGTGCTGCCACCTTACGTACCAAGGGAACTGGTCGCTGAAAGGCTCCCGCTGATCTTCCCGGAAGGAACTCCAAATCGGACGTACTGCATTCGCGAGTTGTCGGCCAGCACAGTGTTCACCATGCTGTACATCGGCGCTGTCGAGCAATCCGTGGTTCGACTAGGGCCGGTGCATGTTTATCGCATGACCGACCTGCAGGCAGCGGATGGCAGCGACGAGGCGCGCATCAGCTATAGGACAAACCTGCGAAAGCGGAAATTCAAAGTCCCTGGTGAGCGTTGGTATGCAGACAACACCCGCGAACCGATTCGCGATGAGACCCTCCGCGAGGGCCTGATAGCCGTTGGCGCTGTCGTGGAAGACAAAGAGGTTGCCACCACAGCAGGTGTTCCACGCTACGCGCTTAAGACTGACCTGGCGGCTCTGTTCGATCCTACGCTCCAAGGCGAGCCCCTGGAGGCTGCCATCCTCAAATGGCAAGAGGAGCACCTGAACAAAGGTGCCCTTGCCCGAATTTCGTTGATGCGTATGGGGGCTGCCGACAAAGACGGCGTGCTGATCCACTTCCCGAACGGTGAAACCCGTACGCTAGCCCATGGTCCCAGCTCGAAGATTTCACGGGCAGTTGTGGAGGTTTTCTCCAAGCTGTTCCTGGAGAAGCCTGCGGTTCTCTGGCTAAGCGAATCGAGCAACAAGGTCGCCATGCAAGACCTGCGTATGGCTTCAAGCATTGGCCTCGACATAGAGGCGCAGAAGAACCTACCCGACCTGATTCTTGTAGACCTCGGGCCGAAGGATCCCCTGATTGTCTTTATCGAGGTGGTGGCCACCGATGGTGCGATCACCACGCGCAGGCAAGAAGCGTTATTCGAGCTGACGGATAAGGGCGGTTTCAAGCGCTCGCAAGTAGCCTTTGTCACTGCATATGCAGATCGGCAGTCGGCTGGCTTCAAGAAAACCGTTACCGGCGTGGCCTGGGGCTCGTTTGCCTGGTTCATGAGCGAACCCGACAAGATTTTCATGCTCCGAGCTGGAACCGGCCAACTGTCTAGCCTGAACCAGCTGGTTACAGAGCAGGGCTGATCGTATTCATTCTCGCCGGCGACGAAGACAAATGATATTGGCGAGGGTGGCAACGCTAGCTGGTGAGGCATGGATGCCGAGCCAGGCCCCGGGCGGCTTTTTGCCCGGGGCCTGGACACCAGCGCCGGCAGGGACGCCGGATCGACGGTACAAAACAAGCCACTCTCCCAGGTACACTAGCGGTACAGCACGAAGATCCTCAACTGTAACGTACCGTTCGCTAACGTACTGATTGCCCTGTACTTTCGTGTACTGTACCGTTTCCTCGTGTAACCCAATGAAACCTAGCGTAGCGGTGTCATTGGCGAACTCATAATCCTTTGGTCCACGGTTCGAGTCCGTGTGGGCCCACCAGATAACTCA
>RCUS01001154.1_pt1 | contig 14444 bp, 13 predicted proteins | sample 2166221 | NCBI WGS metagenome assembly RCUS01 (sample SAMN09932758, study PRJNA488358) | compost metagenome | isolation source: compost soil in cyclohexanecarboxylic | place: Germany: Experimental Botanical Garden | reverse complement strand
GTGCGTAAAGCACCCCTCCCCAACCCTCCCCTTGCCGTTGGCAAAGGGAGGGGGTGAAGTGCGGCACTCCTCCAACATCCGCTCGAAACAAAGGCCCGCTCGCGCGGGCCTTTGTCATTCATGACGCGATCAACCACAGCTCAGAACGGCTTCAGTTTTCCCAGCACCATGATCGTCAGGATGATCATCCAGATGCACAGCACCGGCAGCTTCACCCGCGCGACCAGCTGCTTGAGCGACTGCTGATCGGCATCAGTCGCCGTGCCGGTCACCACCTTGCCGAACAAGGGGCCGAACGGACGCAGTTGAATGCGCACCAGCAAGCCCATGCTGATGATGCCGGCGAACAGGATCAGCTTGGCGCCCAGCCAGCGGCTCTGCGCGATGAAGCCACCGTCGGTGAATGCGTCGATGCCGGCAGCAACGCAACCGACCAGCACCAGCAGGCGCAGATGGAAATCGACACGGGCGATGCGATGGCCAGCAGCGGAATGCTCCTTGACGAACGCCGCCCATGCCAACGCCAGCCACGTCAGCGTGACCAGCCACACCAGCCACAACCAACCCTGCAGCGGCAGCAGGTCGGTCAATGTGGCCACGGTCAGGCCGGTACCGAAGGCCATGATCAGGCAGGTGCGCGGGATCATGTCGAGCAGCATCATTGCCTTGGCCGAGAACAAGCGCACCGGCAGCGGCTGCGCCGGGTCGGCGATCTTGCCGGCGATGTAGAAAACCCCCACATCGCCACCCAGCCAGTAGCCGCCGATCAGCAGGTGCAACAACAGCAGCAGTTGGTATTCCATCGTGATCTCCAGAATGGACATCGCCCCCTTGCGGGAGCGATGCGTGCAGCAGACAGGCAGGGCTCACCAGAAGCGGTACTTGAACTCGGCGCCGTAGGTGCGCGGTGCATTCGGGTAGATCACACCGACGCCGAGGTTGGCGATATCAAAGCCACCGGTGGAGGAAAACTCATCGCTGAGGTTCTTGCCCCACAACGCCACCGACCAGTTCGCCTCACGCGGCTCGTAGGAGATGCGTGCGTTGTACTCGGTATTGGCGCGGGTCATGATCAGTCGCGAGGTGTCCTGGTTCTGGTAGTAATCATCGGTATGGCGTGCCTGTGCGGCGAACACCAGGTCGGCATTGCCGACCGGCTGCACATAGGTGGCCGCCAGCGTCCATTGCATGTCCGGTGAACTCTTCATCGAGCGGCCGTTGAAGTACGCCGCATTGATGGCGGAGTAGTTCTTGTACTCACCGTCGATGGTGCCAATGCTTGCATCCACGCGCAGCTTGTTGGTCAGCTGTGCCTGCGCATCCACCTCGAATCCCTGGATCAACGCACCGGTGGCATTGGTCATCACGAACACGCCATCGGAGTTCACGGCGGTGAGCTGGATGCCGTCATAGTCCAGCCGGTAATAGTCGGCGTTCAGGCGCAGGCGGTTGTCCCACAGCGTGGATTTGATGCCCACTTCATAGGCACGCAGGGTTTCGGCATCCACAGGGGTGACGGTGGCGAAGGTGGTGCCGCGGCCATTGAAACCACCGCTCTTGAAACCGGTGGTGACGCTGGCATAGCCCATCACGTTGTCACTGAAGTTGTAGGACAGCAGTGCCTTCCAGTCGGGGCGGTTCCAGCTCTTCTCCAGGTTCTTGGTGAAGTTGGGGTCGCCGTTGGCACGCACGGCACGCAGCGAGAAGTCCTTGTTCTCGTAGCTGTAACGGCCGCCCAGGGTCAGCGTGAGCTTGTCGTTGAACTTGTAGTCACCCTGCGCATACACCGCATAGGCTGCGGTGTCCTGCTTGACGTAGTTGGTGCCACCGCGGGCGAAGATGTCGTTGCGGGTCGGCTGGTCGTTGTGTTCCCAGAAGGTGAACACGCCGGCCACCCAGCTGAAGGGACCGTCCAGCTGCGAAGTGAACTGCGCTTCATAGCCGCGCTGGCTCTGCTCCTGGTCCTGCTCCAGGTGGTAACGCATCTGGTCGGTGCCATCCACGTCCATGTAGAAGTGATGGTCGAGCGTGCGGTAGTGCAGGATGCTGCGCCAGGAGAACGTGCCGAAGTCGGTTTCGCTGGTGAGCGCCACGCCGAACTGGTCCAGGTCGTTGATGCCCAGCGTGTCGGAGCGGGTCTTGTAGAAGCTGCCGAGTCTGGGGATGACATGGTCGTTGCCATCGAGCATCACCGGTGTGCCCCAGGCCGGCGTCGAGCGCTCGTGCAGACGATCGATGCTCAAGGTGGCATACGACGCTTCACCCCAGGTGGAAGCAAATGCCAGGCGCCCGGCCAGCACCTCCTGGTCGTTCACCCATCGGTTCTGCGCGATGTCATGCATGATGCCATCGCGGTTTCGGCTCAGCATCGCAGCGGAGACGTCGAGCGTTTCGCCGATGCGGGTGGCGAACATTGCCCGGCCATCGAAGCGGCCGAGGTTGCCGAAGCTGCCGTCGATGCTCAGCTTGTCTTCGCCGGTGGGCTTCTTGGAAATGTAGCGGATGGCGCCACCGGTGGCGTTGCGCCCGTACAGCGTGCCCTGCGGGCCGCGCAGCACTTCGATGCGATCGACATCGAACAGGTCGAGCATCGCGCCGTTCTGGCGGGCGATGTAGACATCGTCGATGTACAACGCCACTGCCGGGTCGTTGGTGAACATCGATTCGTCGGCGCCTACGCCACGCATGATGATCTTGGCACCTGAGCTGGTGCCGGTGTTCTGCTCAATGATGATGTTGGGCGTGGTGAATTTGATGTCATCCACGCGTTTGACCTGCATGCGATCCAACGCAGGCCCACTGATGACGCTCATGCTCAGTGGCGTCTTCTGCATCTGCGCCTCGCGTCGCTGTGCGGTGACACTGACCTGATCCAGCTGCACGGCGTCCGTGCTGGACGATTGGGCATGGGCATTGCCGCTGCCGATGGCTGCCACGATCGCGACAGCCAGAACACTCCTGTACAGAACATCTCTCATGACTCGCCTCGTAGCGTGAATGGAGGAAAAGCTCTTACGGATGGGGAAAGCATCGCCATATAGATATATCAATGCTTCCTAGTGAGTATTCCGCCATTTGTCCGGACAATCAACCGGACCATTGCAACGTGGTTACACCTCCCGCGTGAGCCTGGATGTCACTCCAACCTGCTGAATCAATTGAATTTAGACAAAATTAACAGGGCATTTCCTTTGTTCTATAGGTACGGTGCCTATGTCATTTGCATGCAGGTTGCGGCACCGGCACGAGCGCACGAGGTGCCCGCCGCGAGGCCGGGGTGGGCGGGCACATGCCAGGGTGTTTATTGATATAACAATAGGCTCATCCATTGCTTGGATTGCAGCCCATGCAGGCAGACGTGTTGATCAAGCGCCAGTTCGTGCGCATCAGGAATCGCCATGTGCATTACCGCTACGCCGGGCAGGGGCCGGTGCTGTTGCTGCTGCACCAGTCGCCGCAGAATTCGCGGATGTGGCTGTCGATGATCGAGCGCTTCGCCGGCCGCTATACGGTGATCGCACCGGACACGCCGGGCTTCGGCTACTCCGATCCCTTGCCGGACGACGCGCCTGGCATCAAGCAGTTCGCCAATGCAACGCTGGAATTTGCCGATGCATTGGGCATCGAGCGCTTCGCGCTGTTCGGCATGCACACGGGTGGCTTGATCGGCATGCACCTGGCGTGGATCGCGCCGCGGCGGCTGCATTGCCTCATCGTGGATGGCTACGCGCTGTTCAACGATGCCGAACGCGCGCGCTACACCGATCGCTATCTGCCCCCCTTCATCCCGAGTTGGGATGGCAGCCACCTGCGCTGGCTGTGGTCGCGCATGCGTGAGCAGTTGTATTTCTTCCCGTGGTGCGATCCATCGGCCGAATGCGCCATTGCATTGCAGCCTTACGATGCGCAAGGCACGCACGATGCGGCGATGGACATCCTCGATGTCGGTGACAATTACCGTAGTGGCTACGGCGCCGCATTCCGCTATACCGAACGGCAGCGCGTGGGCGAGCTGCGTTGCCCAAGCTGGCTGATCTACCGCCACGACGATGTATTGCTGAGCCATCGGCAGCGCCTGCCGACATTGCCGGACAACGTGATCAGCGTGGAAGAGCCCGATGGCGTGGAAGGACTGCATCGGCGGATGGATGTCATCCTGCAACAGACCACCGCGCCGCCGGCAACGCCGGTGGCGTTGGCGGCACGCGAAGTATCGGCGTGGTCAAGGCGGATCGTTGATACGCCGGTGGGCGAGGTTGCGGTCTGGTTGCGCCCAGGCAGCGACGCGGCAGTGGTGCATGTCCATGCGCCGGGCCAGTCGCCGCTGCCGGTGGCTGCACTGCCGGTGGATGCACGCACGCAGATCGCCATCGAACTTCCCGGCCATGCCGGCTCGGCCGAGATCACGGCTCCCCTGACAGCGGACACAATGCAGTCGGCCTTGCGCGCGGTGATTGACGGCCTTGGTGCGGGGCATGCCGTCACCGTGCATGCGCATGAAGCAGCGGTGGCCTATGTTCCCGCGCTTGCAGCGTGGTTGGGCGGCCGCTTGCAGGAAGTGGTGTTGCACAAGCCGTGGCTGCTGCAGGCCGATGAGTGCCGAACCCTGTTGGCCCGGCTGCCGGATCCCGGCGTGCATCCCGCCGGTGGGCATATGGCGGAGGCCTGGCAATGGGAGCGTGAGCGCCATCTGCTGTGGCCATGGTTGCAGCCCAGTGCGGCGGCGCGCCGTCTGGTGGCTGCACCCGATGCGATGCAGGTGCATGCCAATGTGGTCGAGCTGCTGCGCATCGGTGCGCAGCTGCCGGTGTTGTTCAAGGGCGCCGCGGTGGCCGATTGTGACCAGCAGTTGCTGGCGCTGAAGGTGCCGGTGTCCCTGCATGCCCAGCCGCAGGATGACTATCAGGGACGCACGGCGGCATTGGCGGCACGGCTGGCAGCGCGCTGATCAAGCGCACCGCAGCTGCCTTGCAGCGGCTGCGGTGCAATGACCTCACGCGGGCTGCAGCAATTCCAACTGTTCGCCATCCGGACCAAGCAGCGTCGCGATGTTGCAGTGCCCGAAGCCGGGCACGTCGCATTCGGCACGTGCGATCAACTGCGCGCCCAGCTGTTGCAGCTGGGCTGCATCAGCGTCCAACGCATCGCTGAGCAGGGTTGCCGAGAGGATGCCGATGTTCGGCGGCACCGCCACATCGCGCAGCGGTGCATCCGGCAGATGGTCCATGTCCAGATAGGCAAACATCTCCACGCGCCCGGGCACGATGTGGCCGTCCTTGATCAGGTTGACGTTGTGGATGCGCACCGGACGGTCGGTGCCGAGCAGGGTCTGCAGTTCGAGGAAATCAAGCACGCGGTCAAACAACACCTCAAAGCCGAGCGCCTTGTAGAAGGCGACCGAGCGCGGCACGTCGCGCGTGGCCAGGGCAATCGTCTGCACAACGCTGACTTCGGTGTTGAGCGGGCCGCGCAGCTCGCCGCCTTTCTCGTAGGAGAACACGTCCAGGCGGATGCCGTCGGGATCGTCATTGATCGAGTCGCGCACCGCGACCTGCTCGCTGACTTCCCAGTAGCTCGGCTCGTGCGCGCTGCTGCCACCGGCCGCCTTGATGGCCTGCATCGTCGCCAACGCATCGCGGCAGCGGAAATTGAGTGCGTAGTAGCCACTGCCGTTGTACAGATTGTCGGCATTCCAAAGGCGCTGGCCGGGCGCGTTGAAGGCCACCAGGCGCATGCGCCCCAGCCCGGAATCGTCCGGCGCGATGACGGCGTATTCGCCTTGCAGGGAGGGATCAAAGCGCCACAGCGGTGCAAGCTCGGCGGAGAGCGCACCGCGTGCCTGCACGCGGTAGCCAAGTGCGTTCTCATAGAAGGCGCAGGCTCGCTGCAGATCGCTTACGCCAAGGGTGACAGCCTTCACTTCGGACAACATGCCGGACTCCTGTTGCAGGAACGTGGAAAGGTCATACCTGACCCGATCCTGCAATATGTCCGGACAAATTGTCCAGTGCGGTTTGTTGGGTGCGCGAGTGCAGTGCCGAGCCGTGCCCGGCAAAGGGGAATTACCAGGGATGGCATCTGCCGGGCATGGCTCGGCACTACCTGGCCTCTACCGCAGACCTGTCCTCAGTCGTGCCCGCCGTCGCCCACGTCCAGCGTCATCTGGTAGGTGAACTGATCCGGGCGGTACTGCACGTTGAGCAGGTCCACCAGGTGACCGTCACCGTCATAGGAGCGGCGTTCGAGCGAGAGCAGGGCGGTGCCCGGTTCCACCTTCAGGTGCATGGCGCTGATGGCATCGGCGTTGACCGCCGACAGCACCTGTTCCACCTGCTTGATGTGGATGCCGGCGGCCTGGAACAGCTTCAGGCGCGAGCTGCTGGCCAGCCCGGCTTCGTTGAAGTCCGGGTGATCGGTGTGGGTCCAGCTGATGTAGTAACCGAACGGCGTGTCGCCACGGCGGCGCAGGCGGATGGCCTGCACCAGCGGGTCGCGCGGGCCGGTATCGAACAGGGTGCGGATCGGCTCCGGCGGTACCGCGCGGCGGAACTGCAGCAACTGCACCTTGGTGTGCTCGGCCAGCACTTCCAGGCTTTCCAGCAGGCCGGTCAGCGGACTGTGCATCGGCTTGGGGCGGGAACGGTGGATGACGTGCGTGCCCTTGCCGCGACGGCGCTCGACCAGCCCTTCGGCGGCCAGCTCGTCCAGCGCCCGCTTTGCGGTGATGCGCGATACGCCGAAGCCGTCGGCCAGGTCGAACTCGGTGGGAATGCGCGCACCACGCGGGATCTCACCATTGAGGATGCGATCGCGCAGCAGGCTGAACATCTGGTGGTAAAGCGGCGTCGGCAGGTCATTGCGCAACAGCTTGTGCGCGTTGGTACTCAACAATGCGGCCAGCGTGTCCTGGGACATCTCGCTTCACCCTCCTTTGGCTTAATGCTATAACGATAGAACAAACAGGGTAGACCATGACGACTGACAATGCCGTGATTTCCTGGAGCCGCGACGGGGCTGTCGCCCGCATCGGCATCCATCGACCGGACAAGCGCAACGCCCTGGCTACCCGCCATTGGGCGGCGATCGAAGCCGCTCTGGACGCCATCGCCGCCAGCGACGCCCAGATCGTGGTGCTGACCGGCGCCCCGGGTGCTTTCAGTGCCGGTGCCGATATCGATGAGCTGGGACAACTGCTCACCGCACCGGACGCCTTCGCCGCCAACAACGCCCAGGTGCAACGTACCCAGCTCAAGCTGCAACGCCTGCCGCAGACCACGCTGGCCGTCATCGACGGTGCCTGCGTGGGCGGCGGGCTTGGCCTGGCATTGGCCTGCGACCTGCGCCTGTCCAGCACGCGCAGCCGCTTTGCCATTACCCCGGCCAAACTCGGCCTAGTCTACAGCGCCGATGACAGCCGCCGGCTGGTCAACACCGTGGGCATGGCCCGCGCCCGCGAGATGCTGCTGACCGGACGTCTGCTCGATGCCGCCACCGCGCTGGACTGGGGGCTGGTCAATCAATTGGCCGATGCCGATGGCATCGAAGCACTGGAGCAGGCGCACCTGCAGCAGTTGCTGGCGACCTCGGGACAGGCGCGGCGCGCGATCAAGACCGTGCTCGGTCACCTCGGCGGCGACGCCAGCCTCAGCGCGGCGCAGGCCGAGGCCGCGTTCAACGGCGCCTTCAGCAGCAGCGACTTCACCGAAGGCGCCGCGGCGTTCCTCGAAAAACGCGCGCCGCGTTTCAGCTGAGCCCGCCATGCCTGCCTACCTGATCATCGAAGCGCACATCACCGACCCGCAGCGATTCGCCGCCTACGCGCGTGCCACGCCGGCCGTGGTCGCCCGCCATGGTGGTCACTACCTGGTGATGGGCGGCGAGCAGAGCCGTCTTGAAGGCGACGCTGCACCGTCGCGCACGGTGATCTCGTGCTGGCCCGACCGCGCCGCCGCGCTCGCCTTCTGGCACAGCCCGGAATACGCCGCGATCAAACCGCTGCGCGCCGGTACCGGCACGTTCTGCGTGCTGCTCGCCGACGGCGTGCAGACCCAACCGCTTACCGACACCGCAACCGAAGGTACCGCTCCATGATCGACGCCTACCGCGCGCTGGCGCTGCAGACCACCTGTCGCGCCATCAACGCCTGCGCCACGCCGGAAGATGCCGCGCTTGCGGTGGCCGACAACATCGCCCGCGTCGGCCGCCAGATCCGCGCCTCCAAGGCGTTCATCGGCGCCGACCTCAAGCTGGTGGTGCTGCCGGAATACTTCGCCACCAGCTACCCGCTGGGCGACACCATCCCGGGCTGGGCAGCCAAGGGCTGCTTCGCGATGGATGGCGCCGAGTACGAACAGCTCGGCCGCATCGCGCAGGACAACGGCGTGTACCTGTGCTCCAACGCCTACGAGCGTGACCCGAATTTCCCGGAACTGTATTTCCAGTCGTCGGTGATCCTGGATGACAGCGGCAACCAGATCCTGCGCTACCGCCGCCTGATTTCGCTGTACGCGCCGAGCCCGCATGACGTGTGGGACAAGTATCTGGATGTGTACGGCATCGACGGCGTGTTCCCGGTGGCGCGCACGCCGATCGGGCGGCTGGCGTGCATTGCGTCGGAAGAAATCCTGTACCCGGAAATCGCGCGCGCGCTGGGCCTGCGCGGCGCCGAGGTGATCCTGCATTCCACCAGTGAAGTGGGCAGCCCGGAGCTGACGCCCAAGGACATCGCCAAGCGCGCGCGTGCCATCGAAAACATGGCCTACGTTGTGTCCGCCAACACCGCCGGCATCAGCGGCGTGGACATTCCGCTGGGCAGTGCCGACGGCATGAGCAAGATCGTCGACGACCAGGGCCGCGTGCTGGCTGCAGCGGGTGCCGGTGAGTCGATGGCCGCCTATGCCGATCTGGATATCGCCGGCCTGCGCCGTCGTCGCTTGCGTCCAGGCATGGGCAACTTCCTGTCGCGTCTGCCGCAGGGTGCGATCACCGCCGGCCTGGCCAGCACCGCGCTCAAGCCGAACGCATTGCTGGAAGGCGACACCCTGAAAATCCCGCAGCGGGCCGACTTCGCCGCCCGCCAGAAAGCCACCCTCGATGCACTGCTGAGCGCCGGAGTAATGGGCAATGACTGAAGCCACCACGCTGCCCTTGCGCAATCCGCGCACCGGCCAATCCGACGGCGAACTGCCGGTCACGTCCGCGATTGAAGTTGCCGCGCTGGGCGTCGCACTGCGACAGTCGCAGCTGGCATGGGCCGAGGAAAGCATCGAAGCGCGCTGCCAACGCTTGAGCGCACTGGCCGATGCATTGGCCGCACGCCGCGACGGCTTGCTTGATGCATTGCTGGCCGACACTGGCCGCTGGCATGAATCGTTGATTGAAGTAGACGGCACCATCGGCGCGATCCGCCGCTGGGCACAGCAGGCACCGGCCTGCCTTGCCGACAAGCCGGCGCAGCAGGAAGCCATTCCCTTCATCCAGACCCAGCAGACCTGGGTGCCGTATGCGGTGGTGGGCGTGATCAGTCCGTGGAATTTCCCGCTGATGCTGACCTTGATCGACGCAGTGCCAGCATTGGCTGCCGGTTGCAGCATCCTCGCCAAGCCCAGCGAAGTGACTTCGCGCTTCGTGCCGTTGTTGCGCGAAGCGTTGGAGGACGCCGGGCTCGGTGACATCTTCGAGCTCGTCACCGGCGCGGGCAGTACAGGCCAGGCCGTGATCGAGGCCAGTGACCAGATCTGTTTCACCGGTTCGGTCGCCACCGGCCGCAAGGTCGGCGAAGCCTGCGCGCGACGTTTCATTCCCGCTTCGCTGGAACTGGGCGGCAAGGACCCGGCGCTGGTGTTGTCCGACGCCAATATCGAACACGCCGCACGCGCGCTGGCGTGGGGCAGCTTCGTCAACGGCGGCCAGAGCTGCATGTCGATCGAACGCGTCTACGTCGAAGCACCAGTCGCCGATGCCTTCATCGCAGCGTTGGTGAAGGAAGCATCGGCATTGGAACTGGCGTGGCCCGACCCCAAGCAAGGCCAGATCGGCCCGGTGATCGCCGCATCGCAGGTGGAGTTGGTGCGCAACCAGCTGGCCGACGCCAAGGCCAAGGGCGCACGCGCGCTGACCGGCGGTGAGCTGATCGACCACGGTGGCATGTGGTGCCCGCCTACGGTGTTGGTGGATGTCACCGACGAGATGGCCGTGGTGGCCGATGAAAGTTTCGCCAGCGTGCTGCCAGTGATCGTGGTGACTGACGAGAACGAGGCCATCGCGCGTGCCAACAACACCGAGTTCGGATTGTCGGCGGCGGTGTTCACGCAGGACCCGGAGCGCGCGCAGCGCGTCGCACGTCAACTGCAGGCTGGCGGCATCTCGATCAACGATGCCTGCCTGACCGGCATGGTGCAGACCGCCGAGAAGCAGAGTTTCAAGTTGTCCGGCATGGGCGGTTCGCGCATGGGCACGGCATCGATCCGTCGTTTCGTACGCGCGCGTGCGCTGCTGATCAATGCCGGTACCGCGTCGCCGTGGTGGTTCCCGGCGGCCTGAAGCAGGGTCAGCAGACGAATACGAACCGGCCGAGGAAGATTCCCGTGCCCAGCATCCACATCGCCAGCATCGCCGGAATACTGGCGATGCGCAGCGTCCAGCGCCACAGCGGACGCGCGTTGCCGGTGGCGCGGAACATCAGCCACGGCAGCAGTACACCGGCGATCACGAACAGCGCGAAGATCGTCCATCCCAATGCCAAGAACGCAGGGGATTTCCCGCCGGATTCCGGTGGGCATTGCTGCATGGCGGAAGCCACGACCGGCAGTAACGCCGAGCCCATCAGCAGGGTTTTCGTGAGTACTTGCAGCCGTCGCAACGCAATGCCCCCGAATTGGTTGGTGACGCATCCTGCCACAGCAGATGTTCAAGGAAGGTCAGGCCAGGGAAGCGGTGTCCACAGCACGGTGCAGTACGTCCAGGTTTTCAGGCACGTTCTGCTGCTTGCGCCGCGTCTGGCAACAGCGGTTGCTACAGCCCAAGAACGCCGGGGTTCATTCGTGCCTTCGGATCCAGCTGCTGCTTGATCCCGCGCAGCAGCGCCAACGGCGCCTCATCCAACACCTCCACGAACGGGTAGGTGCGTCCGATCTGATTGGACGCGCCGCCGAGCGCGGCGAACAGTGCGCAGGTTTCCTCGCGCAGTCGTGCCACCAGCGCACGCGCAGGCAGGTTCGCTTCCGGCACGGCGAAGCTTGCCAACAACGCAGCATCCACCTTGGCCTCATGCAACGGATGCCACGCGTCATGCCAATGGAATACCGCCTCGAAACTGAAGCTGTAGCTGCATAGCGCCGAGCATAGGTACGTCACGCGCACGCCGTGGGCCTGCAATGCCGCGTGGTGACCTTCGATCAGCCGTTGATGCGCGGCGATCAACCCTGCGGCACGCGAGTGCGCCACCTTGACGTTGAGCGCGGCCCAGCGGCTGCCGTTGGCGCCGAGTACCGCATTGAGGCCGGGGAATGGATCGGCACGCGCCATGCGCGGCACGGTCGCGGCGATGCGGCTGCCGCCCTGTGCGGATGCCAGCGCCTGCGCATGCGCAAGGTCGTGCTCGACGGCTTCACGACAGTTGCCTGCTGCCACCAGATGCAGGGTGAAAGCGTTGCCCGGGATCACGCGCCGGCCCGCTGCAATCAAGCCGGCCGTTGCCTTGAGCTTGCCGCCGATTCCCCGTGCAGTGCCCAGCACCAGGCGCAATGCACGCCACGCTGCCGACACACTGCGCTCGCGCTCAACGTTCGCGGCCACCGCGCCGGCATCCAGCACATAGACTTCTTCGGCCAGACCGGCGCGTGCAATCGCCGACAAGGCTTTGCCGGCGGCCTCGAAATCCGCAAACGCGAACGACGCGAAGCCCGTGTGTGCCGGCAGTGGAATCAAACGGAACGCAGCGCGGACCTTGATGCCGAAGGCGCCGCCGTCATGCGTAAACAGGCCCGTGGTGTCCGGGCCGAAGTTGCGGAACACCGGTTCGGCGTCGGCCTTCAACGCCCATTGCCCGGTGCACAGCCGCGCGCCGTCGGCGGTGATCACTTCCAGGCCCAGCAGGTTGTCGGCGGCCGATCCATACCGCGCGCTGCCGAAGAACAATGCACCGTGGCTGAGCCCGCCGCCGATGCTCGCCCCTGCGCCGGAGAACGTACCGAAGCAGGGCAGGCGCAGGCCCAGCGGGATGAGCGCGTCATACAGTTGTTTCCAGGTGACGCCGGCCTGGGCAACGACGTACATGTCCTCGACGCTGATGTGCTCGATGCGGTCCAGTGCGGACAGATCGATCACGACGCTGCGCTCCGGCTCGCAGGCATAACCGCCGGTGTAGCTCAGGCCACCACCGCGCGGCACCACCGACGCGCCGCTGCCGGTGATGGCGGCCACCGCGGCGTCCAGCGCGGTGTCATCGACAGGGCGGATCACTGCCAGTGGCAAGGGACCGGATGCGTACAGGTCGCTGGCCATGAGCTGCAGCGACCGAGCGTCGGTCAGTACCGCCGTTGCACCGAGCAGCTGCCGCAGCCTTGCAACCAGCGCGGGCACATCCACGCTCATGCCGGTTTCCAGACGCTCACCACCACGATGGCGGCAATGAACAACCACAACACGCCCAGCACCGAGGTGGCCTTGACGTAGGTGCGGCGGATGATGGCGTTGGTCGTGTCATCGGGGCCTTCGTTGGCCATGACTTTCCAGGTGCGGAAGTGGCTGATCAGGGCCAGGCGGATACCGACGCCGGATGCCATCACGCCGGCATACAGCGCCAGCTTCCAGCGCAGCCATGCGGGCATGTCCCAACTGCCGCCCAGCAGGCCGGTGACCAGCGCCAGCAGCAGGGCCATGAACAGGTAACGGGAGCCGCGATCGATACGCCCCAACATCACGCCCACGCGACCGTGGCGCAGCCGATGCACCGCTTCAACGAAGCCAAGCCACACCACGCACAGCACGCCTGCGACGGCTGCGGTGGTTCCGGCACCGGGCACCAGCCCGTACAGTGCTGCCAGCGAAAAGCCCAGGCCCGCCTGCAACACCAACGCATAGCGCACATGCTGGTCCACGTGCATCACGTGTTCCATCAACCGATTACGCTCGGCGAACGGAATGTGGCTGCCGTAGGACACATAACGGTAGGTGCTGTTGATCACCAGCTCCGAGCCAAGCCAATAGCCGAGCACGGCGATGTGCGCCACCAGCAGGATCTGCAGCAGCATGCTCAGTGCTCCACGACGGCGTAGCTGTCCAGCTCATAGGCGGTCTGCATGTAACCGGTGACGGTGGCGCGCAGCACGATGTAATGCTCGTCGGCGGTGACCCACAGATCGTAGTCGGGGTGCTCTTCCGGCATGCCGACATCGAGGATGCGGAAATGACGCGCGGTGAAGCGGCCGGCGATCACCTCGATCTCCTCCTCGCCGACATACTCGATGGCCAGTGATACCGGGAAGATCATCGGCCCGGTAGCGCCACGGTGATCCGGCGAGGACAGCAGCATGAAGAACGTCTGCTTGCCCGGCCCCTGCGACAGGTCATACAACGACATCGCATAGCTGTCGTTGATGATGGCGTGGTTGCCGAAGGCCTGCAGCGGCGCCTGCAATGGGAAGCGTTGCGAAATGCGGCCCTCGACCGTGGTGGTGGATTCGCACTGCGCCTCGGTCGGGCCGAAGGCGAACCAACCCGAGCCACGGAACTGCCCACCCACGGCGATGCGCACGAAGCATTCCTGCGGCAGGTTGTCGGCATCCAGGCGCAGGTTGACGTCGCGCACCGCTGCCGGGGCATCGTCGATCTCGCAATGCGCGGCCAGTACGCGTGAACCGTCACGGTGCACGTCCAGGCGGAACGATTCGCGGCCACGTTCCGCGCCCCTGCGGTGGGCCTGGTTGCTGGTGTAGCGCAAGGTGCCGGTAATCGAACGAATCACACCACTCATGCTGTTGCCTCCTCGGCTGACGGGTCGATCTGCAGGATGCTCACCGGCACGTTGTCCGGGTCGTAGACGATCATTTCGCGGTAGAGACCGGCAGGTGAACGTTCGCTTGCGGTCCGCTTGGGATAGGCCAACGGCGGTGTCAGGAACCGATGGCCGGCGGCGCTGAGTGCGTCGTGCAGGGCGTCGAACCGATCAGTGGACAGCACCAGTGCGGTCTGCCCGTGGGCTGGTTTGCCCAGTGGCGGGTTGAGCGCCTCAAGCGGTGTCTGGCTGATTTCAAACAGGCCGACGATGACCGGCGCATCCGCGTCGGCAGCCAGCAGCGCGATGCGCATGCGGCAGGCAGGTAGTTGCAGCAGGCCGCCTGCCATCGCCCCTTCCAGGATTTTTTCTTCGACAACCACCAGGCCCAGTGCATCGCGATAGAACCCGAGCGATGCATCCAGGTCACGACAGAACAATGTGAAGC
>RCUS01001152.1_pt1 | contig 14456 bp, 10 predicted proteins | sample 2166221 | NCBI WGS metagenome assembly RCUS01 (sample SAMN09932758, study PRJNA488358) | compost metagenome | isolation source: compost soil in cyclohexanecarboxylic | place: Germany: Experimental Botanical Garden | reverse complement strand
TTATATAAAACGATGTCCGCTTTATTGCCTTCTTTTATATGTTTTAGCTTGGTTTCTTCAAAATAACCGAGCACATAAAACGAGTGCACATCAACCAGCGCAACCAGCGGTGAGCCGACGCTGGCATAGTTACCCACGCGGGTTTGCAAATTGGTGATATAGCCATCGGTAGGGGCATAAATTTTAGTTTTACTTAAATTCCATTTTGCCTGTTCCAGATTAGCTTGCGCGGCTTTATACGCGGCTTTCATTGCCTGTGCCGCTAAATTCGATTCGTCCATATCTTCCGCAGAAATAACATTTCGCGGCAGACCGCGGCGGCGAGCCGCCTCATGATCGGCCTTAGCCAAATCAGACTGCGCTTTTGCCAGCGCGGCCTCAGCATTGTCGAGTGCAATCTGGTATGGCACGGGGTCGATCGTAAAAATCAGACTTCCCGCAGGTATGAACTGATTGTCATGAACGGTTATTTTCTCTAATCTTCCAGAAACTTCTGGTGTGATATTGACGAGTTCGGCGCGCACCTTTCCATCGCGCGTCCAGGGGGATTGCATATAGTAATTCCATAACCACCAACCGGCACAGATGGCAATGGCACAGACGATTACCGTAGAAAAATATTTTAATGTTTTATACGTCATGAGTTACCAACTCGCTAAAAGCCACAGGGAGCCGCTGACGGCGATGACGAAAATAGACAAATCCATCAGCATAGGGTGCCAAATTTCGCCGGAATAAATCCAGTCTCGCAACAGGTGGTGTACCAGTAGCCATAAAATCAGGCCGAGCAAAACAGCCTTAAATAGGGGCGGAAAATAAAGCGAGGCGCCCAGCACCAAATCGGGTAGCGGGGACGAGGCATGAAGCCATGAAGTATTCACATTAACAATCCCAGTGAGTGAATATGTTGAGCGGTTGCATAGAGAATAAACAATAACTGATCAAAATGGTGGCTATTTCCACAATATACATTATATACATTTGTGTTTTTAATGTGAGTTACTCAAAATAGTCTAAGCTCTGGGAGGGTATGTTAGCATGCTAATTATAAGGAGGGGTAAGTGGAGTCAACATTAGGTTCAGATTTAGCACGATTAGTTCGTGTATGGCGCGCGCTCATCGATCATCGGCTCAAGCCGCTGGCGCTCACGCAAACGCATTGGGTTACTTTGCACAGTATCAATCGTTTGCCGCCGGAGCAGTCACAGATCCAGTTGGCTAAAGCGATCGGCATTGAGCAACCGTCATTGGTTCGTACTTTGGACCAACTGGAAGAGAAGGGGTTGATTACTCGCCATACCTGCGCCAATGACCGGCGTGCAAAGCGTATCAAACTGACTGAAGCGGCCGATCCCATCATCCGGGAAGTGGACAGCGTCATCAGCTCTACGCGGGGCGAGATTCTGAGCGGCATTACTACTGATGAAGTACAACTGTTGGTTGGTTTGATTGGCAAGCTTGAGCAAAACATCACTGAACTACAAAATAAACAATAAGAATTTCTTTTTATTCGATTAGATTTCACAGCATCGGAAATGAAACCGGAGGCCTAAAGCCTCCGGTTTTACCCTACGCGTAGCGCTTACAGTGGCGATACGGTAATGGTGTCGCCGGTGCGAGCCATACGAACGCGCTGACCTGGGCTGAACTTGGTTGCGCCTGCCTTCTGAACCACCACGATATTCTCTTTCTGGTCGGTCTTGATTTCCAGCTCGTAGCCTGAGGTACGGCCGGCGGCTTCGCCGATGCTGTTACCCGCCACGCCACCGGCTACTGCGCCGGCTGCGGTTGCCAGACTGCGACCGGTACCGCCGCCAACGGTGTTACCGAGGAAGCCACCCAGTACCGCCCCGCCAATGGCACCAATGGTATTCGACGTTTCACTGCCCTGAATTTTGACCGGGCGAACAGAAACCAGCGTGCCATAAGTCACGGTTTGAACCTGCTTGGCCTGTGAAGCGGAATAGACGTCGCCGGACATGGAATCATTGGCGCACCCTGCCAGCGTAACTGCGGCGATGGCAACGACGAGAAGACGCTTGATCATATAAAACTCCTGTTGATAGTAGTCCATAACCTGGGGAACCTTTCCAGGCCAGATTCAATGAAAATGATAGACAAAGTATGGCTCAAACGCACGTACATCACCATGACCCGCTACTGCACGCAGCTTAACGTTGCGCTGTTCAACCAATAATAAACGGTGGTTTAGCTTTATAACAGTGCCGTGAGAAATTCCGTTACACGTTGAGCGATTGTTTAGCGGTGACACCTCAGCAAGAAAGCAGGCAATAAAACAGGCGCATCGTTCACAGAGGTGAAAAAAAACATCAGAATTCATGGCGTTAATTTTTTAATTCTGGTTTATTTGTTGGGTCAAAAATTTGCTTCCCCGCGCAGGGTAAAGGATGTTGCTATGAAGTCAGGCCGCTATATAGGTGTTATGTCCGGCACCAGTCTGGATGGCGTCGACGTGGTGCTTGCCGCGATAGACGGACGAATGGTGGCGCAGCAGGCCAGCTACAGCCATCCGATGCCGATTCAGCTCAAGCAGGATATTCTCGGTATGTGCCAGGGGCAGCAAACCACGCTTGCTGCAGTGGGGCGACTCGATGCGCAGCTCGGCACATTGTTCGGCGAGGCGGTGCTTGGCCTGCTGAAACAAACCGGCGTTGCGCCCCAGGACATCACCGCTATCGGTTGCCATGGCCAGACGGTATGGCACGAGCCCGAAGGTGACGCACGCTTCTCTATGCAATTGGGCGATAACAATCGCATTGCCGCGCTGACCAATATCACCACCGTGGGGGATTTTCGGCGGCGTGATATGGCCTATGGGGGCCAGGGCGCGCCACTGGTGCCGGCCTTCCATCAGGCGTTGTTGGCGCATCCGGTGGAACGTCGCATGGTGCTGAACATTGGCGGTATCGCCAATCTTTCGATGCTGTTGCCGGGGGCGCCGGTGCGCGGTTTCGATACCGGGCCGGGCAATATGCTGATGGATGCCTGGATCTGGCGCCATCACTCGCAACCTTACGATAAAGACGGCGCCTGGGCGATGGAAGGCCGTGTCTGTCTGCCTCTGTTGCAGCAGATGCTGGCCGATCCTTACTTTGCGCTGCCGGCGCCGAAAAGCACCGGCCGTGAATATTTCAACGCCGCCTGGCTGGAGAACCAGCTTTCGGGGCTGCCGGCGGTCAAGCCGGTTGACGTACAAACCACGCTGGCAGAATTGACGGCGGTGACCATTTGCGAGCAGGTTCAGTTGGCGGGCGGCTGTGAGCGTTTGCTGGTTTGTGGCGGCGGGGCGCGCAACCCGTTGCTGATGGCGCGAATGTCGGCGCTACTGCCCGGCACCGAGGTGTGCCTGACAGACGATTTTGGCATCAGCGGCGACGATATGGAAGCGCTGGCCTTCGCCTGGCTGGCGTTTCGTACCTTGTCTGGCCAGCCCGGTAATCTGCCTTCGGTCACCGGCGCCAGCCGTGAAACCCTGCTGGGTGGGATTTATCCGGTTTTGCCTTTAGGGGGCCGTTAGCTCTGTTAGGATAGAAATCGACAGATTTTCCTAAGGAGCAACAGCATGAAAAAAATCATTATTGCCGCCGGTGCGCTGGCGTTGGCCGGTTGCAGCTATGTTCTGCCGCAAAGCAGCCAGACCCTGCACTATCAGTGTGGCACCACGCCGCTGACGGTGGCGCTGGACGGCAAGGAGAGCACAGTCAGCCTGCTGATGGACGGCGAGCAGTTGAAACTCAAGCAGGTGCTGGCCATGACCGGCGCAAAATACAGTGACGGTAAATACACCTTCTGGTCCAAGGGCCAAAACGCCTACCTTGAGCGTAATGGCAAAGTGATCATGAGCGACTGCACGCTGGCGAATTGATCCGGCGGTTGCGGCGTCAGATCGATTGAGATCCTGACGCCGCTGGCGCAGAATAGAATCACCATTTTTCAGTTGGTTGATAACCCAATGATTGAAAATAATGAATTTGATGTTGCGGACCTGCGCCGTGAATACACCCGGGGTGGCCTGCGTCGCAACGATCTGACCGCCAATCCGCTGGAGCTGTTCGAAAAGTGGCTTAAACAGGCCTGCGACGCTCGTTTGGCCGATCCGACTGCCATGTGTGTGGCCACCGTGGATGAAAATGGTCAACCCTATCAGCGTATTGTTTTGCTTAAGCATGTGGATGAAAAAGGGTTGGTGTTCTACACCAACCTGGGCAGCCGCAAAGCACAGCAATTGGCGAATAACCCGCATATCAGCCTGCTGTTCCCGTGGCACATGCTTGACCGCCAGGTGATTTTCCTCGGTAAGGCGGAGCGGCTTTCCACTTTAGAAGTAATGAAGTACTTCGCCAGTCGCCCGAAAGACAGCCAGATCGGCGCTTGGGTGTCGCAGCAGTCATCGCGCATTTCCGCGCGCGGGGTGCTGGAAAGCAAATTCCTCGAGCTGAAGCAAAAATTCCAACAGGGCGAAGTCCCGCTGCCGAGTTTCTGGGGCGGATTCCGGGTCAATTTCGACTCCGTCGAGTTTTGGCAGGGCGGTGCCAACCGCTTGCACGACCGTTTCCTGTACCAACGGGACGGGAATGACTGGAAAATTGACCGACTGGCGCCCTGAAGACCGAAAATCCCCCTTAAGCGCTGGCACTGATGTCGCCGGCGCTTTATTCTATGCGGTATTCTGAATTTTATATTTCGCCAGTGGGCGAAAGGTCGTGTACCGACAAAGGTGCATTCGTTTATACATGGAGTCATTGATGGCAAGCAGCAACTTGATTAAACAACTGCAAGAGCGGGGCCTCGTTGCCCAGGTTACGGATGAGGAAGCGTTAGCAGAGCGACTGGCGCAAGGGCCAATTGCACTGTATTGCGGTTTCGATCCGACCGCTGACAGCTTGCATTTGGGCCATCTGGTTCCTCTGTTGTGCCTGAAGCGTTTCCAGCTTGCCGGCCACAAACCGGTCGCGCTGGTGGGGGGTGCCACGGGACTTATCGGCGATCCGAGCTTCAAAGCGGCTGAACGTAAGCTGAACACCACCGATACTGTGAACGAGTGGGTAGAAAAAATCCGCAAACAGGTTTCTCCGTTCCTGGATTTCGACTGTGGCAACAACAGCGCGGTAGCCGCCAACAACTACGACTGGTTCGGCGGCATGAACGTGCTGACCTTCCTGCGTGATATCGGCAAACACTTCTCCGTCAACCAGATGATCAACAAGGAAGCGGTGAAGCAGCGTTTGAACCGTGACGATTCCGGTATCTCGTTCACCGAGTTCTCCTACAATCTGCTGCAGGGCTTCGACTTCGCCGAGCTCTACAACCGTCATCAGGTTGAGCTGCAGATCGGCGGCTCCGACCAGTGGGGCAACATCACCTCAGGTATCGATCTGACCCGCCGCATGCATCAGCAGCAGGTGTTCGGCCTGACCGTGCCGTTGATCACCAAAGCCGATGGCACCAAATTCGGCAAGACCGAAGGTGGCGCAGTCTGGTTGGCACCTGAAAAAACCAGCCCGTACAAGTTCTACCAGTTCTGGATCAACACCGCCGACGCCGACGTGTACCGCTTCCTGAAGTTCTTCACCTTTATGGATCTGGCCGAAATCAACGCGCTGGAAGAAGAAGACAAGAACAGCGGCAAGGCACCGCGTGCCCAGTATGTGTTGGCAGAAGAAGTGACCGGCATGGTGCATGGTGCGGAAGGTTTGGCTGCGGCCAAGCGCATCACCCAGAGCCTGTTCTCCGGTGCGCTGCACGACATGACTGAAGCTGACTTCGCTCAGTTGGCGCAGGACGGTATGCCGACCATCAAGCTCGATGGCGACGCCGATCTGCAACAGGCGCTGGTGAATGCCGAGCTGGTACCTTCACGCGGCCAGGCTCGCACCATGATTGGCTCCAATGCAGTGACCATCAACGGTGAGAAGCAGTCTAACGCCGAATACACCTTCAGCGACGCCGATCGCCTGTTCGGTCGTTACACGCTGCTGCGTCGCGGCAAAAAACATTACTGCCTGGTAGATTGGCAGTAATCTCGTTGGATCGAAAAAAGCCCGGGGATAACCTCCGGGCTTTTTATTTTGGGCAGATACTGAGTTTGATTAGCTAATGGTTATGCTATTGCCTCTGTCAGGAGACTCTCAGTCGCAGAGCCATTAACGGTGATAGCCGGTGCTTTATAGTGTAATGCACTGGCGACAAAGTAGGGGTCCTGATTGCCGACCGAAAACACAATATCGTCTGCATCAAACATCTGGTTATGGTTTTGATCAACAATAACATATACCGATTTATCCAGTTTCATTACTCCGACCTCTGACAAATTATGGTCGCTGGCCCCATTGGTTATTTTTGCCAAAACCTGGGAGAAGAGGTTTTGTGCACTGTCGCTAGCGGTTAAACCGGTGAATAATGTATTAAGTTCGGTAGATGACGTCGCATTGCCATATAACACGGCATTTTTTGGCCCGTCGAAGGAAAATGTCCATTGAGAGCCGCTGTTGCCAACGTTAATGATGGCTTGCGAGTAGTTGCTCTCCAGAGTCACCATATTATCAATTTTGCTGTCGGCAAAATTAAGGGTTTGTGCGTAACCTAACGTGGTGTTGCCCATAACGGTAGCGGAGTGAACAATAAGGCCACCATCACTTGCTGAAACTGTCAATTGATCACCCGCTAAACTGTCGATGACAGGGCTGAACTCTGCACTGTTATCCAACGTTTTTAATGTGCTATAGAAGCTCCCACCGCCGGTGCCTTGTTTCTCGGATATCAAGTTGAGGTGCATAATAGAAGATATGCGGCCTTCGTTGTAGTCTCCACCCTTAATGGTTTTCAGATTATCACTGAAGTTGGATTCTATTTTGAGATTCAGCAGCATTAATTGATCGGTAATATATTGATGACCGTTTAACTGTAGGGTGGAAATATGATTATCCCCTCCGGTAAGTGTTAATAAACGTTCTTGCTGATGATCGGGGGAACTGCTCATATACACTTCCAACATGTTCTTGTGTGCGGAAGTAAAACTGAATGTTCCCATATCTAGAGTGCGTAAGCTGCTGGCCACATCGGTGAAGCCGATAGTGAATGTGTTATCGCTTTGCAGCGTATCATAAATATTAATATGGCTTTGCTTAGTTAAATCACCATTGATTCTAAATAATGAATTGCTGACATTTAGTAGGGTGAGTTCGCCAGAATATGCGGAAATGATTGCACCTTGGGAACCTGTATAGTCCCCATGCTGGTCTTTGGCTTTATCAGTCTGCTGCAAATGGGTGACATTGTTGTAGGCAGAGTTGAAAATTGTAGCTCGCTGGTCAATTAAACCAAAGTCAAACGTGTTTCTTCCCTCGGTAGCGACTAATACGCCATTCATGTAGATGCTACCGGTACCCCGATAGTGAGTAAGATCAATAGTGGAAAAGTACAAAAATTGATTGAGGCTGCTGGCAATCTCGGCTTGGACAGAACCGTTCTCGTCGCTAGTAAGAAAAATATCTTTGCTGATCAGATTTGCGGAAATGATTCCTTTGTCAAAGGGGCTCATCGAGGCGGCAGAACCATGAATATTAAGTGCCGTAAAGTCTTTGCCTACGATGTTAGCTCCACCATTGATGCTATTGCCAACCCAGGAAAGAAAGCCATTATCGTCCAGCCGGATTTCAATTTTGGCCGTATTAAGCTGGGCCTTACTGTCGATGATTACGCTGGCATTTCGTTGCTGCATACTCCCGTTTGCGGTAGCAATATTAGAATCATTCAGCATTAGCGTCATGTGCTGCTGGCCGCTAAATCCTGAGCGAACCAAATCACTGGTGGCGTATTCTCCAGTTAATAAAATTTCTTTTATAGAGTTTAGATTAATAAAGCTTAGATCGATGCTGTGATTGCTGTTGGCATTTATCTTGAGGTCAGTCAATATTAACAGTGAGGCTATTTCGGCATTAGTCAGTTCGTGAGAGTGCTGCGTATTTATTTCTGCAGTCAACTTACCATTATTCGAAATTCCAAATTCACCATTGTATGACTTCTGATAATTCAAAGAAATACCGATATTTTTTTCGAAATCTAGCAGTAAGGAGTGCGATGGAGGGGTTGGATGGTTATCTAGTGGGTACTTTCCATTGCGAAAAGCATCGATAATTAACACGGTGGCTTGCAGTTTATCGTAATTAGCCTTTAACAGAATGGCCTGAGATTCTGATGTAGTAAGATTGTTGCCATACAAGTACTGATAGATAGCACCATAATCCGTTGCGGCATTGAATTGCGTCGAGGCGGACAGAGTTTTTAATAATTGGACCTCGGTCGTTCCGGCCGCCAGCATTTTGCTGTACGTATCTAATGCATCGGCCGGCACACTACTTTTGGCGATGACCAGGTAGAAGGAGGCTACAACTTCTTGGTATTTAAAATCTGGCATCTCACCAGAAAGATAGACTTTGGTCGCTTTATTGAAATTCACATTGGCTTGAGAGTTGCTATCGTCATTGCGTATGTCATTAATCATTCTCACAACAACATCCCCTCGAGTTTCTGTACTGTTGTTTAAACCGGTGAGATAGTTTGATATGTCCTGTGATGACGGCTCTTTATTAAAGGTGTTTTTGAATATTGTCTTTATAAAATCCTCATTATTTAAATTATCTAATGAGGGTCTGGTACTGATGAAGTTCTGGGCGATTTTATTAAGTTTATCTGGGTTGTTAATCAAGTCATTAGCCCAAAAATTAATTCCACTTGATACCATTGCGCCACCGATGACATAGTAAATGGCTTGAATATCAGATGCATAGGAGGTGTATTCGCTAGTTTTGTCGAATGAAGGGTAAAGGGTTGTGATAATGGCGTTTTCCAGATGCATTTTCTGCTGCAGTAGATTCTGGTCTGTACCGCTGTAATTCTCTGTTCTATTTATAATGCTAATGGCTATAGAACCCAGTGTTGTCCCATTTTCGGCCTCTAAAACTAGCGCTGCTAATGTAGTGCTGTCAGGTTTCGTTCCGGTGATATTTTTAAATATAAAACTAATTTTTTCGCTATTGTTCAGACCATCGTAACGATTTTGCCCATCATGCGAGTTAATTAATGCGTTAGCGAGTAGGGCGGGGTTGGTTTTATTACTTTCTAACTTCCTTCCAAAGTAATCAAGCGTGGGGGTGTCCGCCTTTTTACCTAATGTGGCCAGGTAAATGGCGGAGAAAATATGTTGTTCTTGCAGTAAGCTCATAAAGTCTCCGCATCAAAAAGTTTATTTTAAACCTATGGTTTTAGCAAATAAACATAGCATTATAACGTTTCACTTAGTATGGGGTATTCCGCCGTCAACTGTACCGGTGGTGATTTATAATGCAGGCTAACTGCGGTCTGGTAGGGATCTCTGTCTCCCAAAGAGAATACAATATCATTATCATCAAATGCTTGGTTGTGGTTTTTATCGATGATCACATACAGTGCTTTATCAATTTTCAAAATGCCGACCTCAGAGAGTTGGCCTTGGCTTCTTCCTTCAGTTACATTATCCATTATTGCGCTAAACATGTTCTGCGCAGAATCAGATTGACTGGAGTCCAGGGAGTGGAAAAGTGTATTCAGGGCATTACTCCCAACAACGCTGCCATAAATGGCCATTTCTTTATAGCCCCCGGTACCAAATATCCACTGTTGATTTTCTTCGCCAACAAGTATTTTGTCTCGATTCTCCGGAGTCAAGCTGGTAACCAGGTTGTCGATGCTACTGTCGGTAAAACGATAAATATCTGCAGCATTATTAGCCGTGTCATCGATAATGGTTGTATTCCCCATCACCTGAAGGTTATCTCCCGAATTACCGCCAGAAACGAGCAACTGCTCGCCAGCTAATGCATCAATAACAGTCTGAAAAGGAGAATTATCATTGAGGGAAACTAATGTCTGATAAAATGACCCACCACCAGAACCTCCTTTTTCCATGTGCAAATTGATAATATAGTCTTGGTAGCGGTCTGCTGTCGGTGTCGTTCCAACGTAAGTCAATGAATCACTAAAGTCTGCTGCAATAGTCAGGTTTAAGGTATGAGTATCTATTGCTGCGCCATTTATATTGATATTTGTAATGCTATTGTCACCACCGGCAAGCCTCAGCGTGCCACTTTCGCCCTGTAACTCGATGTTCAGCGACCTATCATTAACCGTTCCCTGATAGTGAGTTGTCAGACTAAGGGTGCCTGCGTTGATGTGGTCGTTTTCATCCTCTCCCAGGCGTATGGTTAGAGCGATATCCGTAGCGATACTTTGTGTAATAGGGGCCATTTCGATATGCAGTGAACTGGCCTCGCCAGCGTCCTCCCGGTAGCGCAGAACATTGCTATTATCATTGCCATATCCGTAGCCCTTATGGAAATTAATAACATGAATATCGTTTACAGGACCTGAAACGGTCAGTCCATCCCAGCCATTTACTGTGCCGAGCTGCGTAGCCAGGCCGAAATCAAAGACTTTATTGTCCTGAGTTCCTGTTAATAATCCGTCGTGATAAATATTTGTTTTTCCGATGTAGTTGGTCAGGTCAAAGGCGGAAAAATAGTTGAAGTTACCACTATTTCCACGTACTTCCGTGGAGGTGGCCCCGTTTGGGTCTGTAGTGGTGTAAATGTCCTTGGTAAAAAAGTTTGCTGAAATTAGATAGTCACTGTAGATCGAGTAGAAATGGTCTGATTTTGCGTGGAAGGCTTTGCTTACCATGTTTCCAGTGGTGCTTGTAGCATTGCCGTTCCAAAATAGCTGGCTATTTCCCTGCGCGCCGAAAATAAGGTTTAATGTGGCGTTGGCAATGTCGGTGTCATCTTTTACAAATACCTTCTTATCGACAATAAAACTTGCCAGATCAATTTGACCTCCTGAATTCTCGATATTTTTATCGTCAAGAATGAGCGTTGGTGAAATCCATGCGGCGGAAATTGAACTTAGAAGTAGTTTATTGCTGGCATAATCCCCGCTGATGATGATTTTGTTTATCCCATTTGAATCTGAAAGGTCGAGTTTTTTTTGGAGATCGGTGTTGGCATTTATTGTGATTTCCTTTAGAGATGCTATCTCTGCAGCAGATAATGCATGTAATTTGTCTGAGTTAATTGTTCCCGTTAGGACACCACCGTTACTATCTAGCGTTAATATGGCTTTTTCTTTATAACCTAGCGCTTCACCAATGCTTGCGTTGAATTTTTTGATCAACGAAGGGCTCGGGCTCTGACCATTATCTAATGGGTATTTCCCATTGCGCAGAGAGTCAATAATAAGCAGCGTTGCTTTTAATGGGTCATTCCCGCTTTTAAGGAGAATGGCCTGGTAAACCTGTTCTGGAACAGAGCCGTTAAAGTTATAAAGATCATTATATATCTTTTTAAAATTACTGGCCTCGCTAAACTGAGGTGATTTGGCAAGTATCTTCAACAAGGCTAATTCAGAGTTACCGCTAGCCAAAAACTTACTATAAGTGTCAATAGTTGATGCTGATGCGTCACTTTTCGCGATGCTCAGGTATAACGCGGCGACAGTTTCTTTGTATTGGGCTGTTGGAAGCTGGCCGGCAGCATAGACATGGGTTGCACTAAGGAAGGCTTCTTTGGCTTGAGGGTGTGTCGTATCATTTCGAATATCTTCTATCATTCTGGTGACGACTTCGCCGCGGCTCTCGGTGTGAGCATCAAGACCAGCAAAATATTTGGCTAACTCCGCATCGTTGGGGGGCGTTTTAAAGGTCAGGTTGAATATTTTTTTAACGAAATCTTTGTCGCTTAAGCCCGCAGTTTTAGGTCTGGTTTCTATGAAGTGCTGAGCAATTCGGCTTAGCGTACTTTGGCCACTGTATAATGCCTGAGCCCAAAAATTGATGCCCTCAGCGACCATGCTCCCGCCAATCACATAGTAGATCGCTTGGATGTCGGCTGCGGCGGCGTAAACGTCGGGTCCTTGGTCGAAAGCGGGGTAAAGTGACGCGTTGATGGTATTTTCCAGCTGAGCGGCACCCTCTGTAAGCTCTGGATTACTCCCGTTATAATCCCGAAATTCGCGCACAAGATTTTGAACCATATAACCAGTTGAGTGGCCCTGACTCAGTTCATTTGACCAATGAGCTACCACGTTTTCAGGTGCAGGGGCGCCAGTTATATTTTGGTAAACATAACTGACCTTTTCCTCATTGTTGAGATTTTGATAGCGTGATTGACCATCCAATGCGGCAATGAACTTATTGACCAGGAAGGTTTGATCAACTTTTCCGTCAGATAAAATATTGGCATAAAAAGTCAACGTGGCGGAGTCTGCTTTTTTCCCCAGACAGGCATAATAAAGAGCGGCAACGTCTTTTTGATATTTAATTTTACTCATGGATCCCCCAGATTTGAGTTGTGAAGTGCATTCGATAGATGGCTACGCGCCAAACTTTACTAGTGATAAAGTGAAATAAGTTGACCTATTATGGTTACCTATATAATTAATTATGCTATTAGCGTACTAAGCGTTTAACTTGATGATATGTTAATAACGAAAAACCAAGCCGATTCATTCAAAGTTGAAATTAAACTTAGTTGCAATAGAGAGTTAGTTCAAGTCGATACAATGCAAGTATTCCCTACCTGACTGATAACAATGTGTTCTATGGGTTTTTAGGTTGATTTTTTAGGAAAAGTACCATGATTATTGCTACGGATTATATGCGCGTTCACATTAAATATTTGCATTGTTAACAATCTAACTTGTTATTTTTAAAGTTTTTATTGTACTTTATGATTTTAAAATTTGACGTTTGGAGTATGATGTGTCTAGAGAACGATCGCGCATACCTGTAGCGTTTGTTTCGTTTAATTTTCCATGGTCAGGCTTTGGTAAGGTTGTAACCTAATTAAAATGAAAAACATTCTTTCTATACAGTCTCATGTGGTGTTTGGCCACGCGGGCAACAGTGCGGCAGAATTTCCGATGCGCCGCATGGGTGTTAACGTCTGGTCGTTGAACACCGTCCAGTTCTCCAATCACACCCAGTACGGCAAGTGGACCGGTTGCGTGATGCCGGCCAGCCACCTGACGGAAATTGCCCAGGGTATTGCGGATATCGATCAACTCAAGCATTGCGATGCCGTGCTGAGCGGTTATATCGGTTCGCCGGAGCAGGGTAGCCATATTCTTGAGATCGTGCGTCAGGTCAAACAGGCCAATCCGCACGCCTGGTATTTTTGCGATCCGGTCATGGGTCACCCTGAAAAAGGCTGCATCGTGGCACCGGGCGTGGCGGAGTTTCATTGTCAGCAGGCATTGCCGTGCAGCGACATGATTGCGCCAAACCTGCTGGAGCTGGAGTTGTTGAGTCAGCGCACCGTCGTGAATGTTGATCAAGCGGTAAGCGCTGCGCGTGAGCTAATTACCAAGGGGCCGAAAGTGGTGCTGGTCAAGCACCTGAGCCGCGCCGGCTACCATCCGGACTGTTTCGAAATGCTGTTGGTTACGGCGGATGAAGCCTGGCACATCAGCCGTCCGCTGGTGGATTTTGGCAGCCGCCAACCGGTAGGCGTGGGCGATCTGACCAGCGGCCTGTTGCTGGTTAATCTGCTTAAGGGCGAGGCGCTTGATAAGGCGCTGGAGCACGTGACGGCGGCGGTTTATGAAGTGATGCTGACAACTCAGGCAATGGGACAGTACGAACTACAGGTGGTGGCGGCTCAGGATCGTATCGTGCAGCCAGATTGTGATTTTAAAGCGGTAAAGCTGTAATTAAGCTGACGCTGTGCCCCGGCGGATTACCGCGCCGGGGCCAGGAAATTATTTCAATCCTTCCGCGTTCAAGGTGGCATCTACTGCCGGCCGTGCGGCCACGCGATCAAAATAGGCCGATAAGTTGGCGTGCTTTTTGAGATCAAACTGCATGGCGATAGCCCAGCGCAGAACGGTAAACAAATAGGCATCTGCCACGCTAAACCGGTTCCCCAGTAAGAAATGCTGCTTCGCCAGCACTGAATCCAGATAGCTGAACTGTTTCTCCAGTTTTTCCCGCGTGAAGGCTTTGTATTCTTCAGGCGTTTTCGGGTTAAACAGCGGGCTGAAACCCTTGTGCAGTTCGGTGGCAATATAGTTAAGCCACTCAATCGCATGGTAGCGCGACAGCGTGCCCGCTGCGGGGATCAGAGCGCGATCCGGCACGCGATCGGCTAGGTATTGCACAATCGCGACGCCTTCGGTCAGCAGACTGCCGTCATCCAACAGCAGCGCAGGCACTTGTCCTTTCGGGTTGATGGTCAGATAGTCGGCACCGCTTTCCGTTTTCTTCAGCGCCAGATCGACCTTTTCCGCCGTGAAATCCAGGCCCGCCTCACGCAGTACAATGTGTGGAGACAGAGAACAGGCACCGGCTTTATAGAACAGTTTCATCGAAAGCTCCTTGATAATGATGAGTGACAGGCATGCTTAAC
>RCUS01001149.1_pt1 | contig 14484 bp, 36 predicted proteins | sample 2166221 | NCBI WGS metagenome assembly RCUS01 (sample SAMN09932758, study PRJNA488358) | compost metagenome | isolation source: compost soil in cyclohexanecarboxylic | place: Germany: Experimental Botanical Garden | reverse complement strand
GCACAGTCATTACTATATCCCCATATTTAATTTCCATTTTATCACCTACAATTGGATTAGAAATACCGATAAATTGTCAGACGTATTCATAATTACTTTTACACAATGTTCTGCGTTATCAGACCAATTATCTAGTCTCATTTGATAATCATATAAGCATTCTCGTGCCATCAGATCAGTTAAATTGAAGCTTGATGCATATAATTCAATCTCCATTCGATTTTGAGGTTTTAATTGAATTTGTAAAATTCTTTTTCTTTTCCCATACTTATCAGGAACAGATAATATCCAAGTATCTGAATATTCTGATATTTCATACATTTGCTTCTTATTTCCACATAAAATATCAACAGTGTGTTTTGCAGATACAAATTCATCTATAGAATTTCTAATTTTTTTCTTAACGGTATGTTTTTGTTTATTGGACATCACGAAACTCCATTCTCAGGCTTTTGGGGTATTTTGAATCAATCAACCTTCTCTAATTAGAAATTCTAGTACTTAAATTCTATTTAAACTGTAAGATGAATCCAGAAACATCAAATGCCGCTGAAACAATTCCTATTGATACTCCAATTCCACTCAATAACCCAGTTATTACTCTAATGAAGTTATTGCTTTTTCTCCATCCCCATTTTTGAGTATATCCATCAATTAACATGGGAACATTTAACAATACTCCAATAATGATTGGAAAATGAACTCCAAAGAACAACAAAAAAGGTATGGCTAAATAACCCATAAGGATTGCCATACATCTTGCACAAATTGGAAATTTTCTTTTTCCAATCACTATGGAGCGAGATTCTAATCGATGACAAGGTACTACTTTTAACGTTACCAGGTCTTTTAAAAACTCGCTCATTAATGATCTCTCCTATCTTTAATCACAACTGCAATCGCAATCAGGCATGTCAGGACATTCTATGGATGGACATTCAGGCATTTGACATTCTGAAACCGCAGTCAATAGTACACAATCACCTGCAGTATCTATACATTGCCAAGCTAAAAACCAATTCCATACGCTACAATCATCTGAATCGCAATTAGGTTCACATTTATCAATTTCTTTTTTCAATGTTCCCTTTTGATGATAAAGATATAAAATTGCAATAATTTCTATAATGCCCGCGACTATAAGCGTTATACCTACCGCAAACATTCCACCATATACTACAATCCCACCTACAACCATCATAAATAAACCTAATGCTATTGCCAAGAAAAACATTATCTCACCCCATATTTTTCACTATATAATATTCTAATAATATTCCATTAAATCATTATCACAATCATTCAATGAAATTATACTAGATTCTGGGGCTCTTTGAGTTTTGCTGCTAACACTTTTTGTGCATTTTCAACAATCTCATTTACCGTTTCTTGAATATTACCAGTTTCAATGTAAATATGTTTTGATTCTTCAAATATTTGAGATGATGTTTTATCATCTAATCCCCACCTAATCTGCATCATCTGCATATATATCAATTTTGATTCTTCTATTTCATCTCTACGTTGTTTTTGCACATCACTCATTATCAGCTTTTTCCCCTTTTTTCTTTGCAACAAAAACAGCGGTAGCTGCTATTGCAATTAGCAGTACCAACGTCCATATTCCAAAACTAAACATAAGCCATCTTGGCACCATTAATCCCGCGACGAATCCCACTGCAAACACTGAAATCGCAGCAATTGCTTTTTTCTTAAACTTCATTCTTCTTCCTCCAAATCTATAATATGCACTTCAATTTCTGTTACTAATCCACCGTGAACGTTATTGTCCACCACATAAGCGGTATCAATTCGTTGTACCCAAAACTTGTTATTTCCATCAACTTCATCTTTTGGTAATGTTACATAACTATCCTTTAGAGGTAAATCCATCGCTGACGCTACCATCAATTTGTTTATTTCCCAAACAACAACATTTCTTCTTAGTATAAACTTAATACTACGTCTTAGCACCGCTATTCCCATTTTTACCTTCTCCCAATCTCTAGAAATTTTTTACCATTCCGCATTTCCCCCAGAAAAACCGCCTATTTTTTTCTCTAGAAATTTTTTGCCTTACTGCTTTACCTGCCAAAACTGCTAAACTGCCATTTCTGCCTATACTCTATCAATCATTTGTTGTTAGAGTAGGGAGAGAGAAAAATCAGTTAAAATTCCGCCCGGTTTAGCGGGTATCTGCCCGGCCCGCAGAGGCCGCTGTTGGTTTTTTAACCATTTTTAGGCCTGCGCTTATTTGCTATTCCTTATAGATTTATTATATCACACTTAATGCAAATTGTAAACTATTTTGTTTTTATGTATAAATTTTGCTGCAACCTTTCAATTCTTTCTCTAGTTTTTCTCTGCTGACGGGAGCTGAGTAAGTTTTTTCCTCCTCCTTCCTTATGAGTTAATTATATCATGCAAAACTTGTGTTGTAAACTGTTTTTATTTATTGTATATGTGTTTCTTTTTGAATTCATCTGACAGCAGGTGAAAGTTCAGAGACATCCGATGTTCCCAATAATCCTTGATGGCGCTGATGTTTGAGTTTGCTCCAGCAAGAACTGAAGTTCCTCTTTCATTTGTATGAGGGAGCGGGACTCTTGCTGCTTTTGCTTTTTCATATTGTTCTCTGCAGAAGAGGTAATCTTTTTCTGCTTCTTGTTCAGCGAATAAAGTTAATTCAAGTTGAGCATTTGTCATGCAGTCTTTATGTGAAAACATTTTATCTCCTCCTTATAGATTTATTATATCATGATTTAGAGTAAATGTAAACTGTTATTTAAAAAAGAGGGATTGCTCCCTCTTAATAAGAGTCTTCCTTTTCAAACTCGCTTTGGATATCTTCAAGCAGTCCTTTGAAGTCATCTTCACTACCTTCAAAGTAACTGTCCGCATGTTCTCTCAGTTCTTTCTCTTCTGCTTCTATACCCATTTGTTCGGCTTTGGATTTGATTGCTCTGTAAATCAATTCCTTGATAAGTTGGTTATCAGTTGCACCGTTGAGATTTGTTTGTTTAGCCATTTGTAATTACCTCCAGTAATTTATTTGTTATTCCTTATAGATAGATTATATCATAATGCTTGTTGTTTGTAAACTGTTTTTAAATTATTATTCCCATTTAAGATGCAACATTCTGTTGGCCATTACTTGATTGAGAAATTCTCCATCCCCATTGGAAATAAGAATAACCAATGAGTTTTCAGGTTGGTTTTTCAACATATCAAATATCTTCATCATTTCTTTTAACAACACTGCATCAACCTCATTGAGAATGATGATAGAATCTTCAGCTATGTTATCCAACCGTTGTGTGGCCATTTCAAAGTAGTGGGTTGTTTTGATTGCTTCCGCCGCAGTTTTAATTGCTTCAGACTTCCCTTGTCCTGCTGCTCCGTAAATATGTAATGCCATTCCGATGTCACTTGCTGTTGCATTTGCTATTACTTGGTTTACATTTGAATGATTGATGTTCATTGTGATTCCTCCTTGGATATTTGATTTACCTTATAGATAGATTATATCATAGAAGAAGTCTTGTGTAAACTGTTTTTAAAAAGAGGAGGGAATAATCCCTCCTATGCAATGAGTACCATTTGAGTTTGTTCTTTAGAGATTTTTGTAATTTCAAGGGTGATTGGGCAATTGAGGAGTGTTCCATCCTTTTCAAAGAGGAAAGCTTTAACCATACCTTCATTGTTAGAAGGGCCAATGATGGAAGCCATACGTCCTTGGAGGATTTCCTTGATGACTCCGGCTTTTTCAATTGTTTTGGATTCAATTGTTACTACATCCCCAGGATTGTAACCATATCCGTTTGCAAACCATTTTTCCTTTTTAGCTGGTTTGGAAGCTTTTTCTGCTTCCTTTTTGGCAATTGCTTCATTGACCAGGTCTACCAGGACTTGTTTTGCTTTACCTACAAAGTTGATACCGAATTCCTTTGCTGCTACCTTTGCTTCCTTGTATTGTTCCACTGTGAATGTTTTCATTTTTAATTCCTCCATTTGGTTTGTTTTATTTGGTTTACCTTATAGATTAATTCTATCATATAACTTTAAGTTTGTAAACTGTTTTTTTAAAGAAAAGAGGGATTATTCCCTCTTATTCTATGTCATTGATTCCAAAGAATCTTACCTGGCCGTCATTCATTTTAACATCATATTGGCCAGCACCTTTTTTAATTACTTCACCTGTTTGTCCTTTATAAGAACCCATAAGTACTTTAACTGTTTGACCTACTGTAATTGTTTTTCTCATTTGTATTACCTCCAGTATTTATTTGATTTACCTTATAGATAGATTATAACATACTACTTAAGTATTGTAAACTGTTTTTACACAAAAAAAGAGAGAGGAATAATCCTCTCCTAGTAATAGAACGTAAACCGAGTAAGTCCGGGTTGTTCTCCGTTTTCCGATGAAGACCTATGTGTTACCTTACTCCATCCCACTTCTGGCTGCGTGTACATCTCAGAGACTTTGTCTCTATCTGCCGGACTGTATTCACCAAGAATAATTACTTCAACCCGGTCTTTATATTCACCGACCTTGGATTCAATTTTGCCGTCAATCAACTTAATGATGTTGTTGACTTGTATATCTGAGACTTTTGTATGTAAGTCCTTTGGTCCAATCATACTACTTACCTCCCAAGTATTTTGTAAATAGCAGTTCTTTTTGAGAGTAATCTTCGGTTGTCCAATATGAATCTTGCAAATCATATTTCTTGTTGGCCATTTCTTTGATGAATTCATTGACTTCAAGTTCTGAGACTTCATTGACATCATATTGATACTTGACTGATTCATATACCTTTTTGATTTTCTTCATTTTGAATCCTCCTCCTTATAGATATATTCTATCATAATTCAAGTCTTTTGTAAACTGTTTTTATAAAAAAGAGGGATTTCTCCCTCCCACTTTATTCCGCCTTCAATTCATACCAGGTGCCGGAATATCCATTGGCTGCGGCATTGTTTTCAGCATTATTGATATTTGATATTAATGATTTAATTGTTTTAGGTTCCATGTTAATTTTCTTATTACCTTTTTCATGTTGCCATGATTTACCTTTTTCAAGAGTGTACCCAAAATATTTAATGAATTCCGGCAAGGTGTTGGAAATTTCGGTTTGTTGTCCTCTACGGTGCTTGATAATTGTGTAAACTTTTGGTTCTTTCATTTGTATTACCTCCAATGATTTATTTGGTTTACCTTATAGATAGATTATAACATATAACTTGCATTATGTAAACTGTTATTTAAAAAAGAGAGGGTTTCCCCTCTCCATTCTATTCCAATTCATATGAAGGAACTTGTGGAAGCCACCGTGTTTCATATTCATCACTGAGCTGGTATCCTTTAAGGTTTGCATATACTAGTGGAGGAACTTCTCCATCTCTTTCACTAACCCAAAGGTAACCTTTCTTTACCAAGCTACCAACTACTCCTTTTATTGATTTGATATCAATTTCTGCTCTGCGAGCTACATCTCCTACTGTCAAATCTGAGAAGCTGTATTCTGCAAAGTAACCATCTGTCATTAAGAAATCCATAACCTTTGCTTCCATTTCAGTAAGAGTTCCGTTTGCTTGAGCTGCTGCAATTTTGTTCATCATTTGTATTACCTCCAGTTTTTATTTGATTTACCTTATAGATAGATTATAACACAATACTTTAAGTTTGTAAACTGTTTTTTAAAAATAAAATGCAAAAAAAAGAGGGTTTCCCCTCTCATGCTGGTTCAAACATTTTTGACATATTTGCAAATAACTCCGTTCCATCTTCCCAAGGTTGGTCACCTTGTTTAAGCATGAAGTTTCTGTGTGCTTTATTAGCCACTACATTTTGGAATGCTTCCAACAATCCATCAAATTCCTTTGGTTCCTGAAGACCTGGATAAAGTACTTTATGCATTTGTAAATTCCTCCTAAAGTTTAGTTATTCCTTATAGATTCATTCTATCATAATATGGGTCCTGTGTAAACTGTTTTTTAAGAGAGGAGGGATTACTCCCTCCTTTTTTAATTCAACGAATTGATTACATTATTGGCAACAATCTCCGCATAATGAATACATTGATTTGGAGAAGATATGCAAGAGTCCAAGTCGGTTGATGATAGTTCATCTACTTCTTCAGATATTAAATCAATCACCTCTTCACTTAAGCCAATTCCCTGATCTGTAATTAACTTTCTAGCATGGGAATCAATCAACATTTCAACCTTAAGAATATCTTCTCTTGTGTATTCAAACATTTGTATTACCTCCTAGTATTTATTTACCTTATAGATAGATTATAACATATAACTTGTAGTATGTAAACTGTTTTTACAAAAAAAAAGAGGGAGTAATCCCTCTAATCTTCACATCCATCTATTTGAGCTAACCGTTCCACTTTTTTGAATGTAGATATTATTTTATAGTTGCATTCAGCATATTCCCAGTTAGAACAGTATAGATGTTGACATAGTTCATAGAACTTTTCTGGTAATTCTATGTATCTTTGTTCTTGAAAGTTAACTAAATAATAAACATTACTTTTGCTGTCATAAAAGAATTCTTGGCCTCTCAAATTCATCCTCCCTCCTCTTATACCGCTACTGCATCCTTTTCAGGAATAAGGTTTTCAAGTTCAGCTTTGACTACACATTTCTGCAGTTCATTTTTGTCATTAATTAAGATGACATTTACCTTATTTGGATTACGGGTAGAGAAACCTACCACTTGAGCTCTTCTACCTTGCAATATTTCTTTTTCTTCTCCGTTCTTACTTACAACCACCTTGACAATGACTACAATATCTCCCTCTTTAATTCCCCCATTAGAGGTAATAGAACTACTTTTAACTGCCGGTCTTGGTTCTCTAGCGACGCGAGACTTCATAACTGGCACTTCATTATCAGTATCAATATTGAATTCTTTCCAGTCCGATTTATCATATATGTAGAACTTCCTATTGATCTGAACAATATCTCCAGTTGAGAGATTCATGTGGTCTACGCTTGGATGGCAGTTGAATCCAACAAATGGGTCTTCAGGTCTGAAGTCTTTGTTTGTCCAGTTAAACAGTTTAAAGAGTTCATTAAGAATGAAAGAATCTGCTTTCTTATCTTTATTTTCTACCAGCATTTTGCAAACCAATTGATGGTTGGGAAGATTACCGATTGTTGTGTTGTCTTTTGTTGTATAGAAAATGTTAACTGTAGCCATGATTAGCATCCCCTTAAGTTTGGTTTGGTATTACCTTATAGATAGATTCTATCATAGTTTAAGTCATTTGTAAACAGTTTTTATACAAAAAAAGAAGAGGTTTCCCTCTCCTTATTGTACTCTTACTTCTTGATAACCTTCTGGACCAGATAAGAATTCAGTAAATACTTGTTTCAAATCAAAATCATTTACATATTTCAATTTATCAATCATAGGAAGTTCTTCAAAATCTTCATCATCACCAGTCCAAGATGTATCATCTAACTCAATATCATAGTATGAAAAAGCTTGTTCAAGAAAGTCATTATCATCTTTATGTTGTTCAACATAGTCTAAACAAGCTTGAATTGCTTCAGGTTTTAACTTTTGGCCATCACTTTCAAAAACATTAGTTGGATCAGTGTTAAAAACAAAAACATTACTGGCGTTTGAACCTGGGCCATTTGAAGCATTTACATATTCGGTAACTCTTAATGGCTCACCATTTGCAATTTTCTGTAATTTTTTTCTTAATCTAGACATTTAATGTCCCTCCCAATATATATATCTTCAATATAAGCCTACTAAGTAAATATATTATATCAAAAATATTTTTATTTAGTATTACCTTATAGATTTATTCTATCACATTCTAAGTTGCATGTAAACTGTTTTTTACAAAAAGAAAAGAGACCTTGTGGGTCTCCTCATGGTTGATATAATACGCGTCCATCTTCCAAAGCAGTAGCTATTGCTCTTAATGATATACGACTTGCAACCTTCATTTGAGCTGAATCAATGTAATCATGGAAAGACATAATAATTCTTCTTCCATCTTTGATACACCGTTCTTCTCTTTTAGTTTTGTGATCTTTGAATTGCCAAAGTGCAACTCCGCTTTCATCATCTTCTTCCAGCTTAATCCAATCAGAAGTGAATCTTTCAATTTGTTTATTGTCTTCAAGATATGATGGCAATTCTGGTAATTTCATTAACTATCATCCTCTCTTATTCCTTATAGATTTATTCTATCATAGTTTACTTGTCTTGTAAACTGTTTTTACAAAATTAAATGTATTTCTCTAATACCCTTTTGTCCATATAGGAACTTAGACTTTCATAAATAAATTCTCTACTGTCTGAAGATAAATACTCTTTAACCTTATCAATGAATTCTTTTTCATCTGAGAAAATAATAAGATTAACTTCAAATCCATCTTCCCCATCAATGCTCTCCATTACATAAAACTGGTTATTATTGATATTTCCAATTCTACAATCATATCCGACATGTGAACCAATAGTTGTTTCACCTTTAATTGTTTTAGTTGCTTGTTCATAAAGAATCTTTTCCTTGGTGTTTGTGATTTCACCATCAAGATTTGTTTTAAGATAAAATTGAATTAATTGTTTCATATTAACTTCCTCCTTCTTCCTTATAGATACATTTTATCATAGTCCACTTGTCTTGTAAACTGTTTTTTTACAAATAAAAAAGGGGGATAAGTCCCCCTCATATTATTTCAAAATTTCATTTAATTGTTTGGCCAATTCATTATGTCTTTTGAGTTGGGCAATAAATTCATTGACCTCACTTGTATCCCAGTCACTGGATTTAGTTGAGATAACAAATTCCCCTCTATAGAATGACAACCGGCTATATTTATCTTGACCAGTTGAATTAAAAAGGAATTCCAAGTCCAAAAATTCAACTTTATTATATCCATTTTTATTCAATACCTCAATTACCTTTTCAACTTTTTGTTGACTAATTTCCATTTTAATTTCCTCCTTTATTATTCCTTCCTTATAGATACATTATATCATATGACTTGTTAAAAGTAAACTATTTTTACAAAAAAAGAGAGCTTGCGCTCTCATGGTCTTGCATTTGCTCCTTCTTGTATCTTCTTTAAAGATAACAAGCAGGACGTACAGTAAGGCTTCCCATTGTGTACTGTAAGTTGTTTTACTGGAGGAGTATAGTATCCATCTGAATTTCCGCAACCAGTGCACCATGAACCTGGAGGGGCTAGCACTTTTACTTCATGCCAGTTATCTTCAAAGTAGAATCCTCCCAATTCCTCCATTAATTCCTTGAACTGTTTGAGTTCAGTAATTCTTTTGATAGCTCTTTCAAGACCGTTGGGAGTGAGTTCTTGTTCATTCAAGACTCCTATTAGTCCAGTTGCTTTAGTTCCATTTTGGATTTCTGCATAGGGACCAAGAGAAGGGTCTGACTTGATGTAGACTTTAACAATTTTAGAAGTTGTATCCATAATTGCCTCCCCAACTTTATTATAATGTTATTATATCATAAGTTGGGGAAAGCGTAAACTGTTTTTTAAACTGCCTCATACTCAGGTATTTTCCATTTATTGTTTTGAGAATCAATTATAAGACTATCCAATTCATTAACTCTATTCCCATTAGAATCATGAAGTCCGTAGCAACTTCTGTATTCAAAAGAATACGTCCAAGTGGATGCCTTTTTCTCATCTTCAGGGTTCATAGGAACAAAATCACACGCCGGGAAGTGCGAATCATTTGTTATTTCTCCGCAGATATCATAAAGTCTTCCATCAATCATTGCAGCAGCATGTCCACCAAAATACTTTGTAGAGTAGATAATAGTTTGAGGAAAAACAAACTGAAGAACTTTAGCAAACATATAGCAATTACCGCGCATATTTACTTCTTCAACAATCCGATGTGCATCATTTCCATCAAAATTCTTGTGGCCTTTGATAAGATTGATAAAGTAAAGAACTCTTTCATGTGTATTTTCCATTACTACTCTACCTCCAAATATTATTTTATGTACCTTATAGATAGATTATACCACATTACTTACAAATTGTAAACTGTTTTTTACAAAAAAAAGAAGCCTTTCGGCTTCTCACTTATTTCTGAATTTTCCAATCTTGAGGGCTCTTTCAATTTCCTCTCTGATTTCTTTTCTTTGTTCAAACATTTCAGAGTTGGTGTCAAAGTGTTTTCTATGAACGGAAGCCACCATGTCAATATATTTACCATCATCTTCAATTGCTGGGCATCCGCACCATACTACACCTTCAATGTCTTTGATTTTCTCCCATGCTTCCATGAATTCTTCTTCATTTTTGCAATGGAGAGTTAAATCAATAAACTGAATTTCCTCTTTATTTGTATATGGATTGTAATCTTTAAAGTCTCCGGCTACTAATTTCATTTGTAATTCCTCCAAGTAGTTTATTTGATTTACCTTATAGATAGATTATAACACACTACTTGGAGTTTGTAAACTGTTTTTTAAATTAAACTTTCCAAATTTTAGACTCCAACAAATCTTCTGGTGAAAGTTTGTTGTTCATTTCTGTAAAGTCCTTACCATTGTTTACAAGAATATCAAGAACATCATATTTGAATCCGTCCTGGATGTTATCACCTTCTTCTTCAGTGATAATTCCAATCACAACTATTACTTTCTTTCCCTTGCTGTTTGTGTGGCTTGTCTTCCTGAACATCAATTGACCCTTCATATAGTTACCCACCTTCTTTAAATTGAATTTAAGAGAGAGGGCCCTAGGACCCTCTATTATTGTTATGCTATTGAAATGTGTTCAACAAATATTTCAAGAGGAAGAATATCCGTTTCTCCATTGTCTTGATATTTATATTTTACCCAATAAAGATGAACTGAACCTTCAACTTCCCAAGATTCATAATCATAAGAATCATCTTCCATTGTTTCTCTAGCTCCAACCGTAATAACATTTATTACGCCAGCTTTAATATCCAAACATCCGTAACTTGGACTCATTCGGTATGAAACCCCGTATCTTATTTTCCGAGTTGTTGTAACATCAATATCCATGCTTGTAATTTTTACATCCATTATTATTACCTCCAAGTTTTTATTTGTTATTCCTTATAGATTAATTCTATCACATTACTTAAGTTTTGTAAACTGTTTTTTATAAAAAAAGAGGGTTTCCCCTCCTTTTTTAAGCTTGCCGAAATCTATATCCCACCGCATCAAGACCCCACTGTTTAACTCTAGTCTTGTTTCCATTATAGTTAATATAAATACCATCCTTGTCTTTCTTAAGTACTCTGTTGAACCAGAGACCTTGACGGTTAACAAATTCTATTACATCCCCAACATATTCTTCAGATGAAATCATTTTAAATTCCTCCTTTATGATTTGGTTTACCTTATAGATTTATTCTATCATATAACTTAAGTCTTGTAAACTGTTTTTTTACAAAAAAAAGGGGATTACTCCCCTTGAGCTTTAAAGAATGTCCGTTCATAATTAAGGTCAATATTAACTACATAATCAAAGCGTTTGAGGAGTTTATCAATTTGCTTTTGTCTAAGATTGTCAAACTCCTCATCAGTTAAATCTTCTTTCTCATATATCTTATCTTCTCTCAATTGAACAATCAACCCAGCCTTTGTTTCCATGTTGTATTGAGCTGCATGTTTGATGTCAATATCATCAGTAAAGTCATACCAGTCACTACCCAAGATAGCATAATCCAAATGTTCAAAAGCATCAGGTCTTCCATTGAATTTTTTAAATATTCCATAATACTTGAATCCATACCCACGTGGTCCTCTGTTTTTAAACTCCGTGTCATAGTACGCTGCCACTTTCTCAATAACTTCTTCAATATATGTTTCAAAAGAAGTAGTAGTTACCAGAGCAATTTTAGCACCTTTATTTACCAGTTCATAAAGCATTTGAGCTTCATCAAATTTTTTCATTATTTATTCCTCCTTTATCCTTATGAGTTTATCTTATCATAATATGGGAACTGTGTAAACTGTTTTTATAAAAAAAGAAGGGAATCATCCCTTCAATTTCTTAAGCTTTTCTCTTTCCGCATCAAGCATTGCTTTGATTGCTTCTACGTTTCCTTTGTTTTTCTCAGCGTAGTTAAGAGCCCCTGAGTATATGACAATTCTTTCTTCTATTGTCTTAATGGTTTCCATTATAACCTTATCCTCCTATCCAAAGAGTTCATTCAGCGCTTTTCTTACTTCACGGTATGCAAAAATTGGAACAATTGTTGATTTACCTGTTTCAGTATCCAAAATCATAATACTTGGGTCATCAGCAAGTGGAGTTGCTTCAAACCTTTCCGGCATAGGTTGTTTTTCCGCTGTATTTCCTATAGCACCTCTTAAACCTTGAACTTCCGATTTAAGTGCAGAGTTCATTGTGTTATCACTTCTATTATTAAACTTATTCACCATCATCTTCCTTTCAAAGTGGGTATGTAATGAGAAGGGGAACCTTTGTGGGTTCCCCGTGTATTTTACTTAAGCTACCAATACAATTTGTGTTTCTTCTTTGTTAATCTTTGCAATTTCCAAAGTGATTGGGCAGTTAAGAAGTTGGCCTGTTTTTTCATCGAAGAGAAATGCCTTTACCATTCCCTCATTAGTGGAAGGACCAATGATGGATGCTTTACGACCTTGGAGAATTTCTTTGGTTTCCCCAGCCTTTTCAATTGTTTTGGATTCAATGATTACCACGTCGCTTGGATTGAAGCCATATCCATTAGCATACCATTTCTCTTTCTTTGCTGGTTTAGCAACCTTTTCAGCTTCTTTCTTAGCAATTGCTTCATTTACCAAGTCCACCAAGTCTTGCTTTTTCTTACCAACCGAATTGATTCCAAATTCCTTTGCTACCACTTTAGCTTCACCATATTGTTCTACTGTAAATTTTTTCATTTGTAATTCCTCCTAGTTTTTATTTGGTTTACCTTATAGATTAATTCTATCATATTACTTAAGTTTTGTAAACTGTTTTTTTAGATTGTTAGTAAGAAAATAGCGAATGCTACGAAATTGTAATCAAAAGTAACAGTAAATTTATTCTTTGTGATATTGAATCTCATTTTTATTACCTCCTAGTTTTTATTTGGTTTACCTTATAGATTAATTCTATCATATTCTACTTGTCTTGTAAACTGTTTTTTAAAAGTTTTTTGTGTTTATTTTGGATATCCAGTAACTGCTCTTATGAACTTTCTATTTTGTCTTTCAATTTCTTCTTTGTATTCTTCTTCAGAGATTTCATCAACGCTATCGGGATTAAATCCTTGACTCTTAGCTTCCAATTCTTCTTCGTTGCAATAAGCGAATACTGCACCTACTGCGTTATTTGCGGATTTCATAAGTTCAAAGTATTTCATGTTCATTACCTCCAGTAATTTATTTGGTTTACCTTATAGATTAATTCTATCACATTACTTTGAGTTTGTAAACTGTTTTTTAAAGAAAAGAGGGTGTTAACCCTCTTAATCTTCCAACTCAAGGTCGCTAATTTCTTTTTCCAATTGCTTTTCTTTAGCCATCAGTTCCGTGTGTAAATGACCAACGCGCCATTCGCCCAACAAGAACCTAGTATTTTTAAGACTTTCATAAAGTTCTTCCAATTTCTGTTCTTTTGTTTGTTCCATTTGTAATTCCTCCTAAAATTTATTTAATTACCTTATAGATTAATTCTATCACAACACTTAAGTCTTGTAAACTGTTTTTTACAAAAAAAAAGAGGGAGAAATCCCTCTTTTAAAAAATTACATCATGCTCTTTTAAACAAATTTTCATATGGTTGATATATTCAATCATGTCACTCATACTCACTTCTTCATTCTCTATTCCTCTTCTAACTTGAATTATAAAGTTTTTAGTGTATTTGATTTTACTACCAGAATTGTAAGCTTGACGACCATAATTATGATTTAAATTTCCATGCTTCTTTTCATATTGCTTAGCCAAAGACTCAAAAAAGTTTATGATTTTTTCACTTGGTTTTTTCACCTATAATCCCTCCTCGATTTACCTTATAGATTAATTCTATCATATTACTTAAGTCTTGTAAACTGTTTTTTACAAAAAAAGAGGGTTTCCCCTCTTAAAATTCAACGCAATTCCACATAATATCATATGAAACATTATTGTGAGTAAGTAATGAATATGACCCTTCTCCTCCTTTTTCAATCATTTGATCAATGACTTCCTCGGAAATATTAAATCTCTTTGGATTTCCATTTTCAATTGTCCATGCGTATATTTTGAAATTCAATTCCATTTCCATATTATCACCTTCACCAACCAACATATCATCCCCAACATATCTACACCATTGGTTTTCACTTGAATCTTTAATTTCATTATACAACTCATCAATTTCCTCTTGTGTTGATTCAAAATGAGTTGTCACAATATTAACAAATACTTTTTCCATGTTTATTCCCTCCAGTAATTTAATTGATTTACCTTATAG